>JGI1684J13235_1000059_pt1 | contig 37257 bp, 31 predicted proteins | sample PonA232FremontCA_2_FD_13235 | JGI IMG/M metagenome (IMG submission 13235) | reverse complement strand
CTAGTTCACCTATCGACCCATTCCACTCGCCGGAGCCGGGTCTATCCTCGGCGAGTTCCCAGGTGCCAGATATCTCTTGCCCACCGGATGAAAACTCACCTGTCCACTCAACGGTACCGAAGGCGGCCCCTCCTTTAGCATCTATTGTTCCCTCGGAAACCGATCCTGTTATATCGCCGGCGCCGTCTCCCTCAAACCATCCCTCTACCTTTCCTTCATCGAAATTTGCCTCGAATTGCCATCTCCCGCTGGAGGATTCGCCCGCGATCGTCCCCGACCATTTTCCAGAATACGTTTCAACGCCGCTTAACTCGGGCTCATCGCCGGTGGCACCGGCATCGTCGGACTCATTATCGGCGGTATCGGTATCGCCGGTGTCATCCGCACCTTCGGGCTCATCGTTATTCCCCGTGCACCCAGCAAGGATACCAGCCATGCTCACTCCTGTGACTAGAACGCGTCTCCGATTCATCATAATTAAAACATGATCTTTAATTGTTATAATGCATAGGCACTTTTCCCAGTTTTCGGGAATTATATGTGGAACAAATGTGGCCAGAAAACCACCTAGCCCCGGAGTAATCGCCGAGAGTAGGATGAGACGGGTGAGGGGTACGCTGAGCGGAGCCCTGCAGAGCAGTTGATTCACCAGTAGTTGTGCGAAACCAACGGTGTTCGAGTGCTGCATAGATCCCCTATATTTTGCACTGATCCAGTTACCGGTTACCAGATGGATACTGTTGTTTCACCGGATTCGGTAGGACTCCTGTTTGAATATCTGCTGTACTTAAATACCCGCGTCGGCACGATCGCCGGAAGCATGATCATCGGCTTCCCGATGACGACCTCGGCGGTGGGGTTTCCCACGTTCACAACGCTGGTGTTCGCCGTGTTCTCACCCACCGATCTCGAATTGCCCGACCGCGAGGCCTATGGCTTCTCAGGGATGTACGTCGCGCTCACCGCGCGGATGGCGCCCGAATCACCCAGGATCACCGAAACCGTCCGGGGGATCTGACGGGCTTCTCACGCGAGCAGCGAGGGGCCGAACCGGATCGCCCACAGCGTCCCCATTCCGACGACGATGGTGGCGAGGACGTTCTCGGTCCGCCACGCGACCGCCGCGGCCACCGTGCCCGCGATGACCCGGTCGTCGAGGAGGGTTCCACTGACGGTCGGTTCGACCGTGACGACCGACGGGACGACCAACGCGGCGAGGACAGCCGCCGGGACGTACCGGAGCACGCGCCGGAGCCGCGGGGGGACGGAGTCGATCCGCCCGAACAGGTAGATGAACGAAAACCGAATTGCGTACGTACAGATCCCGATGATCGCTATCGCAGCCCAGATGCCTGCACGGGACCACTCTGTCATGCGTCCCCCCGTATATCTACGAGAAGGCCCGCGGCCACACCGCTCGCGGCCGCGATCGGTAGATCAAGATTGAGCGGGACGCCGACGGTCGCGACGGCGAGGGCGACGGTGCCGCCGACGAGGCCGGCCGCCGTCGTCCCGGCGTTCTTCATAGCGGGCAACAAAAGTGCCAGAAACACGAGCGGAAGAGCGAACTCCAGCCCGAGCGCGTCCGGAACGCCGGCGCCGAGTACCGCGCCGAGGGCGGTTCCGATCTGCCAGACGACCCAGAGCGAAAACGCGATGCCGAGGTAGTACGGGAGCCGACTTCGCCCGTCGTTCGTCTCGTACTCCGCCACGGAGGCGGCGTACGCCTGATCGGTCAACACGTAGGCGGCTACCCCGCGCATGCGGAGCGTACATTCCCGGAGATACGGTGCGATCGAGGCGGAGTACATGACCATTCGGACGTTGATGACGACCGCTGTCCCGACGACGACGAGAAACGGGGCGTTTGAGCCGATGAGATCGATCGCCGCCAACTGCGACGCGCCCGCGAAGACGATGACGGACATCCCGACCGCCTCCCCGATCGTCAACCCGGCGCTGATCGCGGTGATCCCGGTAACGAGCGCGAACGGTAGGATGCCGACGAGGATTGGCCCGGCCGCCCGAACACCGGCCACGAGATCCCGATGGAGCCACTCGGAAGACGACATACCACGTGCTTCGGGGAGAGCCGGAAATCGCTATCGATCGCGGCCGCCCGTCTTTGATTCGATTTACAGGCACATCTACGCCGTGGGCTGGGCGTCGGCGTCCCGGCGCCGCTCGGTCCCCGTTGCGGGTCGTCCGGCCTCGGGCGGTGGAATTATATTTGATCGAACCGTATCTTATGGCAGTGAGTGTCACTATCGAACTCCGTGCGTTCGACGCCGGTGACGAGGGGTTCGTCGAGGACGCGTGGGCGCTGAAGGAGCGGATCCGTCGCCAAGACGGGGTGCTCAAACAGCGCCGCGGGTTCTTCACCGACGCCTACCGTCGATCGAAGGTGTTCGCCCTCGTCGAACCGGGGTACGACGATGAGTCGCTGGTCGGGTTCGCGTCGACGCGCCGAGACGGCTACATCCTCTTTTTGGCTGTCGACCCCGAGTACCGTGGCGAGGGGTTCGGTCGACAACTGGTCGCCGCTGTCGCCGACGATCACGATTCGGTCACCTGCCACGCGCGGGCTACGAACGACGACGCGCTCTCGTTTTATGATCACCTCGGCTTCGAGGTCGAGCGCCGCGTCGAGAACTACTACGAGGATTCGGGCGACGCGTACTACCTCCGCTTGGGCGACGGCGGGATCGCCTCGAAGCTTTCGCGGTTCGTCCCGGGCGCGTAGCCGGGCGTCCACGTGCCGCCGCGGAGACGACAACGCTTTCCACCCCGCCTTCTGAACCCGAAGTATGGACGGCCGCACGCGCGAGTATCTCAAGGGTCGGTTTGGCGACTACTACCGCCGGACTGCCGTCTCGCCGCCGCCGGCGGGAAACGAGCGCGAGTGGGGCTACATCACCTGGAGTTCGGGCGGGACGACGATGGTCCGACACCACTCGTTGCTCGACATCGCCGGTGGCGGCGACCTCGGTGGGTTCCTGGCGGGCGAGCGTCCCCGACACGTCTACTTTTCCGCGGGGCGGTACGACGACCCTGACGCGGGGACGATGGGGGGGAAGGGATGGCGGGGCTCGGACCTCGTCTTCGATCTCGACGCCGACCACCTCCCCGGCGTCGACCCGGAGACGACAACCTACGCCGAGATGCTCGAGGAGTGTAAGGGAGCCCTACGTCGGTTACTCGATCTCCTCGAGACCGACTTCGGCTTCGAGAACCTCGAGGTCGTCTTCTCGGGCGGTCGCGGATACCACGTTCACGTCCGCCGGCCGGACGTCCTCGGATTAGGGCGGCGCGCGCGCCGCGAGGTCGTCGAGTACGTCCTCGGTGAGGGGATCGAGTTCGACGATATCGTCACGACGCGGGCTGTCACCGGCAGCGCCGGGCGGCGGTCACCGGCGCAAAAGCGGACGTTGCCCGACGGCGGGTGGGCAGGTCGGACAAACGACCGTCTCACCGGCTTCCTCGAGGAGCTGCTCGCGATGGAGGAAGCCGACGCGATCGAGCGACTCCGGGCATTCGACGGGATCGGCGAGGGGAAAGCGACCGCGGCGCTCAACGCCGCGCGGAACAACCGGTCGGAACTCGAGGCCGGCAACGTCGATGTCCATCCGGCAGTGTACGGCCTCGCGAGGCACCTGTTTGCGGGCGTCGTCGACGCCCAATCGGCTCCGATCGACGAGCCGGTGACCACGGATATCAACCGTCTCATCCGGCTACCGGGGAGCCTTCACGGCGGAACCGGCCTCGCCGTCCGACGGATCGAGCGTTCGGAACTCGAGGGGTTTGACCCACTCGCTGACGCCGTCCCGGAAACGTTTCTCGACAACGAGATTTCGGTGTACGTCCGCGAGCCGACGACGGTCGAACTCCGCGGCGAAAGCTTTAGGCTTCAGGAGGGTGTCCATTCCGTCCCGGAGTGCGTGGGCGTCTTCGCGATGGCCCGCGGACACGCGAGCAAGGCAGAAGAATGAATCTCGACGAGCTACAGTCCGTACAGGCACGCGAGCGCCAATCGAGTGACCTCCAGCACCTGCGATCGTCGTTTTATCAGGAGGTCGGCGAGTTCATCCGCGAGCGCAACGAGGAGCGCGCCCGCGCCGTCGAAGACGCGGACGATCCGTTCTCCGAACCCGAAGTCCGGCGGCTCACCGACGACATCGAGACCGCCGAGGGGACCGTCGAAGCGATCTACGAGCGCCGCGTCGGGAAGGTCGTAAAGAAGGCTTCCATCGCGGCCGCGGGGATGCCCGTCGAAGACGATGGGCTAACCAGCGAGGAGTCTGCGCTGTTCGAGTCGCTCGTCGCTCGGATCGAGGACAACCGCGAGCGGGTGTTGTCGGTGCTCGATGGCGACGCACCGTCGGTGTCATGTTCGGTTGAGGATGCGGCCCCCGACGCCTCCGGCGGCGTCGCGTCCGAGGAAAACGCCGCCAATCGTTCCGCTACCGGAGCCGAAACCCCTGAACCGGGAGACGCGCTCTCTGAACCGGGCGACGACCCCACCGACACGGATGGCGTCAGCGCCGCCGATCTGATGGGAACCGCCTCGACACCTGACGGAGAGACGGCTGGCGACCCCGGCGGTTCGGCGGAGGACCCCCTCTCGGCACCCTCCGACGTTGGAGCCGACGCGCCCAGCGTTGAGGCGGTTCCGCCCGAATCGACACCCCCGGAGATGGCGCCGGAACCGGGAAGCGAGTCCCCCTCCGATAGCTCTGAACCGGGCCACCCGGAGCGCGACGGGGGACCGACGGCCGAGACGCAAGCCTCGACTGCGCCGTCGTCGGGTGGTTCAGTCGATCGATCGGGATCGCAGGATACCGCGGACGATATCCCCGGTATGCCCCGAACGACGGTTCGGATCACCGCTGATGTCGGCCAGATCGTCGGCGCTGACGACCGGGATTACGACCTCGGCACCGAGGACGTCGTCACGCTTCCGGAGCCCAACGCGGATGTCCTCGTCGAAAAGAACGCCGCCGAACGACTGTAGCCCGGTTGCTGAGCGAGCGCTTGAGGCCGTCGCTTTCATCATGCGGTAGTTAAAATAGCGTGCAACTGAACCTATAGTATAAATACGTGAGGCCGGCGGAGCGGTAGCGCCGGTCGGATCGACGTGCGACCGATGCACAATTCTCTCGCACGCAATACAACTACTGGCGTGATCGAACGCGTACCGCCGTTCCGGCGGTCCAGCGCCGAGGTAGAGCGGACCGGATCCACCGTTGAATCCGAACTATGTTTCCCGTGGTCTAAGTTCGAACCGCAATTCAACCGATACTTCTGCACGAACTCCCTTCCTGCGTTTTTCGTAGAAGGATTTATATAGTAGCAGGACTAACTCATAGTTAGTATGAGCGAATACACCCAATCAATCCGCGGCGAGGTCGACGGCCTCGTCCGCCACTACGAGTACGATGATAGCGCTGTCCTCGTCGCCGATTTCGGCCCCGTGGAGGGCAACGTCGACGTGGTCGACGGGACCGCGATGGTCGTCGTCGACGACGATCAATACGAGTTCGATGTCGCCGAGGATGTCGACCACGCAATTATGAACAATGGGGTCGTTACCCTAGAGACGGAGCGATAACAAATGCGACTCACAGTCAAACCCCTAAAACAGAAGGACGCCGGACGTGGACTGGCGGCGATCGACCGAGCGGCGATGGACGAACTCGACCTCGAGAACGGTGATTACATCGTTATCGACGGGGGCGAGTCCCGCGCTGTCGCCCGCGTGTGGCCCGGCTATCCGGAGGACCAAGGCCGTGGCGTCGTCCGGATCGACGGCCGGCTCCGCGGCGAGGCCGACGTCGGCATCGACGACAAGGTCGAAATCGAGCCCGCGGACGTAAACCCCGCAAAGGAAGTCACCGTGGCGCTCCCGCAGAACCTCCGAATCCGGGGCAACATCGGCCCCCACATCCGCGACAAGCTTAGCGGACAGGCCGTCACGACCGGACAGAACGTCCCCTTCTCGCTCGGTCTCGGCCCGCTCTCGAGCCAGAGCGGCCAGCGAATCCCGCTTCGGATCGCTGACACCGACCCGAGCGGCACGGTCGTTGTCACCGACTCGACGGAGATCACGGTGAGCGAAAAGCCCGCCGAGCAGATCGCACAGACGGGCGAAAGCGGTGCCGGAACCGCGGTAAACGATGGCACGCCGTCGGTCACCTACGAGGACATCGGCGGCCTCGACGAGGAACTGGAGCAGGTCCGCGAGATGGTCGAGTTGCCGATGCGTCACCCCGAGTTGTTCCAACAGCTCGGCATCGAGCCGCCGAAAGGGGTGTTGTTACACGGCCCGCCGGGCACCGGCAAAACGCTGATGGCGAAAGCCGTCGCCAGCGAGATCGATGCCCACTTTACGAACATCTCCGGCCCCGAGATCATGTCGAAGTACTACGGGGAGTCCGAAGAACAGCTGCGTGAGGTGTTCGAGGAGGCCGAGGAGAACGCCCCTTCGATCGTCTTTATCGACGAGATCGACTCGATCGCGCCCAAGCGCGGCGAGACCAGCGGCGACGTCGAACGCCGCGTTGTCGCCCAGCTATTGAGCCTTATGGACGGGCTCGACGAACGCGGCGACGTAATCGTCATCGGCGCGACAAACCGCGTCGACGCCCTCGACCCTGCCCTGCGGCGCGGCGGCCGCTTCGACCGGGAGATAGAGATCGGCGTCCCGGACAAAGCGGGCCGAAAAGAGATCTTGCAGGTCCACACCCGCGGGATGCCGCTCGTCGACGGGATCGACCTCGATCAGTACGCCGAGAACACCCACGGGTTCGTCGGCGCCGACCTCGCGAGCCTCGCGAAGGAGTCCGCGATGAACGCTCTGCGCCGGATCCGCCCGGAACTCGACCTCGAACAGGACGAGATTGACGCCGATATCCTCGAGTCGATGTCCGTCACGCGGGCCGACCTCAAAGACGCGCTGAAGGGGATCACCCCGAGCGCGATGCGCGAAGTGTTCGTCGAGGTGCCCGACACCACCTGGAACTCGGTCGGCGGCCTCGAGGACACGAAAGAGCGCCTTCGAGAGACAATTCAGTGGCCCCTCGATTACCCCGAGGTCTTCAAGACGATGGACATGGAGGCCGCAAAGGGGGTCCTCCTGTACGGCCCGCCCGGCACCGGCAAGACGCTGATGGCGAAGGCCATCGCCAACGAGGCCAACTCGAATTTCATCTCGATCAAGGGCCCCGAACTCCTGAACAAGTACGTCGGCGAGTCAGAAAAAGGCGTCCGCGAGGTGTTCGAGAAGGCTCGTTCGAACGCCCCGACTGTCGTGTTCTTCGACGAGGTCGACTCGATCGCGGGCGAGCGAGGCCGCGGCATGGGCGACAGCGGCGTCGGCGAGCGCGTCGTCTCCCAGCTTCTGACCGAACTGGACGGTCTTGAGGAACTCGAGGATGTCGTCGTGATCGCAACCACGAACCGGCCGGACCTCATCGATTCGGCGCTTCTGCGCCCCGGCCGCCTCGACAGACACGTCCACGTGCCCGTCCCCGACGAAGACGCCCGGCGGGCGATCCTCGAGGTCCACACCCGCGACAAGCCGCTGGCCGACGATGTCGATCTTGACAAGGTGGCCGCCGATACCGAGGGCTACGTGGGTGCCGACATCGAGGCTGTCACCCGCGAGGCCTCGATGGCCGCGACTCGGGAGTTCATCAACAGCGTCGAGCCCGAGGAAGCCGCACAGAGCGTCGGTAACGTCCGGATCACCCGAGCGCACTTCGAGGAGGCGCTCGACGAAGTCGGCCCGAGCGTCGACGAGGACACCCGCGAGCGCTACGAGGAGCTAGAGGACGAACTCAGCCCGAGCGAGGGACCGAGCGAACCCGAGGTCAGCCGGACGTTCCAGTAGCGACCGCCCGGCAACCGATATTTCGTTTTTCATAGCCGTACCGCACGAACGTTCATACTATTCAGAGTCTGAAGCCACCCACCAGACACTTATTCGTTCATCACCTATCTAAACTCGATGAACGCACACACCGGAACGGCCGGGGACCCCCCCGAATCGAAGGCCGTTCTCTTCTGTTCCGTCTGTGATCGCTCGGCTCCGATCGACGGTGTATGCCTCGATCGGCACCAGAACAGGACCGACGTGGAATGTCCCGACTGTGGGGCCGTTGTCGTCAGCCAACCGCGGTTCGAATCCGACAGCCGACACCGAGCAATCTCGGCCTGATCTACTCCAGTTTTTCAGTGCCGACCTCCGTGACAACGCCGTCAAGCAGATGTGTCGGCGTCGCGTCGTAGGCCGGGTTGGCGACCGAGAAGCCCTCCGCGGGTTCGCGTATCACTTCCGCCGGCGACCGGAACTCGTTCTCGAAGACAAACCCCTCATCGATGAGTTTCTCGCTCGCGCCGACGACGGAGACGGGAACGGCGAGTTCCGCCGCCGTGGTTGCGATTGGGAACGTCCCAACGCGGTTGTACAGGGTGTCGTCGACGATCGCCGACATCCCGAGGACGACCCGGTCGCACTCGTCGAGATAGTGCCCCACCGCGCCGTCGACGATGAGGGTCGTATCGACGCGGTCGATCTCTGCAAGCGTTCGGGCGGTCCGTCGTCCCAGGTACCGCGGTCGGGCCTCGGTGACGTAGACGTCGATGTGGTGGCCCTCGCGGGCGGCGAGTTCGATCGCCTCGACGACCGTCGAGGAGTAGTCGTGGGTCAACACTGTCGCCCCGTCGGGCAGGAGGTCGACGGCGTTCATCGCGGCCTCGTGTTTGGCGCTCTCGACCGATTCGACGATGTCGTCGATAGCCGCTTCGGTTTCGGCTTTCGCCGCCGCAGTCGTGTCGTACTCGCCATCCTCGACCCGGGAGACGATCTCACGTTGGGTGTTGTGCAGCGAGGCGTGGGACGGTTGGGCGCGCTGGAGGGCGCTGGCGTTGCGCTCGAGGGATCTGACGTACTCCTCGACGGTCGCAAACTCCCGATCAAGGAGCTCTCGGAGCGCTTCGGCCGCCTTGACCGCGACGACCGACGACGAGTGCGTCTGCATCTCGCGGATCTCTTCGACTGTTTCGTCGATCATGGCCGGGAGATCGGCCGGCCAAGCTATATGCCTTCGGGGATCGGGGTCTTCACTCGAAACAGTTACTGGAGTCGTCATGGACCGTCGGTTGAGCCGCCCTCTTTTTGCGAACACTGCCGGCATTGTCCCCGAACGCGCCGCTTATTCGGCTGGCGATACTAACGGAATCGATGAGTAACGGGACCGCCGACGGGGCCGGCATGGATGCCTTCGTCGCCCTCCATCCCGACGTTCGGTCGGCGCTTTCCGAACGTGGCTTCGACACGCCGACGGCGCCACAGCGAAAGGCGATCCCGGCGCTGGCCGACGGTGACCACGGCCTCGTCGTCGCCCCGACCGGATCGGGCAAGACCGAAACGGCGATGCTACCGGTCCTCTCGGCCATCCGCGGTCGCGAGCCGAGACACGGAATACAGGCGCTCTACATCACGCCACTACGAGCGCTAAACCGCGACATGCGACAACGGCTCGATTGGTGGGGTAAGACGCTCAACGTCGAGGTTGCGGTTCGACACGGCGACACGACCGACTACGAGCGCGGCAAGCAAGCCGACGACCCGCCGGACGTGCTCGTGACGACGCCCGAAACGCTGCAGGCGATGTTCACAGGCAAGAAGCTCCGGCGGGCGATCGAGGATGTCGAACACGTCGTCATCGATGAGGTCCACGAACTCGCCGCCTCCAAACGGGGGGCACAGCTGACAATCGGGCTCGAACACCTCCGCGAGCACGCCGGGGCGTTCCAGCGGATCGGCCTCTCCGCGACCGTCGGCGACCCCGAGGAGGTCGGCCGCTTCCTGACCGGCGACCGCGGCTGTCGGATCGCCGAGGTTGAGGCGGGGTCGAACATCGACGTCACCGTCCGGACGCCCGGGATCACGCCGGCCGACCGGACGGCGGCGGGCGAGTTGCTGACCGACGCCGAACTCGCGAGCCACGTCCGAGTCATCGACGACATCGTCGCCGCACACGACTCGACGCTCGTCTTCGTGAACACTCGCCAGACCGCCGAAGGGCTCGGATCACGGCTAAAATCCTACGGCACGGACCTCGGCATCCACCACGGTTCGTTGTCGAAGTCGGCCCGCATCGAGGTCGAAGACCGGTTCAAAGCCGGCGAACTCGACGCGCTTTTGTGCACCTCCTCGATGGAACTCGGCATCGATGTGGGCCGGATCGACCACGTCGTCCAGTACTCGAGCCCGCGGGAGATCCGCCGGCTGCTCCAGCGCGTCGGACGGGCGGGCCACCGCCGCGAGGCGACCTCTTCCGGGACAGTCGTCGCGACCGGCTCGGACGACGCCTTCGAGGCGCTCGCGATCGTCGAGCGCGCTGAAGACGGCGCTGTCGAGTCGGCGGGGATCCACCACGCCAGCCTCGATACGGTCGCAAACCAGATTCCCGGCCTGCTCATGGGCTTTGAGGAGATCCCGGCGGCCCGCGCGTACGACATCGTCACGCGGGCGTACCCGTTCCGGAACCTGTCCCGAGAGGCGTTCAAATCGGTCGTCCGGGAGCTCTCGGGCAACCGGCTCCTGTGGCTCGAGGAGGAGGCGGATCGCCTCGAGAAATCCGGTGGGACGTGGCAGTACTTCTACGCCAACCTCTCGATGATCCCCGACGAGGCCAACTACACAGTGAAAGACATGGCCTCGGGCGACCCCGTCGGGACGCTCGCCGAGCGGTTCGTCGTCACGTTCGCCGCCCCCGGCGAGACGTTCGTCCAGGGCGGGGAGATGTGGCGAATCACCGAGATCGACGACGAAGCCGAAGAGGTCCTTGTCTCGCCGGTCGGCGACCCGACCGGGGAGGTCCCCTCCTGGGTCGGCCAAGAGATCCCGGTCCCCTACGACGTGGCCCAGCACGTCGGGCAAACGCGGGCGGCGGCTCGCGAACGCTTCGCGGAGGGAATGAGCCGCGGCCACGTCGCGCGGGCCTTCGCCGAGCGGTTCGCGACCGACGAACACACCGCGAGCGAGGCGCTGAAACCGGTCGAGCGCCACGAGGGGCCGGTTCCGGCCGACGACCGGGTCGTCGTCGAGGGGTTTGGCCGCGAGATCGTCGTCAACGCCGCGTTCGGCCACACGGTCAACGAGACGCTGGGGCGGTTGTTGTCGGCGCTGATCGGCCAGCGGACCGGGTCGTCGGTGGCGATGGAGGTCGACCCCTACCGGATCGAACTTGAGGTACCCTCGGGCGTCACGATCGGCGACGTCGTTGGAATCCTCGAATCGACCGATCCCGACCACGTCGCGACACTCGTCGAATTGAGCCTCAAGAACTCCGACGCGCTCAAGTACACCCTCGCGCAGGTCGCGGCGAAGTTCGGCGCGCTGAAACGCTGGAAGGGCAAGGGGGCGAGTCAGAACCGCTTCGGGAAGGACCGGCTGCTCAAGGCGCTTGAGGACACGCCGATCTACGACGAGGCGGTTCGGGTCGTCCTCCACGAGCAACTCGACGCCACGGGGGCGAGTGACGTCCTCCGGCGGCTCCAGTCGGGCGATATCACCCTCGAGACGGCGAGCCAACGGACGGCGCTCGGCCGGGCTGGGCGGTCCTCGGGGCGGGAGTTGCTCTCGCCGGAGAACGCCGATGCCTCCGTCGTCGAAACGGTCAGAGAGCGGATCATGGAGGACCGCGTGTTGCTCGCGTGTCTTCACTGCGACGAGTGGGACCGACGGCAGACGGTCGAACGGGTCGACGAACAGCCCGAATGCCCGGCGTGTGGATCGACCCGGGTCGCCGCGTTGAATCCCTGGGCCGACGAGGTAGTTGAGTCGGTCCGGACCCCGGAAGCTCGAAAGGACGACGAGCAGCGAACGCAGACCGAACGCGCCCACCGGGCCGCGAGCCTGGTCCAGAGCCACGGGAAGAAGGCGGTGATCGCGCTGGCGGCGCGAGGCGTCGGTCCCCGCAACGCCGCTTTTATTATTAACAACCACCGCGAGAACGAGGACGACTTTTATCGCGACATCATCGAACGCGAGCGCCAGTATGCTCGGACGAAGTCGTTTTGGGATTGATCCGGTCTGTCAGTAGTGGCTGTGTAAAACCAATACAATACCGGATGGGTAGATCCGTGGGTCGTTTGCCGATTCTACGCCGGATCGGGGGAACGTCTATATAATTCACCCTCAATAATCAACGTATGCGCGCGCTCTGTGCGACGGATCTCTCGGCGGCGAGCGAGGCGGCGATCCAGAACCAGACGTGTCTCGAGTGTCTCGGTCGGATCGGCGTCGACGTGATCCACCTGGTTACGGTCGTTCCCTCAAACGTCCACGCGGGGATGCCGGGGATCGACTTCGAAGGGCGGCGAAAAAAAGCCCTCAAAACGTACCGTCGTGTGATCGAACGGGAAGGATTCGATGTCGAGACGCACGTCGTCCGGGGGACGCCACACCGCCGGATCAACGGCATCGCGGAGACAATCGTCGCCGACCTGATAATCGTCGGTTCCCGCGGCAAAAGCCCACTAGAGAACCGCGTCATCGGCTCGACTGCCCGGAACCTGGCGCGGACGGCGGTTGCCCCTCTCATCGTCAACCGCATCGAGCGGGCTAACGAGGACCCCGATCCGGTCCGAAAACACCTCTTTCGGCACGTCCTCTACGCGACTGACTTCTCGGAAAACGCCGCTCGGGCCTTCGAGACGTTCTCGTATCTCCGAGGGGCGACCCGGGAGGTGACGCTGGTTCACGTCCGGACGCCGAAGGACCCGATGCCGGAGACGGACGCGGACGATCCGATCGCCGAGCGTCTCGGGGAGCGCGCCGAGACGCTTGAGGAGTGGGGTATCGAGACCCGGACCGACGTCCGCCAGGGCGACCCCGCCGAGGAGATACTCGCCGCCGAGGCCGACCACAACCCCACGACAACGCTCATCGGCTCCCGCGGCCACAGCCGTCTGCGTCGGTTACTTTTGGGGAGTGTCTCAGAGCGGATCGTCGCAGATGCGAACGCGAACGTCTTGTTGGTCCCCCCGACAGACGCCTGACGACGCCAGCACGTGAAGATCGCACAGTAGTCCGGGGCCGTCGAAATTCGGCCGGGTCCAGGCCCGCAGAAGCTCTATATACAGTCTATTTGATGGCGTTTGTGGTCACTTCGAGGTATAAATACCGACCGCGGTCCAAGCAATGACGTTTATATACTGAATCCACAGGAAATAGCGTGGTGGTGCGGTGGCGAAGGGGTTCTACGGCGTTGGCAACATCGACTCGGATTCTGCGTTCAACCAGTCTGTCGCCGCCCCGTCTCACCTATTTGTGGATAGTATTGTGGCATTTGTCCAAAGCCATTATACGCTTCCGGGTCGTAGAACGAGTTGATGAGTTCAAACGCAAAAGCCGCCCCGACCGAACCGATCCACCTGGGTGCCGAGGGCGACCTCGAAGAAGCGGTATCGACGTACGATGTCGTATTGATCGATTTCTACGCCGACTGGTGTGGCCCGTGCCAGATGATGGAACCGGCGATCGAGTCGGTCGCGGCCGAGACCGACGCCGCCATCATAAAGGTCGACGTCGACCAGTTCCAGGGGCTGGCCTCGCAGTACGGCGTCCAAGGGATCCCCGCGCTGTTTCTCTTCGCCGACGGCGAGACCGTCGAACAGCTCGTCGGGATGAAGTCCGAAGAGGAGCTCTCGAGCGTGATCGAGCGTTACACGTCCTGAAATGGTGATCACTCGCGGTACCGAACCCGTCGGTCCCGTCGCCGGAGCGACCGGGGGCTGTCCCCACGACTCGGGGGTCCGGCCGTGACACCCGAGGAACTCCGGGCCGACGTTCCGGCGCTCGCCAACGGGGACACCGCCTACCTCAACTACGGCGCCCACGGCCCGAGTCCCAGCTACGTCGTCGACGCGTCCTCATCGTTTCTCGCCGACCACGAGTACGGATCGGCCGACGCCGACCCCTACGATGTCGCCTTCGACGCCTATGAGACCGTCCGGAGCCGGATCGCCGACTTCCTCGGGGCGGACCCCGAGGCGGTCGCGCTGACCCAGAGCACGACGGACGGCATTAACCGGATCGCGGGTGCTATCGAGTGGGACTCCGGCGATGTCGTCGTCAGGACCGACCTCGAGCACCCGGCGGGCGTTCTCCCGTGGCAGCGGCTCGAACGGGAGGGCGTCGAAGTGCGTGTCCTCGAGACGACCGATGGGCGGATCGACCGCGAGGCGTTCGCCGAGGCGGTCGAGGATGCCACGCTGGCGTGTTTCAGCGCCATCACCTGGACGCACGGAACCCGGCTGCCGGTCGCCGATCTCGTCGAGATCGCAAGCGCTGCGGGGGCGTTCACGCTCGTCGACGCGGTGCAGGTCCCCGGTCAACGGGCGATGGACGTGACCGAGTGGGGCGCGGACGCGGTCGCCGCCGCCGGTCACAAGTGGCTGCTCGGCCCATGGGGCGCGGGATTCTTATACGTCGATCCGGACTCGGCGTCCGATCTCGCCCCGCATTCGGTCGGCTACCGAAGCGTCGAGACCCCATCTGCCACGGGAGTCGAGTACCATCCGGGGGCCAGACGCTTCGAGATCGGCTCGGCGTCGCCCGCTCCCCACGTGGGTCTTCTCGAGGCGATTGACGCCATTGAGTCGATCGGCCTCCCGACGATCGAGGCGCGGATCGAGCGGTTGACCGACCGCTTGAAGAATCGGATCGACGACGATCGCCTGGTGAGCCCTCGCGAGTACGAGTCGGGGCTCGTTACGATCGCCGATGACGACCCCGAGGCGACCGTCGAACGACTGGCCGATCGGGAGATTGCCGTCAGATCGCTCCCTTGGCCGGAGGCGGTCCGCGTTTCCGTCCACGCGGTCTCGACGGCGGACGAAATCGACGCGGTCGCCGACGCGCTCGGAGACACAGCATGACAGATACGAACCGAAACACCGTGGGTGGGGCCCCAGAGACGATGAAGACGGCCGATACGACGGAACCGACGGCCGGGACCACCCGTGTGTGGATGGTCGAGCGGACCTACTCGGACGACGAACAGAATCTGATCATCTTGACCTATGCGACGCCTGACGGCCGCCGGGACTTCCGCAAGGAGCGCGCGCTAACGAGTTACACCGGGACCCGCCGCGAGACGCCGGTCAGCCTCGACATCGACCAATCCAACCTCGGGACAGTCGAGGACCCCGAGACGCGTGAGCGCTACGCGGCCGAGGCCGACCGGATGGCCGAGGAGCACGATCCCGGGGATAATTTATAAGTGGCTCAGTCGTCCGCCGCCGCCGGCTCCGACCCCTCCATCGCGGCGGTGTCCTCGATGCTCGGCGGATACTTCCCACGATCGAGCTTGAGATCAGACTGCGGGCGGGCCATGCAGGTCAGCGCGTAGGCCTGTTTCTCCTCATCGGTCAGCCCCCGCGCTGCGGGTTGGGCGACCTCGCCCTCGACGATCTCAGCCGAACACGCCAGACACATCCCGACGCGGCAGGAGTACTCCTGTGCGATGCCCTCCTCGATGCAGCGCTTGAGGATGGTCTGTTTGTCCGAGACCGTGATCGTCTCGCCGGTCCCGACGAACTCGACGGTGTACTCTGTCATACCGATTGGTTGGGCCAACCCGGACAAAACTCTTTACCTCCGGTGACAGGAAACGCTCCGCCACGCTAATACCCCGCCTGGACGACCCGCCGATATGGATCTAGAGGAGTACTGGGGGATCGGCCCGAAGACCAAGGCGACTCTGGAGTCGTCGATCGGGACCGAAGCTGCCTCGGAAGCGATCGAATCGGGCGACGTCCGGACGCTTGTCGAGGCGGGCGTCGACCGAAGCCGGGTGACGCGCGTGCTCAGACACGCTCAAAGCGCCGACGGTATGGCGCTCTTGGCGACCCGCGATGCCCGAGTCGTATATAAGGACCTCCTCGATTCGATCGCTCAACTCGCCGTGAGCGAAGCGGCCGCCGATCGGCTCCGAACGCTGACACCGCTTTCCGACCGGTCGGCGATGGAGTCCCGTCTCGACGCCGTCGAGCGCGGCCGGACGGGCTGGAACGAACTCGACGACGACGGCAAGGCCGCAGTACTCGATGCGTTCGAGCAGTATGACATCGCTTCCGGCCGGATCGCGGCCGTCGAGACGGCGGTCGAGTTAGCCGACGTCGACTGCGACAGCGCCGTCTTCGACCCTATCGCCGCCCTCGACGTCGACGCGCTAGCGGAGGCGGCGGTCGCTCTTGAGGCCATCGGCGACGCCCGGATCGAACGCGGGGCCGACGAGGAACTCGACCGGCTTCGGGACGTCCACGAGACTATCGATCGGCTCTCGGCGAACGCGGAAGGGATACTCGAGGAGCTGCGATCGGAGCGTGTCGGCGATACCGCGGCGTTCCGCGAGGGCCTCGTCGAGTACCTCCGCCGGGAGACGACCGTCGATCCGGCCCGGATCCGCTCGGCGATGGTCGAGGACGCCGTCGACGCCTCCGGGTTCGTCACCGGGACGCTCCGGACGCTTCGCGCCGAATTAAAGACAACCATCGAAGAGCGCTCGACCGACGTCCGCGCCGAATTAGAAGGTGCAATCGAGGCGGCGGGCGGAGATGTCGACCGCGCCGGGTCAGCGGTGACGACGGTTGCGCGGGAACTCTCTTTGGGCCGGTTTGCGGCGGCCTACGACCTCCAACGTCCCCGCTACGCCGACGGCGACGGTCTCGCCGTCGTCGGCGCGCGAAACCTCGGGTTGCTCGACGCCGGCGTCGACACTCAGCCGATCACGTACGCAGTCGGCGAGCACGGCCTCGACGCCCCGACGGGCGAACGAGTGACGGTGCTCACCGGAGCAAACAGCGGCGGAAAGACGACGCTATTGGAGACGCTGTGTGCCGTTGCGATCCTCGCCCACATGGGACTGCCCGTCCCTGCGGACGCCGCCGAAGTCTCCCCCCTCGATCGGCTCGTCTTCCACCGGCGGCACGCGAGTTTCAACGCCGGCGTGCTCGAGTCGACGCTACAGTCGGTCGTTCCGCCGCTGGTCTCCGGCAACCGGACGCTCATGCTCGTCGACGAGTTCGAAGCCATCACCGAGCCGGGACGGGCCGCGGACCTGCTCGGCGGTCTCGTCCGGCTCTCGATCGCCGAGGGCGCTATCGGAACGTTCGTCACCCACCTAGCTGACGACCTCGAACCACTTCCCGAGACCGCACGAACTGACGGCATCGTCGCCCAGGGACTGACCGACGACCTCGAGTTGGAGGTCGACTACCAGCCCCGGTTCGGCGAAGTCGGCCGCTCGACGCCGGAGTTCATCGTCTCGCGGCTCGTCGCAAACGCCGACGACCGCGCCGAGGAGGCCGGCTTTCGGACGCTCGCCGAGGCGCTCGACACGGGGATGATCCAGCGAACGCTCTCGGACGCAGAGTGGACGGCGCTCGACGGATCGGAGTAACCGTTTCGTGTTCGAGGCACCGCCAAGGCGGTAGGCATTTCTTCGGCCCGGCACACCCCAGCGTATGGACCGAAAACGGGCGATGACGAGCGTCGACCTCGCCGCACTCGTCGGCGAGTTGCGGGAGTACACCGGCGCGGTCGTCGACAAGGCTTACCTCTACGGCGACGACTTCGTCCGGCTGAAGATGCGCGATTACGACCGCGGGCGGATCGAACTCGTGATCGAGACGGGTGATCCCAAGCGGGCACACGTCGCCGTCCCCGACCACGTCGCCGACGCGCCCGGGCGGCCGCCGAACTTCGCGATGATGCTCAGAAACCGCATCGCAGGCGCGAACTTCGAGGGCGTCGAGCAGTACGGCTTCGATCGCATTCTCACGTTCCGATTCGAGCGCGAGGACGCGACGACACTCATCGTCGTGGAACTGTTCGGCGACGGCAACGTCGCCGTGATGAACGAGGACAGAGAGGTCATCGACTGTCTCGACACCGTCCGGCTGACCTCCCGAACGGTTGCACCGGGGTCGCAGTACGGCTACCCCGACGAGCGGTTCAGCCCCCTCGATTGTGATTATGACGCCTTCGCCGCGCGGATGGACGATTCGGACACCGACCTCGTCCGAACACTGGCGACGCAACTCAACTTCGGCGGCCTCTACGCCGAGGAACTGTGTACCCGCGCCGGCGTCGAGAAGACGATGGACATCGAGAACTCCGGCGCGACGCAATACGAGGCACTCTACGGCGCGCTCGAGCGCCTCCGGGAGCCGATCCTCGAGGGCCGGACCGACCCGCGGCTCTACGAGACCGACGACGGCGATGTCGTCGATGCGACGCCACTTCCCCTTCGAGAACACGAGGCCGAGGGCTACGACGCGACCGCCTTCGAGAGTTTCAATGGCGCCATCGACGAGTACTTCTATCGGCTCGAAACCGAGTCCGAGGACGAAGAGCAGGCCGGCAGCGGGACCGACCGTCCGGACTTCGAGTCGGAGATTGGCAAATACGAGCGGATCATCGAACAGCAGGAGGGAGCCATCGAGTCCTATGACAAGCAGGCCGACGAGGAACAACAAAAGGCCGAATCCCTGTACGGCAACTACGACGTGGTCGACGAGATCTGCTCGACGGTCCGTGCGGCCCGCGAGGACAACGTTCCCTGGGCGGAGATCGAGACGACGTTCGAGGCCGGTGCCGAACAGGGCATCGAGGCCGCCGAGGCGGTCGTCTCGGTCGACGGCGCCGAGGGGACAGTAACCGTCGACTTGGGGAACGGTCCGATCGAACTGGATCCGATGGTCGGCGTCGAAAAGAATGCCGACCGCCTCTACACTGAGTCCAAGCGCGTCCGTAAAAAGAAAGAGGGAGCACAGGCGGCGATCGAGGATACCCGAGAGGATCTCGCGGAGGTCAAGCGCCGCCGCGAGGAGTGGGAGGTCGACGACGCGAGCGAGGACAGCGACGACGAGGACGACGGCGAGACGGATTACCTCACCATGTCGTCGGTCCCGGTCCGGTCCGACGAGAAGTGGCACGAGCGGTTCCGATGGTTCCGGACGAGTGACGGCTTTCTCGTCATCGGGGGCCGCAACGCCGACCAGAACGAGGAGCTGGTCAAAAAGTACATGGACCCCTCCGATCGCTTCTTTCATGCGCAGGCCCACGGTGCTCCGGTTACGATCCTGAAGGCGACCGAGCCGGACGAACCGGCCCGCGACATCGACATTCCCGAAGGGAGCAAACGCGAGGCCGCCCAGTTTGCGGTGTCGTACTCCTCGGTCTGGAAGGACAGCAGGTTCGAGGGTGATGTCTACGAAGTCGATGCTGAGCAGGTATCGAAGACACCCGAGAGCGGCGAGTACGTAGAGAAAGGAAGCTTCGTCATTCGGGGCGACAGAGAGTACTACCGCGATGTCTCGGTCGGCGTCTCCGTCGGCATCAAGTGCGAACCCGATACCCGCGTCATCGGGGGGCCGCCGTCGGCGATCGATCCCGTCGCGGAGACCTCTGTCCGGATCGAGCCGGGACAGTACGCTCAAAACGACATCGCAAAGCGGCTGTACCGGACGTTTCGCGAGCGGTTCACCGATACGAGCTTTGTCCGCAAGATCGCCAGCCCGGACCGGATCCAGGAGTTCTGCCCGCCCGGCGGGAGTCGAATGCTCGACGAGTGAGTCGGTCGGGGCGGATTCGACGACGCCCGTTATGAGTGGCGCTACACCGATATCGCCGCGTTATCCGCCGCCTGCTGGCCGCCTCCACGAGATATAAACCCGCCGGGTACGTTACTAAATATATGTTTAGGGAGGCGCTCGATTACCCGACGCGGTCCTCCGAAGGGGGGCGTTCGGTCATCGTCGGAGGGCTCACCCTCGTCGTTATTATGGCCGCGCTCGGCGTCGCCGCGCTCGACACCCCATACGCATACGTCGCCGCGTTGGGGTTCCTCCCGTGGCTCCTCGTTCGTGGCTACTACGTCCGCGTCGTCCGCACGACGATCGGGCGTGAGCATCCGACGCCGCCGCGGTTCGGAGACGTCCGACGGCTGTTGCGCGACGGGGCGCTCGCGGTCGGCATCTCGGCCGCGTATCTGGCGCCCGGTCTCGTCGTGCTCGCCCCGCTGGTTGGCGTCCGAGCGACCGGAACGGACGTTTCGGCGGTACTGCTCGACCGCGCCGTTTCCCAAGCGGCCACGACTGCGGCCACCTCGTTGACGGGGATCGTCGCCGTCGTCGCGCTCATGTACGTCATCGGCGCGCTCTATGTCCTCCCCGTCGCTGTCGCCCGGTTCGCGCATACGAACCGTCCGCGCGCCGCCTTCGATATCAGGACTGTCGTCTCCGGGGCCGTGACAGAGGATTACGCCACCGCGTGGGGTATCTCGATCGCACTGCGGCTGTTCTTGCTCCCGTTCGCCTACCTGCTTCGGCTCATTCTCGCCGGGTTCTTTTTACAGTTCGTCCTCGCGACCGGTGCCCGGTACTGTTACGGCCAAGGCGTGGGGGCCGCCCTCGGACTCGACCCAGTTCCCGCCGTCCACGAGCGAAGCGACCCCGACAAGTGGACGGTTCGGCCTGCTGTCGAGCGCATTCCGGGCCACGATGGTGGAATCGGAAGCCGGCGGCGACGGCCAGGGCACCACGACCTCACGCCGGCGGTGCGGCGGGTGACGGAAAGCGCCCCGGCCGGTGATTCCGGAGCGGAGACGGACGGCGGTCGGGGAATCCGGCGAGGGCGTGAATCCCCCGATACCCCCAAGACAGGGTACTGGCGCGGGGATGCCAGCGCTTCCGGCTCGGACGCCGATACCGGCAGCGACGCGGAGCCGACGGGGCCTGAGACCTTCGGCGGCGGGTTCCGGCCCGCTGTCGATCCGGATGACGATTCCGGCCGGCGGGACGAGCGCGAGCGAAACTGACTCGGCCGTCCCGGCCCCCGTAGGTCCGAACCCGAGCGCACTTATCGCTGCCGGCCCGACAGCCGGTATGCGCATCGCCGACCGCGAGGCCGCCGAGGGGGGCCGCGAACGGATCACCGTCGTCCCCGAAAGCCTCGACGACCTGTGGCATCTCACCTATATTCTCGAACCCGGCGACGCCGTCTCCGGCGACACCACCCGCCGAATCCAGCGCGACGACGACATGACCCGCGACACCGGCGGTCAGCGCGAGCCGATGTGGCTCAAACTCGAGGTGGCCGATGTCGAGTTCGCGAAGTTCGCCAACCGGCTCCGGGTTGGCGGCGAGATCGTCGACTGCTCGCGAGAGGACCAACTCGACTTCCACCACACGTTCAACGTCGAGGAGCACGACGAGATCACGATCGAGAAGGTCTGGCAGGTCGACCAACTGGAGCGGCTTGAGGAGGCCGTCGAGACTGCAGAACAGCCCGACGTCGCCATCGCGACCGTCGAGGAGGGCGAGGCCCACGTCCACACCGTCGCCCAGTACGGCGTCGAGGAGCGAGCCACGATCACCGGGACGACGGGGAAAGGCGAGTACGCTCGCGGCCGCGACGAACTGTTCGAGGAGTTGGCCGCGATCCTGAAACGCCTCGATGTCGAGGCGATTATCCTCGCCGGCCCGGGGTTCACCAAGCGGGACGCCCTCGATCACATCGAGGACGCCGCCCCCGAAGCGGCTGAGAGGGTCCAGACGGTCGACACCGCGAGCGTCGGCGACCGCGGCGTCCACGAGGTGTTGAAACGCGGCGCGGTCGATCGGATCCAGACCGAGACCCGCATCTCGAAGGAGGCCGAATACATCGACAAACTGATGCAGCGGATCGCCGAGGGAGCCAAAGCCGCCTACGGAATCGACGAAGTGGCTGAGGCCGCCGAATACGGGGCGGTCGAGACGCTGCTCGTCCTCGACGAACGGCTGCGAGAGGAACGGGCGGGCGAGGGCGACTGGGAACGCGATGTCAACGATGTCATCTCGGACGTTGAGCGACAGGGCGGCGACGTGGTCGTTTTCTCACACGAGTTCGACCCTGGCCAGCAGCTTGGAAACCTAGGTGGAATCGCGGCGCTGTTGCGGTATCGGCTGAACTGACTCGCGGGGTCAACGTTGCGTTCTCAGTCGGCGCTGCCGGTCCGAAGCGACCCCCCGCTCTGCGTTGTAAGCGCCGATTCGGCCTGGTGGGAACCGATCGCGGTTCCACAGTTCGGGCATTCGTACTCGAGGGTATCCGTCCGTACGTGGAGGATCCAACCGCCGTTGATGCGGCTTTCGTGGGTACAGCTAGAGCAATAAAGCGTCGCCGTCAGCGACGGCTGGCGTTCGAGGGCTTCGTTGGAGGACGTCATCCTTGTATGAAACATCCGCTCCGGTATAACGGGTTCGCTTCACCGAGCACTCTGCGATAGCGGCCCACAGCCCTGTCAAACTCGCTGTCAGTTCGTTGCCGAAGGGTGAAATCACCCGGTCCGCCGCAGATCCACTGTCAGGCCGTCTTTGGCCACCCGAACGTCGCCATCGAACGCCGACTCGACGGACTCGGTCATCTCGTCGTGGTGGCCGTCGGTGTGGGGATACAGGTGCGTCAGGTAGACCCGGCCGATTTCGTGGCCCGATAGCGCCTCGCCGAGTCGACTTGGCGTCGGGTGGTTGTCCACGTCAATCCCATCGGGAAACGAACAGTCGTGGGCCAACACGGCTGAGCCCTCTGCGAGTTCGGCGACGGCATCGGTCGCCTCGCCATCGCCGGAGAATGTAAAAATGGCGTCGTCGGTTTCGAAGCGGTAGGCCAGACCCTGCATCGAGTGGACCGTCTCGACCGCCTCGACATCGTAGCCCGCGACCGAGTCCGAACCGGGGCCGATCTCCCGGATCGAGAGATCAATCCGGCCGGCCATGTACTCGTGGACCTCGAGAAGTCCCTCGAGGAGTTCCTCGGTGCCGTCGGGACCGACGATTTCGAGATCGGTCTCGCCAGCCAGCCAGCGGGCTTTTAATAATGGCATCAGATCTGAGACGTGGTCAAGGTGGTGGTGGGTCAAAAGCACTGTCTCGACCCCCTCGTAGCCGACGTTCGTCTCCGCGAGGGCGTGAAGCGCACCGCTGCCACAGTCGACGAGCAGCGGACTGCCCCTGCCTGCGGGGTCCTCGATCAGTAGTCCGGTCTGAAACCGTTCGCCGGTCGGCATCGCCGATCCGGTGCCGAGAAAAGTCACGCGCATACCGACGTGGTCGGGGGCGGCGGGGAAGTATGTTGACATCGGATGTTCGTCTGTCGGTTGGTGCTATCGGATCATCGTCGGTCCCCATATCAACCCATCACAGTTCGTGTCGTACATATACGCCGAGGTAGCCGCCGAGAACGGCGAGTCCGACGGTGTACACCGCCACGAGGACGAGCGCGAACGCGCCAAACACGCCGAGCGCCATCGGGGCACCGCCGAACCCGAGGAAGGCCAACAGCAAGAAAAACAGGGCCACGAAGGGGACGAACATGACACCGCCCGCGACCGCCCCGGCTTTCAGTTCGTCGTCGAAGCGTCCGCCTTCGAGGTAGCCGGCGACGATCCCGCCGAGAAGCGTCGAGAGCGGGACCGCGGAGAGGACGATTCCGACGACGCCGCCGACGAGGCCGTATATCAGGGCGTTTGACTCCGTCTCCGCCGGGAGCCGATCACGTAGGGTGGAGGGGGAACTGTCGGGAACCATGGATCGGGGTCCGAGGGTGGGCGCGAAAGGCCTTGTGGTGGTCCGGAGGGGTCACTCGATCCGCACCGTCGTCGATCCGCAGTTCCGGGGGCCAAACCCACTTGCACGCCCGCACCCTACCGATGGGCATATGGGAGAGATGCCGCCTTCGCCCGAGAGCTCTCCGGAGGCCCGCGTCCGCGAGCGACTGGCGGACCACGGGTTCGAGTACGACCCGGCGTCGGTCGAAATCGACGACGCCGAGGCGTTTGCCCGGCTCTCATCCGATGTCCGAGCGTGGTGGATCGAGCAGTTCGGCGCGTTCGTCCCGGAGAACGACGGCCTCTTCACCCCGCCGCAAAAGGAGGCGATCCCGCTGATCGACGAGGGGACGAACACGCTGGTGTGTGCGCCGACGGGGTCGGGCAAGACACTCTCGTCATTTACAGCCATCATCGATGACCTGTTTCGGCGCGCCGAGACGGACGATGGGGGGCTCGAAAACAGCGTCTACTGTCTGTACGTCTCACCGCTCAAGTCGCTCGCGAACGACATCCATCGAAACCTGACCGAACCGCTTGAGGGGATTACCGACCGCCTCGAATCGCGCGGGGAGTCCGTCGAGATACGCCACGCGATCAGACACGGCGATACAAGCGATTCCGAACGACAGCGGATGCTCGATGAGACGCCGCACATCCTCAACACGACGCCGGAGACGCTCGCCATCCTGCTCAACAGCCCGAAATTCAAACGGAAGCTCGAAACCGTCGAGTACGTCGTCGTTGACGAGATCCACTCGCTCGCGGATAACAAGCGGGGGACGCACCTGTCGGTGTCGCTCGAACGGCTCGAGCGGATGTGTGAGACCGCCCCGACCCGGATCGGCTGCTCGGCGACGGTCGAACCGCTGGAGACGATCGGCGAGTTCTTAGTCGGTGGGCGACCGACGACCGGCGGTGCCGACGCTGCCGACAGTGACGGCTGGCACCCCCGCGAGTACGAAATTGTCGACGCGCGGTTCGTCCGGGAGTTCGATGTCGAACTCTCATGCCCGACGGACGATCTGATCAACACGCCCCGAGAGGTCATCACGGACCGGTTTTATACCCAGCTCGACGAATTGGTCGCCGAGCACACGAACACGCTCGTCTTCACGAACACGCGGTCGGGTGCCGAGCGGGTGTTACACAACCTCCGAGAGCGCGGCGACTACGACGAGTCGAACTCCGGCTGTCACCACGGTTCGCTGTCGAAAGATCGGCGCGCGGAGATCGAATCGGGGCTGAAAAACGGGGAACTGGACGTCGTCACCACCTCGACCTCGTTGGAGTTGGGGATCGACATGCCGTACATCGATCTTGTCGTACAGGTCGGCTCGCCGAAGAGCGTCGCGTCGCTGCTCCAGCGCGTCGGCCGTGCGGGCCATCGACTCGGCAAGACGGTCAAGGGTCGGGTGATCGCCCTTGATCGGGACGAATTGGTCGAGTGTGCGGTGATGCTACAGAAGGCCGAGGCGGGGTTCGTCGATCGGGTGTTTGTCCCCGAACGCGCACAGGACGTGGCGGCCCAGCAGGTGTACGGGATGGCGATCAACGGACCGCGCCGCGAGGCCGAGATCCGCGGGATTCTCGAGAGCGCCTATCCCTATCGGAACTACACCGATGGGGAGTACGAGTCGCTGTTTCGGTATCTGACTGCCGACTACGACGGTATGGAGGAAAAGAACGTCTACGCGAAAGTCTGGCGCGACGAGAACGACCCGCCGGGCGGCGAGCACCACTACGAGGCGTTCGATCCGGGGACACCACTCATCGGCAAGCGCGGCCGACTCGCGCGGGTCATCTACATGACAAATATCGGGACGATCCCGGACTCGTTCAGTTGCGACGTGTACACCCGCTCCGGCGACGAATGGGTCGGCCAGCTCGACGAGGAGTACCTCGACACGCTCGAAGGAGGCGACGTCTTCGTCCTCGGTGGCTCGAACTACGAGTACCGCTACCGGCGGGGCTCGAAGGTCTACGTCGACCCGACGAACGCCCGCCCGACCGTCCCGTCGTGGTTTTCCGAGCGGTTGCCCCTGAGCTACGACCTCGGCCGGGAGGTCCTCCGGTTTCAGCGCGAGGTGCTCGAGCGGATGGAGTCGGCGGGACCGCCGGGCGTCCGTCGGTGGCTCAGAGAGTTCCCACTCGACGAAAACACCGTCCGCGCCCTGACGCGGATGTTCGACACACAACTGCAGTACGCCGGAGTAGGGAGCGTCTCGACGGACCATCGGCTCGCAATCGAGGTCGAACTCGACCGCGAGGAGTACCAACGCAACTACTACGTCCACTCGAACTACGGCCGACGGTTCAACGACGGTCTCTCGCGGCTCCTTGCCTACCGGTGTGCCCAACGGGCGACCGCGAACGTCACCGTCGCCGTCGCCGACCACGGCTTCACGCTCTCGATGCCGTTGAACCGGAAGATCGATATCGAGTCCGTGCTCCGTGATATCGATCCCGGCGAGGCTCGAGCCGACCTCCGGGCATCGCTCTCGGGGACTGACCTTCTCAAGCGCTACTTCCGGATCAACGCGACGCGGTCGCTCATGATCCTCAAACGGTACAAGGGCCACGAGAAGTCCGCGAGCCAACAGCAGGTTTCCAGCGAGATGCTGCTCGGGTTCGCCGAGGACAAGGAGCGATTCGCGGTGATGGAGGAGACCTACCGAGAAATCTTGGAGGACAAACTCGACGTTGACGCGGTTGAGACGTTCCTTTCGGGCGTCGAATCGGGCGACATCGATGTCTCGGTTGGCCGCGTCGACTCGCCGTCGCCGCGGGCGTTCGGCCTCGCAACGCTGATGGCGAGCGACGTCGTCCTCGCCGAGGACGAGTCGGCCGTCCTGCAGGAGTTCCACGACCGGGTGCTGGCCGAAATCGAGGGGGATGACAGTAGTCCGTCCGAACCGAGTGCCGGCGACGGTACGGTCGACGCCGGTTGACGTTTCCTGCCGACATCACCCGGCGGTCAATATCGGCCGACTCCCCATGCCGACATCACCCGGCGGTCAATATCGGCCGACTCCTCATGCCGATATTACCCAGCGGCTGACGCCGTTCCGTTATTCCGCACTCGCTCGTCATCAGGGCCGACGATAGTCGTCCCCTGACCGGGCTCGACCGGGATCCGTTCGACCACGTCCCCGTTTTCGTCGGTAACGAGCACGTAGTAGATGGCATTGGCGGTCCCCTCGCCATCCTCGATGGGCTCGAGGTTCTCGTCCATCACCTCGCCGGCGACGAATGAACGGACGGCCTCGTCGTCGCGTATCTCGACTGTCCGACTCGTGTCGGCGTTGACGAAGACGTTCCGCGTCACATCGGTGAAGTCGATCGGCGAGACTTTTATATGCCACCACAGCTCATCGTCGATCGTGACCGGAATCGGTTCGGTGACGACGAAGTTCTGGCCCCAGTTCGTCCGCGAGTCGGCTGATCGGGCGATGCCCATCGCGCGCTCAGGGCCGGTCAGCGTCTCGTCGTCGGTCCCGAAGAAGGTGTACTCGCCCGTCTCCGCGTCGGCGAACCACACCTCGTCGAGGCCCCGGGTGTCCTCGCCGTACGGCTCCATCGCGGTCACGTACGACATCCGCTCACCCTCCAGGTCGATGACGAACGGCTGGGCGTTGTCGGCCTCCGAGGGGAGCCTTGCGACCTCGATTTCCCCCTCGTGTGCGCCGACGGTCGGGAGCTGATTGATGATGCCGTTCCGGTAGCCGAGCGAGCCCATCTCGGCGCGCGTAAGCGTCATCGGGTAGAGTCGCTGGCCCTCCAAGATCGGCTCGGAACGGGCTTCCGACGGCGTGAGATGGTCGATCTGCCCGTCGGGGTGGACTAAGGCTCCGCCGTCCCACGTCGGCGTCGTGTGCGGGAACGGCGTCAGATGCCACTCGTGGCCCGTCTTCGGGTAGTACATGTAGGGCTGCCCATCGTGGCTGAACTCGACGGCGTCGTCGTCGTACTTCGTGATGTAGTCGGACGTCTTGAGGTTCCAATCCGCCGAGCGGTGGAGTAACATCCCTTCGCCGTAGGTGAAGTCCTCCTCGTAGACCTGGATCTGTCTGTCGTCCATGCGGGTCATGTCTGTAACGAGCACCCCGCGCTGGTTCTCAATCAGGGTGTTGCGGAACCCGTCTGGTTGGATCGCGTACGACCACGCCAGCGAGCCGTCCTCCTTTCGAGCGATATCGCTCGTCCCGAGCCGGTGTTGCCGGTAGGAAACGGAGCCACGCGTCGTGATGTCAGCCACCTGTCGGGGGACGACCCGCGGGTTGTCGGGGTTTGCCTGCGGGAACTCCTCGACCTGGGTCGAATCGTCCATCGTCCCTTGGGCGAGCGTCCGCTGTTCGAGCATCCCTGCGGGCACGCTGACCAGCACGGAGAGCACCGCGAACACGCCGACAGCGGTGATGAACAGCCGGAGCTTCCGTCCCGGAGAACCCTGCAGTTCCAACAACACGTCGACCGGACTATCGGCCTCTCGAAGCACGCGCCCGAGCGAGCGGTCCGCGTCGCCGTTGATGTCGAAGGGCGGGAGAAACCATAGGACGAGTGCCGCGATGATCGACCCGCCGCCGAACACCGTTAGTCCGGGCGAGTAGAGGACGCCGTAGACGAACCCGTGCCAGAGCGGGCGGGTGACATACCACAACAGGACGACGACACCGAGGCCGAGCAACCGCGTCGCGGCGTGAATTGCGAGCGATCGACCATCCGACCCGCTTGCTGGGGGATCGAACGATCCATCGTCGCTAGTGGAGGGGCTGTTGTCTGCCATGACCTGAATAGTATGCGCTGACTGATAAAAACGCCGACGTCGACAGAGAAAGGCAACACCGAACGCGGGGACAACCCATCGACGGCGAGGGCGGAGCGCCGACGCCGGACCCGACGATTTAATCACGGCGGAGTATATAAATCGACACGAGCGGTTAGAAACGAATGATCGGAACACTGTTTTCGATACTCGGTGGGGGGCTCGAAGCGCTGGTCGAGTCGGCGACCGGGTGGGCCGGGATGGGGATCGTCTTCGCGTACTCGTTTCTGATCGCGTTCGTCCTTCCGGGGCCGAGTGAGGTCGTGTTGCTCGCCCCGATCGATCTCGGCGTCCCGCCCGCTGCGAACCTCCTGAGCATCATGCTGGTGAGCGCGACCGGAAAGGCCATCGGAAGCGTGTTCGCCTTCCACATCGGTCAAGAGGCAAAACAGTCCGGCCCGGTCGTCCGGTGGCTACGACGCTCCCGATTCGACGTCCTCGAGTGGTCCGAGCGGCGATCTGTCCAGTTGGCCCAGCGCTACGGCTACGGCGGCCTCGCGATCGCGCTGTCGGTCCCGTTCTTTCCGGATACGATCTCGATCTACGCGTTTGCCATTCTTGAGACCGATTACACCAAATTCGCCGTCGCGACCTTTCTCGGAAGTTTGGGCCGTCTCACTGTCACGGTCGGTCTCTTCAGCGGGCTCGTGACGGTGTTTTGAGCCGAGAGGCGTGTGCGGTTCGAGGGGTACCCCCTCAAACGAGCAGCGTATGCAGCGCATCGGGGATAATGAGCACGTCGCTCCCCGGTTCGACCGCCTCAGCGACGCGTTCGCGGGGTTTCATCAGACACTCGTCGACGACCGCCGGCGCGTCGCTGTTCGATACATATATCTCGTAGTCCTTCAGGACCCGTGCGACGACGAAGGCCCGCTGTGCGCCCGGTTCGTATCCAGAGCGCATCTCCTCATAAAGGGTGTCAGCGCTACTCGCGCCCGCGAGCCGGTCATAAAACCGGCGCTCGCCCGTTCCGTCCCCGGCTCCCTCGGCCAGCGTTGCGGGGACGACGAGCCGTCCGCCTTGGACCAGGGGATCGGTCGCGCCCAACGCGACGTACGTCGCGGCGCGGCTCGCCTGATACAGCGTCGCGTCCTTCGGCGCCCCAACGCCCGCGATGACGGCGTCGTACCCGCCGTCAATGTCGACAGAGAGCGCCTCACGGGCGCTTTCGGCGAGCGTCTCCACGACCGAGCGCGGCTCTCCGGCGGCCGCGTCGAGGATTCCGGCGGGGCCGTGGGTGACGTTGAGACAGAACTCGAGCCCACACGCCTCGCCGGCGGCGTCGACGGCTGCCCGAAACGGGTTGTCGGCGGTCCGGCCAAGCCTGACCCCCGGTTCGGCGAGTAGGTCCGGACCGTGAGTGTATTTTATAAACGGTTCGCCGCCGGCGCCGATCGCGACGGTCTTGCCCCCGCCGGAGAACCCGGCGTACTGGTGTGGTTCGACCATCCCGGTCGCGAGGACGCGGTCGGCGTTGGCGACCCGGCGGTTGCACTCGATCGGAACGCCGTCGACGCGACCGACGGTGACCGTCTCCTCTGGGTCGTGGTTCACCGCGAGGTCGGCGTACTCACCTAGCATCGCCGCCAACTCGGCGTCGGTCATCGGCCGGTGAAGCCCCAGCCCGACGACGACGGTTACCTGCTCGCGACCGACGCCCGCCCGAGCCAGCTCGGTACACAGCGCGTCGACGAGCTCGGCGTCCGGCGTCGCCCGCGTCAGGTCAGTGACGACGATGGCGACGCTGTCGTCGGAATCGACCCTGTCGGCGAGCCGGGCCGTCGATCCGGAAGCTCCGCTCGGCCCGTCGCCCGACCCCGAGGCGCCGCCTGTCCCAACTGGCTCACGGAGCGCCGCCCCGGCCGCACCTCGGACGTCGACCGGATCGCCCCCGGACGGGTCCGCGACCGTTACCGCACATTCGGGGAGGTTGACGTCGATTTCCCCTTCGCCGAGCGGCACTCGCGTTGGAGACATTTATGTACCCTTTCTCCGACACATCATCGTTCCTTCCGCCTCGTTCCGCGTCATCCCTTTATATTGCAGATCGGCTCGACGCGAACGACGGGGTCGCCGATCCCGAGCGCCTCGGAGACGCGAACGACCTCGTCCACGTCCTTATAAACACCGGGGGCCTCCTCGGCGATCGTCGCGCCGCTTTGTGCCTTCACGTACACCTCCCGGCCCTCCAACTCCGATTGAACGTCCCCGCCCCAGAATTCGTCTTTCGCCTGTGTTCGGCTCATCAGCCGTCCGGCGCCGTGGGCTGTCGACCCGAAGGAGACGTTCAGGGAGTTCGCGCCGCCGCGAAGGACGTACGAGCCCGCACCCATGCTGCCGGGGATAATAACGGGCTGGCCAACGTCCCGGTAGGCGTCGGGCACCTCCGACCGGCCGGCCGGAAACGCCCGCGTTGCGCCCTTTCGGTGGACGTACAGCTCCCGGTCCTCGCCGTCAACGTCGTGGACTTCCTTCTTCGCGATGTTGTGGGCCACATCGTACAGCAGTTCCATCCCCAACTCCTCCCAAGACTCGCCGAAGACATCGGCGAAGACGGTCCGCGTCCGATGGGTGATGAGCTGTCGGTTGACCCACGCGAAGTTGATCGCCGCGCACATCGCCCCGTAGTACTCCTCGGCGAGTTGCGACCCCGCCGGAGCCGCCGCAAGTTCCTTGTCGGGGAGGGCGTCAACGAGACCGCTGTGGGCCGTCTCGATCCGCCGGAGGTACTCCGTACAGAGCTGATGGCCCAACCCCCGCGACCCGCAGTGGATCAACACGACCACCTGGTCGGCCTCGAGCCCGTAGGCCTCGGCGGTTTCCGGATCGAACACCTCCGCGACGCGTTGGACCTCAAGGAAGTGGTTTCCGGAGCCGAGCGATCCCATCTGGTTCTGCCCGCGATCCTTCGCGCGCTGTGGGACGGCGTCGGGGTCGGCGTCCCGGCGGACGCCGTTGTCCTCGCAGTGTTCGAGGTCGGACTCGACGGCGTAGCCAGCCTCGAGACACCACTCGACGCCGCGTTCGAGCGCCGACTCGAGGATGCCGTGGTCGCCCTCGAGAACGCCGCCGCCGCCGAGCCCCGAGGGAACAGCCTCGAAGAGCGCGTCGACGAGCGCCTCCTCGCGGCCCCGCACGTCGTCGTACTCGAGATCTGTTTTCACCATTCTCACGCCGCAATTTACATCGTAGCCGATTGCGCCGGGCGAGATGCAGCCGTCCTCGGCGTCGATGCCCGCAACGCCGCCGACCGGAAACCCGTACCCTTGGTGCCCGTCGGGCATACAGATGGCGTACTTTTGAATGCCCGGCAGGTGGGTCGCGTTGCGGAGTTGTTCGAGGGTCCTGTCCTCGACGATCTCCTCAAGCAGGCGCTCGCTCGCGAACACCCGCGCCGGGACGCGCATGTTTCCCTCTTGTGGGATCTCCCAGACGCCCTCGCGAACTCTCCGGAGCGTGATGTCGCCCGCCTCGAACGTGGTCATGGGCGTCGTTTGTTGGGGCCGGCCCAATAGCTTACGACCCGGGCGGCGGAGCGTCCCGCCGACACTCGCCACCCGTGACGAACGTTGAGTCCAAACGGGCCTTCATATGGGTACCGCAACAGTTCTGAGTATGAGAATGTCGGGAGTACCGTGCCGTCGGAAGGTTTCCGCCGGCTCGCGCCGCCTGAAACCCCCCCGTCGGAGCCGTCTCGACAGGTCGGTGATACGGGAGACATGACGCGGACAAGGACCACCCAACGAAACGGGAGCGAGCCGGTAAGCGCCGTCGTCGTCGATGACTCGCAGTTCATGCGGACGATCATCGTCGACATGCTTGAGGACGCGGGCATCGACGTGCTCGGGACGGCCTCGAACGGTGAGGACGGCGTCGAGACCGTCCTTGAGGTCGACCCCGATGTCGTCACGATGGACCTGAAAATGCCAGGCGTTGACGGGATCGAGGCCGTCGACCAGATCATGGCCGAGCGGCCGACGCCGGTGTTGGTGCTGTCGGCCCACGCCGCCGACGGCGCCGAATTGACCTTCGAGGCGATGGAGAAGGGCGCGGTCGACTTCTTCGAGAAGCCGAGCGGCGAGGTGTCAGTCGGCCTCAAACAGCAGCGTGAGTCGCTGGTGTCGACGGTTCGATCGGTCGCGAGCGCCGACGTCTCCGCGACCGAGGCGGCCGCCCAGCGGACGCGACGGGAGACGGCTGCCGGCGGCACCTCGGTCGGATCGACGCCTGCACGAACCGAGTATCCCGACCGCCCCACACTACTCGTCGGAGCCTCGACTGGCGGGCCGACAGTCGTCGAGGGNATCCTTGAGGCCCTGCCGATGGAGGCGAACTTCCGGGTGCTCGTCGTCCAGCACATGCCCGATGGGTTCACCGAGCGGTTCGCACAACGGCTCGACGATGCAAGCGAGTATTCGGTTCGGGAGGCCGCCGACGGCGACCGGATCGGCGGCGGCGAAGCCCTTGTCGCACGGGGTGACAGCCATCTCGAAGTGTCGGGCTACGGGGGCGGCCGGATCCGCGTCTCACTCACCGACGACGCCCCGGTCAACAACGTCCGGCCCGCGGTCGACGTGACGTTCCGGACAGCGGCCGAGCAGATCGATGACCCGCTCTCCGCCGCTGTTCTGACGGGGATGGGGTCCGACGGCGCCGCCGGCGTCAAAGCGGTGAGTGCCGCCGGCGGAGCGGTGATCGCACAGGACGAGGAGACATCAGCGGTGTTCGGAATGCCACAGCGGGCCATCGAGACGGGCGTCGTCGACGACGTACGCCCGCGAGAAGAAGTCGTTGCGGGAATCCTGAACGCCACCACGAAGCAACAATGAACGACGACCACATACACGCATTCGTCTCAGAGTGTCGAGAGAGCATCACCGATCTTAACAATGCCCTGCTCGCGCTCGAGGACGATCCCGGCGACGACGACGCGATCGAATCGGTGTTCAGGACCGCCCATACTCTAAAGGGCAACTTCGGCGCGATGGGGTTTTCGAACGCGAGCGAACTTGCACACGTCCTCGAGGATCTTCTCGACGAGATTCGCGACGGCGAAATTGAGGTGACCCCGGAGATCATGGACGCCGCCTTCGATGGGGTCGACCGGATCGAGACGATCGTCGACGAGATCGACCGCGAGGGTGACACGCAGACCAATCCCGACGAGGCGACAGCCCGACTTCGGACAGCGATCGAGGGCGGTGTCGGAGAGGGGTCGAATGGGCATATGGACGCCGATGGCGGAGATGAAGACGCCGCAGGGGATGTGACGGACGACGATGCGGAACGGGCGTTCGCTCATGCCGAGGAGTTGCCGGAAATGGAGGATTCGGAGGGGATCGTTCACGCCCTGATCAGCGTCGACCCCGACGGGATGCTCGGCGTCGACGCGATGTTGGTCCTCGAGCCGCTGGCGAAGGCTTTCGGGAGCCTACAGACGGCCCCCGCCCGAGATCGGATCGAGGAGGGCGCGTACGACGGTACGTTCGACGTGTTCGTCTCCGGCGGAAACGCCGAGTCACTCACCGAATCGCTCGAGGGGATCGGCGCCATCGAGTCGTTCGACGTGACCGAGATCGGTGCAGCGGGCAGTTCCGACGGGGCCGACGGAGCCGACGTGGGCGCTGACACCGGCAGCGAGGATGCCGCCGGTGACGAAGCCGACGTTTCGGCCGACGACAGCGCGGCCGGTGCTGCCGACGCTACGGACGGCGCCAGCGACGATATCGACGAAGAAAGCTCCGAGGGGGGCGGTGAGGCCTCAACCAGCGGGAATGACATCTCCTCGGTTCGGGTCGATGTCGACCGCCTCGACGAGCTGCACAGCCTCGTCGAACAGCTCGTCACCGGACGGATCACGATCCGGCGTGCAATCGAAGGCGGCGACATCGAGACGGCCTCAACGAGTCTGAACGACTTCGACAAGGTGACCTCGCGGCTACAAAACACTGTGATGGACATGCGGCTCATTCCGCTGCGGCGGGTCGTAAGCAACCTCCCGCGGGTCGTCAGGGATGTTGCCAGAAGTCAGAGCAAGGATATCTCCTTCGAGATGCACGGCCAAGACATCGAACTCGACCGCTCGATCCTGACCGAAATCGAGGACCCGCTCATCCACATCCTCCGGAACGCCGTCGATCACGGCATCGAGCCCCCCGAAGAGCGCGAGGCCGCGGGCAAGCCCGCCGAAGGGACGATCGAACTCGACGCCGCCAGACAGCGCGACCACGTCACGATCACGGTTTCGGACGACGGAGCCGGGATCGATCCCGACGCGATGCGTCGAAAGGCGATCGACGAGGACGTTATTCCGGAGTCCGAAGCGGAGTCGATGAGCGACGACGAGGCGTACAACCTCGTCTTCCACCCCGGGTTCTCGACCGCAGGCGAGGTAACTGACGTGAGCGGTCGGGGCGTCGGAATGGATGTCGTCCACAGTACGGTCGAACAGCTTGACGGCACGGTCGATGTCGACAGCACGCCCGGTGAGGGAACGACCGTCGAACTTCGGCTCCCCGTCTCAGTCGCCATTGTCAACGTGTTGTTCGTCGAGGTTGGCGACCGAGAGTACGGCATCCCGATCAAGAACATCGACGAGTTGACCCACGCGAGCGACACCGAGACTGTCAATGGGAAATCGGTCGTCAGGCACGACGGCGACGTATACCCCGTAATCAGGCTGGATAAGGCCCTCGAAATCGACGACGCGATCGACAACGACGCGGCGGCCGCGTCGGGCGATCCCGGTGGGACCGAGTTCGCTGCCGACGGGGGCGATGTCAGCGGGGGCGACGATGTCGGTGCTCTCGGGGCTGGGGGTGTCGACGCGGATGGTGACGGTAGTCCGGACGGCGGGATGCTCGTCCGGATCCGCGAGTCGGTTCGCCCGGTCGCGCTCAGGTGTGATTCATTCAGTGATCAAGAAGAAGTCGTCGTCAAGCCGCTTGAGGGGTCGCTNAGTGGGATTCCGGGCCTCTCGGGCACTGCGATCCTCGGCGACGGGAACATCGTCCCGATCCTCGACGTGGTGAGCTTGGAGGAATGAACCGAACGGAGACGGGGCAAGGGCTCGCGAACGTGATCGAGTACATCGCCAACGGGATGGCCTTCGAGCCGGACTCGTACAACGAGTCGTATCTCGATCGTCGAATTTCGGCGCGGATGCGACGAACGGACTGTGAGGAGTACGCCGAGTATCTCCAATTGCTGTCGTCGAGTGACGACGAGCGGGCGGCGCTTCTGGACGCGTTGAGCATCAACGTCACGAGTTTCTTCCGCAACCCACCGGTCTGGGAGCGGCTTCGGGACGTGTTAGCCGACCTGACGGCCAGCGGCGGCACGGTCCGATGTTGGAGCGCCGCCTGCGCCGACGGCCGGGAGCCGTACTCGATCGCGATGCTCGCCCGCGACGATCCAAACATCCGAGATCGGTCGCTCGAAATAACGGCCACGGACATCGACGCCGAGATACTCAAAACCGCCCGTGATGGGAAGTACGAGTCAACCCGGACCACGGATATCGGCGAGCAACTCAAGCCGCTCTCGGCCCCGAAAGAACACGTCGATATCGACGCGGACGCGCGGTCGTTCGCCGTCCACGACCGGGTCAAACGGATGGTCTCCTTCGAGCAACACGATCTCATAAGCGGGACCCCGAAACGGGGGTACGACCTCGTGCTCTGTCGGAATCTCCTCATATATATCGACAGCTCGTACAAGACGCCGATATTCGAGACGCTGACCGCCGCGGTCGATGCGGGCGGCTTTTTGACGATCGGCAAATCCGAGACGCTTCCTCGGTCGATTCGGGAGGAGTACGACGCCTACGACAGGAGCAATCACATCTACCGGAGGGAGTGAGATGTCGCTGTACCAACTGCAACGGGAGCGCGACCTGGGCCAACTTGTCGAGACGCTACGCCGGAGCGACGACCCGGCGATACGGCGCCGGGCGGCCGAGATCATCGGCGGGATCTTCGAGAGCGACGACATCGACGAGCCCGACCTCGTGCTCAATGACGGTCCCGGCGACGACTCGATACTCGGCGCGGCCGAGGACGGCGAGCGCGAGACAGTCATCGACGTGCTGGTGTCGACCGTCAAGCATGACAACGCCGAGGGCGTCCGCGCGGCCGCCATCGACGCCCTCGATCACCACAGTCAAGAATCACTCGAACGGGTCGTCGACGAGCTCTCCGGAAAGGACCTTGCGTCGGCCGCCGACTGGGTCGCCGCTCGCGCCTTCGCGGAGGTGCTCGACGATGGCCAACCCGAACTCCGGATAGCGGCTGCGACCGGGTTGGGGCGCGTCGGCGACCCGAGCGTGACCGCTGCGCTGGTAAAACGCCTTTCCGACCCGGATGCCCGTGTCAGGGCCCGGTCGGCGGTCGCCTGCGGTCGGGTCGGTGACCCCCGGGCGGTCGAAGCGCTTGAGTCGCGACTCCACGGAGATCCGGACATCAACGTCCGGGCGGCCGCCGCCGAGGCACTCGGTGAGATCGGAACCGAGGCCGCGTTGGGGGCGCTGTTGGGAGCCGACGGTGATGACAGCGAGTCGGTCCGTCGCGTCGTCGCCGACGCCCTCGGGCAGTTCGGCAGCGTCGACCCGGTCGACGCCCTTGTGGGATATCTTGAGGACGACAGCGAGACGGTTCGCCGGACCGCTATGTTCTCCATGGTCGAAATCCTCTCGAACGCCCCACCACAGCGGAGCCACGATGTTCGCGAGGCCGCGGCTGACCGGCTCGGCTCGGCGACGGCCGACGAGGT
>JGI1684J13235_1000058_pt1 | contig 37348 bp, 34 predicted proteins | sample PonA232FremontCA_2_FD_13235 | JGI IMG/M metagenome (IMG submission 13235) | reverse complement strand
TTTTCCTTTTCTTTAAATACCAACGCGGAACAATCTGCGTTGTTGACTAGCTCATCCGTCATCCACCCGAACAAATAACGAGAAAGGACATATTCCCTCGTAGGACCGACCATCATCAAATCATAATCTTTTGACTCCTCTATAAGAGCCTCCAATATACTCGGTCCTTCTATCCTCTTAGTCTCACACTCGACACCTATCTCTTCCATATAATCTTTAGGCCTTTCCAAAATATCATCAATTTCTTCACTGGTCTCTTCCTCTTGCACAACATGGACAAGCGAACATTCGGCGCCCGTTTCCCTCATTATTTTCGCCGTTATAGAAAGTCGCTTCTTATAATCGTATTTCTTGTAACCTACAGGAAAGAGGATCTTATCCATATCCTTAATCCCACTACCCTGATTCTTGAAAGCTATAACATCACGATTGGAACGAGTAAACACACGTTCAACAGGAGTTTTTTGTCTCAGAGAACGGAAATTTATCTTCCCATTCCACCCCAAAATTATCAAATCTGAATCTTCCTCTTCCGCCTGATCGAGAATCCCCTCCCAAACCGAATCACTATAGTGAACTTTCGGAATTATCTTAGTCCCCCTAGCGATTGTCCGACTCCTATCCTTCTCTAAAACTTTCGAAGATTTGCGCCAATCCCTCTGCATCTCCAAAAAATTGCCTTCTTTGATAACTGTAAGATAAACTATTCTCCCTCCATCCGCCAAAATGGAAGAAAGATCCGTAACTCGGTTCACATCATCCGGATGTCGAACGGGAACAAGCATATTTTTGTAGTTATATTCCTTAGTCTCTTCACTCAAACTACAATCCCCCCATCATATTCTCCACTTCTAAGTTTAGCTTCAGAACATTTATGCGTTTCATCCCATAGAGGCCGAGAGCTTTCGCCTCTTCAAGTTCTTCTATCTCAGAATATAGCGCTTCTTGGGCCTCAGCCTCCGACATGGCTGTCTCATCCACGATGTGATTGGTGACTCTGGGCACCTGGAAAATCGCTGCCTGGACAGTTATATGGGGATCAAGTGCCGACCCCGATTCCGTGACCAAGACAGAAGGTATCTCACTCCCTTCTCCGTAATTATCCGACATATTCTCCAACATGTTTCTGACCCTATTATCTAAACCGGAGTTCTCCACCGGAGCCAAGTTCTGGCTGCCCGATTTCATAGCGTTGTAATCTATCGAAGAAGGTCTACTATGGAAGTATTCGGGCCCTGTGAACTCCTGTCCGATCAGTTCGGAACCCACTACCTCACCACCTTGCTTCACCAAGCTTCCATCTGCTTTATTGTTCCATATGGCCTGTCCTACAATCCCGATAACTCCTGAGTAAAGGATGCAGAAAACCACCACTCCTACTATCAGCAGCCTGAGTGAAATTGACAGATCTTTTATCTTTCCCTTCATCAGAACACCCCTATAGCATTGAGCAACAGGTCAATGGCTTTTATAGACAGGAACGGAGCTATCAAACCTGCTCCTCCGTAAACTAAAAGGTTTTTTCTTAATAATTTCGATGCACTCTCTGCTTTGTACTCCACTCCACGCATAGCGATTGGTATCAGGAAAGGAATTATCAGAGCGTTATAAATCAACGAAGAGATTATAGCGCTCTGCGGAGAAGCCAGATTCAACACGTTCATCTTGTTCAGCACAGGTATTCCGGCTCCGAAAATAGCGGGGACTAGCGCGAAGTATCTGGACAAATCATTAGCTATGCTGAAAGTGGTTAAAGAACCCCTAGTCATCAAAAGCTTCTTCCCTATAGCCACAACCTCGATAAGTTTGGTCGGATCTGAATCTAAATCGACCATATTTCCAGCCTCCTTCGCCGCATTCGTGCCACCCTGCATGGCCAAACCGACATCCGCCTTAGCAAGTGCCGGAGCATCGTTAGTACCGTCACCCGTCATACCTACGAGTCGGCCCTCTTCCCGGATCTTCTCGACCAGTTCGATCTTTTCCTCAGGCTTGAATTCAGCATAGTACTCATCTATCCCCACCTCTTCCGCCACGGCCTTAGCAGTCCTTTCATTGTCCCCCGTGGCCATTATGGTCGTCACACCCATATTCTGCAAATCTTTGATACGCTCCTTTATCCCAGGTTTAAGTTCATCTCGTAAATCTATCAAACCTACGACCGAACCGTCGACTGATACGGCCAGCGGTGTTCCACCCTTATCCGAAATACCGTTTGCCTTTTCTTCCGTTTCAGGAGGTACCTCCTCGGAATTTTCTATCACAGCATCCACTGCGCCCTTTCTTATCTCAGTTCCGTCAGATAAATCGATTCCGCTCATCTTAGTCTTCGCTGAAAATTCAATAAAGTTCTCTTGAGAAAGTTCAGATTCATCAACTTCAACACCCTTTTCCTGAGCAAGGGCTGTTATCGACCGCCCCTCTGGCGTCTTGTCGAAATAAGAAGTCTTAAAGCTCGCTGATACAATTTCAGAATCGTCTTTGCCCCCCAAGGGCACGAAGTCTTCAGCAGTTCTTTCCCCTGTAGTTATAGTTCCTGTCTTATCTAATATCAAAGCGTCGAGATCTCCTGCAGATTCGACCGCTTTACCAGATTTCGCGATCACGTTGTCTTCCGTAACGTTAGTCATGCCGGCGATTCGGATAGTCGCTAGCAAAGCTCCAATCGTGGTCGGCATGAGCCCCACGAGAAGAGCAATCAGGTTGGCGATGTCGACATTCATACCCACATAAGTGCCAAAGTACTTCATCGTGGTAACGGCTACGAGATAAATGAATGTGAAACTTGCGAGAAGAAGCGTCATAGATATCTCATTTGGAGTTTTTTCTCTATTTGCCGACTCGACCAATCCAATCATCCGATCCAAGAAGGATTCCCCGGCCTCGGCGGTCACTTCGATCTTCAAACGATCGCTGAGAACTTCCGTACCTTCAGTCACAGAACTCCTGTCACCACCACTCTCCCTGATTACAGGCTCCGACTCCCCTGTCACGGCCGACTCATCAATAGACGCACTCCCTTCGATAACTGTTCCATCACGTGGTATTATGTCCCCCTCCTCTACAAATGCTATATCTCCTTTTTCCAGGTCTTCACCGGCAACTTCTTCGTAATGTTCATCTGAAATCTGATTTAAATCGATGTCCTCCGAAAGTTTTTTCCCCTTCGTTTCAGTTTTTAGCTCCTTCAAACTATCTGCATGCGATTCACCCTCCAGCTCCGCCAAAGATTCCGAATAATTAGCGAAAAGAACCGTGAAAAGCAGTATCCCCGTGATGAATCCGTAATACCATTGAGCTTCCTGTCCTTGGAAGAACTGTGGATAGATTGTGAGCGCTAGAGTCATGATCGTTCCTATCTCGACCACAAACATTACCGGATTTTTAATCAGATAGCGAGGGTCCATCTTGACGAAGGACTGTTTTATAGCCTCGATTTGCTTTTCCCAATCGACCATTTAAAGTACCCCTCCTCCAAGGAATTCTCCGAGAGGCCCTACCGAAAGCGATGGTAGGAATATCAGTGCCCCGATAACAACTATTACACCGAGGAAAAGAATGAGGAAGGCTACACTTTCCACATCCAAAGTTCCCTCTGTCTCAGGCCTAATCTTCTTCTGTGCTAGTGAACCGGCAATAGCTATCTGTCCAACAATGGGTAGATATCGTCCGAGGAGAATCTGAAGTCCATTTGTGAAATTGAAGAACAGGGTATTGTCCATAAGACCTTCAAAACCACTGCCGTTATTAGCGGAAGCAGAGAACATCTCGTAAAGTATTTCCGCAAAACCACGGAAGCCTGGATTAGCAATCGCTCCTTTTCCTAAATCCGTGGCAACGGCCAAAGAGGTGGGGATTAAAACCAATGTCGGTAGCAGTAAGATTATGAGGGCGGCTATCCTGATTTCGTTCCACTCAATCTTTTTTCCTAAATACTGGGGTGCCCTACCAATCATCAGCCCTCCAATAAAGACGGCTATTAAGAGGAAAGTCATGAGATTTAGTAGTCCCACTCCCAATCCATTGTAAAGACAGTTCATGCTCATACCCAAGAATAGGGGGAGAGCTCCTTGCGCTGTAAAACTGTTGTGCATGCTGTTCACAGCTCCGTTAGTTGTAGAAGTCGTTGAAACCCCCCAGAGAGAACTCAAGACGGGTCCGAATCTGGTTTCTTTTCCCTCCATGTTTCCATGGGGTTGAACAACCTCTAATCCATTAGAATTCATGTCGACGGCTGGATTCTGCTGCATTTCCCCTCTTATTCCCAAAAACAGTAGTCCGGTGAACAGTATGAAAAACGTAACTATCAATATCAGAGCATGCCGCCTCTTATCTATCCACACACCAAAGGCGTAAATGACGGATATCGGAGCCGCCAAAAGTATTAAGTTGAGAACAATGTTTGAAAGGGCCGTAGGATTTTCGAAAGGATGAGCCGCGTTCGCCGCGAAGTAACCTCCTCCATTCGTTCCAAGCATCTTGATCGACTCTACTCCGGCCACCGGTCCAATTCGAATTGACTGCTCCCCCCCACTTATTGTCTGTGCGGATATCTCCCCTCCAACGGTTTGAGGAACCCCTTGTGAAACGAGGAATATTCCAATAATCAGTGCGATTGGAAGGAGAAATCTCACAGACCCTCGCACCAGATTTTCGTAGAAGTTTCCAAGGTCCTCATTTTCTTCGTTAAGAATTCCTCGGGAGAATCCAACAGCAAGACTCAGTCCTGTTCCAGCCGACATGAACATTGCTAGAAGTACTCCAAATATTTGGCTGAAGTAAGACAGACTTTCGCCTGCGTAGTGTTGCTGGTTAGTGTTTGTCACGAATGTCGATGCCGTGTGGAAAGCCTGATCCCAACTCATTCCTGATAAATCAAGAGGGTTCATTGGCAAAACCCCTTGGAACTTGAATATCAATATTATGAAGAGAAAAATAATCGAATTAAAAACAATTACCGAGAAAAGAAACTTTTTCCAATTCATTCCATCTTCAGTGTCAAGGCCAATTAATTTGTAGATGAAATTTTCAACCGGAGTAAACACCTTATCAAGTTTTTCAATCCCACTCAGCCAATCTGGAAGTTCTCCTTTTGATTTTACTTGGTCATGAAAGATCCAGCCTAGATATTCTCCAAGAATGTAAATAAGAAATGCGAGAACTGCGACGAAAATTGCAATTTGACCTATAACATTTAGCATAAATTTTCCCTCTATCAGAACTTTTTCGGATTAAACAAAACGTAGGTAAGGTAAATTATCAAGGCTATAACTACTATAAGATAAACCAAATTACCTATCTGTGTTATTTCCATCTTCCCCTCTCCTTTTAGAAAAGCATAGCCTTTTTTCTTTAGCCTTTTTCTTTTCCAAACTGATAATTCCAACCTCTCATTCTCAATATTCACATTCCTATAAACCATAAAAAACTAACTCTTTTTTAACTTTTCCGAAATAAATGGAAGTAATAATGCTTTTCCAGTAAAATAAACCATATATATTCATAAAAAATAAAAAACCCTCTATCTCAGTGAAAGTCCTCCCAGTGTTAAGACTTATTGAAATTAAAGCCTTAGATATATAGGCCTCCAATTTTTTTACTTCAGTTTTATGATCTAAACTTCATATCAACTAGGAAGTATACCCATCTACTTTTTGTTACACCCATAACAAAAAATCTAGTACTTTCCAACCTATTTTTATATCCTAATGAGAACCCCGATGTAAGCCAAAGTTTGATTGTTTGGTGTTAAAATTGAAAGAAGAAGAAAACAAACCATCTCTAGAAAATTTGATCGAAGAATTAGATTTAGATATAGAAACTCTACATCCTGGTGGATTAAAAACTACAAAAAAACTCGCTGAAATGTGTAAAATCGAGAAAAACATGAAAATTCTCGACGTGGCTTCGGGAAAAGGTCTCAGTGCCATTTTCCTAGCTGAAAACTATGACTGTTCTGTCACAGGAATAGACCATTCAAAGATGATGGTCAAAAAAGCGAAGGAAAAAGCAAGCGGAAAAAAAGCGGATGTTGAATTTACATTAGCCGACGCACACCATCTGCCATTCGAAGACGAATCTTTTGATATAGTAATCTCAGAATGTACACTATGTCTATTGAAAAAGAAAAAAGCCCTTGAAGAAATGGCCAGAGTCACGAAAAACGGAGGACTGGTAGGGATCCACGATATCTGCTGGAGTGAAGATGCTGACAAAAATCTGAAAAAAAGTCTCGCCGAAATCGAGGGAGAGAGACCAGAAACAAAGGGAGGATGGACAAAACTGTTCAAAAGTTCAGGGCTAACTAAAATAGAAGCGGAAGAAAAACCCGAGATCATGGAAGACTGGATGGAAAAAATGGAAAAAGAAATAGGTATCTCAGGAAAATTAAAGATATTTGTAAAAATTGTGAAAGAGTGGAGACTCCAAGGTCTAAAAAACATCCGAAAATCGGAAAAAATTTTCGAAGATCCCCAAACCGGATACATAATAATCGTAGGACAAAAACCTTAACAACCCTAAACGAACTGATTAAGGGAGCAAAACACGGCTAAGATTTACTAATGTCAGGTAAATTTATCAAAATATTAACATTAAGAATAATAAACCGTTAACTTTTTAACCTATTTAATACGAAGATGGAACCATGATACTAAAAAACAGCNAGATAGACAAATACTTCAACCTTAACAAATCAGCCGAAAGGGCTCTTAAAGAGGCACCCGAGGTCACACTGGCACAAAACGTAGAAGAACTAAGAGACCTAGCCGTACCCGGCGACCCTGACGAATGGTTCGAAGTCTCTTACAAAACCGACGGCGAAGAGATTACCGAAGCCAAATCCTGCAAGGTCAAAAACGGAATAGCGGTCAACTATCCGGATCCTTATATGCGTAGAAGAGATCCAAAGGCCATGCTTATAGGGGACGACATGCCCTCGGACAAAAGGCATTACGAGGACGAAGTCGGCGAAGATTTCCAATCATTGAGAGAGGAAACCTACGACTGGTTATCGGAACAAGAACTCTTAGCCTTCCCATTCATGTCCGGACATAAGGACTGCGGAATTCCATCGATAGCGATAGCCCCTGACAACGCAGGTTTTTTCGCCCTCGGTCTAGGACTCCTCCAAGGGGTGACGGACATAGAGAACATGAAGACCCCTGTCAAACCTAAAGTTTACATAAACGTGGCACCCCCTTTCCGACACACTCACTTCGACGGCAAACAGCGCGTGGTCCACAACCGGAGCAAAACCCAGCACGAGATATTCAGCTACAACCTCTACCCCGGACCCAGCGCCAAGAAAGGTGTCTACGGAGCTCTACTCCACTTCGGACGGATGGAAGGTTGGGTCACAACTCACGCTTCAACAGTCAAGACTAGAACCCCTTATAACATGAAGTGCGTGTTCATGCACGAAGGGGCAAGCGGCGGCGGAAAGAGTGAGATGAACGAGAGCATACACCAGAAAGCGGACGGTTCCATCCATCTAGGGCACAATATAGTCAGTGGCGACGACAAGCGGTTGGTGATACCCAGATTCAACAAACTGATGCCCGGCGCCGACGACATGGTGCTCTGCCACAAAGATCTACAGAAGGACAATGGTAAACTGACGACCCAAGATGCGGAGACCTCCTGGTTCATCCGAGTTGACCATATAGAAAACTACGGCACCGACCCCGACATAGAATCACGATCAATCTCACCCGAAGAACCTTTAGAATTCTTCAACATACACACACAGCCCAACAGCACGGCCCTCCTTTGGGAGCATGTGGAAGACGAACCCGGTGTACCCTGTCCAAACCCGCGCTTCGTACTTCCACGAAAAACAGTCCCCAATATAAGAAACGAAACTCTCGACATCGATGTTAGAAGTTTCGGTATCCGCGCGCCACCCTGTACCAAAGAAGAACCGAATTACGGAATCTTGGGAATGTTCCACGTACTCCCACCGGCACTAGCTTGGTTATGGCGGCTCGTCTCCCCTCGAGGTCACGGCAATCCTTCTATCGTGGATACCGAAGGGATTCAGGCGGAAGGTGTAGGATCCTATTGGCCCTTTGCGACCGGCAAAAAAGTCGATCATGCTAATTTATTATTGGAACAATTTATGAACAGTCCGGACGTTCTCAACGTTCTCGCCCCTAATCAACACGTAGGAGCGTGGAAAGTCGGATTCATGCCCGAATGGTTGATGAGGGAATACCTCCCTCGACGTGGGGGTAAACTGGAAGCGAACGAACTAACCCCGGCCAGATGCAGTTTGCTCGGCTACGCTCTGGATGAGATGATTATCGAAGGACACGAAATATCTAAATACATGTTGGATGTTTCTCGGCAAAAAGAGGTCGGTGAAGAGGCATACGACGAAGGTGCTGAAATCCTCACTTCTTTCTTCAAGAAGGAGGTTAAGAAGTTCTTAACCGACCGACTCAACCCAACTGGCAGAGAAATCATCGAAACCTTCCTCGACGACGGTTCTGTGGAAGATTTCGAAGAGATAATAGATAGCAATCAAATCATGTCAAAACAATAGAGTTTTTTAACAGCTTTATGACTGTTGGACGGCTTGAAACTCCTATAACTCTCTTCTCTACAGAATCGAATCTACAGCGGCTGCTCCCACCACACTGAATATTGCTCCAACGCTCATCACCTTGAAGGCTATAAAAGACGTAGCTCCAAAGGATTGAACCGCGTTGAAAACGAAAATTAAAGAAGCTACCGAAAGATATGCCACTAAAATTAGAGAGATGAGTCTAATAGGAATCATCGCTATTTCATCTTCTTCTCCATAATCTCTATTTCTATCTGCTTGATATAAAGAGCCGAATCCGATTATAAACACCATCAGAACCGTGATTAGAGAATGTATAAGAGTCATATTTTCAGCTAGCATCCATACCTCCTCCGTGACGACGAAAGGTCCTGCCAACAAGTACCCACCTACAATCTGCTGGGCAAGATCCGAGATAGAAAATCCTTTTTCCATTCCAAATAAGACAAATTCTAATTATCTATTAAGCTTTTTCGGAAATACGTCAAATCCTATTTTTGTTACACCCATAACAAAAAAATAATGGCTAGACAATATAGAACAGCAAAAATCAAAACTTAAAGCAAGGGCTTAGAGAACCAGCCTATACCCTTCCCATCATCCATACTTACTAGCATCTGAAACCTATCTCGAAACAATCTAATCAAAAAAAGTTGAACCTAAAAATACCACCAAAACCTGCCAAATCTGAACTTTAATAAAGATAGATAGGGTTTTGCCTTTTGGTGGAAACAGTTTGAAGGTTTCTTCGGTTTCCTGTCCGGATTACAATTCTGAGAAAGTAAAGAACAAAGTCCAGAAAGCCTTATCTCCTCTCGGCGGACTAGATAATTTTGTAGATTCTGGAGATACTGTCCTTTTGAAACCGAACCTTTTGAGTCCTAAACCCCCTAAATCTGGAATAATCACACATCCCAGCATTGTAAAATCTTTAATAGAACTTCTACAGGATAAAGATATCGAGGTACTAGTCGGGGAAAGTTCCGGTGGAGCTAGCGATGATGAAGTGGGAACTATAACCACCAGAGCTTTTCAAGTTTCAGGATTGAAAGAAATCTGTCAAGATGCAGGAGTCAAACTAGTGAATTTTGATAATACGGAATACGAGACCGTCGACAATCCTGGTGAGACTGTGGAGAATTTCCCCTTGCCTAAAACTGTCCTGGAATCAGATCTAGTGATTGATTTGCCGAAGTTAAAAACTCACACCCTGACAATGTTCACCGGCGCCATAAAGAACCTCTACGGATGTGTACCCGGGATAAAAAAGCGGGAGTTTCACAGCCTGTATCCTAATCCTGACAGTTTTTCGGAAGTGGTGGTGGATATATTAGGAATAATCAAACCTCAACTCTCCATCATGGACGGAGTAGAGTGCTTACATGGAAACGGACCTGGAGAAATGGGTCAGAAATACAATCTAGGTACGATAATGGCGAGCTCCGATCCAGTCGCCCTGGACAGAGTTGCAGAGTACTATCTGGGTTTCGCCGAAGGAAAAGTTCCGGTATCCAGAATAGCCGGAGAGAGAGGAATCGGAGAAAGCAGTCTAGACAATATAGAAGTCATAGGAGACTTCAAAAAACCCGATAAAAAGTTAAAAACACCTAACACCGGTTTCTTGAGTTTCTTGCCGAACCGTATCCTCAAACCAATATCTTCAGCCTTGGACGCAAAACCGAAAATCAACGCGGGTAAGTGTGAACTTTGCGGCAGATGTTACAACAGCTGTCCTCAAGAAACAATTTACAAAGACGAGGAAAAATTCAGAATCGAACACGACGAGTGCATCAAATGTTTATGCTGCCAAGAAATGTGTCCGGAAGGAGCAGTGGAGATCGAAGAACATCCGATAGTTAGGATGATAAACAAGATATCATAAGGAAAACAAAGGTTTTGAAATTTAAAATCCTATATTTTTTGTTACACCCATAACAAAAAAAATAAACCAATCTTCTATCTATCCAAACAAAGGAGGTGTACTAGCCGTAGAACCGTGAACCATCGCCTTAATGTAAGCTCCCAAAACCCCTAGACTCAACGGCATGATGTCGGTAGTGCTCACACCCGTGAAATCCATCAAAGCCGACGTAACTCCGGCCAAATCGTTGTGAGCATCTACAGTAACTATCTTGCGACCGGGATATTCATTCTCCAAAAATTCCTCTGATTCTTCAATAGCACAAGGACCTACGACCAGTATCGGACCGGGATTCAAATTTCGAAGCTCTTCATCGTCCAACCCGTCTCCAAAAATAATATTGAAAGGGCCATCGGCTCCATAGTCGACGTGTAGCATCTCTAAAACCATGAGGGTGTTGTTTTTACAACCTTCCGGACATGCTCTCACTTCCCCTTCAACAATCTTAACGTTTTCAGGAAGATCTCCTATTATTTCGTAGGGATATTTCTCCGTAAAACCGGTCATATCGCCCTCTATATCTATTTCTTCCAGGTCTCCTGTTCCTAGACCTTGCTCATTAGCCAGTTTCAAATGTTCTATCTCAGATGTGTCATAACCCAAAACCTTGGACCCTACAACGTCGACCGACAGGGTGTCCTTCCCACCGATCAGGATGTCCATAGGCTCCACATATTCCTCCAACTTGTTCTCTAACGGGTAGTGTCCGTGGATAATCGCGTTCAGTCCATCTATCAGGGTAAAATCAGGACGGATGAAATCGTAAATGTCGGTCAAAAACTGGTGGAGTTCGAAATTGTGCCAGTTCGGCCTGTCAGAGTGCTGCACCAACCCCATCTGGCTCTTCACTCCGAGAGTGACCTTGGTCATGCTGTGAGTCTTCAGTTTGGGGATTGAGAGATAGAAACTATCCTCCTGGCCCTCAATCAGGTTTTCGTAAAGAATTTTGGGAAACCTTATCTTCTTATCGTCCTCCCCGATACCGACCTCCACTGATTTTTCCTCGTCAAGGTATACAGGGTTCGCACCCCTATCCTTAACAACTTCGTCCAGACCTATCTTCTTAAAAACTACACGAGTGACGTTGGACTGAGTGACGTTCTCCACTACGTTGACCTCTTTGGCTCCCGAATCGTTCACCACATCGATAGCCGAACCGATGACTTCCGGAGATGTATAGCACTGTTCTCTGAAATCAATCGCATTGACCTTGATGAAAACATTTTTTCCCTCGAACAAGTCTCGAGCCCCACCAAAATTGTCAAAAACAGAGCTAATGGAATCGTAAAGACAATCCTCCACACCTTCCTCCAAAACCACTTTTGACACGGCATCACCAATCTAAAAAAAGTGCTAAGAGACTTTATATCTTAACAAAGCCGCTAAACCGCCCAACTTGGAAAGCTGAACACCCGCATCGTGTTCCGAACTGATTATCTCCACCTCAGCACCTTTTTGTCTAGCCTTTTCGATCAGAGGGGCCACCTCCTTACGATCCTCTCTAAGCCTTTCGCCGGAAACCAGCAAAGTTTCGATAGCACCCATATCCACTGCCTGCTCGACCTTATCCAACCCATAGGTCGCCTTACTGTCGCTCGAAATCCTTTTCAACAACTCCTCTACAAGCTCGGTCTCCTTCGAAATCCGGTCCTCTTCGGAAACTCTTTTTACTATCCCTCGCTTCACGATTTCGTTGAGTCCGGAAGTGCCTGTATGGCTGGTGTTTCCAAGATGAACATCGCTGGCCAAATCAGGGTGCTCGTCCTCCATGAAGGACAAGATTTTCTTCTTGGCCATCCCGGGGCCTGCGATTATGACTGAAGAAACCCCCTCGCTCTCCACGTGATTTTTGATCTTGGAACAAACCTCTCCAAAAAACTCTTTCTCCGACAACTCTCGGTCAGAGTCGTACATCTTTCCGGACTTGGAGGAAATGACCTCACCCATCTTCTCCATACCGTACTGCCTCACAAGTCCAAAAGTGGCGACCTCATCGTCCAAAGCGACGAGCAAAATCTCCGGACGGTTGCTAGCTTCTTTAGCTTCTTCCACCCTGTCCAGATCCTCTTGCTGCCACTCCTTGGTAAGTACAAACTTAAAATCAGTATCCAACTTGATGGTGTGGTGATTGCCTAAATCGTCCCCTTCTTCGATGACGCCCAAAACTCTCAAATTGTTCGAAAATTTTTGAAAATCCACCTCTTTCACACGAACAGACAACTTCACGCGCTCCTTCTCCCTCCTCTCAGGCCTGACCTTGTCTGTCTCGGACTTCGGCCTTCTCCAAGTCATCGCCGTGACGATATCTCCCGAAGAAATCAAGTGTTGAAGGTGCCACAAATCGTTCAAATTCTCGGTCTGGAGCTTCATCCGCCCCTCATCTAAATCTTTATGAATTATCCTCATTCTGCCCTACTTAAAATAACTCGACTCTTTTTAAGTTAATTTGGCAGTAGTTTTTAATCCTGACTATCTAACTTCAAAAAGAGAAAATGATGAGTCAAAAAAAGGTCCAGGTCCGGAAAGCAAAAACAGAAGACCTAGAAAAGATCCACCAGATAGCAAAACAATCCTTCAAAGAACCCTATCCCTTGCAATTATTAAAACAGATCCACGACACAGCCCCGGAAGGCTTCCTGACTGCGGAGAAAAACGGAGAAGTCGTAGGATACCTGATAGGTATGGTGAGATGGGAGGACATAGGTCACATCCTGGCAATAGCCGTGGACAAAGAACAAAGACGGAAAGAAATAGGAAGAGCTCTGATGGAAAAAGCAATAGAAGAACTCCAAGAAAGAGGAGCTGAAAACATAAAACTGGAGGTAAGAGTGAGCAACGAAGGTGCACAAGAATTTTATCAAGAAATAGGATTCGAACCGAAAAAAGTAGCTCCCGAGTACTATTCCGACAAAGAAGATGCACTGACCATGAAATATCAACTATAACCTACAATACAAATTCTAGATATTTTTTCATACAAAAATAAAAATCTCAAAAAAATAAAAAAAGAAAGAGCCGTTTATGCTCTTCCTCCGATGATTTTTCAAATCGGCTTCAATCAGGTTAATCATAACCTCAAAATCAAAACATAAATTCTAATTATCTTCTATAGTTTTTATTTCGACTGAATCCGGTTCTTCATCGATTCTTTTACGCATCCCTATCAGATACTTGATTCCTTGTTCTTCCGTCAAATCTGCAATCTTCTGAGTTATGACTCCATCAAAGACAACTGCATAAATACCTTCATTATCTTCTAGACTATCAGTCAAATCTCTGACTTCGACCTCTTCGACAGTCTCTAATTCGTCATCTAACAACTTTGCTTTCGAAGTCGTCTTGAGTTCCTCTCCAATCTCTGACAATTTTTCAGCTACTTCTTTCTTGTCTCTACCTTCTTCTCTCAGAGAAGCTTCGACTTCCTTAGCGGGCTTCTTGCTTTTTAAAGCCTTCCTGACTTCGTCTCCGCTCAACTTCTCAACAACTTTTCCTTCCGGAGCTCTTGCTATATGATCAACCTCAGCGACCTGAAGCATTTCCTTCAAAATAAGGTCTCCGCCACGATCTCCGTCGAGGAAAGCCGTAGCAGTTTTTTGCTTAGCTATCTCCGAAATAACCGAAGGTACACTGGTACCTTGTATAGCCACTGTGTTTCTTATACCGTTCTTAAGCAAGTTTATAACATCCGATCTTCCTTCAACTATAATAATCGCATCGCTTTCCGCTGCTTTAGGCCCTGCTGGCAATCCTTTGTACTTCTCAACTTCTCTGCCTTTTCCTGGCTTTTTTTTCTTCTTTTTCTTACCCTTGTTTCCGCTATTACTGCTTTCGGACTCCGAATCTCCTATTGTTTCCACTAACTCTTGAGCTCTCTCTTCGATGAACTGTCTCTTCGCTTCCTTAGTGTCTTGAATCTTATCAACAGTTATCTCCGCTTCACAAGGACCAACCCTATCGATAGTTTCAAGAGCTGCTCCTATCATCGCCGTCTGATCTTTGTCAAGACTTGATGGAATTGAAATCGCACCGCGAGATTGTCCTTTCTCCGCTTTAACGTTAACATTAATCCTTCCTATTTCCTCGTTCTTCTGAAGTTCTCTCAAATCCAAATCTTGCTCTAGAATTCCCTCGGTCTGACCAAAAATTGCACCGACGACGTCAGGTCTCTCTACTACTCCATCAGTTTCAATTGAAGCCTTTATCAAATACTTTGTTGAACCGTCACTTCCTTCCATATTTAACCCTCCTTTTAGATTTTTTAGTGACAAATTTTACTAATCTTATTCATTCCTCTTGCCAAGTAATAAGTCAGACAGTGAATATGATGCTGACTTTTTGATTATGATTCATAAATTGGTTCCTATTATTGAATAAAAAACCTACGGTGGCTTTATAAATACTTTTTTGGAATCTAAACGGATTTCAACCTCTTTCCAAGCTCCTTAATGGTCTTCTCTTTCACGTCCACAAAATCCCCTTCCACGGTCATACCCGCCGCCCCCTCATGACCTCCTCCGGTTCCACCAAACCCATCCGCCAAATAAGACATCAACTCACCTAAATGTAAACCCGTATCCGAACACACATCATCATCCGCCCTCGTACTCATTCTAACACTTCCATCATCCTTCTCACCCGCAACAGCCGAAACATCCGCACCCATCCTGACAAACATAGAAGCCGCATCTGACTCATAAGCACCTAACTCGGAGAAAACAATCCACCTACCATGAGCCTTATGAACGGTCGCCCTCTCCACAGCCTTCAACATAGCCGCCTTCTTAGAAGGATCGACAGGCGTCTCCAAAATATCCAAAGCCTGACTATAATCAGCACCATTCTCCAAAAGTCGAGTGACAGCTCTGAAAGTTTCCTTATCGGCAAACCTCAAATGGGCAGTATCACTAATTATCCCTGTCAAAAGCAAAAGAGAAGTCTTAGAATCAAACTCGTAACCTAAATCATCCCCTATACCGATAACCATCTCCGCATTCGATGTCGCCCCTTCCTCACAATAATGCATATCTACCTCTTCTATAGTATCCACATCAGGCCTGTGATGATCTATGAAAATCATCTCAAGATCTCCAGACCTCAAGCTATCCCCATACTCCTCCAACAAATCAAGATCAGAAGTATCCAATACAATAACAACACTCCCTTCCAATGAAGGGTCAATAGTAATTTCCTCATCCAAAGACTCTAAAACAGAATTAGATAACTCATTCAAATTATTAGGAATACCCAAAGAAACATCCGCACCCAAAAAATCCAAAACGTTTCCTAAAGCCTTAACAGAACTCAAAGCATCAGGATCCGCATGAGGATGTCCTAAAATAAGAACCTCTTCTCCACTATCTCCAAGCTCAGATAGACGCTCAACAAGTTCTTCCTTATCGACAATCATAAGCAAAACTCAAATTTTACATCGGTCCGCCAGCTAGTCCCTGTCCCTGCAGAGCATCCTGGATCTCTTCTCTCAACTTTTTCAACTTCTCTTTCGCTTTATTTTCCTGCTTCTCTACCTGTTTCAATCTCAGATTAAGCGTCTCCTGTTTACTTTGCAAATCCTCCTCGGCATCATCCAAATCGGTCTTCACCATAATTCCACCCAACTTTTTATAAATCGACATATCTTCCTCAACATCGTTAAGCTCTTCCAAAGCCCTCTTGGTCTCCTGCTTATCCATCTCCAACTGTTGTTTTTGTTGAGCTAAAGACTGTGCTTGCTGCTGTATTTCCTGCAACTGTTGAGCTTTCTCTTGAACCTCAGGGGGAAGTTGTTCCATATTTTTTACCTCCTAAACATTTGTCATATCTCGGGCTACAGCCGCCCACCTTAGAAACGAATTAATCGTCGCTCTTAGGGCCGCTGTGTCCCTTGCATTTATATTTAAACTTAAAATATTTTTCCTGACCTCTATCTCTACCTCAGCCCTCGTAGACTTAGGCAACAACTCTTCTGGCTTCAATGAATTGAAAACAATTTCAGCTGTCTTTTCATCTTGAAAAGACAATTCAATATCCGACTCCGCACTGACGGCTTCCGCCATCTATCTCGCCTTTACTTTTCTCACTATTTCTGGTCTCACTTTGAACAATATCCTGGACTCACAGTAAGGGCATCGGTTAGTAGTCGGATCTAATTGTTTTAGCATTCTATTACATTTTCCACATTTATACATAATTTCACCTTTTCATTATTCATTTTTTATTCTTCGTTCGATTCTCCTTCTACCGTTTCAGTCTTTACCGGCGTGACTGTTGGCCGGTAAGCCTTTGCGGCAAATTTTGTTCCGCAACGGGTGCATTTCCAGATTCCGGACCCTACACGTTCAACATTGTTTCCTTCGCACTCTGGACATCGGTGATCCTTCTTCATCTCTTCTTCGACATCTCTAGTCCTTTCTCTAGCTTTAGTTCCATATCTAGGGCCGAATCTGCCTGCGGAACCGGTTTTATTTTGCTTCTGCTTTTCTGGCATTATTTATCTACCTTATTCTATCTTTTCGAGCAATTCTTTTGACTTTTCTTGTGCTAATTCTTGTGCCTTTAGTAAATCTTCCTTNGTTAAGGTTCCTGATCCACCTTTCTGCATCGCACAAATGTTACCATTCTCCAGTGTAGATATCGAAAATCTTGNGTCCATAGACTGTTCTTCGACGAGACAAGGATCAACAAGTATTTGGTCCTTAATCTTAGCAACGGTCGTAGTTATCGGTTTCTTAGTCACCGGGAATCCTGAAGCTTTCCAATCTTCATCCTCAGGCGGTTCTGCTGACAATAATGCAGCTATCGCCGCGAGCGAAGAAGCGTCAATCAAATTGCCGTCATGATCGAGAACATGAATATCCACATGAACCATCCAAACTTCCTCTTCAGGTTCAATGCACAATTCTTCCAAATCGACCATTTCCGATTCTCTGATACCTCTGTCAACAACTCTAGCAAGTTCAGTAGTTTCCTCTCCAGGTGGTCCTGACTCAAACGACTCATGAGCCATTGGAGCCAATTCAGCATTCGTCATCAACACACCTTCTTCCGGATTGTCCGGATAAGGCGTACCTTTTTCTGTTTTTACACCTGCAAGAACTTGAGTATCTCCCAGTTCAACCAAAGCTGAACCTTCTGCATTCTGTGCCCAATCAGTCTCAATGCTTATCTCTCTGTACTCATCCATATCTCTAGCGTCTACTCTCTTTCCTTCTTCAGCCAGATTCACAATGTAATCTTTCTTTACCGTAGCAATTATTTCTCTATCACTCATCTTCTTCCACCTTTGAATATTTATTTTCGAGGGCTTCTCTCTGTTTTTCATATACTTGTTCACTACCCTCAATTGCAAGATCTATCGCTTCTTCGAATTCATGAGGTTCAAAGTTTCCGTCCATTTGCAACAGAGTCAACTTTTCTTTTTGTGGCATATAAGCAATCGGCATATCACCCGAACCGGACATATCCTCTTCCTGTCTAAGGTCCAAGACAATAGTGTCGTCAACCTTACCAGAAGCTATAGAGGAAACCATATCCTTCATCGGAATACCTGCATCAGCTAAAGCTACTGACGCTGCAGTTATTCCTGCTGTTCGAGTACCAGCACTAGATTGAAGCAATTCCATAGAAACATCAATCACTGCTCTTGGATATCTTTCAAGAAAAACAGCGGGTTCCAAAGCTTCTCTAGCAACCTTTGAAATCTCTGTAGACCTTCTACTAGGACCAGGTCTTTTTCTGTCTTCAACTGAAAAAGGTGCCATGTTGTAACGAACTCTTAGAACAGCACGATTGGTTTTCTGCAAATGTCTCGGATGCATTTCTCTAGGTCCATAAACGGACGCAATTGCTTTGTTATCGCCAAGTTCAAGATAAGCCGAACCATCCGCTTTCTCTAGAATACCAGCCTCTATATTTAGAGACCTCATCTCTTTAGGTTCTCTACCGTCTAACCGTTTTCCGTCTTCATCAATGAATTGTTCAATTTCTTTTCCCATGTTTTACCTCCTTTTATTTATTTTTTTAAGAATTTACGAACTCTATCAGTAAGACCACTCGTGTGTGCTTTATCCTCTATCATTAATATAGCCTCGATAACCCTCTCCGTATCTTCCTCACTATCCCCCCAAACCATTATCTTACCATTCTGACCGACCGACAAATCACAATTGCCAACTTTTTGTAACATTGAAATCATAGACCCCTTCCTACCAATCACACGAGGAATCCTGGAAGGATTAATCTCAATAAGCCTACCACCCGAAATCTTACCCCTTTGATCTTCCGTTACTTCCAAAGTTATATCCATCAATTCATCAACCTCACTAATCTTAGCCTCAACTGAATCGCCAGCCTCTAAAAACTCATCCAAACTGTGTTTATTCAAATCAACTTTCCTCTGAACAAGATCAGAAACAGACAAACGGCCCTGATAAGGAGAACCGATATTCAACATCCAACCAGCATAATAATCATCAACAACAGTTCCTATAACCCGATCTCCCTCTTGCGGAATATACCTACCTTCCAAAGGTATGACTCTAATCTTCTTACCTCGCTTATCTGCCAATCCCATCTGCAAAGCCCTAACTGAATCATCGTCCCTAAAGACACCATCACCCAACAGGTAATCTCCTTCAGCCAGAAGCTGACCTGGAATCACAAATTCTCTTTCTTCCACTTTCATTCTTCTTCAACCACCTTTGTTTCTACTTCCCCACTTGTTAAATCATTTACCTTTTCGAAAAAATCGGATTGCATTCCCGCCGGAATCTCCACCTTTACCGCCCAAGAACCATCGTTCAACCACTCATCTTCCATAACATCAGCTTCTTCCTCCACCAGTCTATGAGCCTTACCACCATATTCGGGAGGAAACTTCGCTAAAATTCGCCTAGTCTCAAAACTCAAAGGAATAATTGGCCTCAAAACCTCGACCGCATCATCCATCTGATCCTCCGCATTCTTGAAAGGATCAACCTGAAAATTAGTTTTCTCCAAAGCATTCTTGATTCTCTTTGGAGGATGTGGAATGTCCTTCTGGGGGTTTACTGCCCGTCTAGAAATGAGATGAATTAATTCTTTTCTCCTTTTCTCTCTCATCTCTTTTCTCTGCCTAGTAGTTACCTGAATGTCACCTTCATTAATCACCTTCTTCGCAACTTCCAAAGGATCAGAAGTTCCAAAAATGTCCTCCATCTTATCCTCTGAAGCTTTCTTACCTCTACTAGAATCCTTAAAGATTTTCTCCGACGCCAAAACATCTTTAATATCGACATCATCTCCTGATCTAAAATCTAAAGCAAGATCAGGATCTACAAGTACTTCAAATTCAGTACCATGAGTCGAAAGTTTAGCAATAACCGAATCCTCTAACTTAACCATACTAATCAAACAACCTAGATAATCTTAAAATTACTCACTGAGGTCTGAACTATCCATAGCATCCGAAATGTCCTCAGCGCTCAACTTAAAGAACTTCTTCTCTTCCGCGTCAGCCTTCGCCATCTCCACTCTATCCGGACCTAAATCGCCTTCAATCACCTTACCCAATGCACTTAATACTAACTCAACCAATTCATCCATATCCATATCCTCTTCATAATTATTTTCCAAAACCTCAGTAGCCTCCTCAGCTCCACCACCAATAGCATGAGCCTTATAAGCAGCTACCACTCCACTAGGGTCTGTTTCAAACAAATGAGGGCCTCTTTCCCCAACTCCACCTATCAAAAACCTCGTGCCAAAAGGGCGAACTCCACCATGCTGGGTATACATCTGCTTATTATCACCTATAGTCTTAGCCAAACTTTCCACAGATACAGCCTCATCATAACGCATCCGATTAACCTGAGCTTCTACTCTAGCCTGATCAATCAAAACCCTCGCATCCGCAATCAATCCTGAAGCTGCCGCGCCAATATGTTTATCAATTTTAAATATCTTTTCAACAGAACCGTCCTCCACCAAATCGCTCGTAGTTCTCCGTTCAGCCGCCAAAACCACACCATCATCTGTCTTAGCTCCCAAAGCAGTATATCCTCTCTTGACTGCTTCCTGAGCATATTGGACCTGGAACAGTTTTCCATCTGGACTGAAAACCGTAATGGCCCTATCGTAACCTTTTCCTCCTTGAGCGAAAGCCATCTTACTAATCTCTCCTAAATAATAATTTATCTTTAGTTGCGTTAACCATTTTTCCAAGTAGCTTATATAACCTTTTTGATACCTGGACAAGTGTCTTAGTCTATTCTGATTATTAAACCTATCATAAAATTAGAAAATAAAAAAAGAAGATAGAAGGTGCGAAACCGATCAAATTAGGGATAGACAATCCCTACAACTGAAATTCACAAAATTAGCCCCTAACACCCTCTTCCGATAAACTGAACTGACAACTCTTAGGAGGGAGTTCCGGATGATCTATCAACTTCGCTTTCCTTTTATTCTCCTTACTCTTCTTCAGATAGACTCTGATAGTCGACGCATGGCCCAAAACATGGCCTCCAATCGGCTTGGTCGGATCTCCGAAGAACGAATTCGGATCGGACTGAACATGGTTCGTCACCACTACAGCCATATTATGCCTCTCAGCAAGATCATGCAAATCTGCAAGGTGCTTCCCAAGTTTCTGTTGACGCTCAGCAAGCGCTCCACGACCAACATATTCAGTTCTAAAGTTAGACATAAGTCCATCGACTACTAACAACTTAACCTCATTGCCATCTGCAATATCTGAAATCTTTTCTACCAGAAGCATCTGGTGATCGGTCGTCGACCCTCGCGCCACGTGAATCTTCTCCAGAGTTTCTTGAGGATCTCTACCAACGCCTTTAGCCATACTCTCTATTCTCTCAGGTCTGAAAGTATGCTCTGTATCGATGTAAACCACATGTGGGTCTTTCTCTTCTTCACCTTCCAAGAACTGAGTGTTAACACTCAACTGATGAGAAATCTGTGTTTTTCCGGTTCTAAACTCACCGTAAAATTCCGTTATTCCCTGAGTTTCCACACCCCCACCAAGCATCTCGTCCAAGCTATCACTTCCCGTAGAAATTTTTCTAACTGTCTTCCTTCGCTCCATAACTTCAGTACCAAGTTCATAACCCATGCTATCCACGTTCTCCTGTGCTTTTCTGATCATTTTAGCCGCTTTAGACTCACCTATATCTGCTGCACTGGCAAGCTCTGGAGGGGTGGATGTAGCTATACTTTTCAAATCATCGAACCCGGCATCAAAAAGTTTTTCTTCAGTTGCTACCCCAACTCCTTTCAATTCAGATGGATTGCTCATTTTATCACCTCTTTTTTCATTATATATTTTTGATATCCCAAGGCCGGGATTCTTGAAGGCTGGTGTCCTTTTTCCTCCCGACCTCGGTCACCACATGGAAATGACCTATTTAAATTAAAGTGGGTTTTCGAGGGGGGAAGGTGAAAGTAAAAACCAATAGAACTAGTCATAAGAACTCTCAAGCACGTCAACAAGTTCTTTCTTAGAAACGGGGTCTATAGAAATTTCACTGCCATCATGAGTATAGAATATGCTCGGTTCTACATCCTTGCTATATAAATCATTCAAAACATGATAATACGCACTCAACTGTTTCACATATTCGTCTTCATTCTCTCTGCTGCAATCTGTCTTGTAATCGACTACTTTAACAAGATTTTCGGTTTCATTTATCAAATCAATAGAGCCACTCAACGTAACCTTCCTACTCTCCAACTCTAATGGGAGAAAACACCCTCTCTCGGAAATAAGCTCTCCATCCAAAGACTTCAGAAAGTTTCTCAAATTCTCTTCATCAATATTGCGCGGTTCGACATCTTGCCCCTCTACAAACTGCTCTCCAAACTGGTGAACCTTCTTTCCATATTCCATTCCCTTACCTTCGCTCTCAATATCCGACATCAAAGCATGCACAGATAGCTTAAGCGGTGAAGAACTAAAATTCTCATCTATCTCAAACTTAGGGGGCTCCTCCTTTTCCCTGACTTCCACCTTTTCCAAATCCGGTTCTATACGCTCAGCATCAATATTCAAATCCTCTATGAACATACTTGGCCTATCCTTACCGGAAGTCAAAAACAGATAACGCTTAGCCCTAGTCATGGCCACATACATCAAACGCCTCTCCTCATCATAACCTCCGGACAAACACCGGGAAAGCAATTCCATTCTCCAATTATCGTACACATATGGTAAATTTTCATCACTGTATTCCTTTTTCTGCCTCAACCCTATCGGATCTTCATAATCAATGACCGAAAAACCACCAGTAGTACTGGGAAAACGAGCCCGATTGATATCAGAAATAAAAACAATAGGGTGTTCTAAACCTTTTTCAGCATGTATAGTCCTTACCTTAACCAAATCTTTCTCAGAAGCGTTATCCACCTTGTAACTTTTCCCATTTTCAATATTATCCTCAACAAACCGAATTATCCTGCCCAAATTCATATAAGAACTACTAAAAACCGACTGAAGAACCTCCAATATCTTATCTGAAAAAGAATTACTTATCCCATACCTGTTGAAAACTTTTCTAGCCACAGAAGCAATATCTCCCTCCCTTCTTAACTCTTCAAGAAAACTATGCATATTTTCAGGGTAATCCTCATTCTCCAAGCATTTCTCAACTTGATCCAAAGTATACCCTGCATTCTCTAAAACAACCGACCAACCTCTCCTAGAATCCTCATAATCTAAAATTCTAAGCCATGCCAATAGAATCTTAGCAGAATCAGTCTTGAAGATTTCTGTGCCCCCCTCGTAAACCAACGGCACACCAAACTCTCTGGCCTTTTTCTGCAATTTCAACCCAAATTTTGACCTCCTAACCAAAATCACAATATCTTCATAATCCGGAGTCTTCCAATTATCTCCATCCTTAATCTTATAATCAGAATTTCCAACTATCTCCTCAATCTTCTCCAAAATCATAAGCTTCTCCTCTTCACTCCTGTAAGCTCCCACCTCCGTAGGTTCTTGATCTTCGATAGCCGAATTCAACGAAGTAATATCATTCTTTACACTCTGAACATCCACTACCTCATCCTGTCTCCCTCTCAGAATAAGACCTTGCTCAGAAAAATCTAAAATTTCCTGAGTAGATCTATAGTTCTTCTTCAGAGGAATTTTCTCAACTTCTTCAACAGGAAAATCCACTCTAACAGCATCAGAATTGAGTTCTTCTTTATAATTCCTTATCCGTTCCTCAAAATTTCTTATATTCTTAACATCCGCATATTGGAAAGAATAAATACTCTGTTTCCAATCTCCTACCGCACAAATATTATTTGTCTTAGCCAAAAGCAAAGATAGCTTAAACTGAATCTCACTAGTGTCCTGAAACTCATCAATCATCAAGTATTCAAAACTAAACTTTTCTCTCAACGCTTGATCCTCATAAACAAGAATATAAGCAAACATCATGAGAAAATTAAAATTCAGATAATTCCTCCCTAAAGAATAACGAATGTATTCAAAATACAAATCTCGAACAAAATCTAAAAGCTCAGACCTATCTTCACAAAAAGCTCTCTCCGCAAAACTTTCAGAAATCTTTTTACTCCCCCAACCCCCTCTAATTTCGTCTCTTTCAGGCGCCTCCTCAACAAAACATTTTTTATTATATCTAGCCAGTCTAGCCCTAAGCTCTGACTGCTTCTTACCACCATTCCTCGGCTCATTCGCCTCCTCAAATAATTTTTCAAAATTTTGAAAATCCCCCTCTAGATAGTCCCCGCTTTGTTTAAACCAGCCTTCACTCGTCGGAAAAATACCTTTAGATGCAAGGGTTTTCACCAGATATAACAGATTAGTAGAATCAAAAATTATCCGATAAAAATCATTATACTCCGGATTATCATCAACAAACCTATCAAAAAACCTTTCAAATTCTTGCTCTTCTAAAACCTCATTTTCCATTATCTTCGTAGAAGAAGAGATCCTCTCGTCTAAACCCAATAACTTAGGGGCCTCAAATCCCCTTTCATCAATTATTCTTTTACAAAGGCTGTGGAAAGTCTGAATCGGAGCATCATTAATTTGAGTGGGGGAATATCCTTCAGACAAATCAATCACTTTCTCCTTCATCTCATCAGCTGCATTCTCTGTGAAAGTAACCAACAAAAGATCTTCCAGATCTACATCATCTTTTCCGAGAATGTTCACATACCTTCGAGTAATTGTGAAAGTTTTCCCAGTGCCCGCTCCGGCATCTATCAAATAAATTCCTTCGGTACTATCTATCAACTTACTCTGCTGAGAATTAGGCTCCAAAATCATCACCTAAAATTAAATCCTGATTTTCTAAATCCTCTACATCCATATCTCCAACAGGAAATCCCTCTTGCTTATACTGATTCAAATTTTCAATCTGATCTTCCAGAAAATCTTCAAACTTGTCCAAATCCTCTTTGAAATAATTTTCTTTTCGAAATCTCATCATCTTTTTCAAAGCCTTCTGACAACCCTTCTCCACATATTTATAGTTTCCAATAACCCCTTCAGAAAAATCAATGAAATCATTGGCAAATTCAGAACCCAATAATTCATCCCTATCATAAGTCTGAGGAATTTCATGGTCTCGAAGAAACTTACAATAATTTTCAAAACCTAATCTCTCCAAAACCTTTCGACGATCATTCGATTCCGAAACATCTCCAATAATCTCATTAAAAGTATCTTTTTCAAACAACTGCTCCTCAAAATTTCTCGGATAATATGTCACAGTTACAATGTTATCGTCTAAATCAGACTCACCTGAAATCTTTTCCTCTATATTCTCCATGAAATGATAGAAAGTAAATTTTAATTTTGAATTTGGTCGAACCTTCCGGTGATGTGCAAGGTAAAGTATCGCCTGAAAATTAGGATTGTCTTCGAACAAGTCGACATTAGAACCTTCAACTATGCTCCTCTGGCTATTTTTCCTGCCACTTTTGTAGTCCACCAATTCCTCCGGCGATTTTATCAAATCGATCTTCCCTCTAGCACCTATATCTAAATTCTCAAACCATGCCTCGGTAATAGGATTATGGACCTCTTTTTGAAACCTCTGAGAAAATAAGTTTGCATTATCCTTTCTCCCATAGCCTTCAAATTCCGTTTCCTGATAGCCCTCCCGATTCAAATAATCTAAAATGTTTTCAATTCCTAACCGAAACTCTACTCTAACTTTGTCTAAAGCATAATCTTCCACAAGAGGCTTTATCTCCTCAATCATTATCTGCACAAAGGACTCAACGCCTTCATCTTCAACAAAGTCAGGATAATTCACATAAAATTCAGCAAAATCATGAAACAAAATCCCCTTCTTAAGATAATCTTTCTCTTCCTGAATCACCAGCTTCGAAAAAAAGTATTGTTTCGGTGATTGAACAAAGTTGTTTAAACTGGACTGGCTAAATACCCGCTCAACCTCTGTCTCAACATCCATAACTTCCTTCTCGAAATTTTCCTCCCTTACCCTCTCTCTTTGCCAATATTCCCTGTGAGGAAGATCGGAAAATGAATCAAAATCTTCATCTAAAACCTCATTCAAATAGAGACAAGGAGTAATATTGCTTCCCATAAAATCATTTCTAACCATATAATATCGCTTTTGACCATTTTGTAAAAGCAGCAGAAAATTTTTCAGCTTTTGAGAGTTAAAATCATCACGATCTATCCAAGGTTTTTCAGAGGGTGATTGAACCCAAGTGGAATCCATTCCTAAGTAAAATATAACAGAACGGTCTATGAAAGGCGCCGACTTAGGGGAAGCAAACAAAACTCCGGCATTCTTAGAATCTACCGTTATATCAAAAGAGTCAAGATAATATTCCAACCGATTTATATTTTCTTCTCTTACCTCTTCTCCCAAAATTCCTAAATCTTCAAACTCCCCCCGAATCTCATCTTGATCCCCAACAAAACTTTCAAAGACATTTAAAGCTTTCTCGAAAGACGAACCCTCTATCTTTTCAATCGCCTTTCTGAAATCATCCAAACCTTCAGCCGTCGAATCTTTCAAAAACTCTTCATTATTGCCAAATGAAACCTCTATATCAAACCTCGTCAAAACGGGCCTAACATCCCTAAGTTTAAGAGAGTCCTCACTCAAAGCCAACTCCAGAAATGAGAGAAAAGTCCTCAAATTCTCATTTTCAGAAAAATTAACTCTAGACATATATGGAATATTCCTGAAATCAAACAAAGACTGAACGAGAGGCTCGTATTCACTTTCAGAAGGAGTAACAATCGCAACATCGTGAAAGTTATAATCAGTTACATTTCGGTTTATAGCCTCAATCATAGCATTAGTCGTTCCAAAAATGCTAAATTCCGGAAGCTCTTCTCTACCTTCTTCAAAAACCTTGACCTCATCAAAATCTTCGGAAAAAACCTGTTTATCAAGTTCATCGAACTGATAAAGACCCACCACACAAACTGAAAGATTATCTTCCAACTCAAAATCCTGCATCTCACTGAATATGTTCGGAACTTCTTCTATTACAGAAATCACCTCTCTAGTTGCCAAAGAATCAAAATCCTCATAATCCAAAATACCTCGTAACTCTCCAGTTTTTTGCCAGCAGTCAATGATGTTTTCAAGAAGATAAAAAACCTGTTTCCAAGGGAGATCTGTTTTTTGAATAGCTTTCAAAAAAAGCTCCCTCTTACCTGCCAAGTCCCCACCCGAATACATCTCACGAACCATTCTCCTAGGGGTAACAGAATAATCCCCAAGCTTAGACCGATCCAACCTCCCATTCAAAGCATCAGCCAACGGCCCCTGAACTGTCAACACTAAATCATAATCCTTAGCTTCATCGTAAATTTCATCTAAACTCTTAGTTTTTCTAATATTCATCAAAGTTCCTCAACATAGGACGACAAATGGTTAAACTGCACAATAAATTATTGATGAGTTTTCGTATAACAATTTCCCAACTAACTATTAACAAATCTCTATCCGAAAAGCTATTTCATCTCACAACAATAAGGCTCTACCCTCTTCTTCCAAGACTCCTCAAAGTTCATCCGAACCTGTTCATTCGGTTGGAAAGACTTATCTATCTCCACAGAATCCCATTCCTCAATAGGATCTTTCTCTTCGAGAACATTTTTAGCCAATAAAAATGACCCATATGGTGAACCATCTAGCATTTCCGGTCTGGACACTTCTTTACCTGCAAAATCTGCCAAAGCTTGCAAGAAATCATCGCTGTTCGAAACGCCCCCATCAGAAATAATATTTTTCGCCGATATTCCAGAAACATTTTCCAAAGCATTAGTTACCTCCGAACACCTTTTCGCCAGTCCCAATATCAAGGCCTTTATCAGATCAGAACGCGTGGTATCCGTCGTAAGTTCAAAAACAGTTCCTTTCAACCCTGGTTTCATATAGGGGGAACTCAATCCGGACAAAGACGGAAGAAAAGCTAAATTACAGTCGTCACCTGATTCTTCAAATGCTTTCGAAATATCAGAATAATCCTCCATCATCCCAATATCTTTCAACCAATCCACAGCCGTTCCAACCGAATTCACAGAACCCTCCAAAAGATAAAGAACATTATCTCCAGTCTTGATAGCAACCATCGGATAGATACCCTTAGTCCCAGGTAAGGCAGTTTTACCAACGTTCAAATCCAAAAAACTTCCTGTACCATTCGTAATATTTAAAGTTCCCTTCTCAACTCCACTCAAATACAAAGAGGCTTGCTGATCCGCTATCGTAGTTATCAACGGAACATCATACCTATCAATAGTTCCAATAGTTCTATCATTAGGAATTAATTCTGGCAAAATATTTTTCGGAATATCCAAAATATCGGATAAATTATCACTCCACTTGAGGTAAACAGGATCAAACAAACCTGTAGCACTAGCATTCGTATAGTCCGTCACATGTTCACCCGTTAGATTCCACCCAACCCAGGTATCGATCGTTCCAAACAAAGCATCTCCAGAAATAACAGCCTCTTCTAATTCCTCATCATTATTCATCAACCACTTCAAATGCATGGAAGAATGTGTAGTTTCAAAATCAAAATCTGCCAAGGTAGAAATATAAGCCCCTCTTTTAGTCTTTTTCAAAGAAGGAAAAACCTTAGACAGAGCTCTCGTTAACTTTCCCACTCCTCTGCCAATCTTTATTTTAGTATTTGAAGAATACTCTTCAGCCAACTCCTCCGTCCTCGTATCCTGCCAAGTAATCATATTATGCAGAGGTTCTCCAGATTCCTCATCCCAAACAGTGGTAGTGCTTCTCTGATTCGTCAAAGCTATACCATCAGGAGCTCCTAAAACATCCACCAACTCATCCAACAGACCATAAACTGTATCCATTATCTCGTTGGGGTCCTGCTCAGCCCATCCTGGATTAGGATATATAGGCTTAGTCCTCTCTTCCCTCTTTTCCAAAAGCTCACCCTCTCTAGAAAAAGCCACAGCCTTGATATTGGTGGTTCCAACATCCAAAACAAGTATATAACCCAAACTAAACCTCCCCACTACTCAAAAGCCCTCAACACTATTTCCGACAAATTATAAACTTCGTCCTTACCCGCTTCTTCAAAAGAAACCTTGCAGGAGGGGCAACTAGTTACTATCGTGCCCGACCACTCCTCCAAATGATCAATCCTCTCACGCGCTATCTCTTCTGAGAGCTCCTCATCAACATAGCTTAAAGTCCCACCCCTCCCACAACATCTAGTATCCTCCTCAGAAAAGTAAGGCTCTTCGAGAGCTAAATTATCAATTTCTTCCAGAACCTTTCTAGGCTCATCCGTGACTTCTAGATCTCTTGCCAATGTACATGGATCATGATATGTAATTTCCATTGATTCTTCCAATTCCAAATCTATGCCCTCTAATTTTTCAGCCAAATATTCCGAAATGTGCAAAATTTCGGCCTCTATCTCATACCCTTCATCAGAATAAGTTTCCCTCAAAGTCTTGGTACATGTAGGACAAGAACAAACAATCCTTTCTGCTCCACTATCATTCAAAGCTTCTTGAACCTCTTCAGCCAATTTAGAAAATTCTTCCTCAAATCCTAAAGAAAGAGCTGGAGAACCGCAACATTTCTCCTCCTCCAAAGTCTTAACTCCTCCATCAACTTCCTCTATAAGATTAAACGTAGCATTTACAAGCTCAGGGGACTCCTGTCTAGCGACACAACTCTGAAAATAAAGAGTCTTACCATCACCGACTTCTTCACCCTCCTTCATTTCATCCTCAATCTCTTCGTAAATCGTCCCTGTATCCTTCAAATTTTTCTTCACGTCAAGAACTCCCTCAGGAGTAACTCCTTGATAATTCATCCTTTCTCTAATCGGAACAAGCAAATCACTTACATTGATGTCCATCGGACAATTATGTTCACAAGCGCCACAAGAAACACAATAATATGGATTATCACCGAGCTCGTCTGCCTCCAAATTCTGTCTGGAATACAAATAACCCAATTTAGATTTTCGTGCAGGGGAGATAGTTTCTCTACCACCTGACCTCAAAACAGGGCAAGAAAATTCACACATATTTGGACATAGAGCACATTTTAACAATTCCTCTACATTTTCATTCTTTAACTTATTCCGAATAGCGTCTGCAGATATATCAAAAACCTTTTTCGGACCTATTTCTCCAAGAATTTTAGGATCTAAAATATCAAACAACCATGAATTCTCATCCATTCAATCATCCTCCCTCAACTGAAATAGACCAGGATTCATTATGTTATTCGGATCAACTTTTTCCTTTATCTTTTTTAGCAAATTAACCTCACTTTCCCTCTCTTCTGATAACCAACGGCCTCTATTAAGTCCAATTCCGTGATGATGACTTATATGGCCTCCATTATCTAAAAAGCTCTTCACAGCTGCATCCCAAGCCTCCTCATAAAGTTCTTGAGAAGACTTACTACTAGGCGGAATCCCACCAAACGTAAAGTAAAAGCAAACTCCCTGAGGATAAAAATGTGAAGCATGTGCACTTGCTAACACTATTCCATCAACCGACTCCATCGCTTCAATGCCGCCTCTATAAAATTCCTCAGCGTTATCCCAACCGACCGACGCTTCAATTGTATCGAAAATAAGACCATACTGCGGATATTTAGAAGTCTCAGTTACATCAAATCTCGTATCCAACCAATGCTGTACAGGCTTCTCACCCAAACTTACCCCATACTTAGAACAAATATCCTTCACTTCTTTCATCTCCTCCTCAGCCACATTCTCATTTCCCTCCACTACAAAAACTGTAACAACCTTATCTTCACACTCCGGGAATTCATAAAAATGCCTCTTAGTCTCAATCTTATCGTAAATTCTTACAACTGCAGGCCTCAAATCGTTCTTCATTATCTCTTCAACACAGTTAATCGAATCAGAAATATCATCAAAAACATAAGAAGCAAAATAACGACCTGAAGGTTCTTTATTTATCTTGAAAGTGGCTTCTGTAATTGTCCCTAAAGTTCCCTCTGAACCTATGAAAAGAGGAAATACTTCTGGACCAGTTGAACGACGCGGGGACAAACTTCCCTCAACAACCTCACCGTCCGGCAAAACCGCTTCCAATCCTAAAGCCATCTTTTCCACCCCTCCATACTTCGTTGAAAACTGACCTGTAGCATTAGTAGCTAACCAACCACCAACCGAAGAACAATAAAGAGACTGAGGGATATTGCCAGTAGTATACCCTTTTCTCCTGAGTTCCTGTTCAAAATTCATTCCATTCATACCGGCTTGCACAGTGGCTTTCAAATTATTCTCATCAATCTCCACGATATCGCTCATCTTTTTCATATCAAGACTGATTCCACCTCTCCTCGCCACTAAGTTACCTAAAACATTAGATCCGCCACCATACGGAATCACCGGAATACCCATCTCATTAGCATAGCTAAGTATCTTAGAAACATCCTCCGTCTCATCGGGCCAAACTACTACATCTGGTAAAGCTGGAGATTTTCCCTCGACGGTCCATCTTTCACCTATCATCCAAAACCCATGAGAAGAAGACACTCTGTCAGCGTTGTCAATAGATACTTTCTCAGAACCAATCTCGTTCTCCAGCTCCTCCAAAATCCTATGCCTGTCTTCCTCATCATATGGGCTTTGATAAACAGTTTCTATATCCATATTACTCTTTCTCCGGCATAGGCCGAGTTGTAATCACATTTACCTTCGTACCTTTTATATCTTCGATAACTGTTTGATGGAGCTCTATAGGGGCCTCTAATTCCACATTCTCCAGCTCTTCAGTCGCTTCTTCAACTTTTTCCTTAGGAATCTCCTTCTCGGTCTTAATGGGTACCCGAGGTAATAACCCATTCTTAACCTTGACCGTCCCCGTCAAAAACCTCGTAGGATTTTTCAACTCCGACTTAACATACTGTTCTCCCGCTTCACAGATATTGCCCTCTATCTCAACTATCTCTTCATCTCTCGTAACCGCCTCTATAGTACATCCCATAGGACAATTTATACAAGTGAAAGTTTGTTCTTCTTCCGTCATTCTTCAAACACCCGAATAAGAACCTCTTCGGCTTCAGACAAATCCTTTCTCGAAATAGACAAACTCTCCATAATAGGAGGTTTCACTACTCTCTTCGCATTCTCTTCAATGACCTTCCCACTGACCACAGCCTGTGTCTTCACATTCTCCTCCTCTCGCTCAACCCGAAAAAAAACCTCAACAGGCTCTTCATTGGATTTTTCTATTCCCTGCGGAACCGTATAAGCGACATTATTTCCGGCGTTAATGGAGATATTTTCCACTCTCCTATCCGTCCCACCTTGAATAAATCTAGCAGCAGACTTACCTGCCAACTCCGAATTTTTGGTGACGTCATCCACCAAATCGTAAACATGCACCACATTGCCACACCCAAAAATACCATCCACACTAGTTTCCCTCTCCTCATCAACTATAGGACCACCGGTCCTACCATCCAAACTTATACCTACCTCCTTGCTCAATTCGTTCTCAGGAATAAGACCCACCGATAGTACCAAAGTATCACATTCGACATATCTCTCAGTTCCAGGAATAGGTTCAAAAGTATCCGGATCTATCTCGGAAACAGTCACACCTTCCAGCCTCTTATCCCCATGAACCTCTGTAACAGTATGATTCAAATGAAACGGTATGTCATAATCTCTCAAACACTGTTGCACATTCCTAGGGAGGCCACTGGGCGAACTCATAATTTCATAAACCCCTTCAACCTCGGCACCTTCTAACTCCAACCTTCTAGCAATAATCATGCCCACATCTCCAGAACCCAAAATCACAGCTTTCTCACCTGGCATCACCCCTTCCATATTGATCAAACGCTGGACCGTTCCCGCGGGGAACACCCCGGCTGGTCTTTCTCCCGGTATCCTAATCTGATACCTCGAACGTTCTCTACAACCCATAGCGAGAATAATCGCATCAGCGCCTATTCTCATCAACCCCTCCTCCGGATTTACGGCCGTTATCACCCTATCTTCACTGATATCCAAAGCCATAGTATTCAAATGATAATTAATACCTGCATCCTCCACCTCCTCAACATAATGAGTAGCATACTCAGGGCCGGTCATTCTCTCACCGAAGTTGAACTTTCCAAACCCATTGTGGATACATTGAGGAAGAATACCTCCCAACTCAACATCCCTTTCAATAAGGTGTATCTCCTCAGCGTCGATCCCCTCTTCATGCGCAGCCAAAGCGGCGCCCAGCCCAGCAGGCCCTGCTCCTATAACAGCTAGTTTAACATCCATTTTATCCCTCCTTGGTTCTACGAGTAACGGAGTTCGCCCCTTTCTTTTTCTTAACCTCTTCGATCGGAATACCCAACTCTTCAGAAAGAATGTTTATCACTCTGGGACGGCAAAATCCTGACTGACATCTACCCATACCGGCTCTAGTCCTTCTCTTAACCGCATCAACGGTCAAAGCAGGCACCGGTTCATCTATAGCCTCTAGAACTTCTTTCTCAGTGACCTTCTCACACCTGCAAACGATTCTACCATACTCCGAATCTTCTCCAATCAACTCTTTCCTTCTCTCCTCGGACATCTCCTCAAACCTCGGTCCTCCATCTCTCTCCGGATCAAAATCCGGATCTTCCACCAGCTCCAAACCTTCCGAACCGAGTATCCTAACCACATACTCAGCTATAGCAGGAGAAGAAGCCAATCCAGGAGACTGAATACCTGCCACATTTATCAATCCAGGGGCCTTATCGGAAGCTTCAATGAAAAAATCCTCCGTGAATGTAGAAGCCCTAACGCCCGCAAAATACCTAATCATATCCCCCGTTTCAAAGTCAGGAAATAAAAATCCGTACTTATTTAGAATTTGATTAATCTCCTCTTCTGTAACCGATTTATCCTCCTTATCCGGCACCTCCACTGCAGTAGGGCCCCACTCAGGGTTTCCCTCGGGAGTTTTCATGGCTGTCCCCCCTTTCGTATATTCATCTCCTCCAAAACGCAACTCCGAAACTACATGGTCGTTATAATCTGAATTGTTTTTATCAAAAATTATCAAAGATCCTTTCCTAGGATGTATAGTAAACTCTTTGGCTCCAGCTGTTTCCGCCAACTCATCTGCATATACTCCGGCCGCATTAATGACGTAATCAGCTTCTATAATCCCCCTATCCGTCTGAACCCCCTCGACCTCGTTCTCTTCATTTGAAATAATCTCAATAACTTCTGTGTCCAGCATGAGTTCTACACCGTTTTCCACCGCGTTCTCTGCCAAAGCTATAACCCACTCATAAGGTGATATTATTCCCATCGTAGACATCAGAACTCCTGAATAGATATCGTCTTTAAGATTAGGTTCCAACTCTTTCGCCTCTTTCCCCGAAAGCGTCTCCAGGCCGGGCACATTTTTCATCTTTCCATAAAACGTAACCAGTTTCGGAATTACGTGTTTCAACAAAATACTTCTGACAAAAGAAGGCAAATAGGATTCCACTTTCTCCGGCAGAGTTCGGTCTGTAATTGTCAATAACGTTCCTATTCTTCTGAAAGGTACGTCCAACTCTTCAGTTAAATCATCGAACATGGCATTCCCTCTCAAACAAAGTTTATGTTTCAAAGTCTCCTTACCCTGGTCTATTCCAACATGAACACAACCATTATTCGCCTTACTGGCTCCTAAAGAAACATCGAGCTCCCTCTCCACCAAAGTAACATCTAAATCATATTTCGATAGTTCTCTAGCGATAGAACAACCACTTACACCTGCTCCAACTATTACAATATCCTGTTTTTCCTTGATTACCTCATCAGGCTCTTGCCTTTCCATGCTTTCTGACTGATTATCTTCGATTTCTTCCACGTCCACATCGGTCACGACCCCTCTAATATCATCATTTTCTCCCGCTATATGACCTGCACCTACATATTCTTCCCAAGTTTCAGTCTTTCCGGACAAATAAGCAATACCATCCTCTACTCTTACCTTAATATCGGAATTGGGAACTTCACTCCCAATCTCTTCCTCTATATCCTCTGCAGAACCAGACAAAGTAAAGCCTCAGTTAAACAAACCCTCTTTTTATTTTTGTAATTTTCTAAAAACCTGATTTGGTAAATAAACTATTTTGAAAAATAAAAATTGACTAAACACGTATACATTCAGTGGTCAGACAAAAACTTTTGTCTAGCCGTCTTTATAGTACCTGAAACACCCGAGATCTCAAAGCTCGGACCATCCAACTTTTTCAACTCAACTTTCAATCTCTCAACCTGCTCGTGACCACATTTAATCAAACCTTTCGATTCCTCAACATCATACAAAACCAACCAGGGATTAGGAGAAAAGTCCTCTTCATACCCCATTTGAGAAATTATCTTTATCAACTTACCTTTGGAAATGTTCTGATCAACTTTAAATGCAATATATCTCTGCCTATATTTTTGGGGTGCCGACATGGATTCACCTAGTCATAATCGAGGCCTGCTTCTACGAATTCTCTCATCTTTTCAACAGCCAGTTCTTTCTTTGCAGGATAAGCTGAAACATTCATCCTAACATGAATGATGTCCCCACTTTTAGAAAACTTCAATCCTTCTTCACCAACTAAAAACTGCTTATCAAACCTAAGATACAAAGTGCAATCATCAGCTATCCTATCGACAGCATTTCTAGAAAGCCAATCCATTTCGCTTTCAGACAACAGTTCTAGAACTTTATCCCAAAATTTCCTCATATGGGGACGGTTTTCTATACTTGCCGAAAGGATAACTTTTGAATCCCCATAATGTCCCTCAGCCTCCTCCCTCTCCAAACCCACATCTTCAGGTAAAAACAAACTTAAGGCATGAGAAACTTTTTCCTCATCTTCAGTAGCATGCAGAATAGTGCTAATATCTATAGATTTGAAGGGAAGTTTCATGGTCACCGCCTCATTGGCGGCTTGCACTTCTCTTACTAGGTCTTATTTTTTCACTGCCTTTACCTTTAGTAGTCAAACCTCGGGAACTCTTCGCAGCACTAGTAAGCCCTCGATAAACTCTCCCTGTATTCGAAGAATCCGACGTCCAATTCAACTCTTCATCATTTTCTATAGAAGGATGATCTGGATCCACCATAATTATCTCAAAATAATGATACATGCCGTCTTCCCCCACCTTATAAGAGTTCAAAACCTCCAAATTCGGAAATTTCTTCGCAGTTCTCTCCTCAGCTATTACTTTTTTACTTTTTTCAGGAGTTAGTTTGTTAACACCCATTCTTTTGGCTCTACGACCCTTCTTAGGCCTTTTCTTCTTTCTACCACCCCTTGAAACTCTAGCTCTAGCCATTACCACACCCTGTTTGTCCTTATATCCCAGCTGTTTGGCCCTTTTAGGATTGCTCGGGTTTTCTATTCTTTGCACTGCGCTCTGATCTCTCCACTTACTCCTACTTTTCTTCAGGGACTCCCTGGTTTTTTCTTGCCTTAATTTTTTTGTTTCTCTTCGCATTTTTACACCAAATCTTTTTCTATACTCTTTCACTTGATACTAAAATCCTAGCTCTTCTTATTAATACTCTTTGAACTTTAAACCTATGCTAAAATTTCTCTTATCTTATCGGCTGACAAAGTAGCAGTGCCCTTCTGAGTTTCTATTGTAGTCGCACCAATATGAGGAGTTAAAATAACATTTGACATTTCTAATAATTTTTCCTTCTCAGAGGGCTCCTTCTCGTGAACATCCAAACAAGCTCCCCCAATCTCTTCATCTTCTAATGCGGAAATCAAAGCCCGTTCATCAACGACTGCTCCTCTGGATGTATTAACTAGAACAGCACTTTTTTTCATTTTCTCTAGCTCCTCTTCCCCAATCAAATGTTTTGTAGAATCATTCAAAGGAACATGTAAGGAAATGAAATCTGAATTCTCCAAAAGATTATCTAAATCCACATACTCACCGCCAATTTCTCGAAACCTTTCATTCTTCTCAGGATCAAATCCCAAAAGACTCATTCCTAAACAAGACCCCTTCTCCGCGACTTTTGTTCCGATTCTTCCCGTACCAATTACACCTAATGTTTTACCAGCCAATTCCGTGCCTGAAATATCTGACTTCACCCATTTGCCTTTTTTCAGATTCTCGTTCGCCTTCGGAATTTCTCTTGCCCAAGAGAACATTAGTCCTATAGCGAGCTCAGATGTTCCATTTGTAGGGGCTGTAGGAGTGTTCTCAACCCTCACACTTTTCTCGTCCGCATAATTCAAATCTATATTATCCAGACCTACTCCAGCTCTCACAACTAACTTTAGATTTTCACCCGCATCGAGTACCTCTTCATCAACTTTCGTACCACTTCTAACTATCATCGCGTCATATCTTGGCACAGCTTCTAACAGCTC
>JGI1684J13235_1000055_pt1 | contig 38177 bp, 26 predicted proteins | sample PonA232FremontCA_2_FD_13235 | JGI IMG/M metagenome (IMG submission 13235) | reverse complement strand
AACAGTTACAGCGAAGCCCATTCGAATACGGCAACACTCGACTCGGACTTCTCCAAGACGGTTGACGCCGGAGTGGGGGATACTGAAGGAGAATTCTGGGCCAAGATTGACGTAACCGCAGACAGAAATGGTCTCGACGACCCACAGGGTACTTACACCGCGAATCTCGACATAACGGTCTCGGACCTCAATTAATAGATCGCCGATAAGGAATACGGGCCGTCATCGGTTGGTGACGGCCCAACCAAACAAGTACGTCTCAACCGATATCAGCAGGTAAACCAGAAATTCGCTGATACGGGGCGCAAAACTGGGTAGGATCATAACAACGTTACAATTGTCCTTTTTAATAAAAATAAAGGTGGTGAAAAAGATGAAAAAGTATCGATCTTTAAGTTTAATCGCAGTTTTTCTAGTGGTTGGTTTTCTGACGTCAGGCACAATCGGAATTGCACGAACCGCACCCCCGTTCTCCCTGACCCCGATGAACGATCATTTTCAGCTAGAACCGGGCGGCAGCTANCAGGGCTCGTTTGCAGTAACGAACGAAGGTGAAGAAACAAGGGTGATGCAGGTTGGCTTAACCGACTTCACTTTAACCGAAGGAGGGTCGTTCAAAAGGTTAACTAACGCCAAAAGCACCGAACACGGTCTGGCGCAGTACGTTTCCTTTAGCCCGGCTTCAAGAGAGCTAGCTTCCGGCGAGACGGCGGAAATACAGTATTCCGTTGATCTGCCGGGGAACGTAAATGAAGTACCCAGATGGACAGCTTTAATGGTTACCTCAAAGGACGCGGCTCGGACCACGGAAGAAGGAAGCGAATCGATCTCTTTTCAGATCAACCTGAACTTTAGCTACGTATTTGCACTTTTCCAGCGTGCTCCCGCTTCCAACCAACTTTCTGGTCGGGTGGGGAGCGTCAGTACCAAACTGGATGCCCAGAACCTGACGCTGGAAGTTCCATTTTACAACAACGCCAAATCAATTGCGGAAACCGACGGGTATGTCGAAGTGAGAAATGCAGCGGGTAAGACCGAACTAAGGTACGAGTTTTCGGCGGATCAGCTGGTACTACCGGACAAGAAAAGGATATTTTCTCACACTTTTCAGAATCCTGAACTGGAACCAGGAAACTATCTGGTAATAGCTGCACTTGATTACGGTGCTGACAGCATGCTTGCCGGTCAGGCCATGTTGCAGGTAGAATAACCTTCGAAGCCCCGGGAGGCAAAGGTGAGTAAAACCAACAGAAAACTGATACTTATTGTGGTTTTGACTTTACTAATTTCGGTACCGGTGACGACACTGGCAGGTCAGGTTAATCTGGAGGATCTTAAAGTCAAATCGGTCAAACTGACCGGAATGAACTGGAAAGTAAGGTTAAGCATCGATATAAGTTTCTCAGGGGGCGGAGGGAATAATTCCTCCAAAGAGGACTCCCGGGGTAGTTACAACCACCTTCAGGTAAACTACTACGAGGATGGTAATTCGGGAAGTCATGATTTCCAGTATATAGACCCGAGACCGCTCAACCCAAACCGGAATTACGATGATTACGAGATAATGTTTCACCTGCCTTCCTCTTATCGAGGGGAATCCACGATAGAAGTCTGTGAGATTCCACAGGATCAAGACTCCTGCTGTACCAGCTGGGAGGGCTGGATTCCGCGCAGACCGGAGATAATTTCTTCCGGGGGCTTCGATTTCCCCCAGGGGACGGATCCGAACGACGAGGGTTTATACAGCAGCGAAATATGGTCAATCGGTATCTCTACCACGGACCAGACGAGCCTAACAATTATTGGCTCCGACCTCCCAATTGAAGTCATGGCAGGAGGAACTGAACTACCAACCTGGTGGCGTTGCTGGAATGAGAAAGCGGATAATGACGGCAACCTGGAGGCAACGGAAAAGGTGGATACAGGATGGAAAAAGGTGGAAAAACCAATGACGGAGAAAAGAATTAAGGAAATCACCCTCCAGCCCGGCTGGTCAGGAGAAATAAACCTTCAGCTACGAATAGAACGTTCCGGACTGAAGGATCCTGCCGGCAACTACCAGGGAGATATGGGTATGTTCATCGACCAATAGGAGCTAAAAGACTGTGAATTGCTTCTTGAAGGAATATTTGACAAAGTTTTGACGTTTCTTTTAGTTTTTTTTCATAGATAAGAAGTTCACTGGACTTTAAAATAGATGAGGAAAAGGAAATGTTTTGAAATATTCCCATTCGAGAAACCTTAAGGCCTGGCACGCGGAAAAGTTAAGGTAACCCATAAAACACAGAGTTGATAACCATGCAGGGAAGAGAATCAGTTCTACTGGTAGACGACGAAGAAGAGATACGGGACCTCCTTACCCGGTTAATCGAATCAGCCGGTTATAGCCCAATTACCGCGAAAAACGGGCTGGAGGCTCTGGAAATCAGCCGAGATGATGTACCAGACCTTATCCTGCTCGACGTAAAAATGCCGGAAAAGGATGGCTGGGAAGTTCTTGAGGAAATACGACTGGATCCGGAACTGGCCGACGTGCCCGTGATCATGCTAACGGCGCTGGATTCTTCGGACGAAGTGGTTAAGGGTTTTAACCTGGGGGCGGATGACTACATAACGAAGCCATTCGAGTACCAGGTCGTAAAGGCCAGAATAGAAGCAGTCATGCGCCGGGCCAGGACCACAGGCGAAGAAGGGGAAGAAGAGGAGAAAGGCCAGGAGCATAAAATCGAGGCCGGGGCACTGAAGATAAACGACGAGAAAAAAGAAGTACGAGTCAGGGGCGAAAAGAAGAGCTTATCGCGGAAGGAGTACGAATTACTCCACCTGCTTGCTGCAAGACCGGGCAGAACCCTTTCACCCGAAGAAATAATTGAAGAACTCTGGTCAGAGGAGTCGCTTGTGAACGCCTCGGACGTACGGCAGTTCATTTACCTATTAAGGAGGAAGATCGAGTCAGATCCAAGCGATCCGGAAATAGTTATTACGGAGAGGGGTTTTGGTTACCGCGTAGCGGACCTCGAAAACGAGAATGAGTAATAACAGCGTCGAAGAACTAAAGAAAAAACTTGATGAAGCAAGGTCCAAACTAACGAATGCAAGAGAGGAAAACAGAAGACTCCGGGGTAAACAAACCGATTCGACTGAAACCAACCCTTCGCTGGTCGACCTGGAGCTCACCGTGGATTCGGAAGGTTTCGTACTGACCTCGGCGGGCGCCCTGCGAAACCTTGACTTCCCGGCGATAACCGGTAAAAACCTCACCAGACTGACTCACCCCGAGGACGAGACAAAAATCGACGATATCCTCGACGAAACTACAGGGAATTACGACAAGACCATCCGCATCAAAACCGGATCGGAGGAAGGGTACCGGTGGCTAAAATTGATAAGGGGCCGTACAACCAAATACGAACGGAAGGATGCTGAAGTTCTCGGCTTCAGGGACGTATCAAAAAGGAAAGATTTTCAGCAAAAACTGGAAGGTAGCCAGAAACGTCTCTGGCAGGTAATAGATCTCATACCGAACGTCATTTACGGCAGGGATGAGGAAGGCAAGTATGTCTTCGCCAACGAAGCGCTCGCCAATCTATACGACGCGGAACCGGATGAGGTCATTGGCCGGACCGATTCCGAACTCGGGAGCCGGGGTATCCCGAAGGAGTTTATCGCGGACGACCTAGAAGTTATTGCGCAAGATGCCCCTTCTTCAAACACGGAGATTCTGCCCGAAGGAGACGGGGGTCAACGGGTAATGGATACCAGGCGAATCCCTTATCGGATCGAGGGAAGCGGTAAATCAGCCGTCCTTGTAATCGCCACTGACGTAACTGAAAAGGTGAAGTCAAAAAAGGAACTGGACCGTAGAAGGGAGTTCGATGACTTCCGGGCCAGAGCATGGAAGGTCAGCTCAAAGTTTTCTTCCGACAGAGAGGAAGGTGAAGTTATCCGGGAACTACTTGGTACCGTGGGGCCGTTCTTCTCTGTGCACAACATTTCCTTCCTGAGGCTCCATGCGAGTGAAGACCTGGCCCGCGTGGAAGAGGTGTGGAGCAAGTCAGGCGGGGGAACCGGAAAGGGTGAGGAGATACCTCTTGACATCTTGAGGAATTACGCCGGTCAAAGCCACGTAAAGATAAATTTCAATGACCTACCGGAAGATATAAGGGAAAGGCTGGAACCAGTCTTTAGCCAGTACGGAGCTAGATCAGTTCTGCTTACTCCCTACGGTAACCCGGATAATCCCGACGGATACCTAGCGGCGAGTTCACGCAGCGGGGACAGGGATTGGAGCCCCTGCGAGATAGGGTTGCTGGAAGAAGTAAGTGAAATTTTAAACGTGAACCTGGAAAGACGCCACGCGGAGAGGAAGCTCCGCTATCGGGAAAAGTTTGAAAACCTGGTGGCAGAAATCTCAGCCAGGTTCGTGGATGCCCATGCGGAAGAAATAAATAAAGAAATCAATCGCGCCCTGAGGTTAATCGGTAAGTTTTCCGACGTAGATCGGGCTTACCTGTTTCAGTTTCGCCAAGATGGTCAGTTAATGGACAACACTCACGAATGGACCGCAGAAGGAATCGAACCGGAACGGGAAAACCTCCAGGAACTGCCGACCGACACCTTTCCCTGGTGGATGAGAAAACTGAGAAGGCGAGAAACAATTCACGTACCCCGCGTTGCGGACATGAAACCAGAAGCTGGTGCGGAACAGGAGATACTTCAGTCTCAGGACATCCAGTCCGTCATCGTGGTCCCGATAGTCTCACACAGCAACCTTCTTGGTTATATGGGGTTTGATTCGGTCAGGAGCGAGAAATCGTGGCCCGATGATATTATCACGTTGTTACAGATGGTTGCGGAAGTTTTTGGAAACTCCCTTGGCAGAGAAAACCTCGAAAGACGACTGGAAGACCTGCACGAGATAGCCCGGGACCTTCACCGGAACGATGACAGATCGGAGGTCTGCCAGCAGGTAGTCGAGGCCGCTGAGAAGGTCATCGACCTTTCAAACTCCTTAATTGCACTGCGAGAAGGCGATGAGCTCGTTCCAAAGGCGAGCTCTTCCAGCATAGACTCGGACGAGGTAAGGAGCTTCAAAGTGGGGGAAGGAGTTGCAGGCCGTACGGTCGAGGAAAATAGGCCAATATGGGGCAATACGGAGGAAATACCCGAAGTGGACGAGGAAAACGCAAAATACGGTTCGATTTTAAGCGTGCCGATCGGTGATATAGGTAACTTTCAGGCAATATCAGAAAGGAGGGATGCCTTTAACGAAAACGATCTTACTCTAGCTACCCTGCTTGCCAGCCATATAGAAGACGAGCTCCTGCGACGCAAGTACGAAAACCAGCTCGTTCGGGCCAAAAACGAACTGGAGGAAAGCAGAAAGAAATACAAGCGGCTGGTCGAAAATCAGGGAGAAGGAATAATCAGCGTCGACCAAAATCGGGAGATAGTTTTTGCCAACCCTGCGGCAGCGGAAATAGTAGGATTGAATAGCGCCGAACGGATAGAGGGTAACAGGATCACCAGGTACATCCAGACCGATGAAGTAGAAAAGATTGAAGAGGAAATGGCCAACAATTCAGGCAAGGAAACTTTTTCCCAGGAACTGGAAGTTACCCACAGGAGGACAAAAGAAAAGAGAATCCTTCTCGTGACAGCGACCCCGCGACTGGACGGAGACAACGATCAGATCGGCACTTTCGCAATATTTAGGGACGTAACGGAGAGAGTCGAGGCAGAAGAGGAACTGAAGGAGCTTAACGAACGGATGAAAGAAATGTCCAGGATGGTCGCCCATGAATTGCGAACTCCGCTCACCACAATAAAAGGATATGCGGACATGCTTCGCGACGGAGTTCTGGGTGAATTGACCGAGGAACAGGTCGAAATGCTGGATAAGATTTCTCGAAGCAGCAACCGACTGAGTGACCTGGTAAAGAACTTCCTCGACCTGGAGAAGATCGACGCAGGTGAACTGGAAATGGGTCTGGTAAGGTTTGACCTTACCAGTGCACTGGAGGATAACCTGGAGGAGTTTCGGGAAAGAGCTATTGATAGGGGGCTAAACCTGAACTATCAAGTAGAAGAAAGCTTGACCATCACTGGAGACAGACAGAAGTTGCTTCAGGCGATCTCCAACTTGATTTCAAACGCGATCAAATTTACGAAAGAAGGCAGAGTAGAATTAAGAGCAAGCACTTCGGGTGATAACGTCAAAATAATAGTGGAGGACGAAGGGGTGGGTATAAAGCAGGAAGAGCTGGAAAGAATATTCGACAAGTTCTATCAGGCCGCGTCCACCGAAGCGAGTACGGCGAAAGGTACAGGGCTTGGACTCACTTTCGTCAAAAAAATAATAGAATCACACGACGGGAGGATTTCCGTTAGTTCCGAAAAGGGAGAAGGAACCAAGTTTACAATCCTCTTACCCGTTTCAGAAGCAAGATAAACTTTTTCGCCGGAATTGCAGAAAACACGTTATCTCCGGCGATTTATCCCGTTCAACCCCGCCTTGAACTGATTCAGCCCGAATACTCTGGAGAAAATAAAAAAAGGCCGCCCACAAACAGGGGCGGCCTTTTGGGTTCTTTAGTAAAGTTAATTAGCCAGAAGACTTTGTAATATCTGCAACGCGGATGTCCATCGTGGAATCTACAAAAATGTTCTCCACGTTGGGTTGATATACGACGTAGGCCTGCGCCAGGTTGGCCCAAAGTGGGATAAACGGTACGTCCTGAGTACTCAATACCTGGACGGCTTCGTAAAGTGGGGCTCTCAGTTTCCAATCAGGAGTCGCCTTTGCCGAGTTCATTAATTCCTTGTAAATATCGTAACTCGGGTGTTCGTTGAAGAACGTGCCCAACCCTTCCGGCGATCCGGTCGTCCACGGTTCGAGAAAGTTACTGGCTTCGAGGTAGTCCGGGTACCAGCCGAGCAGGAACATGCCGAACCCTGCCTGTGACATCCGTTCCGTGTACGCACCCCATTCCAGGCTTTTCGACTCTACTTCCAGGTTATCCAGTTCGTTGAGGCTACCCTGAAGCACTGCGGCAACGTCAGCTTCCGTCGTTCCGTAGTGTTTTGGAGTGAACCAGAGGGTGGTTTCCAGTGGGTTCTCTTCCGTGTAACCTGCGGATTCTAGCATGGCTTCAGCCCTTTCCAGGTTTTGCTTCGGGAAAGTTGCCAAACGTCCCTGCCAACCTCGCGGCACCATCGTGTAAACGGGTTCTGCCAGGCCACTAAATACCTGTGCAGCAATTTTATTTCTGTTTACGGCGTAGGTGATCGCCTGCCTGACGGTCTCGTTCTTGTATACCTCGTTCGTGACGTTAAACAGCATGTACCTGATACTAGGACTGTTCGGCGTATGCTGCGTCTCGAAGTCGGGTGACTCTTCCAGTTCCTTTATGTCGACGGGGTTCATCGTCCGGAACGCGACGTCTATGTCGCCTGCTTCAAGAGCAGTCCTCAGGCCAGTACTGTTTGAGTATTTAAGCTCAATCACTGTCTGCATTTCCGGTGCGCCGCCGTAGTAATTATCGTACGCTTCGTAGATCACTGACTGGTTCGGCTGGTACTTCTGCAACTTGTAAGGGCCGACACCAACCAGTTCACCCTTGGCAAATTCGTCCGCCGGGGTACCGTTCTTGTTCCAGACGAGTGCCGGACCGACCTGACCCGTAACTCGTTTCAGGAAGGTTGCATTCGGCTCAACCAGGTGTATTTTTAGCGTATAATCGTCAACTACTTCCATAGTGTCAATTGGATCCCCAATAAGGAAAACACCGCCTTCCGGTCCATCGAGTTTCATCGCACGTTCAAAGGACCACTTGACGTCTTCGGCAGTTACCGGGTCGCCATTGGTAAACGTGGCGTCCTCACGGAGATGAAAAGTGTAATTCTGAGCTTCGGGCCCAACTTCCCAGTCCTTGGCCAGAGCGGGACCAACCTCAGTACTCTTGGGTTTGATCTTTAACAGGGAATCACTCAAAAGCCTCATGACGTGCCAGCTATAGTGATCGTAAGAGTTAGCTGGAGATAGCTGAGTGACCCTATCGGTCGTACCTATAACCAGTGTATCCGGGCCACCTGCTGCAAAACCGACCAGTGAGAAACCAACTGCAAGAGCGAGAACGAGACTAAGTATTGTTAAACGCTTCATTTTATTGCTTAAACCTCCTCGTAGGGATTGTGCAAAAAAATGGTCAAAATTAACGGTACTTTACTTTATTATTTTCGCCTTACCACCTCCATCAGTTTTAATTCATTCAAATTCAATGGTAACACGACTTTACATTGATGATCAAGCTTGAATTCATTCACTTCAGCTAAAAGAGCGACCGAGGACTGTGAAAATCTTATACTTTTTGTTGCTTTCTTTTCGGGTTCAGTATATCGCTGATACCTTCTCCAACCATGCCAAAGCCAAGTGAAAGGAATACGATCATCAAACCGGGGAAAGTAACAAGCCACCAGTATCCTGCCTGAAGAAACTTTTGACCGTTCTGAATATCGAAACCCCAGTCGGGCGTCGGGGGCGGGAGGCCAAATCCAAGGTAGGCCAGAGCAGCCTCGGTTAGAATGGCATCCGCTATATTAAAGGAGGATACGGCCATGATCGCGTTGACCACGTTTGGGGCGATATGCTTGAAAATAATCCTTATATTACCTGCTCCCATGGCCTCAACGGCCTCTATAAAGGTCTCTTCCCGGATCGTCAGTACTTCACTCCTGGTAACCCGAAAGTAAGTTGGGATATACACGACGGAGATGGCAAGGATCATCGTATCTATACCGGGTTGCAGCACAGCCACCAGAACTATTGCAAGTATTATCGAGGGAAAGGAATATAGTGCATCCATCGTCAGCGACAGCAGCCGGTCCAGCACACCGCCAAAGAATCCAGCTACGAGCCCTAAAATAGTACCGGCGCCCATCGACAGGGCAATTGAACCAAAAGCCACGGTAATCGGCGCCCGGGCTCCACTTATCACGCGGGAGAACAGGTCCCTGCGAAGCTGGTCCGTACCCATTGGGTGCTGAAGTGAGGGAGGTGCCAATCGTGGCGCCGACCGGTAATCAACCGGGTCGTAGGGCGTAATCCATGGGGCCAGTACCGTTATCAGGATGTAAATTATCACCACGGTCAGACCGACGGCCAGTAGTTTCTCCCTTCCCAGGGTTTTACGCAGCTTACTAAATAGACCGGAAAACAAGTTGCCAAAAATCATATCAGTATTTCACCCTTGGATCCAGTTGAGCGTATACTATATCAACTATCAAATTAATCGTCGTAATAAATATGGCAATCATGACAATTGCTCCCTGGATTGAAGGGAAATCCCGAGCATTAACACTTGTAATCAGGAACCTTGCGACCCCAGGCCAGGCGTAAATAGTCTCCGTCAGTACTGCCCCACCAATCAGGATTGCAAACTGTAGTCCAAAAACCGTCAAAATCGGGATTAAAGCGTTGCGCAGAGCGTGTTTGTATATTACCGCCCTTTCCTTCAGGCCCTTTGAACGAGCCGTTTTTACGTAATCCTCGTCCAGGATCTCTAGCATGTTGGCCCGGGTCATCCGGCCGAGCAACCCGGCCTGGATGATTCCAAGCGTTAAAGCAGGTAGTATCAAATGCTTAATTGCTTCAACGAAAAGGCCAAGATCTCCTTTGATCAAAGCGTCAAGGGTATAGAACCTCGTTATCGGGTCGAAAGTTGCCATGCTCAGCGCCTCAAGTCTGTTGCCAACAGGTAACCATCCCAGGTAGACTGCGAATATGATTTGAAACATCAAACCCATCCAGAACAGTGGTACGGCAAAGGCCCCGATGTGAAACAACCTCAGGCCGTGATCGATATAAGTATCGCTTCTAACTGCTGCCCAGGCTCCAGTGGAAACCCCGAGAAGCAGGGCAATAGCCATCCCGTAAAAGGCAAGCTCCAGAGTGGCCGGAATTCTAATTAAGAGCTCGTGCAGCACCGGCTGATCCGTTCTGAAGGACGTACCGAAATCACCCCTGACCAACCCCCAGATGTACTCGATAAATTGTTGATGCAGGGGATCGTCCAGCCCCATCTCCTTACGAACCTCGGCAATGTATTCCGCAGAAACGTTTCTACCACCGAGCATCGCTCTCGCTGGATCACCGGGAATNACCCTGAGTATTAAGAATACCACCACAATAAGGATGAGCAACATCGGAATCGTCGCCGCAACTCGTTGCACAATATACTGCCAGAGACTATCCACTTTTACCCCCGAAGAAACTTAGATCTGCATTCGGTTTTCGGAAGAATTCAATTAACGTGATTGGAAAAGATTATAGTTGGACTCCCAGGTTTTTGCAAGATTTAAACCCGATTTTTGGAATTCTTAAAGTCCATAGGGGCTAACTTTCAACAATACAAATCTAAAAAAAGGGGGAAGCTATCCTTGAGGATTACAGGTACAGGGACCGATCATGCCGGTTTAGCCTTCCTTTAAATATGCCTGGATGAAGGGGTCGATCTCGCCGTCCAGAACGGAATCCGTGTCTCCAACCTCAACATCGGTCCGGTGGTCCTTTATCTTTTGGTAAGGGTGCAGTACGTAAGAGCGGATCTGGCTGCCCCACTCGATCTCCTTTAACTCACCCTGTATCTCTTCTATCTTTTCTGCCCTTTTTTCCATCTTAAGCTGGAACAGCCTGGAACGCAGAATATTCATGGCCGTTTCCTTGTTTTTGTGCTGACTCCGCTCATTCTGGCAGGTCGCTACAACCCCGGAGGGTTCATGGGTGATCCTTACCGCGGAGTCGGTTACGTTGACGTGCTGTCCTCCCGCACCACTAGCTCTAAAAGTATCTATCCTGAGATCGTTTTCGTCCAGCTCTACTTCGACGTCGTCTTCGAACTTCGGAGTAACGTTGACGGAGGCAAAGGAAGTATGCCTTCTACCGGCGGAATCAAAGGGAGAAATCCTGACCAGCCTGTGAACGCCGGCTTCTCCTTTCAGGTAACCGTAAGCCCATTCCCCTTCTACCTCGAGAGTCGCACTTTTCACTCCCGCCTCCTCCCCTTCGCTCACACCAAGCGACTGATAACTAAAGCCCTTGCGTTCCAGCCAGCGGCTGTACATACGCAGAAGCATCTCGGCCCAGTCCTGTGCATCAGTTCCTCCGGCCCCGGCGTTGATTCCTACGTAACAGTTCTTATCGTCGAATTCCCCGTCCATGAATAGTTCAAGCTGGAAAGAATTCATTCTCTCCGCCAGTTCTTCAATTCGCGCTTTCAGGTCCTCCAGTTCGGAGTCGTTCTCTTCTTCCTCGGCGAGGGCGTAAAGCACTTCAATATCGTCAAGCTCTTCTCCCATACCCCGGTAGGTTTTAAGCCGTTCTTCCTTCCGGTTTGCGAGTTTGGACTTTTTCTTGGCCACCTCAGTGTTATCCCAGAAGTCGGGCTCATTCATTTCTTCTCTTATCTCTTCTAGCTCCGATTCGAGCTCCTCCGGGTCAAAGGTAATCACCTATCTCTTCCAGTTGGTCTCTGAGTTCAGCAATTTTTTCCATTATATCACACTCCGTAAAATACTATAGCTAGAGGTATTTCTTAACAACCGGCGGCAGTCCCAATCCGGAAACTGGCATGATCACAACCACCGGGAACCGGTTGTTTTCGTAACGGCGGGAGTAGGGATAGTTTGACCTAGAACTTTTTATTTCTATTATTTATACACTATTAAAAACTTATTTAACTTATTGGGAAAAGCGTGTTAAACTATCCCGTCCTACATTCTACTTTACAAGAGCTTTCTGAATTCAGGAACCAATGAAAAGGCGACCGATGGTCGCGGTCTTTCTTGGTGTGGCTACCGGGGTTATCCTCGCCACGACCCTTGAGCTACAATCCGTCCCCGCCTGGTCTCTTGGCGGACTAGCTGCTTCAGCAACTTTTACCCTCCTGGTTGACCGGACTGACTTAACGCTCAAACCCGTGGTGATTCTGGCTGCTACTGTACTCTTTGGGGTGATATTATACGGTTCCACCTATTTTGACCCTTCCACCATCCAGACAGGGGCCGGAAAGATCGATCAAGTTGAGGGACGCGTTACCAACTACCCCAAAAAATCCGGCAACGGATTAGAGTTCACGATTGAGCCCGAAGGCTACGAAGGCAAGGTAAAAGTATTCCTTTCTGACTCGAGCGGTAGGGCTGTCGATTACGGCGACACCGTCACGGTTTCAGGTAACTTTCAGCGGCCGGGGAGGTTCCAGGGTTTCAACTACCGTGAATACCTGCGGAGAAAGGGTGTATGGCTCGTAACCTACCGGGCCAGAGTAAAATCATCCGAAAACGGGAATGCCAACCCCTTACTGGAGTTTGGCTGGAGGGTCCGGGAAGCCTTGAAGAGCCGAGTTGACCGGTTTTTACCACGAAAAGGTGAGTTTCTAATAGCTTTACTCTTTGGCAACAGAGCAACCCTGGAGGAGAAAGTTACCGATGCCTTTACGGGAACCGGCCTGGCTCATCTACTGGCTGCTTCCGGGCTCCACCTCGGAATACTTGTCGGCGTGGTCTGGTGGGTGTTAACCCGCTTCGGCCTTGCTAGAGGAAAGATTTACCTCCTTAGCCTGCCCGGACTTCTTCTTTACCTGTTAATAGTCGGGTTCAAGTTTCCGCTACTCAGAGCTTCGTTAATTTACGTCTTCGGGGGAGCCCATTTTTACCTGGAAAGAAGCGGTCTGATCCTGAGCAACTGGTACGACCGCTACCAGGCCCTGGCAACTGCCGCTCTCCTGATCCTGCTGCTCGAGCCCGGGGCGATAAATACTGCGGGCTTTCAGCTGAGTTTCGCCGCGACTTTCGCCATTGCCCTCTTTATCGAACCAATCGAAAACGCTTTAGACATTAAACCTGATTATCTTAGGGGGGTGCTCGCTGCTTCTATAGCCGCCCAGCTCGGGGTTGGTCCAGTTCTGGCGGTCCACTTTGACCAGATTCATCCCTGGGCACCAGTAGCAAATCTGTTCGCAGTTCCCGCAGTAACTCTGACGCTTTATCTCGGCTTGCTTACTATCGCTCTTGGTGGATTACAGCTCCTTGGTTTCGTAATTGCCAAGTTAACCGCTCTTTTGATTTCCCTGACGGAATTCGTCGTCCGGGGGCTCTCTCAGCTACCGCTGGCAGCTGTAAAAACACCGCCAGTTACCCCACTCGCCCTGATTTCTTACTTTATTTTGTTGTTCTGGATCAGGAATAAACTCGTCGGGAACAGCCCCCTGAAAAAAAACACGGGCTCTTAAGAGATTGAATAGGTGGTCAGGCCAATGAAAAAAACAAACCCTCCGAAAAGTCGGGAGGCAGGAAAGAGAAGAAGGAAATGGGCTTAAAGGTCGTCCTTTTCCTCTACGTCTATATAGGTCTTCTGCTTGGCATTCCATTCCTTTTCAAACCAGCTCCTGCCGTAGCCAATCAACCTCCTTCTGAACCAGGGAACGAGACCAACCAGGCCAATGAAATCAGTCAATATCCCGGGAGTGAGTAAAAACGCACCTGAAATCAGAAGAACTATTCCGTCGATCAATTCTTCGGCGGGTAGCTGGCCCTGTCTGAACTTCCTCCGTGTCCGTCTCAGCACTGAAAGTCCTTCCTTGCGGGCCAGCATGGCACCTACTACCCCCGTCCCCACTACTAAAAGTGCCGTCGGAATGACGCCAATGGCGGTGCCAACTTTGACCAAAAGGTAGATTTCTGCTAGAGGCAGGGCGGTAAACAGGAGAATTAACTTAACTGACATGATTGCGTCACCCCTGGGTGCAAACCCAGTTTGCGGGGCCTTAATTTCTCCCGCGCTGAATCGTCCGAAGTTCAGCCCCTATCTTTTCAAGGGCTTTCCTCCGATGACTTATCTCGTTCTTTCTTTTCTCCCCCAATTCGGCCAGGGTTTTATCAAAACCCTCAGGGACGAAAACCGGATCGTATCCAAAACCAGAATTACCCCTGCCACTTATTGCAATCTCACCCTCGAGTATCCCTCTGGCTACGTACCTTTCCTTTGGGGAGAGATAGAGAGTAGCAACGGTGACGAACCTGGCTCCCCGCTCGGAGACGCCTTTCAGTTCGTCCATGAGCCGCGAGAGGTTCTCCTCGTCGGTCGCTTCCGGTCCGGCATACCTGGCAGAACGGTAACCCGGTGCCCCATCAAGTGCATATACTTCCAGGCCAGAATCGTCACTCAAAACTGGTAATCCGGTCTCTTCGCTTATCGTTTTCGCCTTCTGCAAGGAGTTTTCGGCGTAGCTATCTCCGGTTTCTTCTACGTCCGAAAATCCATGTTCCCGAAAGGAAAGCAGTTCCATATCTTCTTCCGGAAAAGCGAGAATTTCCTTAGCTTCCTCGACCTTACCCGAATTCTTTGTCCCGAGCAGTAGACGGAATTTACTCACTTTCCATGGAAGCCAGCCCGGCCAGTTCCAGCTCGTCGGCAAAGTGGCAGTGGACGTAGTGGTCGTCCTCCACTTCCCGAAATTCCGGTTCCTTTTCGCTGCAGACGGGCTCGCTGTACGGGCATCTCGGGTGGAAATAACAGCCGGAAGGCGGGTCGACCGGTGAAGGTACGTCCCCTTCCAGAACTATCCGTTCTGACTCGAAGTCCGGGTTTGCTACCGGTACCGCGGACATCAGAGCTTCCGTGTACGGGTGTTTCGGGTCGGAAAATAGCTTCTCCACCGAACTAAGCTCGACGATCTGTCCGAGGTACATTACCGCAACCCGGTCACTGATGTGCTTGATTACGGACAAATCGTGGGCGATGAAGAGGTAGGTCAAGCCGAACTCGTCCTGGAGGTCATCCAGCCGGTTTAGCACCTGAGCCTGGATGGATACGTCCAGGGCGGAGACGGGCTCGTCCGCGATGATCAGCTGGGGGTCCAAAGCTAAGGCCCGGGCGACGCCAATCCTCTGTCTCTGTCCACCGGAAAACTCGTGCGGGTAGCGTTTCATGTGGTTTTCGGTCAGCCCGACGGCCCGCAGTAGTTCCTTTACCCGGTCGTTTCTTTCCTTCTTGGAGCCGATGCCGTGGACTACCAACGGTTCGCCGACGATGCTTGCCACGGTCATTCTCGGGTTGAGGGAAGAATAGGGGTCCTGAAAGATTATCTGCATGTCCCGCCGCAGGCTCTTTAAATCGCCCTTGGACGCCTGGGCAATGTCGACAACCTTGCGGCTCCCGTTGCCCAGCTCCTCGGAACGGAAGAGCATCTCGCCGTCGGTCGGTTCGATCAATCGAAGGATGGTCCTCCCGGCGGTGGTCTTGCCACAGCCGCTTTCGCCAACCAGGCCAAGGGTTTCCCCTTCCCGGATGAACAGATCCACGTCGTCTACTGCCTTTACGTGTCCAACAACCCTTTTGAATACACCTTTGCGGACGGGAAAGTACTTCTTCATCCCGCTAACTTCAAGTAACCGGTCCGATTCCATCTCTACCACTTAAGCTCACCCCTATTAGTGATCAATATGCAGCCAGCAGGAAGATTTATGGCCGTCTTCGACCTCGACTAACGGTGGGTCCTCTTCGGTGCAGATATCCATGGCGTGCGGGCACCTGTTGTTGAAAGGACAACCTTCCGGCACCTCGTACGGGTCGGGCACTACGCCCTTGATCGGTTCCAGGCGTCCTTTGTCGACGTCCAGGGACGGTATCGATTCCATCAGGCCCTGCGTGTAAGGCATGGTCGGATTATGGTAAATCTTTTCGACGTTGCCGCTTTCGACGATCTTGCCCAGATACATTACCACGACGTAATCTGTGATCTCGGCGATTACTCCCAGATCGTGGGTAATAAACATTATGGAGGTATCGAACTCGTCCTGGAGGTCACTCATCAGTTCCAGGATCTGGGCCTGGATGGTTACGTCCAATGCCGTGGTCGGCTCGTCCGCTATCAGCATGGTCGGGTTACAGGACAGGGCCATGGCAATCATCGCCCGCTGTCTCATTCCACCGGAAAGCTGGTGCGGGTACTCGTCCACCCGCTGTTCGGGCAAGGGTATGCCGACCTCCTCCAGCATCTGGATCGCAATCGAGCGGGCCTCCTTCTTGCCGACGTCCTGGTGGAGGGTTATGGCCTCCATTATCTGGTTACCTATAGTGAATACCGGGTTCAGGGAGGTCATCGGTTCCTGGAAAATCATCGCAATCTCGTTGCCCCGGATCGACCGCATCTGCTGACCCTTGGGGTCCAGCTTGGTCAGGTCGATCGGTTCTCCTCCGTTCCGGTAGTAGTTTATACTTCCCCCTTCTATCTTCCCCGGGGGCATCGGAACCAGACCCATGATGGAGAGGGCGGTGACTGACTTGCCACAGCCGCTTTCCCCAACAACGCCCATAGTCTGCTGTTTGTCGATGTCGAAGGTGACACCGTCAACGGCCTTGACCACGCCGTCTTCCGTGTAGAAGTAGGTCTTGAGGTCGTCAAGCTCTATTAAAGGCATAAATCCTCCAGAGAAAAGTATTTAAATCAGATGATGGGCCAATCCAATAAAGCGATAAATGATCTTAAAACACTCCATATTTCAGTCAACTCAATTCTCATAATGACATTTCATATCTTCATTGAAAGGTAAATCCATGATATCATACCAAACACTCTTGACTTGCTTGAGCGAGTTTGTCCGCGGATCTCTTACCAATACTTCTTCCAGGACCTTTCTATCACCTGTCGTAAATGTCTCCAGAACCCATTCCATTTTTAGTATTCTCGGCCGCAAATACATCTTATTTATTCTTTCCGGTACTCCTACCACGTCTTTCGAAAGCCCCCTAATTACGTCTCCATTTGGGATATTAAGGAAAGATCTGGTTTCTTCACCGTTCTCAAGAGCATTAATAATTGGAATATGTTACTCCCCGCTTTGTTCTTCCGGGTCCAGATCAAGTTGGTCAAGGACACTTCTTCCTTTCTGGCCAACCAGTTCAAAAAGTTCTTCTCTCTTCTTTCGCAGCTTTTTGTAAAACCGTGGACGCGCAATATTATTATCTATTCCACCAAATTTCCCATACCATCTTTTTTTGTTGCTATATCATAATGATATTTCCAAGTATTATTTTTAACTGTATCGTTAATCGGCATTTTTCCGTAAAAATCGTACATGTCCAGAGCCGCAGGACTTAATTCATAACCCCAAGGGTCACTGGGCTCCCAGTCAGAAGCGTTATCCTTTATCCAATTATCCAGTATAGGATAGGCGTTTTCGCCGTCATAGCGGAAGCGGGTGAGCCAGATTCCATGGTTAACTCCCGCCACCTGCCAATCCACTCTGGAAGAATCCAGGCCTAAAGTGTCAAAAAGACTATGAGCACCGTGAAAACCGTGACAAATTCCAATTATTTTAGCATCAGTCTCTCTTTGGACAAGCTGAGTTATTTCAAAGACTGGGTTTGCAGTATTTAGTAACCATGCGTCTGGACAGATATTCTGAACTGATTCAGCAATATCTAGCGCAAGCTTTAGTTGGTTGTAATTCGTAAAGGTAAAATAATCCGAGACCCTGTTGAAGTTCTGAGCATCGATGCCTCTGTAGTAGCCGTGCCGCTCGGCCAGTTTTCTCGTTTTTTCGTATTGCTCATAACCATCCTCGTGTGTTTTGGCTTTAGCAAGGGCGGTGTTAATTACGTAATCGGCATTTTGAAGTACAGCCTTCCTGTTAGTAGTTTTTTCAAGCTCCAAAGAATCACCAAGTTCATTGGACAGCCTAGTTGTTAGTTTGTATATCGCGTCCAAACTTTTTTCATCTATACCCATCAATACAATAGAACTATTCGATAGACCCTTTTCGTGTTCTATATCGTTTATGAGGTCAAGTGTAAGCCTAACGCTTCCTGCCCTGATAAAAGCTATCTTTGGCGACATCCTTACACCCCTCACCCTTTTTCTCAAACCGGGAGACGAACCTGGTAGCTCTCCGGGAAAGTTTGATTTTCATTTATTTTTCACCTCAAGAAGACTTTATGAAGTCTGTCATCTGCACAGCATTCTCATGATTTATTCCTTCTCTTTACAGGAGTCCTAGCAGATTCAATAAAAGCTTGCAGGTTTTCCGGCGGAACTTCTGGTTGAACCGCGTGAGCAGGAGCAACTATGTATCCTCCACCTCCCCCCAAGATCCGCTTTTGCTTGTTCACATATTGTTTAACTTCATCGGGATCCTTGAAAGGCAATACATCCTGAATATCAATTGCTCCATGAAAACAGAGATCTTTTCCGAATTCCCTCTTTATCCCGGCTGCATCCATACCTTTTGCATTGGGCTGCAGTGGATTCAAAATATCCACCCCCATATCGATGAAATCATCGATCAGAGGGCGCACTGCTCCGTCGCTATGGAGCATAACGTAAACTGAAGGTGCTCTGTTCTTAATAAAACTTATTAGTTCAGCTATTTTCGGCTCAACGATCTCCCGGAACGTCTCTGGCGAGACCATTAACTGATCCTGCATTCCGAGATCTTCCGTAAGTTGCACAATATTCAAATAATCCCCCGCTTCAGCTAAAAACCCATCCCAAAATTCCTTTTGTACTTCCAAAAGAGACCGCATGACCGCCGAAGCCCTTTCCTTGTTTCCAGCAAGGTCTTTGTACTGATTTACCCATCCTCTTAACCAAAAAGACATCTCAAATATTCCGGCACAACACCCTCCTTTTAAAGCATAACCTTTCTCGGATAGCTTTTTAGCTTCATGCTCCAACCCTGAAAACCTGCTTTGGAAAACTTCAGGCCAATCATAATCGCTCAATGCAGCCGGATCTTCTAAGTCTTTTAACGGTGCTTCGTCTTCCAGGATATCATAATAGCCAGCTCCGGACTTTTTCCTGACGATTCCCCACTCATCTCTATATTTATTACCGGGTAATTCCTCTGTTGCACCTTCAGGTGGAGGATTAGGGGATATTTCTCTTATATCACCCCCAATTGTTTTTAGGAATTTCTTGTTCGGTTTTACCGTCGTCGTGATTCTGCTAACCCCCCTATGATCAGCTGGAATATCCAAATATTGGGAAAATTTCTTATAGGCCTCGAGTGTTAGCCCCGTAAGCCCCTCTCCCAAATCAAAAGGAGGGTGATCAATTTTTTTTCTCTCTATCGCACCTAATACTCGATCGATGGATCTCATAAATCTCCTCACATGACCCCAATCAGATTATAAACCTAAAATGCATTGAAATTCTTTTAACTTTTAGCAGAAACTGCCAACGTTCTACTGAAAAAAAACACCAGAAGTAAATTTAAATTTGATAATTATTGGATTGTATTAAATGGATCCGCAGCATCACGTATTCCATCTCCAACGAAATTAAAGGCCAGTACTGCAAGTACCACCGCGATTCCTGGTAGCAACATCCATGGATAGGTAGCTACAGATTGAATGTTCTGAGCATTTTTTAGTAAAACCCCCCAGCTTATTGCAGGCGGACGCAGCCCTAAACCAAGAAAGCTCAATGAAGTCTCAGCTATTATCATATTTGGCACTCCAAGGGTTAGATGTACAAGCAAGTAACTCATAAAATTAGGTATTAAATGTCTTACTATTATCCTTCCTTCACCTGCTCCATAAGCCCTTGCAGCTTCGGAAAATTCCTCGGTTTTTAGGGAAAGTATCCCTCCCCTCACTACCCTCGCTAGACCAGCCCAGTTAACTATGGAAAGGAGGATAGTTATCGCGAAGTACATCTGGATAACTGACCAGTTAGAAGGTACTGCAGCAGCTAGTCCCATCCATAGTGGTATTTTTGGTATGGTAAGCAAGACTTCAATTATCCTTTGAATTACTGTATCTATTTTCCCCCCGTAATACCCAGATATGCCTCCAATGAAAACCCCCAGGATCAGGCTTAAGAATATACCTATTAAACCAATACTTAGTGATAAGCGCGCTCCATGTAATATCCTTGAAAGCATTCCACGTCCCAATTCATCCGTACCCAATGGATAAAAAGCGCCTTCCTTAGTCCCAAAGAGATGTATATCAGTTTTATAAAAACCTAGGAACTTGTAAGTTTCACCTCTCACAAAAAAACGAACCGGGTTTTTTTCATCCTTATCTTCTTTGTATACCTTTTGGAACGTTTCAGGGTCCCTCTCTGATTTCACCCCATAAACAAAAGGCCTCTGTAATTTCCCGTCGTCCACAAAACGTATTCTTTGGGGCGGCATATAAGTGAAACTACTGCGTTTGTTTGGATTATGAGGAGCTAAAAAACCACACGTAGTGGCAATAAGATAGAGAATGAATAGTAAGACTAAACCAATTTTTGCAAGAGTATGTTTTTTAAATTCTCGCCACACTATGGACCATACCATAAATTACCCTCGTTTAATCGTACTTAATCCGTGGGTCAACAACTGCCAGCAACACATCAGAAAGAAACACAGTTATTACCACCAAAGTACTTTGCATTAAAATAATCGTTCCCCCAAGATACATATCCTGGGATCTCAGAGCAGTCATTAAAGTTGGGCCGAGTATTGGCAACCCCAAAACTATCCCAGCAATGGTACCCCTTGAGACTATTTTTGGTATAGTTACAGCTGCTCGGCTAATAACAGGGTTAATTGCCAACCTGGTGGGATACTTCAATATAGCTTTCCATTCGGGAACCCCTTTTGACCTGGCTGTACGCATGTATTGTTTCCCAAGCTCATCAAGCATTTGTCCTCTTACAATTCGGATAAGGCCAGCCATACCGGCTGTTCCTACCACTACAATAGGGATCCATAGATGAGCCAATAAATCTATTATCTTGGAAAACGACCAGCTCGCCCCGATGTATTTAGCTGACAACAACCCGCCCACATTAACTCCAAAAAAATTAAATCCTATAAACATCAAGATTAGGGCTAATAGGAAATTCGGAATTGATAGGCCAATAAATCCGAATAGTGTGAAGAAGTAGTCAAAAGGAGAATACTGTTTAACAGCTGAATATATACCTATAGGGATGGCAAAAATCCATTGAAAAAGCAAGGTTGCAAGAGAAAGAATAACAGTAAACCCAATTCTCCTTGATATAATATCCAGAACTGGTTCTTCTAGTTGAAAAGAATATCCAAAATCTCCATGGAAAAACCCCTCAACCCATTTGTAATATTGAACCGGCCAAGGTTGGTTTAAACCATACTGCGTTCTTAAGTTTTGAATCGTAGCTTGGTCAACTTCTACTCCCGTTTGACTCAACTGCTGGATGTAAGCAGTCAGATAGTCTCCTGGAGGTAAAGTTATTATCGCAAAAGAAATCAAGGAAATAAGTAACAAAGTCGGAATCAGTAACAGAGTTCTTCGTATTATAAAGTTTGTCATGGTAGATTGGTCCACCAGCCGCTGTACTCCATAACAGCGACTGGTGGTATTGAATTTTTTTTACCTGTTATCAGCCGACTTCCAGTAGAATTGTTCCAGCCAAGTCGAGGCGCCACCTCCGTAACTCATAGGTCCAGGTGCAGGCCCACCAATATTTACGTTACCTAAATCTTGATCTGAAACTGATGGTTTTCCAACGAAACCTACTGTCCCCACGTGCCATACGTTATCAGCCCATATTTCTCCTAGCTCATTTATGATCTCTTTTTGCTTTTCCTGGCTGGCAAAAGGTAGTTGTGACGCAAGATCATAAAGATGCTTGATCTTTTCTGGAGGTTCTTTCCCAGACGCACCGTCCGACGTAAACCATTGGGAATATTTCGGGAAGCATGTAGTTTCAACGCCCCAGCGTCCTCCTTTGCCAGAAATCACGGACATCTTAGCCGAGCCGTCCGTAACCCAGACTGCCACCTGGTGGTTACCTGCTTGCTGGGTGCGTTTTATGTAGTAATTTCTTTCCAAGACATTCATGTTTGCCTTCACACCAACATCTCTCCAGTAATCACGAACTAATTGGGTGACTGAAGGCCAAAATGACTGGTCTTGGGTTAGGGCAATTCTCAAAGTAAGGTTTTTACCGTCAGGCCTTTCTCTCCATCCGTCTCCATCTTCATCCGTCAAACCGATGCTATCGAGGATCTCCCTTGCTCCTTCCGGATCATAATTCACATAGGAGTTGGCAAAAGATTCCTCGAAACCAGGCATAGACGGTGGAAACGCAGATTGCCTTGCCTTACCTTGTCCAAGGAATACTGTTTCATTTATCTCCTTCCGATTAATGGCGAGAGAAAGAGCCCGTCTAAATTGCTTATCTTCCAGGATGTCTCCAAGCACCTCATCCTTGGTGTAATTTTGATTAAAGTAAAATGTAGCGTAAGAGGCCCAGGGATCTATTCCAAGCCAGGCATTATAATTACCTTTTTCTTCATTATTTTTCAGAGTAGGGAATTTACTTATCCCTATACCCCACCCGTCAAAATCTATTTGGCCCGACATGATCTGTGACAGATGAGTCTCCGAAGAGCCGCCAAAGTAAGTGATTCTTACCTCATTAATATAAGGTAACTGATTTCCTTGAGTATCAACTTTGAAGTAATAGGGATTTCTCTTAAGTATTGCCCCGCTTGCTGTTCTTTCCTCCAGTATCCAAGGGAGTACTGTAGGTACATCTTTAGCCGGGTAGCCAGTGGCGACTAGGTTCATAGAGGCTTTTGACTTGAATAGACGGGTCCAGCTATCAAAACCTTCTTCCTGTGCAAGCTCGGAAGCGCTTTTATTGTATTTAATATGGTACTTTTTGAAGTAGTGTTTTGGTAAATAGTTAAAGCCCCAGTCATTCATACCTTGGAGACCGCTAAAGCCTGAGCTATTGAGGTTATTTATGAAAGCATAATAAGGTTTAGTAAATTTAAATTTGAGAGTATACTTATCAACCGCAGTCACGTCGTCAAGAAAATCAAACCCAGCTGAAGCAGTGAGTTCCTGGTTTTTGAGTACGTCTTCGTACCAAAAAAGAAAGTCTTCAGTAGTAACTGGTTCCCCATCCGACCACTTCATACCCTCTCTCAAGTGGAGGTGCATTATTTTACCATCATCTTTAAATTCCCAGCTTTTGCCAATGTTGGGTACAGTCTTACCAGATAGTGGTTTAAACCGATCAAGCCTCAAAACGTACTCCGCCATCATTTGACCAGCCGGGCTCCACATTGACTTACTACTCGCCCCCAAAGTTATTGTTCCACCGTATTTACCAACTTTATTAGTAGGGTTAACGACTAGTGGTTCATCAGGTAATCTCTCTTTAAGGGGCGGCAACTCTCCCCCTTTAACCTTTTGTTCTAAATTAGGAGCTTGGTTAAAGTGCGTTATATTTGCTTTATTAAATGGTATGACCGGCTCTTCAGCGGCAATTACACTAAAAGAGGTTAAAAGTAACAAAGCTGATAAGAGTATGCTAATTGCTAATTCTTTATTGTTCATTTTTACCTCCTGTTAGGCAAGTCTGTTGGGGTTATCCCACTGGCGACACGAATTATTTTTTGCTTTTTTCACCTCCCTAAATTATTTAACCAGCCAAAGTTTGATATTAAAAAAATAGCTTTTATTATTACAATAGTATTATATGGTGCCCGCTTTGGTTTTCAAGGACTCCTTTGTTCTTATATCGATTATTTTTTTATCAATATAGATATAAAAAAATCAGGACACATAATGTTCTTATATTTTATACTAGCAATATATTTTCGTTTATGTTAAAGTATGTCAATAAATTAACTGATAAAAATTTTAAGTTCCTCTGGGAGGAAAAGATGAACCAAAACAAAATAAATTTTGCAATAGTTGGAGTTCGCAATTTTGCCGGAGTACATATAAAAAATATTCAAAAACTGGAAAAAGAGTCGGAGATGGAACTAAAAGGAGTAGTAATAAGAAACAAAAGAAAAAACAGACCTGAAAAAGAGGATCTGTCCTCACAGGGAATTAAAATATTTGACAGTTACAAAGATCTTTTAAACAATGGTGAAAATTTAGTAGACATCATATCTCTGCCCACCAGCATACACACTCACGCAGAAATGGCCAATCAAGCTATGAAAGCTGGTTATAACGTTCTTTTAGAAAAACCCCCAGCTCCCACAGTAGAAGAAATCGATAGAATGATTAAGACGGAAAAAGAAACAGGAAAATTTTGCTCGATCGGCTTCCAGTTTATTCATTCGCGCTCAATTAGAAGATTAAAAAATATAATCCTTAGAGGTGAACTCGGCCAAATCAAGGAAATAGCAACCAAAGGGTACTGGCCCCGTTACCGCTCCTATTACGAAAGGAACAACTGGGCCGGGAGAAGTATTGTTGAAGGAAATCTGGTTCTGGACGGCCCCATGCACAATGCCTTTGCTCACTACCTAAATAACATGCTTTTTCTGGCCTCAAGAGAAAAGAGCGACACAGCTTCCCTGAAAAAAGTCCGTGCTGAGCTCTATCGGGGTCATACCTACATAGAAGCCGACGATACGTCCTGTCTGGAAGCTGAGACGGAAACCGGGACGAAGATTTACTTTTACGTTAATCACACCTCTCAGAAATCTCAGGATCCCTACACGGAAATAATCGGTGAAAAAGGCAGGGCGATATGGTATAAGAACGAAAAAACGGAGATCAATTTTAACAACGGGAGCACGCAGGAGTTTGACAACGAAGGAATAGACCCCTGGCTCGAGGTGTTTAGGACTACGGCCAGAGCACATAGAGGAGGACTGGAGAGGCCGTACTGCACTCCTTCAAATTGCCGCAATTTCGTTGTTGCTATAAATGGAGCCTATGAGTCAAGTAAGACGATCTCTCCGATACCTGAAGAATACGTCGAGGAGTTCGAAACTGAGGGCGGTAAGTTCAAAACCGAAGTAGAAAATATCGAAGAAATAATGGATGAAGCATTCAGAAAAAGAAAACTACTCTCGGATCTTGATCTGGAATGGGCGAGACCGACTGATAGCGTTAACGTGGAGAATTATAAACGTTTTCAGCCCTTTCTTGCTAATCACTAAGATAGTGTTTATTGCTGATATTTTCTCAAAGGATAATTTAAGACGGAAGATATAGGTTCAATGGAATTCATCTGTCGGCCCCGTAAGAAGGTTCAAAACAACCTGAGTCTGGAAAAATCAGGAGAGATGAAACAATGAAAGTATGCATGATAGGTTATACAGGCCATAACAATTACGTTCTTGAAGGTTTAAGAAGGGACGAGAGAGCAACTGTAGTCGGTATAGCACCAGGGCCGGATGAAGAAAATCAGAGTGAACTGATCGAGAAGCTCGAGTCGCTGGGTGAGAAGCCAAAGAACTTTCATAACTATAAAAAAATGCTGGAAAGCCAAACCCCTGACGTAGTAACCGTGGCCTGCCACTTCAACAACCACTCCAGGGTCAGCCAGCAAGCATTAGCTGGAGGCTATAATGTCTTCGTGGAAAAACCAGTTGCAACCACATTAGATGAGCTAACTAGGCTGAGAAACTCTTTTGAAAGCTCTGAGGGATCTCTTGTAACGATGTTTGGCAGCAGGTACCAGCCATGGTTCGAGACGGCAAGAAACATTATCGAAGAAGGCGCCATAGGCTCCATCAGGTTGATGAACGCTCAAAAATCTTACGTCCTCGGAGATCGTTCTTCTCTCTATCGAAACCGAAATAGTTACGGGGGGACTATTCCCTGGGTTGGTAGTCATGCAATTGACTGGTTATACTGGTTTAGCGAAAAGGAGTTTGAGTCCGTATTCGCCACACATTCAACCCTAAGCAACAAAAATCACGGAGAGTTAGAAAGCACGGCACTTTGCCTGTTCGAACTGGAAGATGAAATTATGGGAAGTGTTAGCCTTGACTACCTGAGACCAAGGGGAGCAACCTCCCATGGTGATGACCGCCTCAGGCTTGCGGGCAAAAAAGGGATCCTCGAAATTATCGATGATGAAGTATACTTGATTAACCAAGAAGTAGAGGGGATAAGAAAAGTCCCCCTAAAATCCAAAAAAGAGAGTATCTTTAAGGATTTTCTCGACTACCTGCGGGGAAGCGGCAAATGTAAAATATCGGCCAAAACTTCTTTTTACGTAACAGAAGTCGCGCTGAAAGCAAGATCATCCGCAGATCAGGGGAAGTTAATCAAAATCTGACCCAACCCTTCAATTAATATTTCGCCGGCTTACACGGTTCAGATTTACAGATACCCTAGTTCAAATGTGCCACCCGTACTTCAACCGTAAAAAATTTTCAAACTCTTTATCTCAAACGGGGAAAAGTTGAGTTTCAAACCTGATTCTTCTTGAGCCAGTTCCTCTTTTTCATCTTCTATCAAATTTATTCTAAAAATCCTTTCGGGCTCAAAGCCGAGCTTCAGGCTAGTCTCTACTTGACGCCCCCAGGCCTCATAACACCTTATTACTATTGCCTGGCTCGTGTCTTCGGACCGCTTAATTGCTTCTACTACTACACCATCATCTCCAACTTCCAGAAACGGTTCTATGGATTCTAGCTTATCGCAACTTTGCACCCCAGGTTCAGAATTCAGATCGTACGCCTGCCGGATGACGCCTGATTCTCGAAAATCACCGTGATGAGGCAAAAAAGAATAAGTGAACTCGTGAGCTATCATGTCCGCCTCCGGATCGGGAGATTTCGGTGCCCTTAATAGACTCAGGCCAATGTTAGCCCCATCCACGTTCACACCGTATTTACAATCATTTAAAAGTGCCGCACCATAGCCGTACTCCGATACGTCAACCCACTTCTGGTGAGGAACTTCGAACCTGGCTTTATCCCAGCTTGTGTTATTATGCGTGAGCCTGTCATAATGTCCGTATTGCACCTCATAGGTTGCTTCTTCGGATTTAACATCCACCGGGAAGTGTGTTTTTAGAAGCGTATTTTCTTCTCTCCAATCAACCCTTGTTTCGAAATCAACCCGCTTCAAGCCCGCATAAATTATGATATCTTGAACCATGCTGGAATCCCCAAATTCCCGTTCCTGACGTAAAATACCTCTAACAGGCCCTTCTTCCAGAGCTATGGCAGCTGAAGGTGGAGGTAATTCCTCGCTAACTTCATAAATATCCCCTTCGATTTCCCATGCATCAAACTCCGTTGGAATGTCCCGATAGGCGACAAGCCGGTTTCCGGAACTGGAAAGTACATCCCGCCCTCGTTTTTTATCCCTTACAGCCACCGTTCCATTGTCCTGGATTTCGAGACTTATTACTGAGTTCTCCAAACGGTTCTCCCTCACAGTGATCGTATCTTCAGTATTCGTCTCTCCGGCAACAACCTCAAACGATTTACTGCCGAGAGGCGGCAAACTTCGAGACTGAAATACTAATTTGCTCTTATCTCTACCTGAAATTTGGGCCGGAATTTCGTTTCCTTCCTCATCTACCAAATAAACGTTCTTTTCCCCTGCCAGTTCCGGTTTTTCAATTTCTATAAATCTATCCATCTCCCAGGAAAGCGAGTTGAAAACTTGCCATTTATCGGACTCAGAAGCGGCACCTGCCAGCTCTTCCTCAGCTTTATCGATGATATCTTCCACTTTACCCAGAGCTTCGGAGTAGTCCCTTTCCGCGTCCTCGTAAACTTCTCTTATCGAGGACCCCGGCAAGATATCGTGAAATTGATGAAAAAGCAGGACTTTCCATGACCAGTCGAGCTTTTCCTTCGGATAAGTGAACTCCTCGCCTTTCAGTAGCCCCAAAGTTGACCAAATTTCCGCCTCCCTTAAAGCAAATTCTAGCTTCCTATTGTACCACTTCGTCCGACCCTGAGTAGTTAACGTCCCCCTGTGTCTTTCCAGGTAGAGTTCACCCACCCACTTATCTAGCTTATCAGACTGACTCTCCAGCCTCGCAAAGAAATCCTTAAGGCGGCCGAACTCGAGTTCCGGAAGAGCAGAAATTTCATTGAGAGTCTTCACTTGCTCTATCATATCCCGGTTCGGCCCTCCTCCCCCATCTCCCCAGCCAATTAGATACGCGGCTTCTTCCAATTCACCGGCTTCGTTAAAGTTTTCCGCGGATTCTACCAACTCCTCAACGGGTTCGTCAAAAGTCATGCCATGATAGGTATCAGAAGGAGGGAAATGAGCTATCAGCTGAGAACCGTCTATGCCTTCCCAGAGAAAAGAATGGTGAGGAAAATCGTTTACCTCACTCCAGCTCATCTTCTGAGTAAAAAAGTAAGGACAATCGGCAGCCCGAGCTATGCCAGGTAAGGCGGGTGAATAACCAAATACGTCGGGTATAAAAGTAATTTTGGAGTCGGTATCAAATTCTTTCCGAAAGTAACGCTTTCCGTAAAGGTACTGTCTCGCCAGGGCCTCGCCGCCACTCAGGTTTACGTCGCTCTCAACCCAGGCCCCTCCAACAGGCTCCCAGCATCCGGATTCAACTTTATCCCCTATTCTCTCATATAGATCGGGGTAGCGATTTTTCACAAATTCGTACAGGTGGGGCTGGGACTGAAGGAAGTTAAAATCGGGATATTGGTCCATTAACTTCACGGCCGTTGAGAATGACCTACCGCACTTGCGAACCGTCTCACTCCAGGGCCAGAGCCATGCGGCATCGATATGGGCATGCCCGACAGTAGTCAGCTTGAGGTTTGAATATTCAGTTTTTATCTCTTTTAATTCTTTCAGTTTTTCTCGGGCGTGGGCGGCCCCTTTTTCAATAGCGGATACTTCTTCCGCCTGGAAAGGAAAATTATGGCTCATTTCAGATAATTTTTGCAGAATTTTCTCGCTTGCCGGTGATTCTTCTGCAAGCCGCTTCCTCAACTCGTTGAAGTTTTTATATTCAAAATAGAGCGTTTTCACCTCCTCCCTTATTTCCACTAACTCAGAACTTTCCAGCACAAACTCCTTAACGTCCAGACCGCCCCATAGCAAGGTTGTACCAGTTTCGATCAGAATATTATCGTATTCTCGCCCCGTAATTGGAAGAGATGAAAGTCGAAGTAAATCATGTCCGTGGTCGAACCCGGCCACTGCCCTGCCGTCCTGATAGCATTGAGCTTCAACCGAAGGAGTTTCCTCGATTGAACTCGTATTAGGGTCTGTTTTAGCCTGAACAGAAAAGCGAAGGTATGTCTTATCTTTAGAAAATTCCTCAGGGATGATAAACTTCAGTCTGAACCATGCGTTCTGCCCGAGAGATAATTTCTCCGGGAGTTCTCCGCCCTGTACCAGATTTAGGCTGGCTTTTTTTCTGTTAAGGTCAAGTTCGTCCTTCCTTCTTTTCCAAGATAAACCAGGGGTGCAGGAGGTGAACTCTCTTTTCTTCACTTCCTCCGGTTTCAAAAACTTCGGCGTGAAATAAAACCCCAGGTCTTCTATTTCCTTCTTCTTTCCAAATATTAGTTTTTCAAGTTCTTGCTCAGTATGATTTACTCTTTTTTCCTTTGTTACTTTCATATCTCTCCTTCTGAGAATTATCCGGTACAGAAAACCATAACAATCTCTTACGTTTTAACGAAATCCAATAAATTCATCCCTACGCCAGCACAAGCTTCAGCATTAAAGATTCCAAATTAACCCGTTAGCGACCATTACTTGACAGGAATAACAATTAATATTTATTGGACAACGTTTAAAACGTGCTTTCCTGATCGAAGCACAAAAACCGCATTATCACCATCTACAAAAGCGTCCAATATTCCTTCACTTTCCTCTACCTTTCTGTTTTTATCCCAGATTAGCCTGTCGTTCTCATATACCTCTACGTTACTAGCATCTAGTTCCTCCGGCAGTCGGAATTCACCCTGCGAGTTTCCCGGAATAGCAATTTCGAATTCGATAGTACCATCATCTTTTTTTCTCCACCCAGACTCCACTGTACCTCTTTGAGTCTCGACTGAATCCTTAACATAGTCCAGATCATCAACTACAGAAGGCTGAATTATTGCTTTTTTGAAACCGGATTTCGAGAGAGAGACTCGAATACCGGCCAGATACTTATGGAACCATTCGCTTACGCTTCCGAGCATCGGGTGATTATGTGAGTTCATCCCGGCTCCGGTTTCGTATTCCCATCGTTCCCATATCGTGGTGGCACCTTTTGATACCATGTAACCCCAGCCAGGATAGCTCCTGTTTGTTACTATCTTATAGGCAATTTCCGTCCTATCATATTTGCTCAACGCCAGCAATAGATATTTAGTCCCAAATATCCCCGTGGTCGGGTGGTAGTCATTCTCTTTTACGCTACCTACAAGGCTTTCCATTACCGCCTCTTCTTCTCCATCCGGAACCATACCGAAATACAGGGGCATAGCATTACAAGTTTGGCTTCCCCGGGAGTAGCTCCCTGCTTCAGGTCGAAAAAACCTTTCATTGAAGGATTTTTCTATAGATTCACTGAGTCTTTTATATTTACAGGCCTCTTCTGTTTTTCCTAGCTCTTCGGCAATTCTTGCCAGCGTTTTCGAGGAAGCGTAATAGAAACACGACGAAGTTAATTCACCAGGTGTTTCTGCGGGAAACGCACCATTTTCTTCTTGCTCCCCCCCTTCTACGTCCGAACCCGCTTCTCTCTGCAACGGTTTCCCGTACTCAACGGGAGGAGACCAGTCTCCATAGCTATAGTAGGTCAAGATATTCTCTTCCGCTTTATCCCGCAAAAATTCTACCCATCTCTTTAAATCATCGTAGTGTTCTTCCAACACCCTCCTGTCACCATAATAGTTGTACAGATTCCAGGCAAGCAGAAGGTAACAGCTGCCCCAACCAGGATCGCCTGGATCACCTCCCCACCTAAACGGTGCTGTATCCGGTACGGAACCGGTGCTATCGTTTTGAGCATCGCTAATATCTTTCAGCCACTTTTCGTAAAATTTGGCCATGTCGAAATTCAAAATGGATTCCTCTCCGTATGCTGTAACGTCACCTAGCCAGCTAAGTCGTTCGTTTCTTTGTGGAGAATCGGTCGGAACACTGTGCAAGTTATCGGCGGTCCCCCTGACAACGTTCTCCTGAATTTTATTGATTAAATCGTTTGAACACGAAAAATCGCCTATTTTTTTAACGGCCGAACGAACGACTTTACCCTTTAAATCACTGATTGCCGGTTCTTTTTCCAGTCCCTCAATCTGCACGTAACGAAATCCATGGTAGGTAAATCTCGGTTCGTATTCCTCGCTCCCCCCACCCTTCTGGATATATACATCGACACATCGCGCGTTTCTCAAGTTTCTCTGGTCAACCGTTCCGTCTTCATGGAGGTTTTCGGCATATTTAAGCCTTACTTCATTTCCTTCTGTTCCTTGAACTCTCAACCTGGCCCAGCCGGCGATATTTTCCCCCATATCGTAGACATATACATTCGGTTCAGGATTGGAAAGCGTCTCCGGCTCGACACTTCTGACAACTTTTATCGGTTCCTGGTTCTGCGATATAAGTTTCCCTGCCGGAGGTGCTACAAGTTGAGCTTTATCCCATTCCAGAAGATCCAGCCCGCCGTGATCGGAACCTTTTGGGCAATTCCAATCAGGTTTCTCTTCTCTTGCATCGTAAACTTCTCCATCATAAATACTATTATTTGTTATTGGCCCCTTTGAAACGTTCCAGCTCCAGTCCGTGGGAATTAACCTCGTTGAACCATCCCTAAATTTCGCGTAAACTTGCGCTACAAGCTTTCTACCCGGTTCCCACCCGTTCGCAAGCCTGATGCCGATAACGTTCCCTCCAACAGCTAAAAGTTCAGTCACGTCAGCGGTACTATATAGAACCCTGCTAGAAGTATCGCTCCAACCGGGATTCAGCACGCTTTCCGTCACCTTCTTCCCGTTGGCCGTAATTTCACAAAGCCCTACCGCCGAAAAGTAAATTCTTGCCTTCTCCACGGGACGGTCTAGCTCGAACTCCTTCCGAAAAAGCAGTTCCCGGCTGGAATCTCCCATTGGCCAACCAATCCATTCACCAACCCATTCTTCCGGGGAGAGAAGTCCCATTTCAAATTTTGCTATTTCACTGTATTCGCTCTCTTCTCCATCCGCATTCCACCATTTTACCTTCCAGTAGTAATCCTCTTTGCTCTTCAGCTCCGATCCTTCATAGGTGACATTAATCGAGGAACTGGATTCAGTCTTGGCGCTATCCCAAACATCAGCCACACCGTGATTCAGCTTCTGCCTGGAACTACTTATTAAAATCCTGTAAGCGTTTTGCTCACTTGTTTTCAGCTCCGGGTCAATATTCCAAGAGAATCGGGGTTTCTCGACCTCCAAACCTATCGGGGCCCTCTCGTATTCGCACCTAAGATCTTTCGGAGGAGATATTTTATCTCCTTTTGTTTGCATACAAACCTCCTTTAGTGAATCATTAAAATTTTGACAAGCTTCAATCTATGATTTAAACCTTATGAATGCTACAATGCCGTCAGACGGCCTTTCCGGCCATTTTTTGATATTCATCGATCATCGCCATGAAGTTGTCGTAGTTAGTACCGTAAGCAATGGAATGGCTCGGACCAAGGATAAAGCCTGGTTTTTTAGCCCCCTCCACTAATGCGTTGCGCACTTCTTCTCTTACTTGCTTCATCGAACCTTCAATCAGGAGTTCCACGTCGACCCCTCCCCAGAAGGTCATATCGGAACCGTATTTATCCTGCAGGTGTTTTAGGTTCATGCCGGCGTTTGGCTGAAGCGATTGATAAGCTTGAACTCCTGCATTGATAAACATCTCCATCAAGGGGCGATTATCACCGCAATTATGCAGCAAAACCTGTTGATCAAAACCCTTAACATTTCTCACCCTTTCTTTCAAATAAGGTAGGCAATTCTTTTCGAACTTTTTCGGTGAGATGAACGGACCATCCGTCCCCGCCATGTCCTGCTCGAACAGGACCCCATCCTGACCAGGCCTAATGTAATACTGATCCAGATAATTTTTCTTTTTCACGGCACAATGGTTTGCGGACCTGATGACCTCCGGTTTCGCGCCATATAGCATTAAGCCAGTTTTCATACCACCTATTAAGGGAAAAGCGGCCAAACCACCTGATTTCCCGGCAATATATTTTTCGTCGGTAAATTCTTCAATTAAGTAGTCACTTGCTTCAAATATGCTTGGATCAGGTGGAGTTAAACCCTCTTCTTCGGGGACGGGAAAATCATCGGGGCTGTAATCTTTAAAGCTTTTTTCTGTTGGGTCCTCTACACAGATTATTTCGTTGGAAATCTCGGACTTTTTATAAATTCGACCCGCGTCATCCTTCCAGACTCCGTCATCTATTTCTTGCGGAGATTTTGGTTCATAATCTTCGGGAGGCACGAAAGCCGCTTCCTTTAGGGTTAGAATGTCAACACAATCAATTTTCTCGAAAAACTCTACTGTATCTTTTTTATAACTCTCTACCACCTCATCTCTCCGCCCCTCCCAAAAAGCCAAACGCCTTCCGACTTTATCTCTAACGTAAGTTTCATGACCTATTACCTTTTCGACAGTGTCGGAATCCACCGCATAGAAGCCCAGAGGTATCTCGTCGACCACTTCTCCCTTAATCGCTCTAATTACCCTTTCTTTCGAATTCATCGATACACCCCCCAACAAAAGCCGGAATCAAGTACCCAAACCGTGTTAGTATTAAATAACCTATGAATAGACCCCATATTCTTCTATAGCGTCAAAAAAGGCCATGATATTCTCCCACGGAACCTCCTCGTCTAGGATATGGGTCGGGGCGAGCAACAGCCCTCCTCCCTTTCCAACCGTCTTTATCCTTTCCCGGACCGTTTCTCTTACTTTCTCCGGAGATCCAAAGGGTAGAGTTTCCTGAACCCCAACCGTCCCCCAGAAGGCCAACCTGTCACCGTACTGTTTCTTAATACTAGCCGGATCCATCACTTCGGGCTGAACCGGATTCAAGACATCTACCCCAATTTCAATCAAATCTGGAATAACCTCCCTACAATCACCGTCCGAGTGATAAAAGACAAGCAAATCTTCCTTCTCATCTTTCGCCATATCAATTATTCTTCTCAACCTCGGCTTAAGGAGTTCTCGCCAAATATCCGGACTTATAAGCATTCCTTTTTGGTCCCCTATGTCGTCCCCCAATCTTAGAATATCAACACCTGCCGCCGCATACTGTTTTGCCTGTTTACAACGCAAATTAGTTAGCTCTTCGAACAGAGTAGTAACGAAATTTCTCCGAGCATAGAGATCTTTAAACAACTTTTCCATCCCTCTGAGGCTTTCCGCTGTTTCCAGTATCGTAGTATAAAGTTCTCCCATTGCAGCCAGATTGTTCTGATGAATGGACTGAACTTCCTCTTGTAAATACTCAAAGTTTTTGGAGGTGGCATAATCCGGGAAAGGATGCTCTTCCACCTGTTTTTCATCTTCGTAACCTTCCATTGGCGGTATCTGGTTGACGAAGTGCTTTGATCCTTCTCCTCCTGGCTCGATCCCTATCCCCCACTCTCCAAGACTGATCGCCATGTTTTCGAGGTATTCTTTCTCGTACTCGTTATTGAAATCAACCTCATCATCAAAGATATCAGTACCAATCTCACGATAGTAGCTTTTGTCTCTTTTATTCGGCAATGGATAAGAGACCGCCCTCACCTCGTAATTGAAATATTCTTCCGGACTATCGCTATCGGTCTTGTCCAGAAATTTTGCATAAGCGCCGGGGGTAAAACCGCCGTAGCCGTAACTCAATTCTCTGGGGACCCTGTCCGGCTTCTCTCGGTTTAGAGTCGTGAGCACTCTTTCACGTGGATTCAAATCCCATTCACCTCAAATTATATGAAGAATAAGCTAACTCTTATTAATCTTTCTGTACCTGCATTCTGTAACTGGGAACTAAAGAAACTCCGGGTAATCATAAATCTTTTGCCTCCCGGAGGTAAAAATAGTAAAAAGAAAAATGGAACCAGGGGCTGACAAAACCCCCGGTTCCAAATTCTAATCGGAGTGTCAAAGTCAGACTTTATGAAACTAAAGTGTAGTTTTTGACTACGTTACTTCCGGCGTATTCTTCTTCCGGCAGGTCAAATGATATTTCGCTGAGGCCTTTTTCCTTTTTCCAGTTGACGTTTTTCCCTTTCAAATGAACGTTGACCTTTACTTCAAGCGAATCCAGATTCTGTGTCGGATCGGAGACTGCGATTTCCATCCTTGAACCCTGATCATCGATCATGACCAGAGATGGCTGGTTGACCTCAACGGTCAATTCATTACCCAGGTTGAGGGACTTTGCCTCGTAGAAAGCTATCTGGCTTAAATTCCTGCTCGTGTCCTTGACCGCCTGGACGCTCTTCGTATTCTTGACAATTTCCAGCTCGGAGCTTACTTCCTCAATTTCAGATGTACTTATCTCCGGCAGAACTTTGTAGCTGTACTTGGTGTTCTTCGGCTTTGTTCCGTGATCAAGGCCGAGAGAGAACACTTCTTTCGAAATGGTCTCGGTGCGGTCGCTACCTTTATCAATTTCGCTCCAGCTACCTTTCTGCACTGTGTTACCAAGCTCGACTTCCTCTGGAGAGGGGAAAGTATAAGCGATTTTGTTGTGATATACCCAGGACACGTCCTGTAGTTCGTGTTTACCTTCATCCAGCTCCTTCTTTTTTCCGTCCTGGTTAACAAGTACACTGGCCGGGTATCCATTACTCAAAAGCGACTGGTTGATTGTAGTTTCAACTGGGTACTCTGATGTAGATGAGATTCCGGCACCTAGAGCTACAAACCCTTCGTCGAAGAAGAACCACGACTTATGAGCTGTAAGGTCTTCGTACCACTTGTTGTCCGGGTTCTTGAAATCAAACGCGGATAAGCCGTATGTACCGTCGGAAACACTTCCTACGAACTCAGTATTTCCGTTGATATTAAGGTATCGCCCACCATCAGCTTTGGGGATTGGCCCCATTTCAGGTTTCTGCACCAACGTAGTTCCAGGGATCTTCTGCCAGTCCCACACGGGCGGTATATTTACGTACTCTCTTCCGGTTCGCATGATATAAGTAGTTCCGTCCGCCAAGTGATGCATCTTCACACCTTCCTGATTTGTAGCGGCATCAGTGTTCTGGGTATCCGTGGAATACATCCTGAGGGATGTATGATAATCTTTCCTTTTATGAACCATGTAATCGGATCTCCAGAAGTCCCTGTTTCCCGTTACCAGACCCTTCTTACCTTGCTTGAATGCCTCTAGATAATTTTCCAGTTCTTCCTTCTGGTCTTCAGGTAAGTTCAATTCCAGTAATCTACTTACCGTCTCTTCAACGTATCCTGACGTAGCATCTCCGGGCCTGTTTAGTTCTCGACCGTCGGCCGAGAAGTCCACGTATTTTCCGTAGAGCATCCAGCGATTACCCTTCAAAAAGGTATTAGCAAGAATCTCCAGGGTTTTCTCGTTAAAGCCGTAACCCGTTCCCGAGGCTTTGCTTGCAGCATTCGTGAAGTTTTTCAGGTATTTCGCTCCATACCCGTGGTTATAAGGTATCGCTCCGTGAGCATAAAAACTATAGTCCGGTTGAATAGCTGTGTCGGGTGACAAGTTAACTTCCCTGGCAACCCGGGCGTACGCTTCCCGCACGACCCGAGGTCTTGGCTCTTCGGAAATCATTCCACGACGTGCCATGACATCGGAAGTCCACATTTGGTTTGCACCTGAGCGAGTTGTTCCTGAAAGAGGTTGCTCCTGAGATTTACGCAACATGGCAATTGCTTTTTCTCTCTCGGACTGAGTTAGATGAGGTTTGAAAGCTAGCAACGCCTTGCTATAAGCTCGGTTATTCCCGATAATCTGGTACCACCAATTTCTGTGAGAAAATTGGTGTTTTAGGCCAAATTGTAAAGATTTGTGGATTGCTTTTTTCAGCTGATTATCTTGATAATATTCAGATTCGGGTTTCATAAAAGCCCGAACCAAATACTTAAAGTTCCTGGATTGTGCCCTAACTGGTGGTTTGTCGTAATTAATTTGTGGCCAACTACCATCGGGGTTCATAGTTTCCATTAAATTTTGTACTTTTTCATCATCGACTTTTTTATCCGTGAATGAAGAGATCTGTCTTTCCTTTAATAGATTTAGGCCTTCGATTTGCCAATCTCTCAATGTTCCGGCCGAAATATTGTATTTTTTGTATACCTCCTGGTAAGAAGGCCATCTTGGCACCCAGGTCGGTCGAATGTCGTAGGTTAGTTTGGCCGGATCGTGTACTTCTACGTTATCCAGACCGGCGTAAGGTATAGGTCTAAACCAGCCACCAACTTCGACCTTTGGCTTTAAAGATTCTTTGACTATCTCCAGACGCTCACTTCGGGTTAGTTCAGGATTTACTTTTACTTTTAGAGCATCCGTGGTAGCCACCTTTCCCGTAGAAGTATTTTTGATCTCAAAACTCAATTTTACGTCTTTTGCTTTCTTACCTTCAGGGTAGGTAACCTCACCTTCTTGGTTGATGAGATCGGGATTGGTGGACTTCGCTATCGATATTTCGTAACCTTCCGGCACTTTTGGTAACTTAAGCTTGGACTCTAACTGTTTTGGCTGATTCACATAGTTTATTCGCTCTGCTACTTTCTCCGCCGTAGAATATTCACTTACTCTTCCCGCATGGACATCCACGTCAGCAATACCCCAGCTAGCTAATTTCCATGAAGGCTTGCCGAAGCCTTTGATTTTTAAATACCGGGCTTCAACAGGTAAAAATTTGACAGTTCCGCTGCCTTTCCTTCCGTAATAGACCGTGGTCCAGCTAAAACCATTTCTAGACACCTGAAGCTCAAATTCCGTAGGTGCCTTGAAATTCCAATTTTTTTTACTTCCACTAAGAAAAACCAGATCTACGGCATCTATACTATGCACTTCTCCTAAATCAACTTTAAGCCATTGGCCAATACCATCTACTTCCCATAACGTAGCGTCGTAGGGATCAATTGCCTTCCAGGCTTTTACAGAGTTATGCTTCTTCCAGTCATACAAGCTTCGGCTGGCCTTGGCTTTTTCTATTTTAATTAAGTCTGAATTATCAGAGTCAACTGCAAAACTTCCGCTAACCAGGGCAACCATGAAGATTAAAGTTAAAAACCCGATTGACAGTACCTTCTTTTTCATTCTTTCTGAACCTCCTTATTGGAGTTGCGAAAAGAATAAATTAAATACAAAGCATCAAAGCAGGTTAATTAACCTTATCACCTCCAAGGAAGGACGAATAAAGCTTTGGATCTTTAAACTGCCAAAGCTCGTAAGCAAATTATTCACGAAATATAAAGTTGAAATTTT
>JGI1684J13235_1000052_pt1 | contig 38599 bp, 42 predicted proteins | sample PonA232FremontCA_2_FD_13235 | JGI IMG/M metagenome (IMG submission 13235) | reverse complement strand
AACTGTTTGTAGACCGTGGAGATATCATTGTAGGGCCGGACGATGATCCGATGGTGACCGATGAAATCGAAGCACACGTTTTTTGGATGGATGATGAGCCGTTTGAAGAAGGGGAAAGAATCACCTTCAAATGTGCAACTCAGGAAGTGAAAGCAGATATCGAGATCGAAGAAGTTCTGGATTCTAGTACTTTGGAAGTGATAAGCGGGGAAGAATCGGAGAAGATAGAGGATAGACAAGTAGCAAACGTCGTGATTAAGACCGCAGACCCGGTTGTGATTGAGAACTTTAACGATTATCAAGCACTTGGACGTTTCGTTCTTGAGAGAACGGACACCTGTGCAGGCGGAATTATAACTAAATAGAGGATTGATTTTTATGACAGTTGTTTTTGCAATCGATGCTTTAGAATATGAGAAGGTCGAAGAGTACGATTGCGAGAAATTGAAACAGGAAACTTACGGAAAGACGGACATTTCTGAGTTCGACCAGCCGAGAACGATGGTGCTATGGAGCTCTTTCATGACGGGGGAGAACAAGGAAGAGGAAATTCTCGCCATGGGTGACGAGAAGATGTGGAGCAAAAGGTTCGACGAGGAAGAGACTTTCTTTTCAAACTTCGAAAATCCGAAAGTTATCGATCTTCCAGGATATTCCTATGAAAAAGAACAGCACGAAAAAGAGCGAGAGATGATGAAAGAATTTTTCCAAGAAGCAGAAGACGAAGAAGAAAAGAAAGAAATCAGAAAGGAATACAACCAGTTCGCTATGGAACATCATAGAAAAGTGAAAGAAGAATTCTTAGAAACCTTGAAAAAAGACGAACATGATTTCGTGCTCGGATACTTCTCAGGAGCGGACGTAATCGGACATCTAAACTTCGGAAACGACACCTTGATGAAGATGATTTACGACGACCTAGAAGAAATAGTGGAAAAAATCAAAGAGATAAGGGACGACCACCTGGTCATACTTTCAGATCACGGGATGGAAGGAGTTGGAATGTTCGGAGACCATAGCGATTACGGATTTTGGTCTTATGACGACGAAACCGATTTGGAAAGACCTCAGATTACTGATTTTGCCGATTTCTTGACGAGCATTGAAGAGTAGTTTGAGAGTTTTAAAAATTAGTGAGCTAGAATTATCTATATTAGATATTGGTAGTTTGTTTTATCAGGAAAGTTCATAATACAACTTCTTTTTCTCTTTCAACTTCCTCTTTAAAAGGCGAATTCAAAGCGTTCTTTGTTACCAAATCGATTTCCAATTTAGTTTCTTTCGAAAGCTCACGTTCAATTCTAGCGAGGTCGAAAAGGGTTTTGTCATCAGAAAATTCCACAAGGATATCCAGATCGCTTTTTGGACCATCATCATTTCTGACATAAGAGCCAAAAAACGCTATGCTATTTGCTCCTTCCCCTTTTAGCTTAGATACGATTTTGTCCTTTACTCTCTCATCTAATTGCATTGAAACAACCCTAATATCGCTCTTATTTAATAATATGTATTTTGAAATGTAATATTAACGTACAAATAGTTCTCTATTGAAGATGTTGTTTACTCCATTTCATTTAATAAGAAGAGTGCTAGGAAACTTTTTTGTAATTTAAATTTTTCCGGTTTTTGTTGAGATGTGTGCAATCCGTAGAATTTGAAACCTCACCTTCTAGGTTAAAAGGCTGGAAATTTTTCCAATTATTTTCATATTGGTTTTAAACTGAACTTGTGAAGAATAGGATTGTTAATCCGCAAGCTATAGAAAAGGTAAGGCTGGAAAAAGTTCCGATAAGGTAATATTCTGCTACTTCTCTGTTTTTTAGCCCGTTAAACCGTGCGATAGATTTTGCAGCTAAAACAATGGCGATTGCATTATAGGCTTGTGCGTAAATCAGTAGAATTACTATTGCCCTTTCGAAGATTCCGATAAATGTTCCACCATATTTTAGTCCACCCATCTTCTCTTCCATTTCCTTCTTATTGAAAAAAGAAAGAGGGATGTTTACGAAGAACCAACCGCCGAGAGCTGCTATTATTGCTCCTAATAAGAGTAAGTTAAAGCTGTTTAGAAACAAATTTTCAATAACTATCTTTTCACCCTCTATCTATCAGGTTGATTATGAACTTTCTGGATTCTCTGATTGTTTTGTGATGGGCATTCGTTAGGTGATTTGCGACAGTACTTCTCTTTATTCCGAATTTTTCAGCTAGTTTCTTTTGGGTAGGATAGTCTTCGAATATCCAATGGTTCACTATCTCATATTCCCTTTTCGTCCACTCACTCTTTAAAGCCCATAATAACTTCAAAACAGTATTTACCGTATTATTGGTTTTTAGATCACTACCTTTTACTAGAAGAATAGAGATGCTTTCATTTTCGTTTTCGATCATTTCTCGCGCCCGATAAAAAGCAGGGCCATCCATATGTGATACGTTTTCAGTAATTTCAGTATTGATTTTTCCGATTCCGATTCCTCCTCGGACTTTATCAGGATAGACCCCTGCTTCGATCTTTTCGAAAGCAGCCATACAAGCTGTAAAGTTTTTGAAGACTCCTTCGAATTCGTCTCCTCTAGTGAGTTTTAGAGGGGCTAGAATCTGTGACTCGAATTCTTGATTTACTTTCTCTAGTTCATCTAAGAGTTTTTTCTGAAGTTTCTGACGATTTTGCTTTTTCTTTGATTGGATAAGATCGCCAATCAAAACGATATGGTCCGACATTTTGATCCCTTTGATTTAATTAATGTCTGTTACCGGATATTAAAGTTTACATATTTGTAAACATTCTCAATTGTTGACAATATTGTGGACACATTTTTAGGTTTGCTAAGAAAACATTCCTCGAAAAAAGGGAGACGGGCCCGGCGGGATTCGAACCCGCGACTTGTAGCTTAGAAGGCTACCGCTCTATCCAGCTGAGCTACGGGCCCTCGAGCCCTGTATTTTGTAAGTCCGTTATCCTTTTGTGTTGCTCGTTTTTGGGTATTGCGGGGTCTATTTAAATATTGTTTTCACTTTTTTGTGAATGTGAAACTATGGTTTTGATCGAAATCGTGCTTACCATCCTCGGCCTGTTATCCTTAGGCATTTTGGGAAAACAAGTAGGCCTGATCAACTCTTTCCGTGCAGATATCTTGAACAAGTTGGCCTTCTACGTAGCTTTGCCCGCTTTGATTTTCAACTCGGTCCATAAGGTCTCGTTGGGTCAGATATTTTCCCTAAATCTGACTTTAGGCTTTTGGATCGGGATTTTCTCTACAGCAGCTCTCGCTTTCATGTTCTCCAGAAGGATAAGTGACAACGCATCCAGGAGCGTCTCCATTGTACAATCATTCCACGGAAACACAGGCTATATGGGCCTCCCGGTCGTAGCAGTGGTCCTGGGTGAGATAGCCGGAGGGCAAGCGAGCATGATTTTGGGGTTGACATCACCGGTTCAGATAACCCTGACGATGGTGATACTGGCCTCTATGAACTCCGCGAACGCCGATTATAGACAAGGTTTGAAACGGATATTTTTGAACCCGGTCCTGATAGCTCTCCTCCTCGGGATAATCTTCTCATATTTCAACATACCGGTTCCATCGATACCCGCCGGTGCGATATCTCTACTCGCCGAACTGGCCCTACCGATCGCATTGTTCGGGGCCGGTGCATCGATAGAACTGAAAAAACCCGCCGGAAAGTTCGGGATGATAGTGAGAGCCCTGATTTTCAAACTCGTCGCTATGCCCCTGATAGGCTTGGGAATTTATTCCGCTCTAGGGGTTGAAGGAACCTCTCTCTATGTAGGCCTGTTGATGATGGCGATGCCCTCAGCGGTCTCCACCTATATCTATGCCAGAGAGTTTTCCGGCGACGAAAATCTAGCATCTTTGAACATCTCTCTGACCACTTTGGTCTCACTAGTCACGATTTCGCTGATAATATTCTTCATTTCCCCTTAATTTGACTCGAGATATCGATACTTTTTAAATTCTTGAGTCCCTTTCAAAGTATAGAGGAATCAGAGAGGGAGAACATGACTGATTTATTTGGCACGTTTGGAATAAGAGGTGTGACAAACGAAAAGGTCAATCCCGAGTTAGCTATGAAATTGGGGCAGGCCCTTGCAACACATTTGGACAATGAGGGAAAAGTGGCGGTGGGCTATGATCCTAGAACCAGCAGCGAAATGATCGAAAGTGCGATTACGAGCGGTCTGTTATCCGGCGGGTGTGATGTTCTAAGATTAGGGATGGTTCCAACTCCTGTTCTGTCGTTTAGCACGAAAAATTATTCTTGTGATGCAGGAATTATGATAACCGCATCTCACAATCCACCACAATACAACGGGATGAAGTTTTGGGATGAAGAGGGAGCAGGTTTCATAAGGGACAAGGAAGACGAGCTCGTAGAGATATATAGCGGAGACAAAAGTGAACAGGTTGGTTGGAACGAGCTTGGGAAGACAGAAGAAGTAGATGCAGTGAAAAAGTACAAGAATTCGCTTTTGGAAAAAGTATCAGAGTTCGATGAAGAACTGAAAGTGGTTGTGGACTGCGCGAGCGGAGCAGGATGCGTAACTACTCCTTACATTTTGAGAGAATTAGGATGCCATGTGGTCACACTTAATTCACAGGTGGACGGTCACTTCCCCGGACGATTACCAGAACCTACTTCAGAACACTTAGGAGACCTGAAAAATGCGGTTAAATCTATGGAAGCAGATCTTGGCATAGCGCACGATGGCGATGCGGACAGAACCATAATGGTGGATGAAAACGGAGAAATAGTGAGTGGGGATAGAGTCTTTGCCCTAGCAGGGATTAACTATCTCAAAGATATAGATAATCCGAGAATAGTAACTACAGTCGCAACCAGTTCAGTGATGGACGATGTAGCAGAGCAGTTAGATGGAGAGATAGAAAGGACAAAGGTAGGTGAGCCAGAACTGGTGGAGGAGTACAAAAAGAACGGGGCAGACCTAGCTGGTGAAGAGAATGGTGGAGTGATATTTACCGATTGGGCGATGGCTCGAGACGGGATGATGACCGCCGTTCAGATTATAGATTACATGACTAGGACGGGTAAGACCCTGTCAGAGTTGAGCGACACACTTCCAGATTACAAGCAAAGAAAGAGAAAAGCAGAATGTCCCAATGAATTGAAGCAAGATGTTCTTGCAGATCTGACTAAAAAGTTTGAAGATGAAAATCCTATAACGAAGGATGGACTGAGGATAGAAGTTGAAGATGGATGGTATATTCTTAGACCTTCCGGCACCGAACCCGTTTTCAGATGCTTTTCTGAAGCGAAGACCGATGAAAAATCCGAAGAATTGGTTAGAAAAGGTATGGATGCTCTAAGAGACAGCATCGAAAAAGTAAAGAACAGTTAAAGAGCAGTTAGAACTTTTTCATAAATCCGNTTCAGATATTACGTCAATTCCATTTTTTTCAAGCATGGCAGTGGTAACACCTGTACCCTCGCTTTTTTCTTGAAACTCTTTCCAGACAAGAGTCTTGCCACAAGAGGGGCTACCCTCTTTTAAGATAGCTTTATCCCCATCATAGTCTTCGGCTAGTTTTAGGACTTCTTCGGCACCTTTTACGAATTTTCTCGTGACGTTTCCGAATCCTTTCATTATGACTTCTCCCTGTCCTTCAACGACTTTTTTCCCTCCTTTCGGGACTATAGAAGGATTTCGAGGAGTTGGGAGTCCTCCCAGTTGTTCGGGACAGATAGGAATTACATTTTCACTAGTCTTTTTCAAGAAGTCAACCACTCGTTCGTCACGATTGTTTTCCGCATCAAACCTGCAATTAACACCCAATAAACATGCGCTGACCAATATCATGGGAATAAGAATTATCCCGGCCTTTATTAATTAATCTTTCGAAAGATGGTTAGTTTATATTCCAAGGAATAAGGAATAAACGAAATTTGGGGTTTTAATTCTTCATAATCCTGCAAAAACGGCAAACTTCAGTTGCTGTGGGGTATCCACATTTGTCACAGGTCTTAAGCTCATCGTCGGATGTTTCCATTCGATCTTCGATTCGGTTAAATGATTTTGCAAAATTTCTCAATGATTTCGGTCTCTTTTCGTCCAGATCATGCAACCACTTTTTCAGTTCGTTCGTAGGGGATCCTTTGGATAAAGGACACTCTTTTTGGAAATATTCGATATCGTTAGTATCTGCGTAAACCTGGCATTCACTATCTTTGACCCAGTAGAGTGGTTTTATTCTAGAAACCATGTTGTATTTCTCTTTTTCTTCTAGGACAGGTTCCAAACCTCTGAAGGGTGTTAGGTAGACATTTGCAAGATTGTTGAATGTCGATGAAATCTCGTCACTCAAATTATGTCCTGTAGCTACATAGTCAAAGCCGTTTTCATGAGCAAATCTATTCATTAGGTACCTTTTCACTGTTCCGCATGTTCCGCAAGCTTTTCCACTTTCCTCTTTGGTTATCTCCGAGATATTTCTCCCGTATTTTTCTTCTAAATCGATTTCATGTAAATCTACGTTCTGTTTTTTACAGATTTCTCTTGATTTTTGTAGGGATTCTTCTGAGAAATCCTCTATTCCTAAATTTATGTGAAAGGCTTCCACATCAACTCTGTCGAAATGAGTTAGTGATTCTACACAGGTGGCAGAGTCTTTTCCTCCTGATAAAGCAACAGCGACCTTTCCCCTTATGTCATATTTATGAAGGACTTTACTCACTTGTGCGAGAAAATATCTCTTGTAATGATTAACGCAGTAGTTTTTTCCTTTCCATCCGACTCTTATGATGGCTTCTTCTTCACAGTTAGAGCATTGCATCTTCTTTCCTACCTATGATTTAACGGTTATAGGATATCCTCTAATCATTTAAAAAATCAGAGTTGGAATCCAGAATGGGTCGTATCTTTATGTTCTCCCTTTATATTCAGATTGTATCCACAGTTGGGGCAAGCATGATTTTCTTTGAGATTGTATCCTGAGATTGAGAATCCTCGACGTTCGATCACCAATTCTTCACAATTGGGACAGTACGTATTGTTTGCTTCATGGCCGGGGACGTTTCCAACATATACATGTTTCAAACCTTCTTCATGGGCAATATCCCACGCATTTTCTAAAACGTTGATTGGTGTGGAATCTTTGTCCATCATTTCATGTAATGGTCTGAATCGGGTAAAGTGAATAGGGACCTCTGGATTCAAATCTTCTGATATCCAATGGCATAACTCTCGTATTTCCTCGGTATCGTCATTTTCGTCGGGAATAATCAAGTTTGTGATTTCAAGGTGAATATCATTTTCAACAGCCCATTCACAGGTCTCTAAAACCGGTTTTAAACTTCCCCCTCCACAGATATCTTGATAAAACTCTTCGTTGAACGCTTTTACATCCACATTCATTCCATCTATAAGAGGCTTAAACTCTTTCAGTGGGTCTTGATTGACATAACCGTTTGTCACGAGCACGTTATATAGTCCTCTTTCCTTAGCGATTTTCGCCGTGTCTTTTATGTATTCGAACCAGATGATTGGTTCTCCGTATGTGTAGGCTATTCCCTCGCAGTTTGTTCTCTCTGCTCTGTTGACAGCTTCTTCTGGAGTTATCTCTTCCGTTTTGACTTTTTCTACGCTTGATTGGGAGAGCGTCCAGTTCTGACAATGTTTACAACTGAAGTTGCAACCTGCTGTGCTCATCGAGAAGGCTCTCGTTCCTGGATAGAAATGGTATAACGGTTTCTTTTCTATCGGATCAGGCTGTGTTGAAGTGGCATGTCCGTAGGCTATCGAGTAAAGTTTTCCATCTTTGTTTTTTCTAGCTTGACAAAATCCGAGTTCTCCCTCTTTAATTGTGCAACCTTTGGGGCAAAGATTACATTTCACCTGTTTGTCTGATTTTTCTTCCCAATAGTCGGCAATTTTTTCCATATTTTCTCTTTGTAATCTTTTGGTTTCGTTTGTTTTGTATTTTTTCGCCGGGTGACAGTAACGAGTCTTAAGTAGCTTAATATTTATTAAGTATCTTAAAGAAGGGTAGATGTCTCCTATGTCAGATGAAACTACGCAAATCCCAGTAACAAAAAATACTCGGCAAAAACTTCGAAATATCAGTGCTAAAGGCGAGACCTACGACCAGATTATAAAGAAACTTATTAAATCAAGGAGGGTTAGTCGGACTTCGGAGATCCTTCAGTTTGGAAAAGTGTATCTTCTTTTAGAATTGGTTGAAGAAAATGCAGATGTTTCCCCCATAGAACTCTCACTTGAAAAAATAGCAGAGAGATTAGAAAGAGAAGAGAAAACTGTATCGGAATGGCTCGAAGTGCTTTCAGAACAAGGTTACATCGAAAGAGAAAAAGATGGAGACCTCAAAAAACTGGCTCTGACTCAAGAAGGTTTGAAAGTCCTCACAGATATATGGGAAAAACTGAGAGAAATTTTTTGCGAAGGAACTGATAGAATTGAATTACATGGAAAAGTGGTGTCAGGTTTGGGTGAAGGAGGTTACTATATAGGACAGGAAGGCTATCAAACCCAGTTCAGAGAAAAGATTGGTTTTGAAGCATATCCGGGAACTCTAGACCTTAAACTGCATCCTTCGTCTTTGAAGCTCAAAAAATGGTTAAAGATGAGAGAAGGGATAGAAATAGAAGGGTTCTCAACAGAGGAGAGAAGTTTTGGCCCGGCAAAGGCATTTTCCTCTAATATAAAAGGTAAGGAGGCGGCAATAGTTATCCCCTACCGTACTCATCACGGAGAAGACATCTTAGAAATTATTTCACCTATTGAACTCCGAGAAGAGTTCGGACTAGAAGATGGTGACGAATTGAAAATAGAGGTTGAAATATGAGTGTCAAAAAAGCCATAGAAGAAATTCAAAAGGGAAACTTTGTATTGATTCATGATGCTTCCGATAGAGAGGACGAAACAGATATGGTTATAGCAGCGGAAAAAACCACACCGGACGATATAGCGAAGATGAGAAATGAAGGTGGAGGTCTGATATGTGCTTCTATCCACCCGAAATCTGCGAAAAATTTAGGATTACCTCTCATGTCAGAAATTTACCAAAAAGCCTCTTCTCATTTCAAAGTATTAGAGTCTGCAAAAGCGGACGACATCCCTTACGGAGAAAGATCCTCATTTTCCATAACGGTTAATCATCGAGATACCTTCACCGGAATTACCGATGATGACAGATCATTGACGATAAAGAAACTGGCGGAATTTAGTGAAAAAGCAATCGAGGAAAGCCCAGTAGAAGAATTTGGAAAAAAATTCAGATCACCGGGTCACGTTCCTCTCTTGAGGGCAGCAGATGGCTTATTCAAAGAAAGGAACGGTCACACAGAATATTCTATAGCATTGATGGAAATGGCAGGGGTCAAACCCGCAGGAGTTGTTTGTGAAATGATGGATGAGAAAACACACGGAGCTACGACAGGTGAAAAAACCAAAAAATATGCCGAAGAGGAAGGGATGGTTCGCTTAGAAGGTGATGAGATTAAAAAAGAGTATTTAGAATGGAAAGAAGGTTCAGGAGGTTTCTAAATGGCTAAGGTAGGAATGGTCGACACCACATTTTCAAGATACGACATGGCATCCGCCGCCAAGAAAAAACTAAAAGAACTCTGCAGTGTAGGTTTCAAACACAAAACTGTCCCAGGGATAAAAGATCTACCTGTTGCAGCTAAAAAGCTCATAACTGAAAATAATTGCGACATAGTCATGGCTTTCGGCATGCCAGGGCCTGAAGACATAGACAAACAATGTGCTCACGAAGCTTCAACGGGTCTCATCGAAACGCAGTTGATGACCGACACTCACGTGGTAGAGGTCTTTGTCCATGAGGACGAAGCCGAAGACGAAAAAGAACTCGCCGAGCTAGCGGAGAACAGAGCGGTCCAACATGCTGAAAACGTTTACATGTTACTCTTCCAACCAGAAAAATTAAAACAAATGGCCGGAACCGGGAAAAGAGAAGGATACCCGGACGCCGGGCCTCTAAGGAGGTGATATTTTGGTTAAATTAGGTATTTGTGCAGCAGAGTTTCACTGGGATATAGTCGGCGAAATGGTAGAATTCGCCAAACGTCACGCCGATTTTTTAGGAGCAGAGGTCGTCGAGGAGATAATCGTACCCGGGAGTTTTGAACTTCCATACGCGGCAAAAACCCTCGTAGAAAAAGATGAGATAGACGCAGTAGTGGCTCTCGGAGCAGTGATAGAGGGTGACACGGGACATCACGAGACCGTGATGAACCAAGCTTCTCGAAAAATAATGGACCTCTCTCTTGAAAATGACAAACCGGTAAGCCTAGGGATTTCAGGTCCGGGCGAGACTAGAATGGAGGCCGAAGAAAGGATAAACGAGTACGCGAGACGTGCTGTAGAGTCCGCTGTTAAGACATCGGAGAGAGTAAAGAAGGACTAAAGATGAAAATAGGGATAATTTCTATGGGGTCTCACGAAGAGGACCATGGACCTGCTTTACCTCTAGATACGGATGTAAGGATAGCTGAATATATAGCGAAAAAAGTGAGTGAAAGGACCGGTGTCGAATATTTAGAGACCATGAAGTCCTCCCACGAATTTTTGGACATAGAACATGGCAATCATCAGACGATTCAAGAGGTAAAAGAAGAACTGCTAGAAATTTCCAAAAAATATGAAGATCTTGGATATCGAGCGATATTGATAATAAACGCCCATGGTGGAAACATAGTGATAGAAAATCACCTCTCAGAGGTGGAAAAAGAAACAGGTGTCAATCTAGAGATGGATTCCACTATCTGCGAAATAGAAGGCCCTCACGCGGGTTCCGGAGAAGCAAGTATAGGGGCCGTTATCGGGATAACGGACGAAGATAAAATAGAGGAGCAGGCAAATGTTGAAAAATATCCTGAAGTGGGTTTTGCGGGATTTGAACATTTGAGAGAGGAGTATGATTGGGTTGAACAACACGCCCAAGAAATAATCGAAAACGGGGTAGAAATAGACGAAGAAAAGGGAAAAGAGCTTTTGAACAAAGCGATAAAGAGCGGCGTGGAAAGGATTTGCGAGATGAAAAACGAGAATTAGAAAATCAATTCAAGATTTGAGAAGGTCCAACCTCTCACCGATCTCGATAAAGGCCCAAGCCCAGACGAGCGATTCAAAACTTTCTATCAGTTTTTCCTCTTCGTAAAAATGTTTAGAATCCTTCCGATAGGCCAAAGCGTTTTCCAATAGTTCTTCACCATCTTCTTCAACGGGTTCGACATCCGGTAGCTTGTCGTCCAGTTTTTCGTTCCACTTCTCGATCTCTTGCTCTAAATCATTCTTCAACATATCTTTTCACCAATTCTTGTTTTACACCTGCAAGTTCTTGCAAGGCTTCCGCTTCCAGAAAGTGAAGATTTCCAGGAACTATCAGAACATGAGGAGGATTTCCAAAATTTTCATCTTTCAGCTCTCCAGCCGACCCCCCTCTCACCAAGCAGTCCTCAGAATCGGCCCGAGCCACCACCAGAACAAGTGAATCTTCGGTGAAAACGTTCCGACCCAGCTCTTCTTCCAGATCTAAAAGATAACCAATTCCTTCACCACCTGTTAGATATTTTTCATCCTCCGCCTCGATGTCCAGCAAAAACAAGGTGTGAAGACCTGATTCCTGATTTTTTTCGAGCACATCATAAGGGGTGACGGAACGCTTCTCAGGGAAAGGCAAGGTCGCCGATTTTCCAAACTTGTAGCTTTGCAATCCGGCTTCTCCAGCAGCTGCAGTCTCTATTGAGGGCCCGTGGATAATTCTGGTGTCTATCCCCTCTCTTTCCAATCTCAACCGCAAATCGACATGGGTCGTGGCAATCATTGGATCTCCAGGAATCAGAAAAGCCACTTTCTTATCTTTAGAATCCTCGATAACGTCTTCCGGGTTTTGCTCGACTCCAGCTCTGTCTAGAACATTGATCGAATTATCAATCTTGTCCTCCAATTCCTTCAAGTCCAGACCCGGAATCAGACTAGTGTAAAACTCAGCGTAGACGACATCGGCTGATTTTGCAAAATCAAGGCCCTTTATCGATAGACCTGCTCCGCTCAAACCTAAACCTACAAAGCCTAACAATCTAAATACACCAAACTATAATCTAACTAAGAAAATAAGAATTTAAGTCTTCCAACCAAAAGGAACAACGTCAAGGGCCCGTAGCTCAGTCTGGCTAGAGCAGTCGGCTCTTAACCGACTAGTCGTGGGTTCAGATCCCACCGGGCCCGCCATTAATCTCGAACTAGGTTCTTCCTGTGGACGATTTTGAGGTAAGGAGGAAGTTTTTTTATTATTTCCGGCTAAGGATTTAGAGGCTAGAATCTATTAACATTAGTCAAGAGGTAGCCCCGTGGTGTAGCGGTCAAGCATATGGGGTTTTGGTCCCCACGACGGCAGTTCGAATCTGCCCGGGGCTACCATTTTTTCTCCCTATCTCCCTCTTTTTCTAGTAATAGAGTAAATCGGCTGCTCGAGATGCCGGTTTGTCAAAATTTAAGGGTTAAGGTTCTTAATCACGAAATCCAATTATTGTTAATGGTGTCAAAATGAGACGGAGAAGGCTTTTGATTCCAAAGGAAAGAGTTGCCCCCGCTATCGGCTCCGACGGGAAAGTGAAGAAGAGGATTGAAGAAGAGACCGAAGTTGAACTGGAGTTTGGTAGTGAATCCGGGGAAGTGATAATCAAAGGGAAAGATGAGAAGCCGATGGGTGTAATGAAAGCTCACGATGTAGTGAAAGCAATAGGTAGAGGTTTCAGCCCTGAGAAGGCCTTCGATTTGTTTGAACAAGAGATTTATCTAAATGTCACGGACATCACTACCTACACTGGCGATTCGAAGAAAGCTAAGGAGAGGATGAAAGGGCGAGTGATCGGTAAGAATGGAAAGACGAGGGAGTTGATAGAAGAGTATACTGGTTGTTCAGTTTCGATATATGGAAAGACAGTTTCATGTATTGGCCCTCCTGAAAAGGTGGAGATTGTGCGTGAAGCGGTTGACATGCTGTTGGACGGGTTGCCACATTCGGCCGTTTATACTTTCTTGGAGAAGAAGAAAAAAGAATTAGACAAACCTTTGAAATTGTGGAAGTAGGTATTATCTGGTTATTTATGTTCAAGAGTAGATATTTTGAATTTGATGGATTACTTTCAATCACCTCACCCGATAATCCTATAAAAAATATAATCAAACAATTACAAAGGCAATCAAATGATGAGATCAATAATTTCTCAAACAGTTAGGAACAGACTACCAATAAAGGTGGAAGATTGGCTTTAGCAAAAGATATTTTTAAAGAATTTAGAGAGCATAGCGTTAGCGAATTTTTCAGAAAAAACGCAGCCATGCTAGGCTACACCGGAAAGATTAGGTCACTTACCACAGTGGTCCACGAAGGTGTGACAAATGCGATAGATGCCGCCGAAGATGCGGGGATATTACCGTCGGTTTATGTCGCGATAAGGTCGATGGGTGACGAGTCAGATCATTATAAAGTTATAATTGAAGATAACGCCTCAGGTATACCGGAAGAATATATTCCACGAGTTTTCGGCCGAATGTTAGCGGGCACAAAACTCCATAGAAATGTTCAAAATAGGGGCCAGCAGGGGATAGGGATTTCTGGTGGCGTGATGTTTTCCCAGGCCACGAGTGGGCAGTCGACAGTAGTGGTCACTTCTACAGAGGATAGTGACAATATTTCGTGGAATGAAGTTATGATCGATGTAAATAGGAATAGAGGGGAGGTCCAGGAACATAGGGAGTTGGAAGGCGATTGGCGAGGGACGAGAGTTGAGTTTGAGGTAAAAGATGTTTCTTATAGACATTCAAGATATGGTCCGAACAATTATCTTCGAATGACAGCTATAGCGAATCCTCACGTTCAGATTATTTTTGAAGAACCGGATGGTTCATTAACATTTTTCGAACGAGCCACGGATGAAATTCCTGAACAACCCGAACCGGTTCCACCTCATCCGACTGGAATGAGGGCTGATGGTCTTTTGGACCTTTCTGGGGAAACCCAGAGTCGGAGTGTAGGAACTTTTTTGACCAACGATTTGTCCAGATTCTCTAGAAATAAGCTGAAGGAATTGGAGAAAAAAGTCGACGTGGATATGGATCAAAACCCTGAAAATCTTACCTGGGACGAAGCCGAGCAAATTGTCACTGCTTTTAGAAATATGGATTTCATGACTCCGCCCACGAAGGGGTTGAGACCTATAGGGGAGGAAAATATAGAAAGCGGGCTGAATCAAATATTAGACCCTGATTTCGCATGCGCCACTACAAGATCACCGGAAGTTTACAGAGGAGGAATACCCTTTATAGTCGAAACGGGATTGGCCTACGGCGGTAACGCTGGAGATGATGCCGGATCAGGGGAAAAAGGCCTTGAAGTCATCCGTTTTGCGAATAGAGCTCCTTTGATATTTAATCAAGGAGGATGTGCTTTGACGAATGCGGCCGAAGATGTGGACTGGAAAAGGTATGAGGTCGATCCTGAAAAGACTCCTGTGACGCTTTTCATCAATATAGTCTCTTATCATGTTCCTTACACATCAGCTGGAAAACAGTCAGTGGCCGAAGAGCCAGAGGTTTATGAGGAGGTAAGACAGGCTGTCATGGCGTCGGCTCGAGATTTGAAACGTTTCTTGAAGAAGAAGATAAAGAAGAGGGAAAAGAGGGAGAGGGCAAGCCTTTTCGAGAATTATTTACCCATAATAGCGCAGAAGGCGGCGGATATTTCGGATAAGGAGGCTCCGGATATTCAACCTCTTGTAAAAGAAATAGCAGGTGTTGAAAGTGGCGAATGATGGTGAAGATCCGAGGAAAGATGCACTGGACGAGATAAAGGATTTCAGTGACGATATTATTGAAAATATTGAGAATAGTGAGCCTCCAAGAATGACGATTCCATCTAGAAGCACTTCTAATATCGTGTTCGATGAAGAGAAAAGGTTCTACACACTGGCGGGTAAGGAAACTACAAGAACTGCGGCAAACATGCGTCAAGTGAAAAAGTTTGCACAAACTATGTGTGCTGCAGATTTTTGCAAAGGTTTGATTAATTCTGATAAAACTGCTACACTGAGAGAGATGTATTACACTTCTGAAGGATGGCCAACTGGTGGATTCAAATCACAAGATAGGTCGGATAGAGTTGTGGAAGATCTAGAATCTTCTTTTGCTGTAAAGAGGGAAGATTTGGGTCTACTTCCAGAAGAGGACGGAGCTTCTATCTTCGGAGATTTGACCGTTAGAGAGGAAGGAATGGAGGTCAAGGCTACAGAAGCAGGGAGAGCCGGATACACTATACCTCCCACTATGAGCGATGTAGAGTTCGTAGATTGTGGAGCTGAAAGAGTTCTGGCCGTAGAGACCATGGGTATGTACCATCGACTGGTACAGGAGGAGGCTTGGGATGATTACAATGCTTTGGTTGTAGCTCTTAAGGGCCAGCCCGCGAGGGCTACCAGACGGTTCTTGAAAAGGGCCAATAACGAACTAGATTTGCCGGTTCATCTTTTCACTGATGGTGATCCTTTCGGTTTTCATATCGCTATGGTGGTCATATCTGGCAGTGCCAAGCTTGCTTACATAAATCATGAACTGGCGGTTCCTGACGCTAACTTTATTGGAGTGACTGCTACGGATATCGAGGAGTATGATTTGCCGACAGATAATCTTAGAGATTCGGATGTTAAAAGGTTGAATCAATTATTGGACGATCCCAGGTATAGTGATGGAGATTGGGAGAAGGAAATCAATAAAATGTTGGAACTTGGGACGAAGGCTGAACAGCAGGCTTTCTCTAAGTATGGTTTGGAGTACGTTGTGGAGGAATACTTGCCTTCGAAGTTAGGATTGAACTAAATTTCTATAGCTAAAAATTAGAGTTTTGATTAGAAAGAATCCATATTTTCTATAACTAAATCAGCAAACTCGCTACACTTCACCTTTTCTCCACCTTCGATCTGTCTATGGATGTCGTAAGTCACCGTTTTGTCCTGTATGGTCTTTTCAAGTGCATCTTTCACGAGTTGTTCCGTTTCGTTCCATCCCAAATATTTTAGCATTATCCTGCCCGACAGAATCATTCCTGTAGGATTGACCTTATTCTTTCCCGCGTGTTTTGGTGAGGTTCCGTGGGTCGGTTCAAAAACAGCCTTTCCATCTCCCAAGTTAGAACCAGGTGCGATTCCCAGACCTCCGACTTGGCCCGCAGCTGCGTCGCTTAGATAATCACCGTTCAGATTGGGTGTGGCGAGGATGTCATATTCTCCTGTCCTTGTGATCATCTGTTGAAGCATATTGTCGGCGAGTCGGTCGTTTACCACAACCGTGTTTTCCGGAACATCTCCATCTCTTTCTTCCCAGAGGGAATTTTCCGTTATGACCTCATCGCTATACTCTTCCTCTGCGACTTCGTAACCCCAGTCCCGGAAAGCTCCTTCAGTAAACTTCATTATGTTACCTTTATGTACGAGTGTGACAAATTGATGTCGTTCCTTATTTTCCAGAGCATAATCGATAGCCTTCCTAACCAGCCTTTTCGTGGCAGTCTCGCTGATAGGTTTGATACCTATTCCCGAACCGGATGAGATATTTTCAGCCATCTCATCGTTGAGAAAACTTCTGACCTTCTCGACCTCATCGCTATCCTCCTCGTATTCTATACCGGCATAGACATCCTCAGTATTCTCTCGAAAAACCACCATGTCCATCTCTTTAGGATTCTTCATTGGCGAAGGCATACCCTCTAAGTAATAGACCGGTCTCATACAGGCGTACAGGTCTAACTTCTGCCTAATTGCCACATTTAGAGAACGGAAACCGCCACCGACAGGGGTTGTAAGAGGTCCTTTCAGAGCTATCCTAAACTCTTCGATAGCATCGATAGTTTCAGAAGGAAGGTGATTATCATAAATCTCGTCCGCTTTTTTCCCAGCATGGATATCCATCCAATGAATATCATGTCCGGTCTTTCGAGCAGCAGATCTCAAGACCTTTTTTGCTGCCGGACTTACATCCTTTCCTATTCCATCCCCTCTAATCTGAGGTATGATCGGCTCTTCTGGAATTTCTAGATTCTCTCCGTCCCATTCTATTTGCTGTCCGGATTTCGGAAGAGATATATTTTCAAAGCTATCGGACATTTGATACACCTATCTAAAAAAGAGATTTAAGACTTAAAAAGTTGAAAGAGAATTTACTCTTCCCACTGGAATTTTCCTTTCTTTCTGTACTGACCTACCAGACCGCCATCTTCAACAACCTTAAGCAAAAAGTCCGGCAAAGTCTCAACATCAAAAGTTTCACCCTTAGTCATATTCTCCACCTTACCTTCCTCAAGATTAATCCTCAAAGTATCCCCTTCATCTGTGATTTCCGGGATTTCTTCACTTTCTATAACAGGGATTCCGACATTGATGGCGTTCCTGTAAAATATTCTCGCAAAGAACTTTGAAATAATAGCGCTGACTCCTAACTCCTTCAAAACCAAAGGAGCTTGCTCCCGGCTAGACCCACAACCGAAGTTTTCCCCTGCGACGATGATGTCACCCTCATTCACCTTTTCCGCAAAATTAGGATCTGCACCTTCCATCGCATGCTCGGCCAGCTTAGTCATGTCCGAAATCTTGAACTTGTACTTTCCCGAAATTATCAAATCGGTACTTATATCGTCTCCAAATTCCCAAACATTTCCCTCAATTTCGTCCATCAAAAATCGACCTCTCTCGGATCGGTAATCTCGCCTTCGATAGCCGAAACCGCGGCCGTGACAGGCGAAGACAAGTAAATTTTAGATTCTTCAGAACCCATCCTTCCTTTGAAATTACGATTGGCAGTTGAAAGACAAGTCTCTTCAGGAGCCAAAATGCCTTGATGAGACCCTGCACAAGGTCCGCATCCAGGATTATTGATGATGCATCCCGCCTCCATCAAGGTCTTCAAAATCCCTTCCTCCATAGCTCTCTCGTAAATCTCTCTAGAAGCCGGATTTATCAACATCCTCACACTATCATCCACCTCATGACCCTCCAAAACCTCCGCCACAACTCTCAAATCCCTCAACCTACCGTTCGTACATGTCCCTACAAAGACCTGATCAAGATCTATACCTTCACCCTCTGAAATAGACTTCACATTGTCCACCTGGTGAGGGAAAGCGATTTTCGGCTCCAAATCCTCGCCATCGATCTCTATAACCTCCTCAAATTCCGCATCTTCATCGTTTTTCGTAAGCTCGATTTCACCCTCAACCCTACCTTCCAAGAAGTTCTCAACCTTCTCATCAGCCTCCACCAAACCCGCTTTGGCCCCCATCTCAACCGCCAAATTGCATAAAGTCATCCTTTCACCTACTTCCATTTCTTCGATAGGTTCGCCCGCATACTCCACGGCTTTATACGTGGCACCGTCGTTACCGATCATCCCGGTTATATGCAAAGCCAAATCTTTCGCCGTAACCCTATCAGGAATCTCTCCAGAAACCTCAAACTTCATAGTCTCCGGAACTTTGAACCAGAGCTTTCCGCTAAGAAAAACGCCCGCCATCTCTGTAGAACCGATACCTGTGCCAAAAGCCCCCAAAGCGCCGTAAGTGCAAGTATGAGAATCAGCCCCAACCACCACCGTACTAGGTTTAACATGCCCCTTCTCAGCCATTATCTGATGACAAATTCCCTCTCCGTAGTAAATATTTTCTATACCCATATCAGAAGCAAAATTTCTCATCCTCTTATGCATAGAAGAAGTTCCTACCGAAGCACTGGGAATCGTATGATCCATAACTATTACAATACTTTCCGAATCCCAGACCTCCTCGCCACCCATGTCCTCAATAGCATCGATTGTTAGAGGTGTTGTTCCATCTTGGCCCATAGCAGTGCCAATCTCGGCATTTACGAAATCACCTGCATGAGCGTCTTCGCCTGAAGCTTTGCTAAGAATCTTTTCCGAAATAGTTTTTCCCATTTTTTTACCTCAAGCTATCTTTCTTCTATTGGAACATAATCTTTGTTTTCTTCGCCTACATATTTTTGTTTCGGACGTATAAGCGTATTATCCTCATATTGTTCCATCATGTGTGCGGTCCATCCAGCTATTCTACCCATGGCAAAAATAGGAATATAAAACTCGTCTGGAATGCCAAGATTTGAGTAAACGGTTCCAGCGTAGAAATCTACATTAGGGTCTAGCCCCACCTCGTCTCGAACGACCTCCTCCACCTCTTCGGATAGTTCTGACCAAGAGTTATCATTTTTCTTATCCAACTTTTTAGCTATCTTTTTGAGCTCTTTAGCTCTCGGATCCATGGTATTGTACACTCTGTGTCCAAAACCTGGAATGACCTTCCCCTCATCTAATCTTGATTTTATCCATTCTCTGGGAGATTTACCATCATTTTTGATGTCCTTTAACATCTCAATAACAGCCTGGCTTGCACCTCCGTGAAGTGGCCCCATCAGTGTTCCTGTTGCGGATACTATACCGGCATACATATCAGATTTTGTCGATGCAGCTATTCTGGAAGAGTAAGTTGAAGCGTTCAATGTGTGTTCGGCGTGAAGAATCAGGTCTGTATTCAATGCTTCTACTTCAACTGGGTCTGGTTCCTCCCCTTTGAACATCCATAGGAAGTTTTCGGCGTGACTGAGACCTTCTCTTGGATGAACTAGTTGTTTTCCTTCTCGCATTCTGTAAGTATATGCTATTATAGTAGGAATCATTGCCATTATGCCCTTACTTTTAGCTAAGTTTTGCTCCGGCGTTGTTTCGTTTAGTTTAGGATCTAAAGAACCACAATAGGATATGGCTGTTCTAAGTACGACCATTGGATGAGTAATATCCGGTAAGCTTGATAAAAGACCTATAATTTCAGGTGGTATCCTCCTTTCTTTGGCTAAATCATTGGAAAACTCGTTAAGCTCTTTCTCATTCGGCAGATAGCCGTGCCACAGCAGAAATACAGTTTCTTCGTAATTCGAGTATTGGGCTAGGTCATGTATAGAATATCCTCTATATTCCAATTTTCCTTCGTCGCCCCATATCTTTGAGATTTTTCCTTCCAAAGCGACGACGTCTTTCATTCCTTCTTTTACCATTTTAACCCTCTTTCAATCTCCTTGTGTTTTTTTTGAATCGTTCTGAAAAAAATTTACTTTCCTCAGTAAAACTCTCACTTTTTACTATTAAAATCTTGGATAGATTAGATTGAAATTGAGAACTCTTTCAAGGCTGAATGATAAAAGTATTTATTCTGATAGAAAGTACGAAAAAAGGAAGAGAATAATAAATCATTCGAAATATTAGCGTGCCGGGGTAGCGTAGTAGGTAGCGCGCTCGGCTGTTAAACCGCTGGCATGGATGAAGAGCGAACCTCCATTTCAAACCTTGACATGCCTGTTATGGAAACCGAGCGGTCGGAGGTTCGAGTCCTCCCCCCGGCGCTTATACCTTTCTTTCCTTTCATTTTCCAGCTCTAAGTTTTATGATTCTGAAGTTAGTCTTTATTTGAAGTGGAAATATTTCTCAAATATTATTTAAAAATGGGAATGATTTCCTGAGGACTTGGGTTTTTCTTAAAATAATGAAAGGAAATTTGATCAGTGAATATTTAATTGTTAAATTTATCTTTGACTTCTTTCCTCATGCTCACTTTCTAGGTGCATCTCTAGCTCTTCTTCTGTTTCGAATTCTTTTTCACATAATTCACAGGTGTACAATTAAATCCCCCATTTCGTCTAAATTTATTCAACTCATGAGTTTTATTTTTTTGTGATTTAGATTAGGAATATTTAAAGTCTTCTTGGAAAGTCGTATTTTTCATGTTTATTTGCTCTTTTTTGGTTCTTTTTATCTATTTAGAGAATAATTTGGGGATAGTTTTTTTTATTAATCTAAATTCGTTAAATAACGTTCTTTTTTTGACCGGATGGTTAAATTGACTGAAACAGAGTAAAAATATGTATATTTTGTTAGGAAACTTTTCATAAACATTTCGGAAATGTGTTAAGTTATAATTATCTTACATCAAGAGGATGGAATTAGAAATATGGATATTCTTCATGTAGACGATGATTCTTCTATTCGTGAGCAGGCTAGGATTTTTCTTGAGAAAGAAGTCAATTCTTTTGATGTGGACACGGCTCATTCTGCAAAAGAGGCTTTAACCAGGTTGGATGGCAATGGTTATGATATTATCATTTCAGATTACAAAATGCCTGAGATGGACGGTTTGGAATTTTTAAAAGTTGTTAGAGAGGATAGAGGGAGTGATATTCCATTTATTATTTTTACTGGTAAAGGGCGGGAGGAGGTAGCTATGGAGGCTTTAAATCTTGGTGCAGATCGATACTTGCAGAAGAGAGGTGAAGCTAAATCTCAATATGGCGTTTTAGCTCAGGCTGTAATTCAGGAAGTTGAACGTTCAAGAATTTCAGAGGAGAAAGAAAAAATAGAGGCCGAACACTCTTCTCTCGTTAAGGGTTCAGAGGATCCAATATATATAGTTGATGAAAAATATGAGTTTACTTTTGCTAATCAAGCAGAACTGGAAAGACATGGTTTGAAGAAGAGCGAGTTGATAGGATCAAAATTTAGAGATTTACATTCAGAAGGGGATTCTCGAACTTTTGAAAAGAAAGTTGAAAAGGTTCTTGAAACTGCCAATCCACAGAGTCATGAGGCTGAAGAGGCTGTAGATGGAAGGTACTTCAAGAGAACTATTTCACCCATAAAAAATCCTAAAACTGGTAAAGTGGAGAGGGTTTCAGTTATCTCAAAAGACGTTACAGAACTCAAAGAACATGAGAGGAAATTAGTGAGGAGTGAGAAACGTTATAGGAGACTTTTAGAAACTGCCGAAGTAATGATAGTCAGTATAGACAATGAAGGTAAGGTCACTCAGGCTAATAGAAAGACTTCTGATGTTTTGGGGTATGATAAGAAAAATATCATAGGGAAAAATTGGTTTGAGAATTTTGTGCCTAAAGAGTATAGACCGGGTGTTCAAGATGTCCATAGTGAGATAAAGGAAGATGAATATCCTGAGTACTATGAAAATCCTGTTTTAACTAAGTCAGGCGATGTTAGGACGATACTTTGGCATAATTCAGCTCTTAGAAATGAGGATGGTGAAGTTATCGGGACTTTAAGCTCAGGTATGGATATTACTGAGAGGAAAGACTTAGAAGAAAAAATCAGGAAAAGCAGGGATCGACTTGAAAGGTCTCAAGAGATAGCAAAGGTAGGTAGTTGGGAGATTGATTTAGAAAGCGGTGATTTGACGTGGTCTGATGAGGTCAACCGAATATTTGGGGTTCCTATCGGAGAGTCGTTGAATTATGACGATTTTTTAGAAATTGTCCACCCGGAAGACCGTGAATATGTCGATGAAAACTGGAAGGAAGCTTTGGAGTCGGGGGGATATGATGTTGAGCACAGGATTGTTGTCAGTGGCGAAACTAAGTGGGTGAGAGAAAAAGCCTTAGTAGAGTTTGATGAAGAGGGGGAACCAGTTGAAGCTATTGGAAGTGTTCAGGATATAACTGAGCGAAAAGAGGCAGAGAAAGAAGCAGAAAGGATGGCTCTTGAGCGGAGAGAAGCTTTTGACGCTATAGAAGATCCAATATTTATTCTGGACAAGAATCATGAAATTATGAGTGTCAACAAGTCAGCTCTTGATTTTCTTGAGGTTTCTGAAGAAGAGATAATTGGAGGGAAGTGTTATGAATTTTTCCACGATGAAGAATCACCTATCAAGAATTGCCCTCTCGAAAAAAGTATTGAAGCTGGTGAGGCTAAGGAGGAGGAGTTTTATGAGCCGATTTTCGATAAACATTTCCTCGTTAGAACCCATCCGATATTTACAGATGGTGAAAGTCCGAATACTTTTGTTCATCAAATACAGGATATCACTGAGAGAGTCAAGGCGGAGGAACACAAGGACTTCCTACACTCTTTACTAAGACATGATGTAAGGAACAAAATTCAAGTCATTCAAGGTTATAATGAGCTAGTCAAAGACTTTGACCTACCAGAAGAAGCTGAAGAATATATTTCGAAAGGGAATAAGGGAGCAAAAGAAGCAGCTGAAATTATAGATAAAGTTAGAGAGCTGAGAGAGGCGCAGGAAGAAGATGTTCGTACGGTTGAGTTAGATGTTACTATAAAAGAAGCGGTTGACCAAGAGAGTGCTTTGGCTGAAGAAAAAGGATTTGAAATTGATTTACCTTCTTGTGAAGGGAAGTGTGAGGTTATTGCAGGTGACCTGTTAGATAGAGTTTTTTCGAATATTATTGAGAATTCCGTTCAGCATTCTAATGGAAGTAAGATTCATGTTCGTGTTGAAGAGGATGAAGAGGATTTTGTTTGTATAATAGAGGATGACGGTAAAGGAATTTTCGATGAGGAAAAGGAGAAGATATTTGAGAAAGGATATACGGAGAACGAATCAGGGGGTACAGGACTTGGTATGTTTCTGGTGGGGTCTCTTGTGGATATTTATGGTGGAGAAATTGAAGTCAAAGATTCTGATTTGGGCGGGGCTAGATTTGACATTCATCTAAGAAAAGGTTAAGATTCGATTTAACTAGTTTTAGAATCGGAGTTTTTAGAAATGGGTAGAGATATCATTAAATTTTTGGACTTTCTAAGTTTGTGTGGAGTCGGGGACTTAAAAATTTCTAAGTGGTATTGGTTTTTGGAGGTCTTTAATGTCGGAAGGCGAGGTTGAGAAATTTCTTAGTTTTTATTCCTCCGTTTTTGGTAGAAAAATTATGAACAGTGAGGCAGATATTATTGCCGAAAAACTTCGAAATTGCGACAAAGTGTTGAGTATAGGGTGTGGTATTGGTTCAGTTGGAAAGAGAATTGAAGATTTGGAGATAGTTTACCTGGATAATTCGTATTCAATGGTTTCAGAATTGAAAAAAAGGATTGGAGGGGCTTTTGTGGTTTTAGGAGAAGCGGAACGAATGCCTTTCAAGGATGATGTATTTAGTTGTGCTTATTCTGTTACAGGGCTAGAATTTATAGAGGATTTGGAATTGGCATTTAGAGAGATAGATCGAATTTTAGATTCAGAGGGGAAGATGTTGGCGATGATGTTAAACCCGTATTCTGATTATTTTAAATCTCATGTAGAGAATGAGGAATCATACTTCAGTAAGATTTGCTATCATCCTAAAGAGGTTGCAGAGTATATGGGGAACTATTTCTCAACTGAGAGGGAATATTTTCTAGGAATTGAAGAGAAGGAAATTTTTACTACTGAGAGACCTGAGAAGGCTAGTTTGTATGTTGTTAGTGGGGAAAAGTAGGTTCGACTAAGGCGGTTGGGCTTTTGAAAGTGGGTTATATTGTGGCTAATTAGATTGCAGCTGAAAAGTCGGTCAAAACTTTTAAATTATAGTCTTTCACTGTAATATTACAAATCAGCAGGAAAAACATGATTATTATTGAGGGATTATATGTGTGAAGGTCAGCCAAATTCTCAAAAATCTAAAACTGAATTAGGGGGTCGTATCCAAAAGCTTCAAGGTTTGGCAAAAGCTCTCCATTGTCCGACTAGATGGGATATTATCGAAATTATAGGTTCGGACAAAGCAAAGACCCGAGAAATTAAAGAAGAATTGGGTAATAGAGGTTATGAATTGGGTCAATCCGGACTATATTACCATCTTTCCGAATTGAGTGAAGCAGGACTGATTGAACCGGTGGATTATGTTGAGGAAGGAAAAGGAGCTCCGGAGAAGGTTTGGAAACTTTCGAAAGAGAAGATAGAAATTGACCTAGTTAAGTGAGGTTGTCAAATGAATTCTCTCGTCAGAACTAAGGAATTATACAAAGATTTTGACGATGTGAGCGCTGTAGATGGAGTTGGCTTTGAGGTGGAAAAGGGAGAAGTCTTTGGTTTTCTAGGCCCTAACGGAGCGGGAAAGACGACCACCGTTAGGATGATAACTGGAGTTTTGGAACCTGATTCTGGAGAGATCTGGGTTAATGGTAAGAATGTTTTACAAAACCCGGTGGAGGCAAAAAAAGAGGTCGGAATCGCTCCTGAAGTCTCAAATGTATATGGAGAGATGACAGGTTGGCAGAATCTGATGTTTATGGGCCAGCTTTACGATGTTCCAGAGGATGAAAGGGAGGCTAGAGGAAAGGATTTGTTGGAATTGTTCGGGCTTCATGATCGGAGAGATGATGAAGTTAAAGGTTACAGTAAAGGGATGAAGAAAAGACTCGTTCTAGCGATGGCATTGATTCATGACCCGCCCCTTCTCTTTTTGGACGAGCCGACATCGGGTTTGGACGTTCAGAGCCGACGTTTGATAAAGGAGAGGATTAGGGACATGAAGCGACAGGGTAAAACGATTTTTCTCACCACGCATGATATTCCTGTAGCTAATGAACTCTGCGATAGAGTTGCGTTAATCAATCACGGTAAGATCGCTGTAATCGACACGCCTGAAAGCTTGAAAGGTGCGATGGAAGAGACCCAGTCTGTCGAGGTCCGTTTTGAGGAGAATCCGGATTTTTCAGACCTTGAAGGTTTAGAAAATGTAGAGAAAGTCGAGAAGGATCAAAACAAGTTTAGAATATACACTGATACACCGGTTGAAACTCAAAGGAGTCTATTAAATTTTGCAGATGAGGAGGATCACAGGGTCACCGCCATCAAAACTTTAGGACCTAGTTTAGAGGATGCTTTTGTCGAATTTACTGGAAGTGATGAATAATGAAAATTTTTTCTCAATTGAAAAAATCTTTAGCGATAGCAAAGAAAAATTTACGAATATACTACATGAAGGGCCCTGTTCTGATTTTTGGCCTACTTTTACCTTTTTTCTTTTTCCTTTCCTTTTGGCTAGGGCGGGAAATGTCGCCTTTGATGCTTGGGACGGCTCTTGTAGGGATGGCAATTTGGTTCACCTCGACCTCAATCAGTCCCGTTATAACCCCTTGGGAAACCATGACGAAGACTTTGGAAAGGTTGATTTCTTCTCCCGTGGGGCATGGATGGATTCTTTTAGGCGACATATTGGCATCCGCGACGATAGGCCTCATCATGACTGCTGTTCCTCTAGTCCTCGCTCTGATCTTACTAGATTTGGCTGTGTTTCATCCTCTAGTTTTAACTCTTGTTCTTATCCTGGGAAGTTTGTGTTTTTCAGCTGTCGGAGTTCTGATATCGGCCCTTCCTACGGATTCTCCATCGGATGTTATGATGTTATCTTCTCTGGTGAAGTTCCCTCTTGTGTTCATAAGCGGAATTTTTATCCCTATTAATGAACTCCCTGGTTGGGGTCAGATTGTTTCTTATTTTTCCCCTTTGACCTACTTCACTAATCTGGTTAGGTGGAGTTTTGATGGAAATGTTGGATTTGGGACTTCTCAACTTTTGAACTTGGTGATTTTGACGGCTCTTCTGATTCTTTTTTCCTGTCTGGCCGTTTTTGCTCATAAAAAAGCGTTGCCCAAACGGCTTTGAATGTTGATATTGATTAACAAACTTGGTGATAGGGTTGGATATGTTCGAAGACAAGGATGGTTATAGGATTTATAGACAGAAAAAAGATGCTGATTTTTTAGCCAACCTAGCTAGAGAAAAAAAAGGTTGCGAAGCAGAAATATTTGAGGTTAAGGTCAAGGATGGAAATCTAGCGAAAAGAAAAGGATTCACTGTTCATCCTGATATAAGCATCAGTGCGAGTCCTCCCAAAACGGGTATGAGGGGTTGGATAGTTCAGAAGGAGGGTGAAGACGCTCTTAAGGAGTTAGGGGATGCTGTAGAGATTATTGAATGAAAATTTTTATTTCAAATCTTCCTTAATTTCTCCGTTTGGCAGCATATTATCGGAATGGGGCTCTCCATTTTTCTCCTTTTGATGTCGAACACATCTTTCATAATCTCCTTTGCAGTATTGATCTACCCACTTATCGTCTATTTTTCCTTCTTCATAGAATATTTTCATGGGGCAAACAGAATACCATTTACAAACATTACTCATGTAGAGAACATCTCGGTTGAATATTTCTTCTTCTCTTTGAATTATTGGACAATCTGAAAAAAAGTATTTGAGGGTATTATGGTTCAGAAGAGTTAAAAATACTCTAAAAAAGGTATACTTGGTGTCAAATAACCATGTTGTTCATCGAAGGGGAGGTAGTGGAGGATTTGATAACCTATGGAGACGCTATAGAATCCGTAAGAGAAGCTTTCAAAGCACATGGGACTAAAAGGTCTCAGATGCCTCCAAAAACCTATATTTTTTTTGAAGAGTTCAATGGAGATTTTAGGGTTATGCCCGCTTATTTAGAAGATTTAGAAGCTGCTGGAGTAAAAATCGTCAATGTTCATCCGGATAATCCTCACGAGCATGAACTTCCAAGCGTCATGGCTATGATTGTTCTTCTTGACCCCGAGACCGGGAAACCGTTTTCAATATTGGATGGAACCGAAATAACCAATTATCGGACAGGTGCAGCGGGTTCAGTAGGGGCAGAACAGCTTGCCAAAGAGGGTTCTGATAAGGTAGGGATAATTGGCACGGGAGCTCAGGCTCGGACTCAATTGCACTGTTTGAATCAATTGTTTGATTTGAAGAGAGTCAAGGCCTATGACAAGTTTGAAGAATCTCGGAACAGTTACGCTAAAGATATGAGTAAAGCGACGGGTTTGGATATTAAGCCTGTTGACGATCCCGAGATTGCCGTTAGAGACGTTGACATAGTTGTGACCACTACACCATCCACCGAACCGATAATAGAAGAGGGATGGATTTCGAATGGGGCTCACATAAATGCAGTAGGAGCTGATGCAGAGGGAAAGCAGGAGTTGGAGATTGGACTATTGGAAAAATCCAAAATAGTAATTGATGAGTGGGAACAGGCTTCTCATAGTGGAGAGATTAGCGAGGCTGTTTCTAAAGGCGTTATCACAAAGGAGAATATTCATGGAAATATTGGAGAGGTAATAACCGGACGTAAGCCAGGAAGGCAGTCGGAGGAAGAGATCACTATTTTTGACTCGACAGGATTGGCAGTTCAGGATATTTCGACGGCGTGGACGGTTTACCAAAAAGCATTGGAAGAGGGAAGGGGCGACGATAGAGATTTTCTTTCTTTGGAAAAATAGTGGAGATTTTCAGCGTCAGATATTTAAGAGGGGAGAGCAATCAATTTGTTAAGAGATATCATGAAGGAGATTAGAATTCACGGAAGAGGTGGACAGGGGTCCGTTACTATGGCCCAGATGCTCGCCGATGCTGCTTTCGAGGATGGTAAATGGTCTCAAGGTTTTCCTTCTTTTGGTGTTGAAAGATTGGGTGCACCGGTCACTGCTTTCACTCGTATTGATGATAAAAAAATCACTGATAGAAGTCAGGTCTACGAGCCGGATTATGTCGTTATCCAAGATCCTTCTTTGATTGAATTGGTGGATGTGGGAAAAGGGTTAAATTCTGATGGGATGGTCATTGTTAACACTTCGAAGAGCCCAGAGGAGGTAAATTTGGATGTTGACGGTGAGATCAAGACTGTAGATGCTACTGAGATAGCTTTAGAGCATTTGGGTAGACCTATAATGAATACTTCTTTGATGGGTGCTTTTGGTGGAGCCACAGGTTTAATAAAAAAGGAAAGTTTAGAAAAAGCAATTAAGAAGACTTTCCCCGGCAAAATCGGAGATAAGAATGTTGCCGCGATGGGAGAAGCATTTGAAAAGGTGAGTTAAGATGGTAAAAGATCCTTATGAAAATTTGAAGATTACACAGGGTGCGGTCGCTGAACCTTGCACGACATTAGTGAATAAGACTGGTAGTTGGAGGGAGTTCAAACCCGTTATAGATCATGATAAGTGTATAGGTTGTGGAAACTGTGAGAAATTTTGTCCTGATATGGCTGTAAAGGAAGTAGAAGATGGTAGATTTGAAGTAGATCTTGATTATTGTAAAGGTTGTGAGATTTGTGCAGAAGAATGTCCTGTGGATGCTATTGAAATGGTTAAGGAGGCGAAATAAATGGCTCAGATGATGACTGGATATGATGCAGTGGCGGAGGCTGTTAAGGCTTGTGATCCTGATGTCATTTCTGCTTATCCTATCACTCCTCAGACAGATATTGTGGAAAAATTAAGTGAGATGAAGGCTGATGGCGAAATTAGTAGTGAGTTCATTAAGGTGGACAGCGAATTCAATGCAGCTTCTACTTGTATAGGGGCTAGTGGTGCGGGAGCGAGAGTTTTTAGCGCGACNTGTTCCCAGGGATTGAAATTGATGAGTGAAGTTCTTTTCAGTGCTCCTGGGATGAGATTACCTTTGGTTTTGGCAGTGGCGAACCGTAGTCTTTCAGCACCTTTGAGCATATGGGCAGACCATACCGATACTTTTGCTGAGAGAGATGGTGGAATGATTCAATTTTATGCTGAAGATGTGCAGGAAGCGATGGATAATATGGCGATGGCTTACAAGGTTGCTGAAGATCCGGAGGTTTCTTTGCCGGCGTTGTCCTGTTTGGATGGATTTATTCTTACACATGTTCAAGAGAGGGTAGATGTTTTTGATCAGGAAGAGACTAAACAGTTCTTACCTGAGAGGGAACCTGTACATACGTTGGACCCTTCCGACCCTATTTCTATGGGGCCTTATGCCAGACCCGAGCATTGGACCGAGACGAGGTATATGGTTCAACAAGCTCAGTTGAAAGCCAAAGATAAGATTGGGGAGGCAGTAAAAGACTTCGCGAATATCTTTGATAGAGAATATGGTTTGGATCATGGTGGTTTGGTTGATACTTATCGTGCTGATGATGCTGATATAATATTGATGGCTTTGGGAAGTGTTTGTGGAACTATTCGATATGTCATAGATGAGTACAGAGAAAAAGGTGTTAAAGTAGGACTTGTTCGACCGAGGGTTTACAGACCATTCCCACATGAGGAAATTAAGAAAACTTTGAAAGGAGCGAATGTCGTAGCGGTATTAGAAAAAGACGTCTCTATTGGATATGAAGGCGGACTGGCTACAGACCTCAAATCATCACTCTATCAGTCAGATATTAGTGTACCTGTTATCAATTTCATTGTCGGTTTGGCAGGGAGGGATATTTCCAGAGATGACATAGGAAATATGATAGAAAGTACCAGGGAACTTCAAGATAAAGATCCTGGAGATTTGACCTTTGAAGAAGAATTGCAATGGTATTCTCTCAAAAATGAACTTCTTCCAGAGGGGGTTGAAGGACAATGACAGAAGACAAATTCAATCACGAAGATGACCTTTACTGTTCAGGACATAGGGCGTGTCCCGGCTGTGGAGCTGCTCTAGTTTGTAAGTATGTAACTGAAGCTACAGGGCCTGACACTATCATGGCTATGCCGACGGGTTGTATGGAAGTGACTTCTTCACCTTTCCCTGAAAGTGCGTGGGGTATAAGTTGGATTCATAATGTCTTTGAAAATGCTGCTGCTGTTGCGGCAGGTGTTGAAACGGCGTATAAGTCATTTGATAATCGAGGTAAGGAAGGGTACAAGGATTCTGACGATGTAAGTTTTGTAGTTCTTGCTGGTGATGGGGCTACTTTTGATATTGGTATGAGGAGTCTTAGTGGAATGATGGAGAGAGGTCACGATGTTTTGTACATTTGTTATGATAATGAGGCTTATATGAATACAGGGATTCAGAGGAGTGGAAGTACTCCGATAGGTGCAAGCACNACTACGAGTCCTGCTGGCGAGGAGAGTCATGGAGAAGATGTTCACAAAAAAGATATGCCTAAGATAGCTGCTGCTCACGGAGTTGAATATGTGGCGACTTCGAATATCGCCTATCCTGAGGATTTGAAGAAGAAAATAAAGAAGGCTCAGGAGATAAATGGACCCAAATATTTGCAGGTTTTTGCTCCATGTCCAAGAGGTTGGAGAAATGAGTCTAGGAATGTTATCAAGATTGCGAGATTGGCGGTACAAACTGGTCTTCACCCTATCTACGAGATGGAAGATGGGGAGATAACGAATGTAAAGAAGATAAAGAACAGAAAACCCGTTGAAGAGTATTTGAAATTACAAGGTCGTTTCAAACATCTTTTCAAAAAAGAAAGTGGTGAAGAAGTGATTCAACAGATTCAGGAAATTGCTGATGATAACGCAGAGAGATTGGATTTAGAGAAATAGAAGAATTTTTTTTTGGAAAAAGGATAAAACTTTATCTATCTTATGTATCTTTGAGGCGAATATTATTTTAGAAGCTTCTGTTGTGATTGGGGGAGAAGCTGGTGATGGAGTCCGAGCTGCTGGTGGTGTATTGGGGAAGATTCTGAATAGGCATGGTCTATATTCTTTTGTAAGAGACGATTATCAGTCTCTGATTAGAGGGGGCCATAATTTTTCTCAAGTCATTGCGGATTCGGAGAAAGTTTGGACTCAGTATCATGACGCAGAGGTTTTAGTTGCTCTCGATGAAAGGACTTTGAAAAAACATGAAGATAGGCTTTCAGATGGAGGGCAGATAATTTTCGATCCCGATGAATTAGATTATGATTCTGAAATGTCTTTTCCTGTACCTATGTCCTCCATGGTCGAGGAAGTGGAAGGTATCGAGATAATGAAGAATTCTGTTGCATTGGGTGTCGTGGCTTATCTTTACGGTTTAGAATTGGACTTGGTGGAAGATGTTCTTCAAGATGAGTATGGAGAAAAAGCGGATAAGAATATAGAATTAGCAAAAAAGGGTTATGCCTATGCTGAAGAATATGATGAGAAAATCCGTGAACTGCAAGTTCAGGATAGAAAAAAATTGCCCTTATTGACCGGCAATCAATCGATATCCTTAGGGGCCTCGAAGGCTGGATTGGACGTTTATGTGGCGTACCCCATGACCCCTTCGACTTCTATTCTTCATTTCACTGCTGATTACGAGGATGAGTTAGGTTTAACCGTTATGCAGGCTGAGAACGAGATTAGCGTGATTAATATGGCTCTTGGTTCATCCTATGTTGGGGCTAGGTCTATGGTGGCAAGTTCTGGTGGGGGGTTTGCTCTTATGCAGGAGGCCGTGAGTCTAGCAGGTATGAGTGAGACCCCTATTTTGGTGGTTGATTCTCAGCGAGCGGCTCCGAGCACTGGAGTTCCTACATATACTAGTCAGGCGGACCTGAATCTGGCTCTGAATTCTGGCCATGGTGAGTTTCCGTCTATTGTTTTGGCCCCTGGGGATCAGGAGGAGGCTTATTATAGAGCAGGTGAGGCTCTGAATCTTGCTTGGAAACATCAAATTCCGGTGATTTTGCTATCCGATAAGCATCTTTCTGAAAGTCGGATGAGTTCGGAGATTGATTTTGATCGTGTTTCTTCTGAAGAGGGGAAGGTGATTGATAATCCCGGTGAGGAGTATAAGCGATACGAGTTTACCGAGGATGGTGTTTCGCCGTTAGCGTTTCCTGGAATGAATGATGCTTTGGTTCAGAACAGTAGTTATGAACATGATGAATCAGGCTTCACTACTGAGGAACCTGAAGAGATTGAAGATATGCAGAATAAGAGAAAGAGGAAATGGGAGGGGATTGAGGAGGATGTTTTTGATATGGATCCGGTGAAGGTCTATGGGGATGAAGATGCAGATAATGTGGTTTTGGCTTGGGGTTCTACGAAAGGGGCTCTTTTGGAGGCCTTAAAACATTTGGATATGCCTATAAAATTCGTTCAGCCCATCTATCTCAAACCATTCCCTAGAGAAAAAGTTTTGAACCTTGTCGAAAGGTCGGAAAAGTTGGTCTGTGTTGAAGGTAATTCTACAGGACAGCTTTCGAGTTTAATCCGAAAGGAACTTCTTTTGTCTGTGGACGATGAGATTTTGAAATACGATTCAAGACCGTTCAATCCTCTTGACTTGGCTGAAGAGTTAAAGGAGGTGTTTAGTTGAGCCCTGATTTAGATACTCCTGTGGAAAATACTTGGTGTGCAGGGTGTGGAAATTTTGGAATTTTACAGGCGGTTAAAATGAGCCTCAATGAGTTGGTTGAAGAGGGTGAGTCCGATATAGATGATTTCGTTATGTCTTCTGGAATAGGATGTCACGCTAAGATTTTCGACTATCTGAATATGAATGGTTTTTATTCAATACATGGTCGAGTGCCTCCGACCATTACAGGGATTAAGGTTGGAAATCCTGAACTGAACGTGATAGGTTTTTCAGGTGATGGTGATGCGTATGCGGAGGGAGTTAGCCACATGATTCATGCGGCCAAGAGAAATATTGATGCCACGATGATTGTTCACGATAATAGAGTGTTTGCACTTACTACCGGTCAGTTTACACCTACGAGTCCCAAAGGGTTTGCAGGAAAATCTACCCCTCAAGGGAGCGTTGAAGATCCTATAAATCCTCTTCACTTGATGTTGGCTAGTGAAGCGTCCTTTGTTGCGAGGGGTTTTCCAGGAGAGCTTACGCATTTGAAAGATCTTCTGAAGAAAGGGATAAATCATCCTGGATTCGCAGTGATAGATGTTCTACAGCCTTGTGTGACCTTTTATAATCTTTGGAGTTATCTCAAGGAGAGCGTATACAAACTTAGCGAAGAAGGGCATGATGAGAACGATTTTCAGGCGGCATGGGGGAAAGCCGAAGAAAATGAAGACCGAGTGCCGATTGGCCTTTTCTACAAAGAGGAGAGGGAAATATTCAATGACCAAATTCTAGAAGATGAGGCTTCGGCAAAAGAGAGTGCTAGTCCGGATATAGAAAAAGTTGTTCAAGATTACACGTAGGAACTGTTTGAAATCACAAAGTTTTTTCTAAAACCTTGAAAAAATCATAACAGAATATTTTATACTTGGGACAGATAAACGAATCAAAAGGAGAAACAAATACTTTACGAGGGCCCGTAGCTCAACTGGCTAGAGCGCTCGGCTCATAACCGGGCGGTTGAGGGTTCGAGCCCCTCCGGGCCCACTTTTCGCTCTTGAACTTAAGATAGTTCACATCCTCAAAAGTTTATTAATTATTATTCAATAAGTTCAATACAGGTGTGAAATAATGAAGGTTGCAATTTCTACGGATTCAGGTAAAGTTTCAGGTCATTTTGGCCGTTGTCCTGAATTCACTCTGGCGGAAGTTAAAGATGGAGAGATTACCGAGAAAGAAGTAATAGAGAATCCGGGTCATAAACCTGGGTTTATTCCCAAGTTTTTGAATGAGAATGGAGCCGATATGATAATCGCAGGTGGTATTGGTAGAAAGGCTATTTCTATGTTTGACGATTTTGACGTTGACGTAGTTTCTGGATGTGGTGGAGAGGGTGTAGACGACGTTTTGGAAAAAGCGGTGAACGGAGAGTTGGAGGAAGGTGCGAATCCTTGCAGTCCTGGTGAGGGAAAAGGTTACGGAAAATCTCGTGAGGACAAGTAACAGTATTAGGTGTTCTTTGACTTCGTTTAGAGTGGATATTTGTTTTTAGAGTTAGATAATACTGTTTTTAGTTTAGATATAGGTAGTGGTGAAAAGCTTTAATATATTGAATATATATTCAACAAGTGATGGAGAAAGAAATTCAGAAGAGGGATTTGGGTATAGTTCCTAAGAAAAAATCCTCTGATTCAGAACTAGAAGGGGAAGAGGACGATGTTGGGGGTTTTCATTTGACGGAAGGTGAAGAAGATTATTTAAAATCCATAGACATTATTTCAGGGGAGGAAGAAGAAGTGACTATCTCTAAGTTAGCTGATTATTTAGGTCACAAGGCCCCGAGCGTTACAGAGATGGTGGATCGTTTGAATAAAAAGAACCTTGTCGATCACGAAAAGTATGGTGGAATTTCTCTTACGGAAAAAGGGAGGAGGCTTGCTAAGGAAGTAGAAACGAGACATGAGACTTTGGCAAATTTTTTGGAGCTCTTTGGGGTAGAAGAAGAACGTGCCGAGTTAGATGCTTGTAAGATGGAACATTTCATCAAAGATGAGACAATTGATAAGCTCCAGAATTTTTTAGAATTTGTGGAGAATTCTCCGGAGGAGCCATTGTGGTTGGAACATTTCAGAGTTTATTTAGAAAAGGAAGAGCATCCTGAGTGTGAATATAGATAGGATAATGAATATATATTTAAAAGAGATTAAAAGAATTGTTTACGAGAGAAAAATATGAAAAAAACAGATGTAGCTATTATTGGAGGTGGACCAGCAGGTATAACTGCTGCCAAAACGGCTCGGAGAAATTATCCTGACAAAGATATACTTGTGATTAGAAAAGAAGAGCAAGTTCCTATACCTTGTGGTATTCCCTATATTTTTGGAACAGTTGATTCCCCTCAGGACAATATTATTCCTGATGCAGCGCTCGAAGATGATGGCATAGGATTGATGATAGATAAAGTTGAAAAAATAGAAAAGGATAAGAAAGTTCTCAAAGTTCAGAGTGGGAATGAAGTTGCATATGAAAAGCTGGTTGTGACAACCGGTTCAGAGCCTCTTGAACCTCCTATTCCCGGAGGGGATAAAGAAAATGTTTTCTTCATTAAGAAAAGTGTTCCATATCTTCAAGATGTATTAGATGCAGTCGATGAAGCCGAGGATTTGGTTATAATTGGAGGGGGTTTTATTGGGATCGAGTTGGGAGACGAATGTCGAAAAAGGAATCAAACTAACGTTAAGATTATTGAGAGACTTCCTCATTGCTTGATGTTAGGAGGTTTTGATCCCGAACTTTGCAAGAGGGCTGAAGAGGAAGTATCGAAAAATGGCGTTGAGGTTTTGAACGGAAATAGTGTGGAGGAGATTTTAGGGGAAGATGAAGTAGATGGCGTAAGGTTAGAAAATGGGGAAAAGATAGATGCCGATGCAGTAATTATGGCTATAGGTTCGAAGCCCAATGTGGAACTAGCGCGTGATGCTGGCTTGAAATTAGGGGATAATGGTGCAGTTTATGTAGACAATCATATGAAAACCTCGGCTGATGATATATTTGCATGTGGTGACTGTGCGGAAAAGAGATCTTTCTTCACAGGAGAACCGGATCAAATAATGTTGGCTTCTATTGCTACTATGGAGGCTAGAGTAGCGGGTTCCAATCTGTTTAGTTTGGAAAGAGAGAATCCGGGACAGGTAGGAATTTATTCGACCAAGATAGGTGATACAGCTTTTGCTGTGGCAGGACTTTCGGAAAAGGTAGCGAAGGAAGAAGGATATAATATCGTTACAGGATCTTTTTCAGCACCAAATAGGCATCCGGGAAAGATGCCAGGGATGAAAGAGACTAAGGTTAAGCTTACTTTCAACAAAGATACAGGAGTTCTTATGGGGGGCCAGGTGGTTGGAGGGTTTTGCAGTGGAGAATTTATTAACGTAATAGGCTCTTGCATTCAGTCAGGGATGACAGTTGACGAGATTGCGACACTTCAAATGGGTACACACCCTGCTCTTACTGCTTCGCCAGTTGCGTATCAACTTCCCAATGCAGCGGAAGATGCTATCGGGAAGATGAAATAGTGGAGGATTTTACTTTACTATTTAATTGACTAGTAGGTTAGAAAAATGAAAGCTTATCTTGATTGTGTTCCGTGTGCTATGAGACAAGCTCTAGAAGCAAGTAGAATGGCAACGGATGATGAAGAGAAACAGAAAGAGGTTTTGAAAAAAGTAAGTTCCAAATTGGGTGAAGTTGATTGGGATGGTAACCCTTTGAACATTTCGCACATGGCGGTCAGGACTGTAGGTGAAGTGACCGGGATAAAAGACCCCTATAAGGATTTGAAAGACGAGTTCAATGAAAAAGCTATGGATATGTATCCTGATTTGGAAAAATTAGTTTTCGATTCTGATAATAGGCTTAAGACTGCTACGAAGCTGTCAATTTTAGGGAATGTTATTGATTTCGGGCCTGATAGAGAATTTGTTTTGAAAGAGGTAGTGGAAGAGAAGTTAGAAGATGATTTTGAGATAGATTTTTTTGATCAATTTGAAAGGGAATTAGAAAATGCTGAGGATATCATCTATCTATCTGATAATACCGGTGAGATAGTTTTTGATAAATTTTTATTGAATGAAATAGGAAACAAGGATATTGAATTTTTTGTCAAAGGACACCCTATTCTTAACGATGCTATGAGGGAAGACGCCGAATTCGTTGGGATTGATGAAAGGGCTAAAATATCAGATATTGGAGAGTTGGATAACGTTTCTAAAGAGATGAAAAATCGGTTGAAAGAAGCTGATTTAGTAATAAGTAAAGGTCAAGCTAATTATGAGGCTTTCAGCGAAGTAGATGCAAATATTTTCTTTTTACTCATGGTGAAATGTCCTTTGATTGGTGAAGATATAGGAGCAAAAGAGGGAGATTTGATTGTAGAGTGGTCGAAGGTCTGATTTTTGATACTTTTCTAAGATCTTGATATTTTTTTCGTAGCATCAATAATTGGTTTGAAAAAACTTAATCTTAAATTTGGATTCTCTTAAATAAGAAAGAAATTAAAAAAAGTGGATGTCCCTCTTTGCCTGTTTTACTACCTTTTTCCAATCATTGTCGTTCCACAGTTGGGACATGATTTTGTTGTACATGGTGTCCCCCTCTGATGGGGAACTTCCTCTCCACAATTCGGACATACACATGTATCAACACCTTGTCCTGTTCCTTGTCCTTGGCCTCTTCCTGTGCCTTGTCCTGTTCCTTGTCCTTGGCCTCTTCCTGTGCCTTGTCCTGTTCCTTGTCCTTGGCCTCTTCCTGTGCCTTGTCCTGTTCCTTGCTTATTCTTCATATTTCTCACCTTCTAAATATATATTCATAAAAAAAAGTAGAATCTTTTCTTTGAAAAAGCTTAGCTTTTTACCTAAAAGTGAAACTAAGAAGAATTGACAATTTATTCATTATCGTTTTTTCCAGAACGTTTTAAGAGTTCCAATTTTTCTTCCCCTATGATCTTTTTCGTTTGAGGGGTCTCTGAGTTGTAGACCGACCTGTATTCTAGATTCCTGAAGTCTTTCTCGACCTCTTGTATCTCTTCACGGTTCAATGATCTAGCAGGACTGGCCCTTAGAGGTGTGTTAATCTGGACTTCGTCAGGCTCTATTTTTCTAGCGATTTTGGCCATCTTTTTGGAAAAATTCTTATTTTTTTGAACGAACATCGTTTCGAGTGAAAAAAAGCCTTCATAATTTTTGGAAAATTTTTTCATTCCCTCAACTGTTTTTTTGAAATTTATTTTAGGGTGCGGATCGTTTACCTTTTCGAAAATTTTGGAATTGGGTGAATCTAAGCTTCCAACTACTATGTCTGCTTTTGACAGGTCTTCTCTAACATCCTTTCGGTCCATTAGGGAAGAATTAGTGATTACTGCTATAGGAAGAGAGGAATATTTTTTGATTAAATTAATGATTGAGACCATGTTTTTGCCCAGTGTTGGTTCTCCTGTTCCAGAGATAGTGAAAACGTCTGGTTCGACCTCATCAGGCAGTTTTTTCAATTCTTTTTCGATTTGAAGCTTGTCCACAAACTTTCTTCTTTTTACAGTTTTTCTTTCAGTTTCACCTAAGGAACAGTAAACGCAGTCAAAAGAGCATACTTTAGCATTTTTTTCATTTATTATGTC
>JGI1684J13235_1000050_pt1 | contig 40767 bp, 45 predicted proteins | sample PonA232FremontCA_2_FD_13235 | JGI IMG/M metagenome (IMG submission 13235) | reverse complement strand
TCACTTTTCCTTATCTCCCCATGATTCTTGATAGTGGAAAGCGCATTAGCTAAAGTATCATCACTCATTATATCACCTTACTCATGTTTCTCAAACCCAATTTTAGGAGCCATTTCTCTAAAACATCTTCTGCACAAATGTAAATCATACTGTTTAAACACGGCGCCACGAGATCCACATCTATCACACTCCGTTCTTTCCTTAACTTCACCTTTCTCTGTCAATTAGACCACCTCAACATCCAATTCTTCTTCCACAAAATCAATAGCCTCTTCCTTATCTATTCTATGTGACTTTGCTATTTTCTTAGGTTTCCTCTTTCTACGTTTGATTCTGAAACCAGGACGTATCAAATCAACATTCACATCCATTCCATAAATCCCCAGACTTGGATCATATTCCATTCCGGATATCTCTATATGTTCATCAATGCCAAAAGAGAAATTACCAGTTCGATCAAAAGATGATTCTTCTAACTCATATCCCTTAATTTCCAACAATTTTTCAAGAATGTTCTCCGCCTTCTCATCTCTAAGAGTTACCTTACATCCCAAAGGTGTGCCTTCTCTGACTTCTAATGTCTGATTAGTTTGCACTGCATAAGTTCGAACTGGCTGTTGTCCAGCAATCTCTTCTAAGACTCCTTCAGCCTTTGAAAGCTCTCGCCCTCCTTCACCAATACCCATATTCAAAACCACCTTTCCTAACTCAATCTCTTTCATAGCATTCAATCTAATCACTCTCCGGAAGAGAAATCATGGAATCATCTTCCCCAATAATGAAAACATACTCTTCAGGGGATTGAAATTCTCCTTCCTCCTCTGATATTTTAAACTGATCGGATGACGATCCTTCAATCTTTAAACACTCTTCCACCTTCCCAACTGATCCAACATTAGTTCCACCTGTAACAAGTGCAAGATTACCTTCTTCACATTTGGCGTGTTCCCTTACCTCAAGTTCAGGCAAAGAAACCTTCAAAGTATCCCCAATGCCGACGTCTTCAAAATCTCCAATAATAGTCTTACCATCATGAAATGAAATTTGTAACTTACCTCCCTTGTAAGGATGCTTACCCACAACTTTACCTAACTTAAAATCACTTTCCGCCTCATCTATCTCATAAACCAAAAGATATCCCTTCTTATCATAGGATACACGCCAACTCTTTCCATTCTCATTCAGTTTAATTATATCCATAAGCCCAACGGGATAATTGGGATTTCTCCTAACCTTACCATCCACAGATATTGAACCCTCACTTAGAATCTTTTCAGCTTCTTTTCTAGTCCGCGCTAGTCCTAGATTATCGCGTAAAGCAACAGATAATGGAACAGATTGGACTCCTTTATGGGGACCTGGGGAAGTAGTTACAGCCCATTTATCCTCTTTACTCGGAGCTTTCCTTACTTTAGGCGCGTTCATTCTCTTCAGATGGTTCTTCTCTCCTTTTTTCGACATTTTCTGACCTCCTTTCTATTATTTTATTTCTCTTATCATCATCTTCAAGATCAATTACCTCAACATTTGACGGATGTATTGGATTTGAAACCTCGGTTTCATCAGCTGTAGCCACATCCACTCCCTCCACCAATATACGTTGACTATCAGTATCAACCTCTGTTATTTCCCCTTCTAACCCCTTAAAATCCCCACGTTTTACTCTCACTTCATCACCAGTTCTAAGAGAAATTGACCTAAAATCATAATTATCTCTTATCTCAGGAGCAAGACGAGCTGAAATCGATTTCACCTTTCTATGAAGATTCTTTTCACCTTTAGCCATCACAATCACCTATACTATTATTGTAGATATTCCTGCCACTTGCGGCCACCTTTCAGCAGCCTCTCTTGCAATTGGACCTGTAACTTCAGAACCCTGAGGTTCACCTTCAGAATTAACGAGTACAGAAGCATTATCTTCAAACTTCACTCTCATACCATTCAACCTTCGATACTCCTTAGTTTGTCTTATCACAATTCCATGAACCACCTGTTTTCGAAGTTCTGGCTTACCCTTCTTCACCGACGCTACAAACATATCCCCAACTCCAGCCTTCGCCATTCTTCTTTGAGTGCCCTTATATCCTACTACAGAGATTAGACCTAATTCCTTAGCTCCACTATTATCCGCACACTCAAGACGAGCACCTTGAGATAAGGTCTTTGTAGGAACTACCGGAGGAGAGCCTGACTTTGAACTAGGCACCTTGTTCACCTTCTGATTCCTTCTTTTCCAAGACTACGAAGGATTTCTGTTTGCTGAGTTTTCGACACTCTCCAATCTTAACATTATCCCCCTCACTGACATCAATGCATGGTGGATTATGAGCCTGAACCCGAGATGACCTTCTCTCATACCTTTCAAATTTAGGAACCTTTTCGGAATAATATCTCTCTATTATCACTGTTCGATCCATCTTATCACTCACTATCTTACCCTCGAAAGTCCTACCTCTAACGTTAAGACTGCCGTGATGTGGGCACTTTTGATCTTCGCACTCTTTTTCAGGTTTCTTAATATCTGTACCTACCATTTTTTTCACCTTAGTTTCTTTACCCTATCTTCAGGTCGGGTTTCTAATTCTTTTCCCTTCACTTTTACTTCTTCTCCTTTTGGAGTCGTTATTGACATCTTTATACCTCTTTTGGGAACTTTTTTTAATCCTTCTTCGTCTTTCAAACTTATCATTTTCTTAGTTTCATCCATAATAACACCACTCTTACCTATTAAAGAGGGCTCAGAACTGTCCAAAATTTTCACCTCTAGTCCAATCAACTCATGCTGGAAGAGATTTTCCTTAGTAACGGTCATTAGGACCCTACTCCACATCTATCATAGATGAGGAAAACCCCATATCAACCAGCAGATCCTTCATCTTTGACTTGTGGTCTCCCTGCAATTCAATTCTGCCTTCCTTAACCGTTCCACCACATGCGAGCTTTTTCTTCAGTTTACTCGCAATATCCTCCTTATCTACTTCTTCCTCCGCCAATCCTTTCACGATAGTAACAGACTTGCCAAAGGACCGCTCCTGCGTAAAAACCCTAATCCGCTGCTGTTCCTGAGCGATTTCTTCACAAGCACAGATCTCTTTGGGAAGGCCACAAGTTGGACATATTTCTGGCATTAGCTCTTATCTACCTCCCTATTATCAACTTCTTCCTTCATTATAGTCAATATCCTAGCAATAGTTCTCTTCAACTCTTGAACTCGACCTGGATTATCGAGAGAACCACCAGCCGCCGCAACTGCTCTCTCCCTCGCCAGTTCAGACCTGAGCTCAGCAACTTCCGCCACCATCTCTTCGACATTCATGTCACGAATTTCATCCGGTTTCAAAATAGCCATCATAAAACACCTATCACTTATTCTTCCTCTTCTGCAGATTCTTCCACTTCATCTACCTCTTCAGGATACTCCTCAGCCTTCTCCTCAATTTTCTCCTCTAACTTCTCATCCTCATCGTCCTCACCAGGAAGAATCTCTCCAGGAGGCATAATACTAACCTTTACACCAACCGTGCCTGCAGGAAGCTCCGCTACTCCTTGACCAACATCGACATGTTTCGAAGCTGCATTTCCAGCTTTCTTCAAATAACCTTCATAAAATCGTTCTTCCCGAGCAAAATCTCCCGTTAACTTCCCGGAAATCAATATCTCTACTCCTCTAGCTCCCGCCTCCATTATCTCTTCTAGAGCTCCGTAACCAACTTTCCTGAAATAAACACCTCTAGTCAAAAGAAAAGCAACTCTGTTCGCCATTATAGAAGCATTAAACTCAGGGACTTCAATCTCTTCAACTTCCACCTGAGGATTCTCTATGCCAAACTGATTATCCAATTTTTCTGTCAAATCTTGAATACTCCGTCCACCTCTACCAATAACCACACCTGGTCTCTCAGCGTAAATAGTAACTCTCGACCCCATCGGAGTTCTACGAATCTCCATCCCACCATATCCTGCTTCTTCCAACTCCTCCTCCAAATACTCCTCCAATCTCGCTCGATCGAGACCTTTCTGAATGAAAAGTTCCTTCATAGACATTCTAATCAGCCCTCACAACTATTTCGACATTCGTAGTGGGAGTTTGAGAAGGAGATGCTCTTCCAAAAGCTCTAGGTTGAATACCTGGAAACTCTATGCCCTCCTTAGCACTAGCATGTATAATCCTGAGATTTTCCATCATCAACCCCTCATACTCGGCATTAGCCTCAACGTTTCCCAAAACTTCAAGAATCTTTTTCGCCGCTTTCACCGGGTATCCACCTGCCTTAATATTATCACCTTTTTTGTGACCTCTTTTTCCATCATGTCGAGTATAAGGTACCACTTTGTCCTTATTAATCACTTCTTCAAGAAAATTCATAGCTTGCTCCAATTTCATCCCTTTAATTTCTTTACAAATCTCCACAGAATCTTTCGGAGATATATGGAACTCCTTTCCATAAGCTTTAGCACACTTTTCCTCATCAATTTCGGTAGAATATTCATGTTCTGGCATAATATCACTTCAACGGCACATATAGTGAACTTCTCGTAGCTCCAATTCCAGGAGTAGAATGTTCCACTTTCTTTCTAGTAAGAGCAAATTCTCCCAACCTGTGACCCACCATTTCGGGCTCAACCTCAACCGTCGCGAACTCTTCTCCATTATAAACTCCAAACCTTAGATCTACCATCTTAGGTAAAATGATCATGTCTCTACAGTGTGTGCGAATAAACTCTTCTTTAGGATTCTCCATCTTATTTACTTCTCTGACTCTCTCAAGCAACTTCTTCTGTCTGGGAGGTAGACCTCTATCCAACATTCGTCTTTCTTTAGACGGAAGAAGCTCAGCAAACTCTTCAAGAGACATATCTTGAAGTTCCGACAAACTGTAACCTCTAAACTCAAAATCCGTAGGCATTTTTAATCCCTGCCTCCAGTTCTCTTAGCGCTAATAAGACCAATCTTCTGACCAGGAGGTGCATCCCTCGTAACTGTCCTAGGCCTCCCTGCATGTCTACCTCTACCGGAACCAAACGGATGATCCACAGCGTTCATCGCAACACCCGATACGCGAGGATACGGTTTACCTTTTGATTTCCTCTCATAACTTCTATTACTAGCTTTAACGAATGGCTTATCTTTTCTACCTCCACCTGCAACAATCCCAATAGTAGCCCTACATTTAGGATTAAAAGATTTAATCTCACCGGAAGGTAACTGAACACTTGCCTGACCAACATCATGTGTGATAAGAGTAGCGTTTGTACCAGAAGCCCTAGCAAACTCTCCGCCTTTTCCCGGCTGAGATTCGATGTTATGAATATAGGTTCCTTCAGGAATTTCAGAAAGTGGCAAAGTATTTCCAGGCTTAATATCTGCCGAAATACCAGCCTCTATTTCATCTCCTACCTTTATGCCTTCTGGAGCTAACACCATCCTTTCACTACCGTCTTCATATCTAACAGTAGCTATAGGGGCTCTCCTGCCTGGCTCTTTAATTATATCAACTACTTCAGCGGTCAAGTTCTCTTCATCAGGCAACTCTAATTCGTTCTTATTTTTCGATACCCTGGCCCTATAGTTAGGCGAACCACGACCAATTCTTTGAGCTCTAGTTCTCTTTCCCATTTTAGAACACTCCTAACCTCGCTGCTATTTCGTCTGCATTATAGTCCGGTGCCAATTTAACAAACGCTCTTTTTTCAGCGTTTGGGGTAATATGAGTATTAACATCTTCAACCTCTACATCAAACAAAATTTCAACGGCCTCCTTAATCTCCCTCTTATTTGAATCCTCCGCAACTATAAAGACCAACTTGTTTTCTTCCTCTATAAGCCGAACTGCTTTTTCCGTAATCCTCGGATGGACAATAACCTGATGCGGATTCTTCAATTAGAAAACCTCCTATCCATACCCTCTAAAGCTGATTCAGTCCAAACAGTAAGTCTTATCGGATCTCCACCAGGTGCCAAATCTTCAGTGTCAAGTTGGTCAATATCCACAATATCGACTCCCGGAATATTCCGTGCGCCTCTCCTTATACCTCTATCCTCTGATATCACTACCAAAGGACCAACCTTCTTCTTGTATTTTCGCCCTCTCGCGGTCCCCTTTCCAGATCTGACATTTCGACCATTTTTTACCCTCTCCACATCAGACCAAACTCCTAGATTTTCAAACGCTTCCTTAACCTTCCTCGTTTTATCCAATTCTTCAAAGTCATCATCGACGACAATTGGAACCTCATCCAAATCATCAATAGAATGACCTCTAGATGAAACTAATTCCAACTTATTAGTAGCTGCTATAGCTGAGCGCAAACCTAAATATTTTTCTTTCTTGTTTATTCCCTCTGCAGAATCTTTTTCAGATTTTGGCGGATGCGCAACTCTCCCACCAACAGTAAATGGAGCCCATGCTGCTCTTCCGGCCGCATGATATCTCCTTCCTTGAATTCTCTTTACCCTGGTCTGACCTGAACCTTTAGGAGGAGTATCAGCAGTATTCTTCATGCCGGCCCTTTGATCAGTTCCCTTTGGCTGAACTTTAGAACTCTGAAAAGACAAAACAGACTTTTTGATTATATCTGGTCTAACGTCCTGAACAAAAACATTCGAAAATTCCATCTCTTTTTCTTCTTCACCTTCCAATGAATTAACCGATATCTTACCCATCTCTAATTACCTCCTTGTTGAGAACTAGTGTCTATATATGTGATATCCGGTGGTGTAGTGGGCAACTCTTTCTTCTCCCGTATCGGCTTCCTCATGAAAACCAGCCGTTTAGTAGATCCTGGAACAGAACCCTTTATCATGACATATTCATTCTGTACTTCACCAAATCTGAGAAAACCACCATCTGGAGTTACCTTCTCTCCATTCTCATCAACTTTCAAAATCCGTTTGTTGTACTCCATTCTTTGATGGTAACCTTCTTGACCAGAAGTAGGTACTGAACTCATAATTCTATTTGGATTCCAAGGTCCCAAAACACCAGTATGCCTCCTGGCTTGTTGAACTTTTCTAGGCTGTATCTTTACTCCCCATCGCTGAACTGGTCCTTCAAATCCTTTACCTTTAGTAATCGCAAAAACATCAGAATAATTTCCCTCATCAAACACCTCGGAAAATTTGACCTCTTCTCCAAGTATGTCCTTTGAATAATCCCACTTTTCTTCTATAGAATCTCCACCTAACCTCAATTCCATAACTTTGGGTTTTTTCTTTGGAACCGAACTTAACCTAGGTTGAGTATTGAACAAAACGACCACGTCCTCCACCTTACCTTTATCCATAAACTTCTCAGCATTATCAAAAGCTTCTTCTTGACCATAATCTTCAGGAAGCTTAATCCTCCTGCTCAAATCCTCACTGAACTCTTCAGCCCAAACCTCAGTAAGAGCTTTCTCGCCTTCATAATCCTCACCATAAACCCTTATTCCACAAACTCGAATCGGAGGGACTTCCAAAATAGTGACAGGTACATTAATCTCTTGACCTTCTGTACGTCTCCCTGGATGATCATCTACCATAAAGATATGGGTCATTCCAGCCTTATACCCTGGGAAGCCCAAAAGACTTACCTCTCCTTTGTCAGGCCAAGATCTTATTCTAGGCTTTTCGTCCGACGCGTGCTTTTTCGGGGCATGTGCTAACGAACCCCTTCGCGGATGAGTTTTTTCTGGCATATTTTCATTTTCTCCTTACTTGTACATTCAAAACCGCAAGTGTTGCGGCGAGCGCTTCTTCGGACCGAACGGTTTTGGAACCCTGCTCGGGAATGGTATTTATTATTTCATCAAACAGGTCATCGGGACCGACATCCTGTTTCTCGCAAATACCGTATATTCCTTCGTACGGACCTCCGAAGGTTACCGCCAATTTTTTTGCGGCCTCGTTCGACTTTATTCCTTCTACGGCCTCATATAAATTTTGCCCGTATCGGGACGTTCCAATACTATAGTCAGGGTTTGCTTTTTTTAAACTCTGGGAGATATTTTTAGTCTTCTCTATGTTAAATCCCCAGTATTGAGAAACTTCGCTTTTTCTTACTATTTGAACCTTTCTCTTATTGCCCGCTACTTTTTCACCTAATCTAACGGTTACTCGAGTCTCCTCCTCCAACTCCTCACCTACTACCCCCTCATCCGACAAACCTATGTTCAAAATAGACTGCCCTTTATCACAACTTATGACAGCTGCTTCCCTAATATCTCCCTTTTCATTTTTCTCGTCTCTCAGCGGATGATGTGGCGTCCTCAAAGGCGGTAAAATACCTACAAAACGTAATTCTTCCTTACGAGGAAACAAATCCTTCCTCAAATACTGAGGTGTTTCCATATAACTCAATAAATCCATCATAAGTGAACCTTCCTCTTGAGGATTTTCAACCTTATCAGCATAATCATCATAAATGAACAGATTATCCACTCTAAAAATAGACAAATACCGACCTACCTGACCCAATTTCAAAGTCTTCATTCGCAAATCAGAAGAATCAGCTACAAGCGAAACCGGCAGATGAACGGAAAAGCTATAATCAGTCATAAGAGCTCACAACGAATTATCCCTTAGCTACACCTATCGGTTTTAAACGGACCCCCAAATCTCCAATACCCGCCTTATCACTGACTTCAACCACAGAATCCACATCCTTATAAGCTCCTGGGGCCTCTTCAGCTATCACTGACCCGTGAGTAGCTCTAACATAAATACCATCTCTCTCCCAAAGCTCATCCTTCACATCTTCACCCCAGAACTTTCCTTTAGCACCTGATCGACTCATAACACGACCTGAACCATGAGCTGTCGAAGAGAACGTTTCTTCAGACCCACTTTCAGTCCCTGTAAGAACATAGCTAGCGGTTCCCATATTCCCTGGTATTATGACAGGCTGACCTATATCTCTATACTTTTTAGGGACATCAGAATGGCCGGGAGGAAAAGCTCTAGTGGCACCCTTTCTGTGAACGCAAACACCCGTATTACTACTGTTTATCTTATGTTCTTCAAACTTGGCCACATTGTGAGCAACGTCATACAAGACTTCCATACCTAAGTCCTCAGCTGAACTATCAAAATACTTAGCAAAAGTTTCTCTAACCCAGTGAGTAATCATTTGTCTATTAGCCCAAGCAAAGTTTGCTGCGGAAGACATCTGCTTTAGATAATCTTGACCTTCTTCCGATTTTATTGGAACGTTAACAAGCTCTCTATCTGGCAACTCTATATCATAATCTTTAGCAGCTTTTTCCATCCTCCTCAAACTATCAGAACAAACCTGATGACCAAATCCTCTAGACCCTGTATGAATCATAACCATTAACTGACCCTCTCCAGAAATATCCAATTTCTCAGCCGCCACTTCATCATAAATTTCATCAACATATTGAACTTCCAGAAAATGATTCCCACTTCCCAAACTTCCCACTTGGGTTTTACCTCTATCTTTTGCTTTTGAACTTATTTTTTCAGGATCGGCCGCATCTAATCGCCCTTTTTCTTCTATCCTTTCCAGGTCCTGATTCCATCCGTAACCATTATCTACACACCACTTTGAACCGGCTTCAAGAACTTCTTCTAACTCGGATTTTGAAAGATGAATATTGCTCTTACTACCAACACCAGAAGGAATCTTATCAAACAATCTATCCACTAGATCTCTTATGCCACCCTTCACATCGGACTTTTTCAAATCAGTCCTAAGAAGTCTAACACCACAATTAATATCATAACCAACACCGCCAGGGGATATGACACCTTCATCAGCATCAGTAGCAGCGACCCCCCCTATGGGAAAACCATAACCCTGATGACCATCAGGTAGGACAACTGAATATTTGTAAATACCTCCCAAAGAAGAGACATTGGATCCTTGCTCTAACGTTCTATCTTGTTTCATGTGGTTCAAAATATCTTTATTCGCATAAACTCTGGTTGGGACTCTCATCTCAGGCTTATGATCTTTAGGGATTTCCCATCTATAATCATCTATCTGTTCAAGAGGACCATTCCAACTCATTTAATTTTCACCTTACGCAGTAAGAATTAACATGATTTTCGTAAAAATGATTCGCATTCTCAAATATCCACAACAACTTGAACAGAAAACAGGTCTCCTTCTTTTTCAATCTCCATCATGTGATAGGTCATTGCCTTAACCTCGGTTCTTTGACCATGCTTATCCGAATCATACTCTTCCCCTCTAACCACTCCACTTAGTTCATAACCCTTCTCAAATTCTAAAATCTCATCTAAGCTAAACTCAGAAGCGATGAAATCTTTACCATCATGCAGATATATGAGTTCATCCAACCAATCATACAGCAAAGCTTTCAAATCTTCAGAACTCAAGCTTATCTCAACTTCTTGTTCTGGTGTAACCCTTTCGGAATCCGCATAAATCTCAGTAAGAGCTAACCCTGCGTTCTCAAAAGACTCTTCCAGAGTCTGACCATAAGCTCTAAAACCAGTATCAGCCGGATGATCTATCCACTCAAACTTTTTCATTCAACTCACACATTTAGAATACTCAAACCACATTTAACTATTAATCTAGCAAAGGTCAAAGCCCACAAAATTTCAATAATTCTCCAAATCAGGAAGTTTTTCAAAATCCAAGCGCCCCCCCATCGAAGTAATACACCTCGAAGCGGCTAAATTCCCCATCTCACCACACTCACGAAGATTTCTACCTTTCAAAACACCATAAAGAAAGCCAGATTCAAAGGCATCACCAGCACCCGTAGTATCAACAACATCAACAGCCGTAGCTTCTATCCTATATTCATCTTCGCCATCAGTGACAAAACAACCCTCTTCTCCTAACTTTACCGCCACCACATCAACTCCCAACTCAATGAGTTCCCTAGCTCCTTCTTCAACCTCTCTCTCAGTCAATGTCTTAAGCTCACTCTTATTAGGAAAAAATAAGTTCAATTTTTTCAACAAAGGTTTCAAATAATCTAATTCTTTCTGAGCATAGATACAGCTAGGATCTAAACTTATTTCTATGGAATTATCCATTTCATTCACCACCTTTCTTTGGACTTCGAAAGCACTTCCACCTACAAAAGAAGAAAGATGTAGCCATTCCGCCGTTTCCACATAATCCAAATCAACTTCTTCAAATCTGATTTCATCATTAACACCAGGATCGATATAAAAAGCTCTCTCCCCATCGGAGTCAACATAACCAATCGCGCTTCCACTTCTACCCGTTTCAGTAACGACAATTCCGGAAGTGTCAACATTCCATTCTTCGAACTCTGAAATATGTAGATTTCCTTCCCGATCATCAGCTACCTTCCCCACCATCCCAGTTTCCAATCCGAGTTTAGCCAGATTGACTATAGAATTCGCTGCCGACCCCCCACATGATTCGCTATAATCTCTAACTATCCCTGCTTCATTCGCATCTGCTATCCTATCTACTTTATAGAGCTTATCTACATTCAGAGCGCCGTAACCTATTACATCTAAAGTCATATTCAAAACAACTCTTTAAGATAAATCTCGTAACTCCCTAAATTACCGTCATAGTTACCAGCAGATATCTTCTCAACACCATCAAACTCTAAAACAGTCTCAATGCCCACTCTCATAGCTTCTTTACATTCCTCCATATTTCTCGCATTGATAACAATCTCAGGGATGTATTCTATACCCTCAGGGACTTTAGAATCATCATCTAACTCGTCTCTTAAAGACGGACAATAAGGATGGTTCGTTGTGGGGCCAATCTCAGGATAATTAGTTTCGGTTTTTGACCCTGCTGAAACAATTCCAAATGGAGTTATTGCTCCGTCCACTTCTCTGATGGCCTGAACGGCCTTCCTACCAGCCCTAACTACAGCTTCCTTTGAACTGCAAAAGTACCAAAAGTTCCCACCTGAAACTCCTCTAGTATAACCTAAAGTTTTCTCTATTTCAAAATCCGGAACCATGATAGGAACTATTATCATGTCTCGACCGTAACGTTCCTCGACCCATTCATATCCATCTCCACAATGTCCCACTCTATCCATCATGTCTAACTCTCCATTGGTATCAGTCGAAGCATCAAAAACCGATGTAAAGGGTTTAACCAGAATATCTTGTCTTATCCGATAAGACATCTCTTCTTCAAATTTTTTTACGGACTCCTCTTCGGGTTCTCCGCTTCCCCAAAACTGCAAAACCGCTCCCTGCCTACCATCGGGAGTCTCGTCTTTGTCTAACCACTTCTCAATACCTCCCTCAATCCTTCCTATCACTGTAGCCGGGGTCGAAGTAGCGTCATGAGCTGCGGATTTAAGGGTCTCTTCATCATCGGCAGTTAGAATTATCCTGCAGTAAAATCCTTTGAAACCTTCTGCGTAAGTATCCTCTATCTTTGAAGATTTTTTCATTATCATCCAAGTCTACCTCTCTGTTTTCCCCTTACTTTCTTTCGAAAATATGAGCTATCCTCGACTAATTTTTCTATATTTACCCTTTCGTTCTTAGCCGTTATCAACGGAAGGTTTTCGGAATATGTCTGATTTATCCTATCTTTTAATTCTTCATCATCACACAATTCATCGACTTTACCACGACTCCAATTCTTTACCAAATTTAACGTCCCCTCCTTTCCATATTTTTTGAAAACTCGCGACAATAACGAGAGGATTAAAGCATTTTCAGATGCCACTATAATCTCCGCATTTTCCACCGCGTACTTGTTCCCGTTGAAAGAAACTGTCAGACCTCCTTTTTCTTTTAAGGTTTGAAAAGCCTCTACATCAGTGATACTATCCCCTATATATATCATATCATCATATCCTATTTCTAAATCTTTAGATATTTCACGGATTGACTCTGCCTTCTGGCGACCGCCAACCGGTTCCACTTCTTCTAAAATATTACCAATCTCTAGGCTAGGTATCTTCTCCTCGAATATTTCATCCAATTCATGAACTGTTTTTCTCGATTTCACCGGAATATCGTCCAAATTTTTAGCATTTCTAGGAAATTTAATCCTATCTAAACTTTCAATCTTCTCTTTAATCTTAATCAATCTACTTTTTTCACCTTCTCCAAAAGAAAAATCGTCAAGCGAAACTTCAGTAGAATAAGCACCGTCAAACAAAAAATCAAACTTTTCACGAAGAGCATTTATATAATAACCATAACTCGTACTAACCACAAAAACCGGCATCATAGAACTAATACAGCCCAGAGTTTTCTCAGCCCCGGGAACAAGAGAAATATTCTCCTGAGAAAAATTCAATAACTCAACATCAGTCACATCATACGCCTTCAAAAATGGAAGAATAAACTTTAAAGTCGACCCACTCACATATTCATTATCTTGAACTATTTCTGACTTAACATCGTCATACTCACTTAAAATAGTGAATAGCTCGCCACCATTAGGTAAAAACTTTTCAGCAATCTCAAAAGCGTTGTCATTCTTAGAGATTGGACCTTCACAATCCGTTATATAAGCCTTTTCAGGCTCTTCATCAGAAGATTTACCCATGTAAAGCTCCCAACAAGTATAACATCTCCAAGATTATAACCTCTATCCAAATTAGAGTCAACAATCTACTAAAGACACCTGTCAAAGAAATTTTCTAAGCATAAAGCAGAACGAAATTGAAGAAAATCAAGATAAGCACGACAAAACTCATAGCCTGGGAAATCTTCGAAGCCCAAATCTTTGAATTTGAAATTTTTTCCACCAACCCTTCAAATATATGCCCTCCATCTAACGGCTTCAACGGTAATAAATTGAACAAAGCTACTAAAAAACTCAAAGAAAAAATCCATTTCAACAATCTGATAATGGGCCATGGAATAACGGAGTCATAAACTCTATTATCGATACGAGATCTGCCTATTATCTCCCCATACGAGGCTAAAAACATCAAATCTGGGCGTAAAAAATTACGCTCCGGAAAAGAAGTTGAGTGCAAAAAGGAAATACCCATATATCCTTCAAAATTTGAAAAGTTTTCACCCTTATCGAAAAATCTTAGATGAACACCTAGATAGCCACTATTTTCTCTAGGATGCTGACCCAAAATCACGGAATAAAGATTGTCCTCAGTTTCAAGTAAAACATTATCTCCAGCAGAAGTATTATCCAGAACCTTACTCAATTCTTGAAGATTATCAATATCAACACCACAAAGCCTATCAACTCTAGAATTAGGAGGTACTCCCGCATTGTCAGCTGCACTATTTCCCGTCACCCTGCTTATGTAAACCCCAGAGGCCGGAATCCTCAACAAAAATTTATTCTCCTCTGTTCCTAATACCAAATTCTCTCCAGATTCTACCCCATCCAATGCCTCTTCCAAACTCTCCACCCCATCAATCATATGATTATCAAAACTCGTCACCCGAGTCTCAGTCTGAATCCCCACATCCTCCACTACAGACCCACCATCAACAGCACCGACATAAACCACTGGAAGAGGTTGTATAAGAGCAATGACCAACACCAGTGCAATAATCGCAGCAACAATATTTGCCATCGGGCCTGCCCCAGCCACCTGCATTCTCTTTTCAGGAGCGGCTTCTTCGAACTCCTCATCATCCTGCTCAACAAAAGCACCAGGTATTACAAACAGAAATATTGCAAGACCTGTAGACTTCGCCTTCAACTTCAACCGCCTCAAAATAACACCGTGAGCCGGTTCATGTACCAACAGGACCACACCTAAAGAAAGAATTCCTACTATAAACGGAATGTTAACTCCTGGAATGATAATAGGACGTGTCTTGGCCCCCTGAGGAATCTGCAAAGCTACCTCATCACTGAAAAAAGCCATCATACCCTGAGTCGTTCCCTGAAACAATAAAAAGAAAAAGACTATCATAATCCCTATTCCAAAAATGGCCGAAAATACACCAAATCCTTTGAANAATCTCTTAAACCGTTTCGCAAGACTATCCAGATAACCTAAACCCTTCTCAGTCCTCCACATCACCGACCCAATCCCAAGAGAGATTCCTTTAGACTCTAGATCATACTTGCGACTAATTAGATAAATCGAGACCCAAAAAATCGTTGCAAACACAGCTAATATCTTCAACCTGAATAAAATATCCATCCATGACAACCTCTATAGCAAGAAACCATTAAAGTCGAGATATTAAGAAATTAACCCTTCTCCAAATTTTGCTTAATGATGACGCCGGGGCTGGGATTTGAACCCAGATGGCCCGAGGGGCCACCGGCTCTCAAGGCCGGCGCATTGCCAGGTTCTGCCACCCCGGCACTTACTTCTACATTAGCCTAAATTGAATTCATCCTAATTGAATTTTTAGAAATAGATAAGATAAAAATTAAGAAGTCATAGTTATTTCGATATTCACTTCTTCTGGGACCTGAACTCTCATGATTTGTTTCATCGCCCTTTCATTGGCTTCCATATCGATCAATCTCTTATGAACCCTCATCTCCCACTTATCCCAAGTGGCCGTACCCTCTCCATCAGGAGATTTTCTAACAGGGACTTTTACCTTCTCCGTAGGTAATGGGATAGGTCCTGATTTTTCAGCTCCTATTCTCTCAGCTATTCCAACAAGCTCATCACAAACATCATTTAGCTCCTCGATGTCCGTTCCGGAAAGTTTTATTCTTGCTCTCTGCATGTTCTCACTCTATACCAAATCACTCGGTCTTGAATTAAAAAAGCTTTAGGTAAAAAACTGTTCAAAACAGTTAAATCGACAACAAATTCTTCGATATCAACTTTACCCATCACAAAAACGGAACAAAAATAGTGCTCAAAAATTGAATACTTAAAAATATCAATAAAAAAAAGGGAAGGAATTTTTGTTTTTTAGGAAAATTCCATGATTACTTAGTTTCCGTAATCTTTGTACAAACTCCAGCAGCAACAGTCTGACCCATATCTCGAATAGCAAACCGACTCAACTGCGGCAAATCAGTTGCCGACTCGATAACCATCGGTCTATTAGGCCGGACTCTAATCGTCGCCATATCACCGCTCTGGATAAAGTCAGGATGTTCTTCCTCAACTTCTCCTGTCTTTGAATCCAGTTTTTGCATTATCTCAGTAATTTCACACGCTATCTGAGATGTATGCGCATGGAAGACAGGTTTGTATCCAGCCGTTATCGCTGACGGATGCTCTAGAACTGCAATCCTCGCCTCAAATTCTTCTACAATAGGAGGCTCTTCTCCTGGGTGACTGGCAACTTCGCCTCTTTTTACTTCGTCTTTGCCAAGTCCACGTACATTAAATCCTATATTGTCACCTGGACCGGCTTCTTCAATCTCTTCGTGGTGCATCTCTATCGATTTCAGCTCTGCAGTATTTCCTGATGGACTAAATACAACGGAGTCATCAGATTTTATCTTACCAGTCTCTACTCTACCGACAGGAACAGTTCCTACTCCTTCAACAGAGTAAACATCCTGGATAGGTATTCTCAAAGGTTTGTCTACTGGCTTCTCTGGAACTTCGAAATCATCCAATGATTCGAGTAGCGTCTTGCCATCCCACCAATCCAGATTGTCACTGGATTCAGCGACGTTATCCCCTTCAAAGGCGGAAATCGGCACATAGTTGAACTCTTGAGGATCCGCAAATCCGATTCCTTCTAAGAGCTCATTCAATTCGCTTTTAATTTCTTCGAAAGTCCCTTGTTTATATCCGATTTTATCCATCTTGTTCACAGCTATTACGAGCTGGTCAATTCCCAGAGTGTAAGCTAGAGCCGCATGCTCTTTCGTTTGCGGCATTACACCGTCATCCGCAGCTACTACCAATATAGCAGCATCTGCTTGGCTTGCTCCAGTAATCATGTTCTTCACAAAGTCACTGTGTCCTGGGGCGTCAATCACTGTAAAGTAAAAATCGTCAGTCTCAAATTTTTCATGGGCCAGATCTATAGTAAGTCCTCGTTCTCGTTCTTCCTTAACGGCGTCCATTACCCATGCAAATTTAAAGTTCTCTTTTCCTACTTCTTTTCCTTGCTCTTCGTATTCATCGATTACTGAATCATCGACTTTTCCTGTTTCGTAAAAAGTCCTTCCTACAAGTGTTGATTTTCCATGGTCGACATGACCAATAACTGCCAAATTTAAATGTGGTTTCTCTGGCATAGTACCTCCTTTCAGTAGTATTCTCATTCCATTAAAAAGCCTTTCGCTATTTATCTGGCACCTTTGGCTATTCGCTCAACACCAGACTTCTTTTCAACGCCATAACTATCTCTGTCACCTTGAGCCCCTAAAATCAATTCCTCTGCCAGACATTCTTCTATAGACTCATCACTCTTGAAAGTAGAAGAGTAAGCTCCATCAGAAATATGCCTCAAAGCTATATCCAATCTTCTTAAAGGAGCTGAGTCGACAGCCTCATGATAAGTTATCCCCCCATAGCTAATCTTCGTAGTCTCTTCACGGGGGGCCGATTTTTGAATAGCATCCACTAGAACTTGAACCGGATTCTCATCAGTTTCATTTTCTATAATTTCAAAAGCCCTTCTAACTATCTTAAAAGCTTTCTCCTTATCTCCACAATTCTTTGATCCCCGTATGGTTTTACCGCCGGCCTTATCTTTTCCAGGACCCGACCTCATCAATTTATTCATTAATCTTTCAACGATAGATACATCAGCTTTATCGAAACGTTTTCCATTCTGTCGACCTGCAGAATGGGGGGCCATCTTCGGTTCCAATTTAATATATCTCCTTAGGCCTCGATCGTCAATCTCAACATCTTCAACACCCCAAGTATCAAAATATTTCAATGGCATTTTTTACCTCGCAGGTTTCTCCTTATTGCCCCGAACTAACTCTTCCAAAGAAACTCCATTAACTTTGATAACTTTATGAGCTACACCAGGAATGTCTCCTTTAGCTCCACCTTCAGCCCCTCCAATACCTTCAACTAAAACCTCATCATGCTCGTCTATGAAACTAATAGCATTTTCACCTGGAACAAAAGAGGTAATCCTCCTTCCATTCTTAATAACTTGAACTCTTACACATTTTCTAACAGCAGAGTTAGGCTGTTTAGCCTCTACACCTACTTTAGACAGAACTATTCCTCTCGCCTGAGGTGCTCCTTCCAAAGGATCGGTTTTCTTGTCCAAGCCAAGCATTCTCCGTTTGTAATCCTCATCCTGCCATCTCCTTTTCTGTCTACTTTTCTTCAGCTTTCTTGCCGCAAACTCTCCACTTGCTCCATTACTCATATTTTTTACCTACTCATCACTATTTGTTAAAACCTTCTTTAAAAGTTCAGGCAAAAGAAACATCCGCCATATCGTGATGCCTATCTGAAAGTCTTCTAACTCTATCTATATTCCACCCATTTTTGCCTACCGCTCGTCCCTTCTCCGACTCATCCACCTCAATCGTCGCAGTCATCTTATCACCCTCTTCATGAACCTCAATACTCTCCAGTTCAATAGGTGAAAATATATTTCTTAAAAACTGTTCTGGATCGTCAGAATACTGAACAACATGGACTTTCTTATCTAGCTTGTTCCTAACCTTCTGAATGTTCTTTCCATTCTCGCCAATGGCTTTGCCCATATCGTCTTCATTTACTACAAAGGTTAGCCTATCGTTCTCCTCATTTTCGACTACGTCTTTAGGGGTTACGTCTGTAAGATTTTCAAATAAAGATATATACCTCAACTTCTCGTTGGACAGCTTAAATTCCAATATCTATCCCTCAAATTCTAAAATATTCGAATCACCAGGATCTAAAACTGCGAGTACTGCCACAGAAAACGGCTCTCCTAGCGCCAAACCTAAATCCTTACTACCGCCTGAATAACGATTGATAGGTATATCATTTTCCTCACTGTACTCTTCCAATTTATCCTCTACATCTGCAGGAGCGGACATAGAAATAACTGTAAGTAAAGATGAATCTGATTTAGTTGCCTTTAATGTCTCATTGGAACCTAAAACAACTTTTCCAGTCCTTTCAGCTTCTCTCAATTCCTCTTCAACTTTCACTTTCGTCTCCCCTACCCATCTGTAGTTCAACGGACCCCGTACCTAATGGCACAGGTTGACCAGCAATAACGTTCTCGACTATACCATCTAATTTATCCACTTCACCTTTCTCACTCGCTTCGATTAGGTGCTTAACAGTAACCTCAAATCCCGCTCTTGCAAGAACACTGGCTTTCTCCCCACTTATACCATGTCTTCCTATCTGCCTCAATTCACCAGTATTTGTCATAGCATCAGCTGTTAACATTATATGCCGAACATCAACGTCCAACCCCTGTTCCCCCAAAGTTTGAGTAGCCTCCTCAATAACCGAATTTCGAGCTGCTTCAACACCCAAAACTTCCTCTATTTCTCGCACATGATTAGTAGTAGTATGGGTTAGATCTACTTCAGGTTGACGCAAAATCTCTTCCAGATTAGTTCCTTCAGTATAAATTACGTATCCTTCATCTTCAGCCTTAACGATAACTCGTTTAATGCCTTCAACACCACCGAGTTGGATTTCTTTGGCTTTAGCCACAATTCTTCGAAGTTCTGGTGGCGAAGGTTCTTCAGGTTTTACTCTAAGCTTGAATCCTTCGGCTTTTACTTTTGTATTTAATTCGTCTTGCAAAATTTCTCTTACGTCACTAGGTTTCATATCTTTATTCCGAATCTGTTCTCTATCCAAGTTCAAAATAAACTCCATATTAATCAAATCGGTTTCTGTTCGAGTAACTGCGTCTTCTAACTTTAACATCTCTATCTTTTCTGCAAATTTTTTCGCCTTACTCCTATCTTTTCTGTATTCCTCTTTAAGATGGATTTCCATGAGAAGGTTATCAGGGGTTCTACGAGCATCTACAATTTCAATCAATCGAGGAAGTCCTAAAGTAACATCTAATTCAGCTACACCTGCATGGTGAAAAGTTCTTAACGTCATCTGAGTACCTGGTTCACCAATAGATTGGGCGGCAACAGTCCCAACAGCTTCCCCTGGCTGAACTAGAGAATCTTCAAAGGATTGTTTAACTTGATTAATAATCTCATCTACTTGGTCCTGGGTAAGTGAATGCTCTTCCATCGCCTCGTTTAGTTTAGTCTCTACTTCTTCAACCAATGCCGGAGGATAATCACCATCAAGTTCGTCCACCTTTGAATCAATACACTCTTCAGTCAAATCTGGCATTTTTAGTCACCATCCTTCTCAACAACATTATGAATTATGTGGTCAACATCAACCGCATCACCCATATCACTTCTAGCTGGGTCTATATTGTCCTCACCATACTCAAACTGAACAATATTATCATGATCATCTCTAACCGTCCCATCATGCTCAACTCTTATATCATTCAAAGCATTAATTAACCGCCTCTGCATGTATCCACTCTGCGCTGTCCTCACAGCCGTATCTACCAAACCTTCTCTACCTCCTATAGCATGGAAGAAAAACTCTGTCGGGTTCAAACCCTGTCTATAACTAGCTTTGACAAACCCACGAGCCTCAGCAGTAAGATCATTCCTCTCAAAGTGAGAAAGAGGTCTATCCTCATATCCTCTAGATGGTCTGTCACCTCTTACTGACTGTTGTCCAACACAAGCAGTCATCTGAGTAAGATTCAACATGCTACCTCGTGCCCCGGTCCTCGCCATGACAACAGCATCATTATCCAATCCCAAATGACCTTCGGCTATCTCACCAGTCTCATCCCGAGTCTCAGCTAGAAGTTCCATTATTTTCATCTCTAAAGTCTCTTTAACAGATCTTCCTGGAAGCTGTTCTAAGTCACCCCTTTCGTATACATCAATTAGCTCCTTAACCTCTTCAGAAGCATCCTCTAATACTTCTCCAATTTCTTCATCCGCCTGTTCAGGAATATCTTCATCAGCCAAACTCGTAGTGAAGCCCATCCTATGAATTCCGGCGATAGCGAGTCTAGTTGTATTATTTAGGAATTTTCTAGCTTCATCAGTACCAAAGTCTTTAACCACTCTATCTAGCACCTTCCCACCAAAAGCTTCGTAAGATGCAGCATCTATAACTCCTTCTAAAAGCTCGCCATCTCGAATAACGACTCTTCCATCAATTTCACAAGACTCTTCCCCCTCAATCCACCTCTCACATGATTCACATTCCCCCCCTTTATCACAAATATTCGCCTTATAAGTAAGGTCAATCCCTTTGGGTATAAATTGACTGAACAAATCTTTACCAGTCCAATATTGTTCTCCATCCTCTTTACCACTAGGTTCAGGCAAATCAGGTTCTATACCTGCTCTAGCTAGCAACTGTTGAGCACTTTCCCTACCCAAAGAAAAGCCCTTTCTTGTTAGATAATACAATCCAGTAATGTGATCTTGAATACCCCCAATAATTGGACCTCCAAAACGAGGTGACAATATCTGCTCCTGAACTTTCATCAATATCCTAGCTTCAGCCTGAGCTTCCTTACTCTGAGGAAGATGCAAATTCATCTCATCGCCATCAAAGTCCGCATTATAAGGTGGGCAGACAGACAGATTCAATCTAAAGGTCTGACCTGGCATGACCTTAACTTCATGAGCCATTATAGACATCCTATGCAATGTAGGTTGCCGATTGAACAAAACGACATCCCCATCTTTAACATGTCTCTCTATTTCATACCCAGGCTCAATCATTTTAGCCAACTCTTCTCTGTCAGCGTATCTGAGGTCAAACCGATTATCATCCGGGCTCTTCAGAGAAGTAGCTCCAGGATGGATATCAGGACCCCTCCTAATCAAATTCCTAGCTTCATCAATATTATATTCTGTAACTTGAACAGGAATTGTAAGATTTCTAGCAATATATTCTGGAACACCTATTTCATTAATGCTAATATTTGGATCGGGAGAAATAACAGTACGAGCAGAGAAATCCACCCGCTTTCCAGATAGATTACCTCTAAATCTCCCCTCTTTACCTTTCAATCTCTGTGCAAGTGTCCTTAGATTACGTCCTGACCTATGTCTAGCAGGTGGAATACCTGATACTTCGTTAGTAAAGAATGTGGTAACATGATACTGCAATAATTCCCAAAGATCCTCAATAATCAAATGAGGAGCACCAGCTTCAAGATTTTCACTCAACCTCTGATTAATTCTTATAACATCAACAAGCTTATGAGTCAAATCATCTTCCGACCGTACTCCAGTCTCAAGCGTAATGCTAGGTCTCACAGTCACCGGCGGAACTGGAAGAACAGTTAATATCATCCATTCAGGCCTAGCAGCCTGGGGGTCAACACCCAAAAGGCTGACATCAGAATCATCTATTTCCTCCAATCTTCTCCTAACATCTGTTGGAGTTAATCTTTTATCGTCTTCATGATATGTAGTCGGCTTTTCAAAATTTATTTCCCCTTGTTCAGCGCCACAATGAGGGCATTCATCCCTTTTATAAGCTCTTCTAGTAATCCTTTTAGAATAATCCTCCCAAGTGCTCGATAATTCACGCGTTTCTTTAATTTTATCCCTATACCTATCCAATTTGTCCTCGGAAAGCATTACTCGTCCACATTCCTTGCAAGTTGCCCTAAGCAAGCTATAAATCGTCCTACCAAAACCTACATGAACCACAGGACGGGCTAATTCTATTCTTCCAAAGTGTCCCGGGCAAACTCCTGATCTTTTACCACAAGTTCTACATTTTAATCCAGGATCTATAACCCCCAAACGAGGATCCATCAATCCTTTTTCCAAAGGATAACCATCCTCATCATAAGTGTCAGCTGTAACTATCCTGGCCACTGACATCTCCCTAATCTCCTCAGGAGATAGTAATCCAAATTCAATTTCGTCTATAGATTTAGATATTTGTGCCATTATATCACCTATGCTCTCTCCTTCAATCTTAATCTTGGTGCCAATCCCATAGATTTCAACTCATCTGTCATAAGTTTAAATGCATATGAAGTTTCGACCTCACTTATCTCAGAATCCTCACCACATATTGGGCAATAAACTTCATCTCTTCTCTCATCATGTACAGCGAAATTACCACAATCTTCACAGACTTTAGCGGTGTACTTATCAGAGGCATCTAATAATCTATCTTTCAAAAGTCTCGCAGCGCCATGTCCAATGAGTGAGTCTCTTTCCATTTCTCCAAACCTTAGTCCTCCTTCTCTTGCTCTTCCTTCAGTGGGCTGTCTTGCTAACATTTGGTACGGTCCACGAGCTCTTGCATGAATCTTATCGGAAACCATATGATGTAGTTTTCTATAGTGAGCCACACCCATGAATATTTTAGCTTTCAATTTCTTACCTGTCTTCCCATCATACATCGTTTCCTCACCGGTCTGCTTAAACCCATTCTCTTTCAATATCTTCTGCAATTCCTCTTCTGAAGCTCCACCAAACGGAGTTCCATCTAACTGTTCCCCCTTCATAGAAGCTGCTTTACCACCTAACATTTCCAAAAGTTGCCCCACAGTCATACGGGAAGGAATAGCATGCGGATTAACTATAATATCGGGTACAACACCTGTTTCAGTGAAAGGCATGTCCGCCGCCTTCACAGTCATACCAACAACACCTTTCTGACCATGCCTAGAAGCAAACTTATCACCTATCTGAGGTATTCTCAAATCTCTTACTCTAACTCTCGCTAACTTATCACCATCAACATTTTCTGTTAAAAGTGACATGTCTATAATTCCTTCCTCATTTGGCCTCATCCTTTCCGAACTTTCTCTACGAGCCTGTCTTACACCCAATCCAAATTCATCCGTCTTTTCAAGAAATCTCGGTGGACTAGTTTTTCCTATAAGCACATCTTTGCCTTTCACTTCAGAACCCGGTTGGATCAGTCCATCATCATCAAGATTCCTATAGAGTTCCTCTTCAGCGTATCCTCTAATTTCCTCACCAGGTTTCTCTAACCTATCCAACTGACCGCCAGGATAACGTGCCTCTTCGGTCTCATAGAGTCGATAGAAAGTCGATCTCGCCAAACCTCTATCTATAGAATCTTGATTCATAATCAAAGCATCTTCCATATTGTAACCTTCATAAGACATCAAAGCTACAACATAATTCTGACAAGCAGGTCTCTTGTCATAATTTAAAACATCCATCATTCTAGTCTTAACTATAGATTTTTGAGGATAGTGCAACATATGAGCTCTAGTATCAACCCTCTTCTTAAAGTTAGCCGCCGGCAAACCCAAACCCTGCTTCGCCATATTGGCTCCGTAAGTAACTCTGGGAGACTGATTGTGTTCAGCATAAGGTACAAGAGCGGCACTTACACCTAACATCCCAACAGAATCAAGCTCAAGATGCGTATGTTCATCTGTAACTTCATCCTTTGAAACAGCTACAAGAGTATTCTCCTCCTCTTCAGCATCAATGAATTCCACCATTCCATTGTCTATTAGATAATTCCAATCTTTATCCTCATTCTTCAAATCCTCTATGACTTCTTCCGTCAATTGAGGTTCTCCATCCTCTACTACGATAAGCGGTCTTCGATTTCGACCCTGATCACAGTTAGCAATGACCTCGTTTGTATCTGGATAATAAGTTATATTTACTTGATAACTCAACTGTCCATTTCTACGTTGCTCTCTAACCCTCTCAATAAAATCTTCAGCATCCTTAACAGGTCCCAAAAGTTTTCCATTGAGATATACAGGAGCTTTCCCCTCCCAATCAACTCCTTTTTCTAATTCTTCAACTCCAAGGTCTCTAAACCCTTTCTCAACTTCATCTTCATCTGCCCCAATAGAAACAAGCGCAGACAAAGCAAAGTTTTTGACAAGACCACAGTTCGGACCCTCCGGGGTTTCACTCGGACAAACACGCCCCCAATGGGTCGGATGAAGTTCTCTCGCTTCAAAATGTGGTCTAGACCTATTCAATGGGGAAACAACCCTCCTGAGATGTGAAAAAGTGCCAATGTAATTAGTCCTTTCGAGAAGCTGACTTACACCAGTCCTACCACCAGGCCAGTTCCCAGTCGCCAATGCGTGTCTTATCCTTTCCGTCAATACATCAGCTCGAGCCGCGGTTTTTACATTTACCTCTCTACCTCTAGACTCAGCTCTTTCGAGTTGATATTTTATATCTCTAGCAAGTTTTATGAAAGCAAGTCTGAAAACATTCTCTATAAGGTCTCCAGCCAACTTCAAACGCTTATTCGAATAGTGATCCTTATCATCAACCCCTCTCCTATCTAAAGCCAGCTCTATAGTCCTTTCCGCCATTCTTCCCAAATAATAAGCTTTTTCTATCCAAACATCTCTTTCATTTCCGATATGTGGCAAAAGATATTTGTTTAATACATTCTCAGCCCTCTCCAACCTGTAATCCTTTGTCTGGCCTTTTGCTACCCTTTTACCAATATAATCCAACGCTTCTTCTTGTGTTTTAACCCCTGTCTCTTCCTGGAGGTTTTCTATGAACTCTTTCGAAATTTCTGGATCATCAGAAACCGCATTAACTATTTCTTTATCACTTTCTAGACCCATTGCCCTCATCATTACAACAAACGGAATGTTTCCAGGAACAGAAGGTAATGAAACATGAATAAGAGCATCTTTCTTCCTCTCAACAACAGCCAACGCTCTAAATCCAGACCTCGATGAAAATACTTTTGCAACCTGAGTTTCTCCTTTCCCCCCTCTCTCCACCAAAATTCTGTTAGAAGCAAGATCTTCCTGTGTAACCAATGCCCTCTCAGTTCCGTTAATGATGAAATAGCCTCCCGGATCTAAAGGATCGGCACCAGCTTCAATTCTTTCCTCTTCATTCTTATCAGACAAATTACAAATCTTTGATTTCACCATCACGGGTAAGTCTCCAATATAAACCTCTTCGAATTCCCCCACCTCACCGTCTCTAACTGCGGCCATTTTAAGATACAATGGTGCAGAATAATTCAAGTTCCTAAGTCTAGCTTCATTTGGACTCACCTTTGGGTTTGAACCATCAGCTTCTCTTACCGATGGTTTTCCTACTCTAATATCAGTACATTTCACATTCAAATCAGGATCGTCCACATCAAGTTCTATCCATCCTTTTTTATCAGGATCATCACCATAATTGTCAATAACTCGCTGAAGACCATTTTCTATAAACTCATTATAGGAATCTAGATGTTGCCTTACAAGGCCATTTTCCTCAAAAAATTTCTCTAAAGGGGTCCATGTATCCATAAAATCACCTAATCACATATCTATACGCTACACTTCTTCCTGCAGTCTCACTATCCCTAGTTATTTTCACAATATCCCCTGGGTCGGCGTCAATCTCTTTTGCAGCAGGGTCCTTCTTATCCAATTTGGGAAGTTGAGAAGGCTTAATGTCATATTTTTCCAAAACTTCTTCTGCTTCCTCATCGCTAATCACTTCATGGTCAGGGACCAACTCATGCTCCAACACATTAAAACCTTTTTCTTTTGCCATAATCATCAACCTTGACATCTCACAGCGGGCCCGGCGGGATTTGAACCCGCGACAGCCGGCTTAAAAGGCCGGTGCGCTAGCCAGACTGCGCCACGGGCCCTGGATAATCCTAAATTTTCTAATCATCATCACTGACGATTTCGCTTTTTTAAATTTTCCCCCTTCCCCTTTAAACCTTTCCCAAAAATTGGAAAAAATTCTAATAACTGGAGTAATTATCCTCGACAAATTATCTTACTTCTAATATTCCTACGTTATATCTATGTTTAAACCCTTCTTACTTATCAACGTTCTTTTACCCTTGTTCTTCACCCCTTCACCACGTAAAGCCGGAAGTATAGCATCTCTAAATACCTCGGGAGATCTAACCATAACAATATGAGTATAAAATCCAGGATTGATATTCTTAGCATCCTCCAATTTTGCCCTTTCCGAAGGGACCACAAGCTCGTCCCCTCTACTCCAAATAGACACATATTCAACATCTTCGGGTAAATGAGAACTATTCAATTCTCTAAGAAAATCACTATCAGGGATCATGTCTCTAGCACCCGGAGTCCAAGCAGCCAAATTAGCCATCTCGGTTCCCTTATGAGGGGTACCCAAAGTTATCAACTTATTAACATTATCAGCTCCATCCATCTTTTCTATATACCACCTGGCATCAAGGCCCCCCATTGAGTGGGCGATAATATCGACCTCCTCCGTTTCCTCACAATCCTCCGATTTCTTTTCCCTCAAAATCTGGTCTATTCTTTCCTTTAATTTCTCAGCATATTTTTGAGGGGAATCAATAGATGACCCAGGCATAGCATCTATGGAAAAATCTACCAAATAGACATCAGACTTATCATAACCTGACTCGACTAGCCTCGACTCTAACTCTTTCCACCAGGGTGAACGATTAGTATCTGCATAGCCGTGAACTATTACAACAGGGTTATCCATCTATAACTCCTCAACTCACTAAAGAATCATTTACAATTAAAAATATACTCATCCAGAAAACAGAGAGCAATCATTCATAGCTGAGCGCTTCGACAGGATCCATCTGCGAGGCTCTAAACGCCGGGTAAAATCCTGATAATACACCTACTACAAAAGAAACTCCAATCGAAATACCTACCCAACTCAAAGGCACAATTCCTTGTATACCTAAAAAAGCAGGAATGAGCACTTTTGAAATAATAACACCTACAATCAAACCCAAAATACCACCTATCATCCCAATAATACCTGATTCCAATATGAAAAGACCTAAAACATCTACATTAGTAGCTCCCACCGCCTTCATAACCCCTATCTCTCTAGTCCTTTCCGAAACTGTCACAAGCATAATATTTGCTATACCAATCCCTCCAACAAGCAAAGATATCGACGCAACACCTATTGCAACAAGATTTATCGTGCCAAGAATATTGTTGGTAAAATCAAGTATAGCTTCTTGAGTAATAATAGTATATTGTTCCCCACCTTCAGCAACACCTGCCGCTTCCTGCCCGCTTACCCCTAAAATAGAAGAATCCTCTTCATCTTCCGAACTTTCCTCCTGCTCCGAAATATCAAAAGTCCTGCTTGGCTCCACATCTAGAAGAGAATTTAGTCCATCTTTTGCCTCCTCTTTCACGTACTGGATGTCTTCAGGAGAATCTGCAAACAATTGAATTGTAGAATAACCCCCTTCATTCGAAATACTGTTAAAAGTCGAAACAGGAATATAAACTCCAGGCGCAAATTCGCCAAAAGATCCAGGACCCTCCACAATCCCTATTACATCAAATTTATGACTAACAGAGGGTCCAATATCCAAACCAAACTCTATCTCGATAGATGAAGGTGGGGCGATAACCTCATCAAATGTCTCAGTTGCAAAAGATTCAGTTAATACCACCTCTTTACCACCACCCTCCCTCAGACCGTAACCATGAATGACCTGCTGACCGGAAACATCAAAATAATTGGTATCAACACCCATAACAAGAGTCCTGGTCGATTGTTCGTTGTAAGTTACCGTCCCTACGTCATTTTTGGAAGCAGAAGCTTCACTTCTAGGTATATCTTTTAGCTTTTCATAAATCTCATCGTCAAAAACAATCTCTTGGGCTCCAGTTCCAGCTCCTTGAGCCCCCTCCCCTGCCTGAATATTGATAAAGTTAGCGCCAAGCGCTTGAACCTCCCCCTGAAAAAAAGAATCAAATCCCTCTAGAGCACTTACATTGACCAAAACAGCAGAGACACCAATAATCACTCCAAGAGTAGTAAGAAAAGTTCGTAACTTATGAGCTTTCAGAGTCTTAAGAGCCATTCGTAATGACTCTAAAAACTCCAAGGAATTACCTCCGGTCGCCAATGATATATAGCTGCAAAAATAATAGCAACTACCACAAGAACTGTTATTACTATTGAAAGAACATTTGTCTCTTCTTCCCTCACATTGACGACGATATCTTCCGAATGAGTATAAGTATCTCCACCGACATCATACTCCATCTTGAAGGTCAAAGTTTGACCATCCTCTATATTTTCAGGATAGAAACTGAAATCGAGACGGCGAAAATCTTCAGGGTCAAGACTACCCATTGGTCTTGAGGTAGGAAAGACCTCAAAATCTTCCGCAGGATATATGTTAACAGAACTTACTCTTGTACCCATTTCATTAGAAACTTCAAGAGGTATAACCTGTCCCTCCCCCTCCTTCACCTCCAACCTCTCAACTTGAATTAGATTCAAACTAGGTTTCTCAACGTCATAATCAACTTCAATTTTCTCTGTAACACTCCTTGTTTCAAGGTCATACTCGACCTCAAAAGTCAATGGTTCTTCCCCTCTCAAATTCTCAGCCTCAAAGTACAATCGTCTACCAATAACCATTCTTTGAGTATCTGAACCTCCACTGCTTACTCCAGTCGCTGCCCCCGATTCATCATCGCCACCGCCCAAAATCCCTTGAAAATCAGATTGTCCAACATCTTGAACAGGAATATTCTTCATTTCCTCCCCAACCCCATAACCAGAAGGATACACATTTTCAGAAATAGGTTTAACCCTTAAATCTGAAACATCCGAATCTTCCGCCGCATAAACACCTAATAAAACTTCTAATTCCTGTCCTTCTATTATTGGGGAATTAGTTTCAAGAACAAAGGGCTCAACAGGATCAGTTTCATCTAAAACTCTAAAACTAATTTTATTAGAAACTTTATCCCCATTTCGAGTCTCCGCCATCAACTTCACCTCATTTTTACCCATTTCATAAATTTCCGGGGGGATACGAACTAGTTGCGTTAAACTTCCTCCAGCTTGAACAGGACCTACACCATAATTGCGAATTTTAGCCTTGGTCGAGACCTTTAATTTATTATTATCTTTTCTCAGAACGTGTGAATAATCTCCATCTGGGTCTTCAAGTCGCCATTTTTCACCTTCTTCGACCTCTTCTACCTCCACATTTTCAAAAAGTGAGATACCTCTTTCTTCATATAAAGACCTCAATTGATCCGGAAAATTCTTCTCATTTAGAGCTTTTACTATTGCTTTCAAATTTTCTTCAAAAACGAAGGATATATCACCAGTCAACTTAACCCTTTCAAATACCTGATCCTGCGTTAGATTTTGGACTTCCACATTCACACGGTACATCTCACCTTCAAAAACTCGCTTCGGATATTCTTCCGGTATTTGAAGGTCAATAGGCTCATCGCTACCACTAGCAGAAATAGATGGAACAGTTAATAGAACTGAAAATATAGCTAAGAAAGATATCAAAACAAGAAAATCTTTATTTCGAAAGACATTTTTATTCATCATTTTTTCACCCTTTCCATTTCATCCTTAAAGCTTTTATCATAAGTCACTATCTCTCCATCCACCAAATGAACATTTATATCAGCAAATCTCGCAATATGTGGCTCGTGGGTGACTAATAAGAGGGTTCTTTCCTCATCCTCATTCAATTCTTCAAAAATTTCCATAATTTCTTGACCGGTTTCGGTATCGAGATTACCCGTAGGTTCATCCGCAAGAATGACAGAAGGATCCACTACTAAAGCCCTCGCTATTGCAACTCTTTGTCTTTGACCTCCACTCAACTCCGTAGGATAATGATCTACACGATCTCCCAAACCGACACGTTCTAATAGCTTTCTCGCTTTCTCAATCCGTTCTTTTCGACCTACATCGTGAAAAGTCAAAGGAAGAGCAACATTTTCTAAAGCGGTGAATTTTGACATAAGATTGAATTGTTGAAAAACAAACCCCACTTTTTGACCTCTTATACTTGCCAACTCTGATTCGGTTAAAGTTGATATATCCACTCCATCTATCTTGACAGTTCCTCTAGTTGGTCTAAGTAAACACCCTATAATATGCATCAAAGTAGACTTGCCACTCCCACTTGGCCCAGTAATCGATGTAAAATCACCCTGATGTACATTCAAATCCACATCTTTCAGAGCTTCTACTTGAACTGCCTCTTTCTCCCCATAAATTTTCCAAACATCTTCCAGACCTAACACAGTTTTAGAACTCATGATTCCAATTCTCTCAATTAAATGTTTAGATGTTGAATATTAAATCTGGTGTAATAATAAATTCTCTAAATTATTCTGAAAAGCTTGAACTTTTCATCAGAGACTAGTTCCACCTTCTTACCTGCTTCCATATCCTCCGAATCTGCTTTTACTCGCGCCGTTAATTTGGGGCCTTCATCCATCCTAATTACCGCTATATGATATGGAGCATCCTCTCCATGAGATAAAGGCGGAACATAAATGGTTGTCCAAACTTCTATCTCTCCCGTATCGGAGATAGTCGTCTGATCGAAATCAATCCCGCCACAATCCAAACAAGTGTTTATAGGCGGCTCATAACGAGCTCCACAGTTTTCACATTTCAAAACTTCCAGATTACCACCCTTTTGAGAATATATTGACAAAGCACGAAACAGCTGGCCCTCCTATGTTATGAGTAAGACCTAGGTTCGGGGACTCTACCTGCCTCTCCTTCTCCGCTTCTCCTCTAAACTGTTTAACACATTCAACGATTTGTCCTATGCCCGTTGCCCCTACAGGATGGCCTTTGGCTTTCAATCCACCTGAAGGATTTATCGGAATATCTCCGCTCATTCCAGTTTTCCCTTTTTTCGAAGCCTCAGCAGCTTCTCCAGGTGAAAAGAAACCTAATCCTTCAAGTGCTAATATTTCGTTTATCGTGAAACAATCGTGCAATTCTGCAAAATCTATCTCTTGGGGTTTTACACTTGCCATATTATATGATTCTTCAGCAGCTTGGCTCGTAGCTTTGCTTTTTGACAGATCCTCTCTCAAATGTATCGATAGCAAATCGGTTGCATGGCCGAACCCTTCAATACTTATTGGCTCCTCCGAGTATTCCTCAGCCTTATCGGATGGAGCTAGTACAAGTGCAGCCGCCCCGTCAGTAATAGGTGAACAATCAGCCAATCTCAATGGAGATGCTATCATTTTAGAGTTATTCGCGTCTTCGACAGACATCTTAGTATTAAAATGAGCTTTTTCATTATAGAACCCGTTGAGATGATTTTTTCTAGATATGGAGGACAATATCTCTCTAAAATCGGAGCTAGAAAATCCATATTCTTGTTTATACGCTTGAGCCATCAACGCGAAAAGTCCTGGAAAGGTCATGCCCAATCCACCTTCATGTTCGTCATCTCCAGCCATTGACAATATCTCCGTTGCCTCTCCCGTACCAACATCGGTCATCTTCTCCGCTCCCAAAACCAAAGCCAAATCATATTCTCCGGAAGCCACAGCAAGGTAAGCCTCTTTAAAAGCAGCCCCTCCGCTTGAACAAGCATTCTCGATCCTTGTCGTAGGAACATGTTTCATGCCCAATGAAAGGGATGCCAAAGCTGCCGTATGTCCCTGATGAACAAATCTTTCAGGAGAATAACTTCCAAAATAAAGTGAATCTATTTCATCCTTGTCGACATCTGCATCTTTAATCGCTTTATGACCTGCTTCGGAAATCAAATCTCTATATGTTTTATCCAAATTTCCGAATTCAGTTTCGCTAGCTCCAACGATCGATACGTCCATAATTTTATCCTCCACCTAGAACTTTCGAAGTTTTACTAGTAATTTAACGATTTGGGTGTCCCCCTCTAAATTTTAATTACCAATTCTTGATTTTTTCACCCCTCAGGAAAGGTCACGACATGAAATCACCAAAAAAGAAGACTCGAAAAATAAGAACATTTCATTAAACGGAAAAACTCTTTGAAAAATTCCGATTCAAAAGCAATTTTAACAAACTAACTGCTAAATGGAAATGAAGCGCCCCGACCGGGGTTCGAACCCGGGTCATGGCCTCGACAGGGCCACATGATTAGCCCCACCAATCTATTGATTGATGGTTAAGCCACTACACTATCGGGGCACTTTTTCACAATAGTTTGTTCCTCAGAATTAGATATAATTGTTTGGTTAAAAAAAGCTGGCAGCGTCCCGGGCTTCCCCTGGGCTCTCGCACCAGAGTACCAACCGGATCGCTGGCGGGCTTTACTGTCCGGGTTCGGATTCCCCCTCCAAGGTTAAACCCTTAGAGTATGGGTCCGGGTGTAACCCCGCCGCTGTGGCCGCCAGCCAGATGGTTATCTTCAAAATAAGATAAAAGAGTTTGGGAAGGGTTTGTGATGAGAATTGCAATGAAAAATTCTTACTCTAAAAAGTCCATCAAAACATGCGCCTTTTTCCTCCCGGCATGCGCTCCTCGAGTTACGATGGATGGCCCAAAAATATCAAGTTTATGGAACTTTTCTAGAATTTCAGATTCCTTTGGAAAGTACAATTTGTAAGAATCTGTACCTCTATCTATGTATTGTGCAACATGTGGGTTAAGATTGAATTTCTTATGGAGAATCTTGAGTTGGTCAATGATTCTCTCATTCCTCAATTCCGATGTTAACTTTCCGTCGGAAGCAATGCTCCCTTCGTCTCGCCAAAACGCTCTTAAAATCTCTAATTGTATGCTCTTGTCTGACTCCATTATCGCCAGAGGAATTTCGAAAACATCATCACACGAGAAAAAAGATGGAACAAAAGAAAGAAGATCTTTGTAGGCTTCCTTTGATCTGTAAGTAACCCTGTACCATTTCTCTCCATCAGACACTTTCCAATACGGATTATCAAGACCATAAACTATACTCATATCTTTTAAAAATTCATGAACAAGCGGCTCAAAAGCATTTGTATACCGAATGGTGTAATGATACTCGTTTCTAAAGAGATATCCATCAAACAAAAGGTGAGCCATTATTCGCGCTTTTTCCTTCGTTAAATAACCCTTTTGTTCAGCTATTTTCTTCTTAGTGCCATCAACCTCCGTCTCATACCGGTATTTCCCCGCCTTTGAAAAATTAATTTCCTTCCCATACTTCCAAGCAGTTTTCACAGAAGTATCTAATTGCCTTGCAATTTCTCTAAAAGAGAAACCTTTTTCTCCGCAAACATCGCACTTCTTTCTTCAATGATTTTTTTTAAATGAGATTGAGACCCTCCAGACATATTATCACAAATATTCAGTGTTCTGAAAAACTAAAAAGCAATCTGAAGAGAGGAAACTGAAAGTAAAAATGAATAAAAGTCCCGCGGGCCCGACTTGAACGGGCAACCAGTCGGTCTTTGGCCCATATATCTTTTTGATATATGTACAGCCGACCGCTCTGCCAAATTGAGCTACCGCGGGTCCTAATCTTTTTATCCTCATGAAGTTCTTTTAACGATTTCGTATTTTATCTTTAGTAAGGGAAATAACTTATCGTCTCCTATAATTTTATGATTATGAAAAGAAGTGGGTCCAGTGATCTTCCTCTGCACGATGGGGAAGCTCCCTCTTGGCTAGTCAGTCGCATGAAAAAGCTGGCAAAGCCTATAGTGAGGGCCATTATAGACGATTTCGGTCGTGACGAGTTTCTGAGAAGGTTGTCAAATCCTTACTGGTTCCAATCTTTAGGTTGTGTCCTAGGATTTGACTGGCACAGTTCAGGCCTCACCACTGTCACAACCGGTGTTCTGAAAGACGTGATAAATCCGGAAGAGCACGGGATTTTTGTAGCCGGAGGAAAAGGAAAGGAGTCTCTTAAAACTCCCTCTGAAATCGAAAAATTTTGCGAAAGTCTAAACCTCTCTTCTAGGAGGATAGGTTCGCTCAAAAAAGCGAGCAAGCTCAGCGCTAAGGTGGACAATGTGGCGATTCAAGCCGGAGCTCCGATTTATCATCACAACTTCTTCGGTTCCGAAGATGGCAGATGGACAGTTGTACAGCAAGGGATAGATAAGGAGAACCAGATAGCTCGAAGATACCATTGGATTTCTGACGAAGTGGAGAGCTTTGTCGAAGACCCTCACGAGGCCATACTTACTGATGAGAAAAAAGAAAAGGCGTTGAACATGACTGCAAAAACCAGTGAAGAGTGTCGAAATACATCGACCGATCTTGTCAAAGACAATCCGAATAGGATAAAGAGAGATTTTCAAAAGATATTACCAGAAGAGCAGAAATCATTACTGAACTGGATGCCGGAGAAAAAGAACCTAGACCCCTCTTTCGATTCTTTCTCTTTACCTAAACGGATGAACTGGGACGCTCTGGAAAATGCCTACGAGTTGCAACCTCAAAACTATGAGAAGCTAATCGAAATTGAGGGTGTAGGACCTGCGACCGCTAGAGGACTGGCACTCGTATCCGAGATAATTTACGGTGATGAAGCGAGCTGGAAGGACCCTGCTAAGTATTCTTTCGCTTTTGGAGGAAAAGATGGGGTTCCTTATCCTGTGAACAGGTCTGCAATGGATAAAGCACATAAAACGCTGAAAGCCGCGGTGGAAGAAGCTGAGGTGGGCTGGAAGAAAAAGAAAAAGGCGATAAAAAGACTGAAAAATTTCAGTTCAGGAGAGAAATGAATCTTAGAGTTCTTCCCTTATCTCCAGTTTGATATCCAATGCAGGTGCTCCCATCGTCATATAGCTTGACGAGATAATATCTACTCCGGCTTCAGCATAATCTCTAATGTTCTCAGGTGTAATCCCCCCGGAGGCCTCTAATAGAACCTCGTCTCTTAACTCCAAATCCTTTAAAGTTTCCACAGCTTCTTTCATTTTTTCAGGACCAAAATTATCCAGCATCACTATATCTGCACCAGCCTTAATCGCTTCGATAAGTTCCTGTTCTTCGGTAACTTCTACCTCTATCTTTTCCGATAATTCGGATTCTTTTGCCCGTTCAACCGCTTCATTTACAGAGCCGGCCAATTTTAGATGATTGTCCTTAATTAGAATGAAATCGCCCAAATTGTATCTATGAGGTTCTCCGCCTACCGCTTTAACCGCTCTTTTTTCGAATTTTCTTAGTAATGGTGTTGTCTTTCTCGTAGCAGCGACTTTCACACCTTCGTTGGCACTTTCTGCTCTTTCAGCCATCTCCCGGGTTGCAGTTGCCACTCCACTCATCTTTGAAAGCAAGTTTAAAGCCACTCTTTCCGATTTGAGAATATTATTCGCGGGGCCTTCGACCTCTGCAATCACGCCCCCCTCTTCAACTTTATCCCCGTCCGCTATCTTTGGTCTAAATTTCACTCCAAGCTCTTCAAAAAGTATCAGCATTTCTGAAACTCCAACTATGTAGCCGGGTTGGGTCGTGATTATCTCCGCTCTGGCTTCGATATTTTCGTCGATAAGAGATTCAGTTGTAACATCACCAGCCCACAGATCCTCCTGTATCATTCTCGTGATATCTTCTCTCGTTTCTGAATCTGACATTTTTTTCACCTAACTAATCTGATAAGTCTAACATTCTTTCAGTGGATTTTTTAGCTCTTTTTGCCACTTCAGGTTTTATTTCCACTTCGTATTTTTCATCTTTTAATGACTCAAAAACTTTTTCTAGACTATTTTCTTTCATCCCTTCACAAACAGCATCATCCGACAATGGCAAAAACTTCTTGTTTGGAAATTCTCTTTCTAAACGATTTATCATTCCTATTTCCGTTCCAATTATGAATTTTTCTGAATCGGATTCTCTAACCTTATCAAACATCTGACCAGTACTACAAAGATAGTCAGCTCTTTCCTGGACTTCCGGATCCGATTCAGGATGTACCAAAGAAATCGCCTCCGGATATCTCTCTTTCAATCTATCGATGTCCCCTGATGAAAAATATCTATGAACGTAACAATGTCCATCGTCTGGAACAGTTATTATCTCTTTATCCGTATTCTGTTCTACGTGCCAGGCCAAGTTCTGATCAGGGCCGAAAATAACTTTTTCTTCATCAAGTCTCCTTACTATATTCACAGCGTTTGAAGAGGTGCAAGTTATATCTGCTTCTGCCCTCGTTTCCGCCAAAGTATTTACGTAGACAACTGATACGGCTTCCGGATGGTTTTCTTTAGCTTTTCGAATTTTTTCTGGTGGAAGCATGGAAGCCATCGGACAACTGGCCCCTTCCGAAGGGAGAAGTATTTTCTTCTCAGGGTTTAACATGGCCGCTGTTTCGGCCATAAAATCTACCCCTGCTAAAACGACTAAATCCGCTTCCGTTTCGGCTGATTTTCTAGCAAGGCCCAGTGAATCACCCAAATAATCAGAAATTAGTTGAATGGGCTCGGTCTGATAATTATGCGCCATAATTACTGCGTTCTTTTCTTCTTTTTTACTCAGGATGTGTTGAATCAATTCTTCCTTTTCCATCGTTAACATCTTCTAATGGACTGATTTGAACCTCATTGTATTATTAAGTGCCTATTTTAATAGGTTCTTTCAACTTTTTCAACATCTGGATAGCGGAAAGTGCCGCAAGATAACTAGTCTTTGGATTTTTTGGGGAAGGGAAGTTAACAGCCTCTGCAGTAAAGCTACCCGCCTCACCTTCAACTTCAACCTTATGTTTGTTCTGACTGAGCGACGGGTCTGCTACGATTTGTACTTTGGTTTTATCCATACCCCTTCCTGCAAGAGACAATGATGCAGCTACATTTACGCTTCCGGGAAAAGCATCCACCGCCTCATTAGCGGAGCCTTCAAATATTTGTTTAGGTTTTTCCAATTCGGAGAGATCTAATCCTCTTTTCCTTGCGTACTTGGTCTTTTCTAATGTCTCAGGGGGTTTTCGAGTTTTTACGATAGCCTTTTCTAACCCTGCAATATTGGCAGCATGGACTCCATCCAGTCCCAAAATAGCTCCTGACGGTACGTATACATTTTTACCTAGTTTTCTTGCAGTATTTTCGACTTTTTCTAAAAACCCCTCATCGGAAAAAGCTCCAGAACTGAGAACTATCAAATCTTTACCCGACTTCAGTATCTTTTCGGAGTATTCCTTCACAGCTTTCTGAGAAGCAGCTTCAACAACTATATCTAAATCATCATCTAAAAACTGGTCAAAATTAGTATTTACTCTAGGATTTCCGTTTAAATCATCTTTTAATTTTTCCGCCTTTTCCCTATCAACATCAAATAAGGATTTTAATTCGCTGTCTCCTGCTTTCCCAGATATAACGGCTTCTGAAAGAATTTTTCCAATTGATCCGCATCCTATTACTCCAATTTTCTGTGAAACCATCTTTTTCTTCCTCTTCTATACTGAGTAAAAATGGTGGGGCTGCCCGGATTTGAACCGGGGTCTCTGGCACCCAAAGCCAGAAGGCTAGTCCTGGCTACCCCACAGCCCCTCTGTTTAACAGAATGGTTTTGACCGATATCACTATTAAAAGAACTGCAAATAACCATTTATTCACAGTCAAACAGATTTGAAAAATTTACCTTCCGATTTGAATAAAAACTGGATTATCTAACTTATTTTCCATAAACTTAAACAAAATCAATCAGCAGAATAATGCACTTCAGGATACGAAGCAGATTTTGGTCTTGAAATATTTTCAGAAAATAAATCTTCGTTCATATTTTCAAATATTCCTATTTTTTTCTTACCATATCTAATCAAATCCTCCAAATCTTCATAGAATTCGTCCGGATCTTCCCCCTTCCATAATTTCTTCACAAGCTCTAAATCCGTAGAAGATTTAAGTTTTTCATATAATTGTATTTTTAACAATTCTTGCTTCCATAATTTTTTAAATGTCTCTTCGCTACTCTTAATTCCATAAGATGACATCCTAATTTTCGCTCTTTCCGAGGCTTCTTCTATATCTAATCCCTCTAACCGCTCCTTCAACTCTTCCACTAATGAATTGCTCTTAGAAGAAAATTCCGCCATTTCTATAAATTTCTCTTTTCCCTTCCCTATATCCTTATAAATATCCCAAAGATTAGACTCTAAATTTGATTCAGAAAAATAAGAAAACCCAAGTGACCTCTCAAGTGAATCCAAAAACTTATCCTGAACCTTGTCCTCATCTTCAGGTTCCTTAAATTCCATCTTTTCTTCAACCATAGCAACTGCTTCTTCTAAAAGATTTAGAGAATCCTCAAATTTGTGTTTCCTCTCTTCTGAAATATCCTCCTCTAAAGAATTAAGCTGATGGAAAGCTAACTCGATCCTATCCTTCACATCATAATCAAAGTAGGATTGAAGAAAATCACATTTTTCACTAGAATACTGTTCACTTACAATCCCTGACAAACGATCAGCCAAAGAAGATAGTAATGATTTATTGTCCTCGTCAAATTTCCGAACATATTGATCTGCCCCCTTATTCAAAGCTTCCATTGCTATATCCTCATTACCCCTCCCAGTGATAAGTAAAAAAGGAACGTCTCGATAGTCTTCCTTAACCTCTTCAAGAAACTCAATCCCGTCTTTCCCAGGCATTCTATAGTCGGAAACTATAGCATCGAAATAACCCTCATCCAACTTATTCATTGCACTCTCTGCAGAGTTAGCTTTAACTATTTCAAAACCCTCTCTTTCCTCTAAAACATTTTCAGCCAAATTCAAAAAATCAGGATCATCATCAACAAGTAAAACTTTCAAATTACCACCTACCTTTTAAAATGTTCAGAATCCATGATAAATCTTTACATAACTCAAAAGGATCCCGACACCCTCAATCCATTAAAACAAAGGGCAATGGTAAACAAGTCCATTAAAAGCTAATAATCAGGATATTATTAACTTCTACACTATTTTGAGTAATAAAAATAGAAAAATAACCATTTCCTGTTTAAAAATCAGTTCTCGTATGAAAGTGCCTTGTCTGAAGGTCTTCGAACCTTAATTAACTCCTCTCTTTCACCTTCTTTCTCAAACCCGTGCCTCCTATACCATTCCAACCTAGCTCTGAAAACCCAAGCTTCCAATTCCGCATCTTGATAGTCGGAAACAATCTCTTTCAAAAGTTTCGAACCTATACCTCTATCACGTCTATTTCTCTGGATGTTTATCGTCTCGATGGAAGGAGACCCTCCAGATTCATCGACAATAGCCGCTCCAATCACATGAGTCTCATAATCATTCCAAATTTCATACTCTTTCCGAGTTCCCTGTTTTTCAGACTCTATTTCCATAGATACCTTCCAAAAAATCGAATATTTGATTTAAATAATTTTTTTATCAATGGCCCGTTAAAACACCTTTAAGATAAATCTAGCCAAATCTTTAAATAAAGTTAAAGAAATTTCCAAAGAACAAGTACATAAATATTCACTACAGATTAAAAGCGAGGAAAATGATGAAAGAAGCACTTGACGAGGAAAAAATCACAAAAGCCATAGTCCAGGACTATATGGAAACATTCCTCGAATACACTAACATCGAGGTGGGGCTAGCCGGAGCAGGGCCGGCCAATCTCGTGGCCGCTACAAAATTAGCAGAAAAAGGCGTGAAAACAGCCGTATATGAAAAAGAACTGAATGTAGGAGGCGGAATGTGGGGTGGAGGAATGATGTATCCAAGAATAGTGGTTCAAGAGGAAGCAAAACGAATATTAGACGAATTTAATGTGAATTACAAACAGTATGAAGAAGGTTATTATCTCGCCAACAGCATTGAATCCATAAGCAAGTTAGCAAGCGGAGCAGCAAACGCTGGCGCGGAGATTTTCAACCTAACATTGGTCGAAGATGTCATGATTAGAAATAACGACGAGATTTCAGGCCTCGTTTTAAACTGGCAAGCTGTAAATGAAGCGAATCTTCACATCGATCCTTTGTCTATTAAAGCCGACCTAGTAATCGACGGCACGGGGCACGATGCAGAGGTCTGTAAAATAATACAGGAAAAGATCCCGGAAGCAGAACTAAACGTGGAGGGTGAGAAACCCATGTGGGCCGAAGCTGGAGAATCCGCTCTAATGGATACTACAAAAGAGGTTTATCCGGGTCTGATAGTCTCAGGAATGGCTGCGAATGCTGTCCATGGGGGGCCTAGGATGGGGCCTGTCTTCGGAGG
>JGI1684J13235_1000049_pt1 | contig 41296 bp, 43 predicted proteins | sample PonA232FremontCA_2_FD_13235 | JGI IMG/M metagenome (IMG submission 13235) | reverse complement strand
CCGTCCTTGAGCTTCTCGCCGGTGGGGTAGGAATCGAGGAGGTCCTGCAGGATCTCCTCCGTCTCGTCGAGCAGCTCTTCGAGTCGCTCCCGGTCGGCAAACTCCACGTCCTCGTCCGAGAAGTCGATTTCCAGCTCCACGAGCGAGCAGAGGTTGAGGAGCTCCTCGCGGAGGTCCTCCAGCAGCTCCGAGTAGCGGCCCTTGAGGTGCGTGAGGGACGCCTCGTGCGCCTTCGTGGAGGTGGCGTGGATGAGGTCGGCCACCGCCTCCGCCTGCGCCAGGTCCATCTTGCCGTTCAGGAAGGCGCGCTCGGTAAACTCGCCCGGCTCGGCCATGCGGGCCCCGTGGTCGAGCAGGCTCTGCAGCACCATCTTCGGCGCGAGGTCGCCCCCGTGGCACGAGACCTCTACCACGTGCTCGCCGGTGGCGGAGTTGGGCGCGCGGAAGACCGTGACGACGACCTGATCAATATCGCCCCCCTCCTCGTCCACCAGAAAGCCGACGTGCGCGGTGTGGCTCTCGACCTCGCTTAGCTTCTCCCCCCGGAAGCACTGGTCGACAACTGCAATCGCCTCGGGGCCGGAGGTGCGTACCACCGCCAGCGCTGCCCGCCCCCGTGCCGTGGCAATGGCCGCAATGGTGTCGTCGGGCATAGGTGGGAGCCGATTTCGAGAAATGGATGTCAGTTTCTGAAAGACGGGGCGTGGCCCCTCGTTCCCCCCCAAGCAACGCGAAAGAACACCAGGTCGTGTAGACCCAAGGATCGCTTGGAGACTCGGAGCTGCAAACGATACTCTGATGTTGCACAGCGGAGGATCTGCTCCGCTCCATGCCAGGAAGAGTAGCGCGATCGGCGCCCTACTCGGCGTCTCGTTTCCGCCACCTCCGATCGAGCACGTACCCGAGCGCCCCCCCGACGGCAATGAGGGGAAGAGCGTATAGGGGGATGAAGACAACCCCTAGTCCAGCCTGGGCGTCCGCCGAAAGGTCGAGGGCGTAGTGGGCCCACCCCACGTATCCAAACCCGAGGAGGGCCGGCCCCAAGAGGGCGACGGGATCGCGGTACAGGAAACTGCAGGCTACAATACTTCCCCACGCAACCGCATTGAACGCCTCAAGGAAGAGAATGGCCGGTAGGCCTTGTTCGACATACGGCGCGATTCCACCGCCCCCACCAGGCAACAAGCGGGCCGTGTAGGGCAGGAGGATACCTCCGAGAGCGACAGCGAGACGGGCATTCCTCATCGTCACGAATCTGAGTCGTGTGGCTTCGCGATGCGAGAGCCAATCCAACAGAACGAATCCGAGAACGACTCTCACTCCGTAGGTCAGCCGGGACTCACTGTCGTTCTCTCTGTGCCTCCTCGGCCTTTTCCATGAGACGAGCGAAGAACCCCTTCTCTCCGTCCTTTGGCTCCCCATCCGAGCGTCCGTTCGTGAGGTTTCCGTCCTCGTCTTTTTCCTTCTCCAGCTGCATGTTGATCCACTTCTGCTGAGCCGCCGTGACGATGTTGTAGAAGAGGTAGTACAGACTCAGCGCCGACGCGAACCGGTTGAAGATGAAGAAGATGACGCCCGGCATGGCGTACATGAAGATCTTCGCCTGCCCGCCGGCCGCCCCGCCCCCGGTGGACTGTACGCGCATGGTGACGATCATGGCCAGCCCCATGAGGAGCGTGAAGCCCGCCACGTAGTCGCCGTAGAAGGGTATCGTGAACGGCAGCTGGAGAATAACGTCCGGCGCCGAGAGGTCCGACGCCCACAGAAAGCTCTTCTGCCGCAGTTGGATGGATTTGGGGATGAACTGGTACAGCGAGATCAGGATGGGATACTGCAAAAACATGGGGAGACAGCCCCCGAGGGGATTCACCCCGGTCTCGCGATACAGCTTCATCATCTCCTCTTGCTGCTTTTCGGGCTCGTCGTCGTACTTGTCCTTGATCTCCTGCATCTTCGGCTGCAGCTCCCGCATCTGCGCCATGCTGCGGTACGACGACTTCGTGAGCGGATAGACCACCGTCTTGATCAAGACGGCCATCAGGATCACGACTACGCCGTACGGAAGCCCGCCCCCGAACAGCCACGACGGCAGCCCGCCCCCGAGGTACGTAAGCATCGGGATGTAGAGATACTCAGCGAGCGGCTTAGTCATCCACTCGAACCAGTCCCAGCCGTAGTCGACCATCCCATACAGGTTGCGGTCGTAGTCGGCCAGACTGTAGTAGTCGATCGGGCCCGCGTAGAGATGAAATCGATCGACGTGAGAGGCCTCGCGGGGCAGCGGCATCTGGAGTCGGCCGGTGAGGTTTTTAAAGGCCGCCTCACTGGTGGCACGGCCCTCTTTGCTCCCGGACAGCACCGCCCCCAGTGCAGACTCCGGACGATCCGGCATGAGGGCCGCGGTGAAGTACTTGTTCTTGACTGCCATCCATGACACGTCCCCCTCAATGCGCTTCTCGTTCTGGTCCGCGTCCGACAGCGTAAGACGCTGGATTTGCTCGCCGTTTTTGGCGTAGAGGCCCGTGTAGCGGAGCTCGCTCTCCTCCCCCCCCTCCGAGTAGGGCATGCCGCCGTGCCAGGTCAGCTCGTAGCCGTCGCCCGTCAGGAAGCTGCGGGGCCGATCCTGCTCGATCGCGAGGCCGAGGTCGTAGTCGTCCGGGTGGAAGGTGTAGGACTGCCGGAGCGTCCCGTCGCCGAGTTGCGCCTCGAAGGTAACCGTTCGGGCCTCATCCTCCACCCGAATCGTGTCGGCCGCCGTGCTCGCCGAGAAATAGAGTGCCCGAGTGTCGACACGGCGCCGGGTGGGCGTCGTAAACGACAGGGAAAGGGTGCCCCCCGCTGTGGTGTCGACGATCTGGACGGGGTCCTCCTGGTTGAACTGCTTGTATTCCTTGAGCGTGAAGCGCTCGATGGTGCCGCCCTCGGTGGACAGGACTGCCGTGTACAGGTCCGTCTCCACCACAATGTCGCGGGCCGTGCCCTCCAGCGCCGCGGCCGTCACAGAGTCGGCAGCCGGGGCCTCCGGTTGGACCGTCTGTGCGGCCGCCGCTCCGGCCTGAGCGTTTGTCGTGGGCGGCTGCGTCGTGTCGGGCGACGAATCCTTCGACGCCGTATCCGTCGCGGCCGTCGATGGGGCGGCCTGCTGCGCGGTGTCCGCCGGTGCCGCAGTTTGCTGTTGCTGGGATGACGGACTGAACCAGAACATCCAGGCGAACATGATCACCGCGACAAGGATGGTCGCGATAATCACGTTGCGCTGATCTTCCGGCTCGGGCTGGTTGCGGAGCGGGGAAGCCAAGGGACGAGGACAGGTTGGTGAATGCGTTCACCCGTCGTGGTCCCGAGTTCAAAGGTCACTCAGGAAACCGACGGGATTGGTATGACAGAGGAAGAACGGACGGTCCCGCCCAACGTGCCGCGGAGGATTTCAAGATCAACGTAGAATTTCGGGGAGACCGGGGAGCATCAGTCCGTCTCCTTCTCCCCAAACGGCGCGGCGACTCGCTGGAGGGCACGGGGCAGATCACGGTCGATACAATCGTCGGCCTGCTCGGGCCGCCCCCGAAACAGAATCATGACAATGAGCGCGTCGGGGCGACATACGAAAGGGTCTACCAGGGTGTACTGATGCACCCGGTAGACCTCTCGCAGGAGACGACGGATCCGATTGCGCTCCACGCCGCTCTCGGCACGGGGGCCCGGCGCAAACCCAACCTGGAGCGGCACGTCGTGCCCGAGGGCATCCCGCGGCACAACGCGGTAGAGGAGCCGCACGCACCCCACCGCGACGGTCTGTACGTCGTCTCGGTTCCGGTCGAAGAGCGACCGGAGGAGGCGCCGTCGCTTCAAGCGGTACGACGGGGGAAACGTGAGGCGCCGCTGCTCGACGCGATCGGGGAGCTCGGACACGGGGCCGTCCGGTTACACGGGCTTGCCGGAGTCTTCGTCGCTCACCGAGAGCTTCTCGCGGCCCTTCTTTCGACGCCGCTTGATAATCTTTCGGCCTTCCTTCGTCTTCATCCGCTCGAGGAAGCCGTGTTTCTTCTTGCGCTTCTTTTTGCTGGGCTGGTAGGTCCGCTTCGGCATAACGACTACGCGGTCGGTGCGTGAGAAAATTGCTGCAACGGGGTCTAACGACGGGCCCCGCACCTTGTTTTGTACCCGGACGACGAAGACACCGTCAAATTGCCAGTCGAGCGGGGGTCCGGCCCCGGAACCGATGTCCAAGTTTTGCATTGAGTCCCGACGCATCTCCAAAGCGGGAGTAGCTCAGTGGCAGAGCATCAGCTTCCCAAGCTGAAGGTCGCGGGTTCGATCCCCGTCTCCCGCTCCGTTCGAATGAGAAGTTTGGAGCGCTCGGTTCACTCCACACTCCTCATTCCCAGCTCCCCACTCGGATTCCGGGGCGGTTAGCTCAGCGGTTTAGAGCACCTGCCTTACAAGCAGGGGGTCGCTGGTTCAAATCCAGCACCGCCCACACCCAAAGGCCCCTCACGCGACGGTTAGTGCCACTGGGAGGCAGCTCTTATTTTCTCCGAGCTCGGAGTTCTGGGACGCGCTACTCCCACACGAACCGTCCCCCCTCCTGGATGACCTCGCCGTCGAACTCGATGCGGCCGGCGCTCGTGTCGAGAATCATGTCGACGTGCACGGCGCTGTCATTTCCCTCCCGCCCCTCGCCCACGTTGGCGTCGTAGGCGCGGCCAAGGGCCAGGTGGACGGTCTCCCCCATCTTCTCGTCGAAGAGCATGTTCTTGGTGAACCGGTCGATCTCCCGGTTCGTCCCGATGCCGAGTTCCCCGAGGCGACGGGCCCCTGCGTCTGTATCGAGCAGGTCGTCCAGGGCCTCTTCGTTGCGCTCGGCGGACGATTCGATGACCTCGCCGTCCTCAAAGCGCAGACGCACGCCCTCCATCTCGCGCCCCTGATGGATGAGCGGCTTGTCGAAGAGCACGGTGCCCTCCACGCTGTCGGGTACAGGGGCCGTGAAAACCTCTCCGCTCGGCATGTTATGACGCCCGGCCGAATTGATCGCATGCATCCCCTCAACGCTCATTCGGATGTCGGTCTCTCCGGCCACCACCCGCACCGTGCTCGCCTCTTCAAGCCGTTGGCGAAGCTCCGCCTGATACTCCTCTACCGCGTCCCAATCGCGCAGAATGGCGCCGTAGACGAAGTCGCGGTACGCCCCAAGGGGTAGGTCGGCCGCCTGGGCATGGGCGTTCGTAGGATGCTGGGTGAGGCACCACCGCTTGGAAAGGCGCTCCTCAATGATCGGCTTATGGACGCGCGACCGCTCCGCGAGGCGCTTGCCTGGGACATCGTTGAGGGCCGCCAGGTTGGAGTCCGACCGGACGTGGATGGCCACGTCGCACGCCTCGTAGAGGGCGAGGATGTGCTCGGGGAGAGTAAACTCGTCGTCATGGGCCCGAAGGTGTGCCCGCGTGGCCTCCCCGGACGTGTACAGTGTGGTCGGGTTGGCGCCTCGGCTCCCAAGTTCTCGGTGCAGTGCCACAATCAGTTCGCGGGCTTCCGCCCCCGCCGCTATCACGACGTCGTCCCCACTGCGAACGTCTGTCGACCAGTCGAGCAGAATTTGGGCGTGCTCTTCGATGCGTGGGTCCATAAAGCGAGTACAATGCGGATGAGAATGTTCGACCACTTGGACACCGTCGTCACGGACAGCCCCGTCACAGAACGATTCACGGTCGGGACCTCGTCATGTTCGGGCCGCCTCATTCCTTCCTCCAGTGAGCCCTTCGTCGCTTCACTTTGCTTATTCCCTATTTCTCAACTCTACACTCACAAAACGACAACATATATTCTTGACGCCCCGGTGGATAATTTTGCTATATTGGTAAATAAGATACTGATTGAAAAGGTAAGCCGGTCCGCCTAGGATGGGCTTTCTTGTTGCGGTCCGGCCGTCGTTCTCCCTCCGTCCCCTGTGCGAAGCATCGCTCCTCGCCTCGCTGCCCTGGTCTGTGTTGGCGGACTCGTATTGCTCGGAACGGCCGGGCCGGATGACAATCTTCAGACCCTCCTGGGCGTGATGGGACTCGTGGGAGCGGGCCTCCTGCTCGGGCTCGGGAAAGTCCTCGACGTGCTAGGGTACGTAGAGGAAGGCGCAACCGACGCGGACGAGCCCCGATGAGGCGTCAGTTCTCCGAAATGCCCCTCGCCTTTTCCTACGCGGCGGCCAGCAGCACCGCCCGGCGGAGCTCAGTCCAACGCCCCTCGGTCTCTTCAGGGTGGTGCGGATTCTTTTCTCGCAGCCACTTTTCGACGGTCGTGAGGTGAACCTCCTCGTCCGCACGACGGGCAACCTCACGGTAGACCTCGGCGGTCGTATCCACGTCGGCCTTCCCCATCACCTCCCAGGCGAGGGCAGCGTAGTGCTTCGTCGTTGGCGGCACGTCGAGGTCCGCCTCCGTTGCCGCGGGGCCGAGCGCGCGGTGCCGCAACTCATGGGTCACGATCTGCTTCCGTACTTGGAGTGCGTGGTACTGGAGTGCGTCCTGCACGTGCTGGGCCTGCTGTTCGGCCGTCATGGGCCCCTTCGTCTCAACGGGACCAGGGTCGGGGAGCCGCTCTTTTACCCGATCCATCTCTTCCTCGATCGTGGCGCGGAGAGCGCGCAGATCCGCAAGCCCCATCTCGTCCACCTGTGCTGCGGCCCGGTCGCGGGCCGTGCAGAGGCGCTCACGCCACTCGGCCCGGAGTTGCTGGAGGGAGTGCGGCGGAGCGTTTTCGGTCATGAGAAATAAATCAGTCGTGTGCAGGGTCCAAGGCAAAAGCGCCTCTTGACACGCACCGGTCCGGCGGCGTGGTTCCGAATGGCGGTCCCCCCTGCTCGGGACGGATCGACCTGCGGAGGAGGCTTGTTACAGAACCGTTCTCTCTTGCCCACACGCGCCTATTCCTTCCCCATGTCTATGCTCCGAAGTCTCGAAGCCCAGCGCGACCTTGTCCTCGATGCCCTTCGGGTGTACCTGGGCACAGGCTTGTTCTTTCGGGGCCTAGTGCTGCTCACGACGGAGGGCGGACTGCAGCAGTTGGTGGGCACCACTGAACCCGGGCTTGGACTGGCGGGCCTGTCCATCTACGTGACGACGGCACACTTGGTGGGCGGGGCTTTCCTCGCCGTGGGGCTCTACACGCGCATCGCTGCCCTGGTCCAGCTTCCTGTCCTTGTAGGAGCGGTGTTTCTGGTGCACTGGCACGACGGCCTCCTGTCGGCCAACCAGTCGTTAGAGTTTTCGGCACTGGTACTGTTTCTGCTCCTGCTCGTGTGCACGTTCGGGAGCGGACGGTGGTCGCTGGATGCCAAATGGCGACGCCCCCCGGCTCCGGTCCTACCGGAGACCCGCCGCCCGGCGCCAAAAAACTGAACGCTACGTGCATAGACGGCTCGCTTGGCGACTCCGCGCCAAAGAGATCGAGGGAGCATGTTTTTCGGAAAGGGCTCAGCCGAAACGCCCCTTCCCAATTTCGCCGGCGAGGAAATAGCGTTGAGTGGCCTGTCCGTACTTTTCGACGCTACCGAATACTTCAGGTCCGTTTAGAGCGAACTCGTTGCTCGCTGCAAGGGGATGGCCCGACTCAAGTCGACGTGAGCGCGGCTCAACTTCCCTTCTTTGCCCATTCCCCACGGCCAAAATCGCCTTTTATAGGTGTTGAGAGGGGATTCAGGGTCGAAAGACTCAAGCTCATCTTTCCTCCAAAAAGCGGCCCACTGAAGGCAAAGAGGCCGGAAAAGAGAAAAATCGACCCGACATAGAAAAAGCGCCCTGTGAAGGGGCGCAATTTTCAATGACTCGTCCACTACCAGTATAAACAAATCGCCCCCCAGGTTTGGTTAAACTTAGGGTGACAATCTTGTAATTCGAGATCGACAGAAGAACTGATTCCTGACGGTCCGTCTTGTCTCCCCATGATTAGGCGCAACCACGGCTTGCCTTTATCTTCCCGGCCTAGTAGGCTCACGGTTCGCTGTTTTCTCTGACCAACGCCCCCATGTCCGACCAATCCCCCTTGCCCGGCCAGGCGTTCGGCCGGTGGTTACTCCACGTCCTCGTTTTTCTTCTCTCCGGTGGTGTCGCCGCTGGGGGAGCCGCCCTCGCCTATCAGGCAGTCGCCCAGACCAAGATGCCGCTGGGCATCTACGCCGTCATCTTCGCGGCGAGTGGTCTCATCGCGTATCGGCAAACGGAGCGAGTGCTCGAGAATGAGGTGTGAAGTGCGAAATGAGGCACGAGACCGCAGGAGTTGGAGAACCTCATGCATCACGGCGTCACGAATCACTTCGTCTCCTCGTCTTTCTGCTTCGCCTGGGCGTAGAGTTCCCGCACGACGGATGCAAGGAGTTCCGGGCGGTCCTCGGAAAGCTCCTGGACGAGTGGCACAAAGTCTTCCACGCTCTGCTCGACGCCGTTGGGCGACGAATCGATCTCAGCGTAGCGTTCCTCCAGCAGCTCACGGGCCTCACTGTGAGGGTCCTCGGGCAACTCGGCCTTTTCCAGGTCAATGTCATAGGTGCTGGCCATCCGCTTGAGCTCGTACTCGTCCTCGTGAGTGGAGAGGACGATCGTCGTGCCTTCTTCGCCGGCCCGGGCCGTACGACCAGAGCGATGGATGATGTACTCGTGGTCTTGCGGCACGTCGTAGATAAAGACGTGGCTGAGATCCGAGACGTCGATGCCACGGGCCGCCACGTCCGTTGCCACCAGTAGGCGGGTGTCGCCGTCTCGCAGGCGATCAAGCGCCTTCTCGCGCTTGCGCTGCGACAGGTCGCCGGACATCTCGTCCACGTCGTACCCCTTGTTTGCGAGGAACTTGTGGAGGTAGCTCACCTCCCGCTTCGTGTTGGCAAAGATGAGGGCCGTCTCCGGTTCTTCCAGTTCCAGTAGCTTCGCCAGCACCCGGTCCTTATCCATCGGGTTCACCAGGTAGTAGCGATACTCGTTTTCCTCGACGCTCACTTTGTCGGTGCTGAGCGAGAGGAAGCCCGGATCGTCAAGGAACTCGCGCGCGACGGAGCGCACCTTCGGCGGCATCGTGGCGCTGTACATGTACGAGACACGATCCTCCGGCACATGCTCGACGATGTCCTTCATGTCCGGGTAGAAGCCCATCGACAGCATCTCGTCGGCCTCGTCGAGCACCAGCATGCGGAGGGTGCTGGCGTCAAAGTTGTTCTTCTTGATGTGATCGAGGATGCGACCGGGCGTGCCAATCACCACCTGCGCCCCATTCTTTAGGCCGTCGATCTGAGGTTGGTAGCCGACCCCCCCGTAGATGAGGACCGCCTCCATCCGGTTTGTGTGCGGCGTCGCAATTTTCATCTGTTCGAACTCCTCGTGGATCTGCCGCGCCAGCTCCCGGGTGGGGGTGAGGATGAGCACCTGCTGCTCCTTCTTGTCCGGATTCACCAGGTCGAAGAGCGGCAGCAAGAAGGCGCCGGTCTTTCCTGAACCGGTCTGGGACTGCACGATCAGGTCGCGGCCCTCCAGGACATAGGGAATTGCCTTCCGCTGCACGTCCATCAGTTCGCTCCAGCCCGCCGCGTAGACGGCCTGTTCCATGTCTCCGGACAGATCGGCGACGGTCATTTCATCCAACGGTGGATCCGGCTCGCGAAGCTCGCCGATTTCGTCGCGGCGCCGCTCTTTCTGCGCCTCGGAGGTGAGATCGATAACGTTCGTGTACGCGCTCTTGGAGACGTCGGAGGCCATGCGAAAGCGGCTCAGTTTCGGATTCAATCAGGACGTCAGGTCCCTCCAGGCATGCAATGTCGGCCGTCGCCAGAAGCGAAGCGGTGGATGGTGCTGCGGCCGAGATTATGCCTAGAAGGGATCGAGTGTACAACGCAGCCCCCGTCCAATCGATCCCCTACTTCCTTAAGTAGGCAACGAAAAGCCAGGGGGCTCCGCTACATTGAGAGTCCGCCGTTTACGTGGAGAACGTGACCGGTAATGTAGGCGGCCGCCGGAGACGCTAGGAATAGCACCGCCTCGGCAATTTCGTGGGGCTCGGCGAGCCGGTCGAGGGGCACGTTGTCCAGGATTGCCTCCTGGGTGTCGTCGTCAAGCTCGTCGGTCATGTCCGTCTGCACGTATCCCGGTGCCACCACGTTCACCGTCACGTTGCGGCTACCCAGCTCCTTGGCGAGGCTTTTTGAGAAGCCGACGATGCCGGCCTTGGAGGCGGCGTAGTTCGTCTGCCCTGCGTTGCCGGTGGTGCCCACGACGGACGAAATGTTGACGATCGCGCCGCTCTGCTGGCGCATCATAGGCATGTACGCGGCCTTGCAGAAGTTGAAGACGCCTTTCAGGTTCGTGTCGATCACGGCGTCCCAATCGTCCTCTGTCATCCGAAGCATGAGGCCGTCTCGGGTAATGCCGGCGTTGTTCACGAGCACGTCGATCGCCCCGAAATGCTCGACTACCGCGTCCACGTGGGCCTGTGCGGCATCAAGGTCCGCCACGTCGCCTTGGAGTGACAGCGCCTCGGTGCCCTGTCCCTCAAGTGTCTCCACGAGGTCCGCAGCGGCGTCGGTCGAGGACCGAAAGGTAAACGCAACGTTCGCCCCCGCATCGGCAAACGATTCGACTATGGCACGGCCAATGCCGCGCGTGCCTCCGGTCACAAGTACAGTAGCCCCCTGAAAATCAGCCTGCATGATGGTGTCGCAAACGGCTTGGATGGAATGGATGCGCGCGCCCGGAAGATTGGGAAACCGGTCCGGAATGACAAGAGACGCCCTTCGCAGATCCCAAGAGTATAGCCCCGAAGCGGGCAGCGCGCACTGCGCGCCTACTGACCCTCCGTGTCCCACCGCCACTCAAATTGCTCTCGGGACGCTCCTCCTGCTCGGCGGACCGCAAGTTGCATCCCGGAGGCGTTCGCAAGGACGTCGGTTCCGTCCACGGTTCGGGGAAAGTGAAGCGTGTTTCGGCGATAAAGGGCAACGCCTGCGTCAGCAACAAAGGCCTCTCGGAGCGGGCTGTGGTCCGACCGGATGGGACGGAGTGTCTCGTCCCCCACCCGGAGCTCGGTGCGGGCCCCCGGCCCCGTAATAATTCCGTCGCCGCCCTCGTCCACGAACCAGTAGACGTCAATCTGAATGGTGTCGTAGTATTCTTTTCGGCGCTCCTCAATGAGCTCTCGGGCACGCTCTTTCTGCAGGGATAGCAGGCCGGTCTCCGGCTGAAGCGACACGAGCGAAAGCTCCAGGCTCCAAAACGTCGCGTACGTCTTCGACCGAACCGTCCGCCCCGTTCCGATCCGCTGAAAGCTGGACGACCATTTCTGAGTGAGGGACGAAAAACTTTGCTCCAGCTGGTACTGGAGCGTTCCCTCCTTTTCGGTGATCATGAGGGCCCGCACGGAGTCGGGGTGGTGGTCTACGGTCCGCACGGTGGGCAGGAAGCGCTGGGCAATCTGCCCCGTGTCGACCGAGTACGTATCCCCTCCCCCACAGCCCGAGACAAGAAGAAACACCAAGAACGCTCCGGCAAATCGGAACGGCCACACAGCGGTCTGGAAGGGAAACATGAGACGGAAGTTGCGACAGTCAGAAGGGACACGACCGACACGCAGGAGAGAGGAGGTGTAGGACGTATCACTCATCTGATGGGGAGGCCGTTCCCCTTCTTTCTTGCCCGTCCGCTACGCTTCTGCTACCGCCTCGATCTCGTCGGGCGTGCCCGCTCCCAGCGCCGCGACGTCGTCCCCCAGAGTGCGGCCCACGAGGCCCTGGAGCACGCTCCCGGTCCCTACCTCTACGAAGCGAGTGGCCCCGTCCTCGTGCATGCGACGAAGCGTCGGGGCCCACCGCACCGGAGAGAGAAGCTGTTCCGTAAGCCGCTGGCGGATCTCGTCGGGATCGGTGGTTGGCTCGGCCGTCACGTTCGGGTACACCGGACAGCGGGGTTCTTCGATGCGGACCGTGTTGAGAATCTCGGTGAGCCCCGTGCGGGCGTACTCCATGAGGGGCGAATGGAAAGCGCCGCTTACCGGGAGAGACAGGCAACGCCCCTCGATGACCTCGGTGGCCCGTTCCACAGCCCCCACATCGCCGGAAATGACGACCTGCCCGGGCGCGTTGTAGTTGGCCGGCTGCACCACCCCGTCCCCCTCCGCGGAAATCTCTTTGCACATCGCCTCGACATGATCGGTGTCGGCCCCAAGCACAGCGGCCATGGCCCCCGGACGCCGCTCTCCTGCTTCGCTCATCAGCTCTCCCCGTCGGCGCACGACGCGCAAGCCGTCCTCGAACGAGAGGGCGCCGGCAGCCGCTAGTGCGCTGTACTCTCCCAGGCTGTGCCCCGCCACCATATCGGGCGCCATTCCGCTGGCCTCCAGCACGGCCATGGCCGCGAGGCTATGGGTGTAGAGGGCGGGCTGGGTAATCTCCGTCTGCTTAAGTCGCTCGTCCGCGTCGGCGCCACTCGACTCCAGCCCAAACATGAGCGAGAGCAAGTCTACGTCGTCGAGCAGCTCGTCGGCCGCCTCGAATCGGGCGCGGGCCTCGTCGAACTGTTCGTACAGCTCGTGGCCCATGCCCACTGACTGCGAGCCTTGACCGGGAAAGAGGAAGGCGGTTGCCATAACCGAGTCGAACGTTGAATATCGATGGGAAGTCAACGGGTGCGTCCCCACCCTTCATCCGTAGGCCCAGGTGAGGTGGCCGGCCCCCCAGGTAAATCCACCGCCGAAGGCCGTCAGGATCAACTCATCGCCCCGTTCCAGTTCGTCCTCCCAGTCGAAGAGGCATAGCGGAATTGTTGCGGCCGTCGTATTGCCGTAGCGGTCAATGTTCATCATCACTTGATCGGACGAGAGCCCCATCCGCTTGGCCGTCGCATCGATGATGCGTTGGTTCGCCTGGTGGGGAACGAGGTAGTCTACATCCTCGGCGTCGAGCCCGTTGCGCGCCATCACCTCCTCGCACACGTCCGCCATGCGCGTGACCGCAAACTTGAAGACCTGCCGCCCCTCCTGGTTGAGGTAGTGCATGTGCGCGTCGACGGTCTCGTGGGTGGGGGGATTGAGGCTGCCCCCTCCCTTCATACACAAGAGATCGCTGTGCTCGCCGTCGACGTGGTGGACCGTATCGTGGAGGCCCGCCTCCTCATCCGCCTCCAGCACCACGGCCCCTGCCCCGTCGCCGAACAGGATACAGGTGGTGCGATCCGTGTAGTCGACGATCGAGCTCATCTTGTCGGCCCCAATGACGAGCACCGTCTCCGCCTGGCCGGTCTCGATAAACTGCGCGCCCGTCGTGAGGGCGTAGATAAATCCACTGCAGGCGGCCGACAGGTCAAACCCCCACGCGTTGGAGGCCCCGAGATTGTCCTGGACGAGGCACGCGGTGGCCGGAAAAAGCATGTCGGGCGTCACCGTGGCCACGACGATCACGTCGATTGCGTCGGGATCGAGGCCACGCTTGTCGAGGGCCTCCTGCGCGGCCTCCGTGGCCATGAAGGCGGTCGCCTTGCTGTCGTCGCCCAGGATGCGGCGTTCCTGAATGCCGGTCCGAGTGCGGATCCATTCGTCGTTTGTCTCCACCATTTCCTCCAGGTCGCCATTCGTGAGCCGCTGCTCGGGGAGGTAATGGCCGACGGAGGTGATAGCGGCCTGGTGAGCGGTGGGAGAAGCGGGCATAAGAGCGAATGGACAGTGCGGAAAACAGTAGGACGGGCCGACGACGGCGCGGCTACGGGCGGAACGCTTCCTCCAGGGCGTGCACGACGTCTCGGGAGGCGAGCGTAGTAGCGGCGTGGATCATCTGCGCAATGGCGTCCGGCGAGGAGCGACCGTGCCCCACCAATACGTTCCCGTTCACCCCCAAAAGCGGGGCGCCTCCCTCCGACTCTGGGTCGAAGCCCTTGCGCACCTCCCCGAAGACCCCCGACACGAGGGCCCGTTGGTCCGGGGTGAGCTCTTGACGATCCATCTCTTGCTGGCACATCTCCGTGAGGACCGTCGTCATGCTCTCGCCGAATTTCAGGAGCGCATTGCCCACAAATCCATCGCAGATGATGATGTCGGCGGCATAGAAGAGCAGATCGCTCCCCTCCACATTGCCGACAAAGTTGAGATCGTCGGCGTCTTGAAGCAGTCCGTACGCCGCTTTCACTTGTTCGTTGCCTTTGCCTGGTTCTTCGCCAATGTTGAGCAGGCCGACCGAGGGCTCTTCGTTGTCGAGAATTTTTTGGGCGTAAACGGTGCCCATGCGCGCAAACTGAAGGAGGTGTCCCGGCTTGCAGTCGACATTGCTGCCAATGTCAAGGACCACCGACGAGCCCTTCAGGGTGGGGAAAAAGCCCGCGATGGAGGGCCGCTCCACGCCCGGAATCCGCTGGAGGATGAACATGGATGCCCCCATGATGGCGCCGGTATTCCCGGCGCTTACGAACGCATCCGCGTGGCCATCGTGGTGGGCGGCGAGGCCACGGTGGATCGACGAGTTGGTTTTCTGTTTTACAGCGGTCGACGGCGCCTCCCCCATCCCGATGACCTCCGGTGCGTCTACGACGTGGAGTGCGTCGGTGGGGGCCTCTGGATGTGCGGCAAGCGCGTCGCGCAGCGACTCTTCGGGCCCCACGAGAAGCACCGACAGGTCTTGGGCGGCCCCACGAAGGGCCTGTACGGCCCCTCGAACAACCGTCTCCGGGGCCTCGTCGCCCCCCATTGCATCCACTGCGATACGCGAGGCTGCCATACGAACCGTCGGTGTGTCTGCCAGAGGGTGAGTGCGGAGGAAGAGACGGAGCACGGCCGCGCCGGAAGGGCACGCTGGCCCCAGAAACTGCGGCAGCGGACGAACGGAAACATAGGCGTACGCTGGGACAATCGCTGAGCGCGCTCCCAGCTTCGGGACGAAGACCCGACAAAAAAATGCCCCCAGTCCAGACTGGCAGGCTCGTGGCCAGGTGGGACTCGGGGCGGGGCTCAACACCTACGCCTCGTCGACCGGCCAGGGTGACACATCCAGGCCGAGCCGCAGAAACAGGTGCACCTACGCCAGCAGCTCCTCGGTCGGCTCCATCACCTTGCGGCCGCGGTAGTGTCCGCAGCGCTTGCATACCCGGTGCATGACCTTCGGATTGCCGCAGTTATTGCACTCCATCAGCTGGGGCGGCTCCAACTCGTTGTAGTACGTGGAGCGACGCTTTCGGGTGCGGGACTTCGAATGTCGTCGTTTGGGGACAGCCATGACTCAGTCTCTCGGAAAGTGAGGAACAGTTGTGGCGCGGGACAAGCAATACACGAAAGCAGCCCCGATAAGATGAAAGAGTTCACTTCGGTGTTCAGCCCTGGGCTCCCATTTCGCCTAGAATTTACAGCGTGGAGATGACCAGCAGCCGTGAATCCCGAGGCCTATTCTTCATCCTTCAACTCTTTCAGGGCGTCCCACCGCGGATCCACACCCTCTTCGTCGTCGGTGTCGTCCTCCGCCTCGGGCGCCCCGAACTCTCGCGCAATGGGTTCGTCCTCGGCTCCAGGGGCAATCTGACGCTGCGGAATCGCGAGGAGAATCGTGTCGCGAACCACGTCCGTGAGGTCAATCTCTCGGTCTGCGGGGTCGAGGGGGCGCACCTCTTCAAACTCATCCCCGTCCTGCCCCACCATGGAGGGTGGGCCAAAGAGCACGTTGTACCCCCCCTCAATATCCTGCTCGTACGCCTGGAGGGTACGATCACAGGTTAGCGTGGCCCGGGCCGTTGCGTGGAGTTTCACAAGAATGCGGTCGCGGTGATACTGCAGTACCGCGTCTACCTGGATGTCCTCGAACGAGGAAGGATCCAGGTTCACTTGGTCGGCAGAAGGAGCCAACTCAAAGTGATGGATCCCCGTTGAGAGGGAGGTGATGTCGATCGTCAACATGGCGCCAGAAGGAGCCTCAGAGCGTCTAAAATACATTTTCCTGCAATGAAGTGACCCCAACAGAGTTCCTCCTCGGGAATCCCCGAACCGGAAACAGAGTCTCGTTCCCTTTCCCCGAAAGTCCCCTTCGGCTCACCGAAGACACGGGGCTCTCCCGCCGGGAATCATCCGTCAAGATTACAGGAATCCCCGGGGGCGTGAAAACCAGGCGTTTCCTCACCCGTGCTACAGTGATTGAAATAAATCTCCAGACGCGAGAATGGAGGACAGGCGTCTCTACTGCTCCCGCGTGCCGGGATGGGCCGCCCCCTTCTCCGTCTTCCTTCCGGACCCGTGCCAAGCGACGGATTCTACACCATGGACACGCAAAGCTTCAAGACATACAACGCCAAGCCGGATACAGTCGACCGCGACTGGTACGTCGTGGACGCCACGAACGAAGTCGTAGGTCGGCTCGCATCCCGCATTGCCCGCGTGCTTCGAGGAAAGCACAAGCCGACCTACACGCCGCACGTAGACACGGGCGACTACGTGATCATCGTGAATGCCGATAAGGCCCGCTTCACAGGGCGAAAGGAGCAGCAGAAGACGTATCACGAGTACAGCGGCTATCCCGGTGGGGATCGGCACGAGAGCCCGGAGGAAGTGCGGGCGAACAAACCCGAATACATCATGGAGCAGGCCGTGAAGGGCATGCTTCCCAGCGGCCCCCTCGGACGGGACATGTTCAAGAAACTGAAGGTGTACGCCGGATCGGACCATCCCCACGAGGCCCAGCAGCCTGAGCCGCTCGAGAATGCATAGCTTCCGGGGGCCTGTGCACCCCCAATCGTCGACGTACTTTTCTGAAACCCCGACTCCCTTTCATGCCCAAGATGACTCAGTATCAGGCCATTGGGCGCCGCAAGACCTCCACGGCCCGCGTGTATTTGCGTCCGGGAGATGGCTCCAGCTTCGTGATCAACGGACGCGACGCGGAGGAGTACTTTCCGGTCGCATGGCGCCGGCGGACGCTCGACCAGCCGTTTGATGTGACCGATACGATCGGTCAGTTCAACGTAAAGGTGAATGCCTCCGGCGGGGGCCTTACCGGTCAGGCCGAGGCGATCCGTCTCGGCATTGCCCGGGCGCTCGTCGAGTACGACGAGGAGCTGCGCGGCCCGCTCCGCGACGCCGGCTACCTGACTCGCGACGACCGGATGGTCGAGCGCAAGAAGTACGGTCAGCCCGGCGCCCGAAAGAAGAGCCAGTACAGCAAGCGGTAGACACTTGCGAATGGCGAATTTCGAGTGTCGAATGGGCGTTCATTCGACGTTCGGGCCTCGTCATTCGACACCCAAAAAATCATACGGCCCGATGTGACAGTGGGTTGACCGCGGAGGAGTGCGGTTTCGCTGCGCAGACGACGGTCGTAGTAGCACAAACCCAATTTCCCACGCACCTGTAGATTTACCTATGGCTGACGAGACGACCACAGAAACTCCCGACGCTCGGGACGGAGAAGACGCTGAAGAGGCGCCCCCCGAGGAAACCTCCGAGGACACTTCTCCTACCGACGCGGCGGACCCCGAATCCCAGTCCCCCGACACGGAAGAGGGTTCGTCCCCTCAAGACCCTGTAGACCTGGACGAGGCCCCGGAAGAGGCCCCCTCCGAATCCGACACGGACGACGGTGAACAGGAGTCCACCCACCGCGTCACGGTTGAGGAGCTCCTGAAGGCCGGGTCCCACTTTGGGCACCTCACGAGCCGATGGAATCCGCGCATGGAGAAATACATCTTCATGGAGCGGAATAACATCCACATCATCGATCTGATGCAGACCCAGGTCCTCCTTGACCAAGCGGCCGACGCGGCCAAGCGGTTTGCCAAGCGGGGCAAGAAGATCCTGTTCGCCGGCACCAAGAAGCAGGCGCAGGACATTGTTCGTGAGCACGCCGAGGAGTGTGGGATGCCCCACATGGTGGACCGCTGGCTTGGAGGGACGATGACCAACTTCCAGACGATCCGGAAGTCGATCCGCCGCATGGAGGAGATCGAGCGCATGGACCGGGACGGCACGCTCGACAAGCTGAAGAAAAAGGAGAAACTGATGCGGCTCCGCGAACACGAGAAGCTCGAAGATACGCTCGGCGGCATCCGCAACATGGCCAACCTTCCCGGTGCCATCTACATCGTCGACGTGCAACGGGAAGACATCGCGGTGAGCGAGGCGAACAACCTCGGGATCCCCATTATCGCGATGGTCGACACGAACGGGAATCCGAAGAACGTGGACTACCCGATTCCGGTCAACGACGACGCGCTCAGCTCGATCGAGCTCGTGACCTCCACCCTCACCGACGCCATCCAGGAGGGCCTGCACGAGCGCAAGATGGAGCAGGAAGCCAAGAAGAAGCAGGCCGCGTAGTCGCGGATCTCGTCGCTCCGCCCGTATTCGCTGAACCGACTCCCCCTGACTTTTCGACCCCATGAGTGTTTCCCCCAAACAGGTAAAAGAGCTGCGCGACGCTACCGGCGTGGGCATGATGGACTGCAAGGAGGCCTTGCAGGAAACCGACGGTGATTTCGATGAGGCCGTGAGCCTGCTCCGCAAGAAGGGGCAGGAGGTAGCCTCCGACCGTGCCGCCGCCGAGGCCGACGAGGGCCTCGTCGTCACGGCGGTGTCCGACGATGGCCGCACCGGTACCATCGTCGAGATCAACTGCGAGACCGACTTCGTGGCCCGGAACGAGGATTTCCAGTCGTTTGCGGACACGGTGGCCGAGCGTGTGCTTGCGGAGACGCCGGAAGACCTGGACGCCCTGGAAGCGCTCTCTTACGACGGCGACGTGACGATTGAGGATGAGCTGGTGGCCCTGACCGGGCGCATCGGCGAGAAGCTTACAATTCGCCGCTTTGAGGTGCTCGAAAGTGACGACGGACAGATTATCTCCTACGTTCACCCGGGCTCGAAGCTCGGGGTGCTCGTGGAGGTTTACGGCGACGGAGCGGTTGAAGAGGCCGGGCGGGACGTGGCCATGCAGGTGGCGGCCCTGGAGCCCATCGCCGTGAGCCGCGACGAGGTGCCCGACGAGGTGAAGCAGGAGGAGCGCGACGTGGCCCGCGAAGCCGCCGTCAACGAAGGCAAGCCCGAGCACGTGATCGACAACATTGTGGAGGGCAAGCTGGAGCGCTTCTTCGAGGATCATGTCCTCCTAGAGCAGGCTTTCGTCAAGGACTCGTCGGTTTCCGTACAGGAAATGCTCGACGAGGCCGGGCTCTCGGTGGAGCGCTTCACCCGTTACGCCCTCGGAGACTGAGCCGTCGGGCAAAGCTCGTCGATCGATCGGGCCGGGTGTGCCGTGAGGGAGACGGTGTCATCCGGCCTCGCGTGCGACAGGACTTGCCGGACACTGCGGCCAGGACCCGCTCCGCACGCCCCCTCGCTTGATTTTGGATGATCGTGGCCGCACAACAGACTGGTCCGCCTTCATGAGCGTTACCTCCAACGATGCATCGGCCTCCTCCCTCAAGTACGAGCGCATACTGCTGAAGCTCAGTGGAGAGGCGCTGCTGGGGGGCGACCGCGAGTTTGGGATCGACGAGACGGTGCTCCGTAACTACGCCAATGAGGTCAAAGCCGCCGTGGAGGCGGGGGCGGAGGTCGCCGTCGTAATTGGGGGCGGCAACATCTTTCGGGGCGTTGAGAACGCCATGCAGGGCATGACACGGGCCCACGCCGACTACATGGGCATGTTGGCCACCATGATCAACGCCATGGCTCTGCAGGACGCCTTTGAGCAGGTGGACCTTGTGACCCGCCTCCAGTCGAGTATCAAGATGGAGGAGATTGCCGAGCCGTTCATCCGCCGGCGCGCCATTCGGCACCTGGAGAAAGGACGCGTGGTGATCTTCGGGGCCGGCACAGGCAACCCCTACTTCACGACCGACACTGCTGCGGCGCTGCGGGGCCTCGAGATCGACGCCAACGTCATCCTGAAGGGCACTCGCGTGGACGGGGTGTTTACGGCCGACCCCGAAGAGGACGACTCCGCCGAGCGCTTCGAACAGATCCACGGTCAGGAGGTCATCGAGCGCGATCTTCGGGTGATGGATAAGACGGCCCTCACGCTCTGCCAGGAGTCGAAAATGCCCATCATCGTATTCAACATGGCGACCTCCGGCAACCTACGGCGCTTGCTCGAAGGAGAAACCGTGGGAACCCGTGTGCATTGGGACGAAGCCAAGGCGGCCGCTGAGCGCGTGCCGGCTTGACCCGAGGCGCCAAGTGCTTTTTCGCGCTGCCGCTCATCAACTGTTCGCCCCACCATGCCCGACGACCCGATTCAAGACGTTCTGGACGAGGCCGAGGAGGAGATGAACGAGTCGGTCTCCTACCTGCGATCGCAACTCCGCACCATCCGGGCCGGTCGAGCATCGCCGGCCATGCTCGAAAACGTGACGGTCGACTACTACGGTTCTCAGACCCCGCTGGAACAGGTGGCGAGCGTGAGCGCCCCCCAGCCCGATCTTATCGTAGTGCAGCCCTTCGATCGAAACGCGATGGAGGACATTGAGCGGGGCATCATGAAGGCCGACCTGGGCCTGAACCCGAACAACGACGGCGAAAAGATCCGCATTCCCATTCCCCCCCTCTCCGAAGAGCGGCGCAAGGAGCTCGTGGAGACGAGCCGCGAGCGGGCTGAGGAGGCCAAAATTTCGATTCGCAACATCCGCCGCGACGCCAAGAATATGATCGAGGATGTCGTGGAGGAGGAAAACTTCTCGGAGGACGTGTACTACGGGGCGGAGGAAGACCTCCAGGCCATCACTGACGCACACACCGAACGAGTCGACGCGCTTCTGGAGCAGAAGAAAGAACAGATCATGGACGTATGATACACGAGTGTGGAGCCGGGGCACGGTCCCCACTCCGTACTCCTGTCTCAATATTTTGGAGGGGTGACCGAGTGGTCGAAGGTGCTCGCCTGGAAAGCGAGTGTGCCGTTTACACGGTACCGAGGGTTCGAATCCCTCCCCCTCCGCCTTTTTGCCCCCGAGATGTGCCGACGCACGCCAGCCCCCACCGAACGGCGTGAGCGAGCGCTCTCTCGGGACGAGGCCTCGAGCCGAGCCTCCCCACCAGCCGTTCGGGGACTCGGCTTTTCTCGTTGCGATTCGTCTAAGCGGGGATTCCTTTCACCGTCTTCCCTCCTTTCGCTTCTCGTCCCCCATGATTCGTAGCATGACGGGCTTCGGTCGCGGCCACGCCAGCACCGAAGATGCCACGGCGACCGTTGAGATTCAGTCGACGAACAAACGGCACTTGAACATCTTCGTCCATCTTCCCGATCCGCTCCCCGAAGCCGAGTCGGACGTGCGCCAGCAGATGCAGGACGCCTTCGAGCGGGGACAGTTCGACGTCAACGTGTCCGCCGAGCTGAAAGGGACCGACGCCCTGCCCGTGGACGTCGACGCCGACGTGGCGATGCACCACAAACGGCGCCTCGAGCAACTCGCCGCGGCCGCACAGATTGAGGAGCCGATTCGGCTCGACCACCTGCTGGAATTTGAGGACATCTTTGCGGCGGAGGAGGAGCGGGAGGCCGCCAAAATTCAGCGCGCCTGGCCGGCGGTGACGGAGGCCCTCGACGCGGCCATCGACGATCTCCAGCGGATGCGCGAAGAGGAGGGGGATGCCCTGCGTGACGACCTGGAGAAGCGCACTCACGCCATCGACGACCACCTTGACGCCATTGAGGAACGGGCGCCCGTCCGGGTGGAGGAACGACAGGCCCGACTCCGAGAGCGCCTCCAGGATCTCATGGACGACGAGCACCTCGACCCCGACCGTCTTGAAACCGAGATTGCCCTCCTGGCCGATAAGCTCGACGTCACCGAGGAATGCGTGCGCCTGCACTCGCACCTAAAGATGTTTCGGGAAGCGCTCGACGCCGACGAGCCCTCGGGCCGCAAGCTCAAGTTCATCACCCAGGAGATTCATCGTGAGGCCAACACCATTGGCGCCAAGGCCGACGACGAAACCATTTCGCGCCGCGCGGTCGAAATGAAAGAGGAGATCGAGAAGATCAAGGAGCAGATTCGCAACGTCGAATAGCATGGAAGTGTAGGATTGGGACGGGAAAGGCTGAGCGATGGCGGGACCAGAAGCCCGCCTCCGAACCTTCAACCGTCCGACATTCAATCTTCCATTCCACCATCATGCCCGACCGCAACATCGTCGTCCTCACCGCCCCGAGCGGCGCCGGCAAAACCACCATTGCCCACCGGGTGCTCGACGCCCTCCCGGCCATGCAGTTTTCCGTGTCGGCGACCACGCGGGCCCCTCGCCCCGACGAGACCGATGGGGAGGATTATCACTTCCTCTCCCCCGAAGAATTTCGGTCCCGCATCGACGCCGGCGATCTTCTGGAGTATGAAGAAGTCTACCCGGACCAATTTTACGGAACCCTCCGCTCGGAAGTGGCCGCCCGGGCCGAGGACGGCCCCGTGCTGCTCGACATCGACGTGAAGGGCGCGCTCAACGTGAAGCGCATTTTCGGCGACGACGCCCTGATCCTGTTCGTGGCGCCGCCCTCGCTCGACGAGTTAAAGCGACGCCTCAAGGGGCGGGGCACGGAGGATCGGGCGTCGCTCCAGGATCGCCTCGATCGGGTCGAACAGGAGATGGAAAAGGCCGACGCCTGCGATGCGGTCGTTGTGAATGATGATTTGGATGTGGCGGTTGAGGAAACCCTGACCCGAATTCATCAGTTTCTGGACTCGTGATGCTTGGATAAAAGCAGAGAGCGCCCTCACGCATCACGAATACGCACTACAGTCCTCCTCGCACTGGGCAATCGCCGAAGCCGCGTGCCCACCCGTTTTCTCCCGTAGCAACCTTCTTTGATCCATGGCAATCGAAACGCTCGACATTGACGAGCTTGCCGACCGAACCGGCAACCTCTACGAAACCGTGGCCATCCTGTCGAAGCGCTCGCGACAGGTGGCGTCCGATATGCGTTCGGAGCTCGACGACAAGCTCTCTTACTTCGAGGGCTTTGGGCCAGAGATGGAGGACGCACGCATGCAGGAGGAGCAAGCCAAGGTGTCTCTGGAGTACGAGAAAAAGCCGGAGCCGACCGAAATTGCCATCGACGAGTTCCTCGAGGACAAAATTTACTATCGGAAGCCCGACGAATAGTACGCGCTGCTGGCTCGGGCCGTGAGGCTCAAGTCTCTTCGTGCACGCGTCCGGGTACCCCGCAAATCCGGCTGGCGACTCCCTCTGCCGCTCCGCCCGCTTGGCGGGACGGTCGGCGTCGCCGACCGGATTTTTTGTTTCCGTCGCCTCCTGTCGTCCTCCTCCCGCCCCATGAGTGTTCCCCCCCCCGATCTCACCGGGCGTCAGGTGGTACTGGGCGTCACGGGAAGCATTGCGGCGTACAAGGCTGCGCTGCTCGTACGCCTGTTGAAGAAGGCAGGGGCTGAAGTACGGGTACTTATGACCCCCGACGCGGAGCGGTTCGTGTCCCCCCTTACGCTCGGGACGCTTTCGGAGAACGAGGTTCTCACGGAGATCTTCCCGGAGAACGAGGACGGGTCGTGGACGAAGCACGTGACCCTCGGCCAGTGGGCAGACCTTTTCGTGGTGGCGCCCGCCACGGCGCAGACGATCGCCAAGCTGGCCCACGGCTTCTGCGACTCGATGCTCACTGCCACGGCCCTCTCGGCCCGATGCCCTCTGCTGGTGTGTCCGGCGATGGACCGTGATATGTACCGCCACGCCGCCACGCAGGACAACCTGGATCGGCTCCGAGAGATCGGCTACGCCGTAATGCCCGCCGAGCACGGGGAGCTCGCGAGTGGACTTGTAGGGCAGGGACGGATGCCCGAGCCGGAGGCCATTCTGGAGCGGATCGCCGAGAGGGTTGACGGGAAGAACCCTCCCGCGGCAGGTCGCGCTTCCGAGCCCGGCGCCCCTCCCCTCACCGGTACCGAGGTCCTGGTTACCGCTGGCCCCACCCGCGAGCCTATCGATCCGGTGCGCGTCCTCACGAACCCGTCGACCGGCACGATGGGCTACGCACTGGCCGAGGCAGCGGCACAACGCGGCGCGTCCGTTACGCTCGTGACCGGCCCCACCGCGCTCGATCCTCCCACAGGCATGGAGGTGGTTCAAGTAGAGACGGCCGCGGAGATGCACGAAGCCGTGCAGGCGCGGCGCGAGACGGCGGACTATGTGTTCATGGCGGCCGCTGTGGCCGACTACACACCCGCTGATCCCTCGTCGTCGAAGCGTAAGAAGGCGGATACGGACGCCCCCTTCGTCTTGCACCTCCGCCGAACGCCCGATATCCTAGAAACCCTTGGCACCCACAAACGCCCCGGCCAAGTGCTCGTGGGCTTTGCGCTGGAGACCGACAATGCGCTCGACAATGCCCGGCGTAAGCTGGATCACAAAAACCTCGACTGGATCGCGGTAAACAACCTACGGGACGAAGGCGCAGGCTTCGGCCCCACCAACCGAATCACCCTCCTCGGCCACGACGGCACGGTCGAAGAGCTGCCGCTCATGCCCAAGGCCGACGTGGCAGATGCTCTCCTAAACCGGGTCCTGGCGGCCCAGTCGGAGGAGACCTCGTAGTTCTTTTCCCGCTTCGTCCCCACTGATGCGCGAGCTTCTCCATGAGTTGCGATCCATCGTCGAGCACGAGCGGGCCCTCCGCGGCGACCTCCTCCCGCTTCCGGCACCAGACGAGACGACGCCCTCCCCGAAGGCCGGCAACGACTCTGCCCCCGAACAGCTCAGCGCCTCAACGGCCCGTGCCGACACCGACGACGAGAGCGTCGATGGCGAGGATGCGGGCGATTCGGGCTCCGACCTCTCGACGCCCACCGATTCTTCTTCGACCACTGACTCCAACGACACGTCCCCCGACGCCCCGATGCCCAATCGCGACCTCTTCGGCAACCAAGTCGACCCCACCGAAGACCCCTCTCTTCCTCCGTGGAAACGGGTCGAGTCCCTCGTCCCCGACGACGCCCCCTACAAGGATGCCGAGACGCTGGAGGAAGTCGAGCAGTACCTCGCCGACACCGTGCTGGTCTCCATCGACGAGGACCGCGAGAACCCGGTATTTGGCGTGGGTGACCCGCACGCCGACCTCGTGATCATCGGCGAGGCCCCCGGGCGCGACGAGGACAAGGAGGGCGAACCGTTCGTGGGCCGGGCCGGACAGTTGCTCGATAAGATCCTCGACGCCATCAACTTCGAACGGGAGGACGTGTACATCACCAATATTCTGAAAAGCCGCCCCCCGCGGAACCGGAATCCGCACGCGGAGGAAATTGATGCCCACCTCCCCATCCTCTACAAGCAGATTGCCCTCATCAAGCCCAAGATTATTCTTGCCGTGGGCAAGGTGGCCGGCAACACGCTTCTAGATCGGAGCTCGTCGCTCTCGAACCTACGCGATAAGGAGCACGACTTCTACGGAATCCCCCTCATGGTGACCTACCATCCGGCCGCACTCCTGCGTAATTCCCAGTGGAAGCGGCCTACGTGGGAGGACGTGAAGCTCCTCCGCACCCGATACGATGAATTGACCGAGGACGACTAACCAACGAAACCTGACCCGGACCGTCTCGGTCTCTTTTTCGGAGACGAAGTTCCCACTCGGCACTCCTTGAGGCGGCCCCTCCGCCTCTCAGCCCAAGCCCTCGACGCCTCGTTCATGGCTGATCGCGATGATTCGCAACGATTCAATATCGACGAGTCTTCTCCCTCGGCCTATCCCCTCGAAAAAATGCGGGGCGGGCAGGGCAAGCAGCAGCGCGAGGAGGCGCAGGCGGTCCACGAACAGTCGGGCCGCATGCCCCCACAGGCCACCGACGTAGAAAAGTCGGTGCTCGGGGCCATGCTCATCGAGCGAGAGGCCATTCCTCAGGTCATCGAGATCCTCCCCCCGGACGCCTTCTACGACGGCAAGCACCAGAAAATCTACGAGGCGATCCAGGACCTCTTTGAGCGGGGCAACCCGGTCGACCTCGTCACCCTCACCGAGGAGATGCGCCGGCGTGACAACCTCGAAGACATTGGCGGCGCTTACTACCTCACGGAACTGACCACCCAGGTCGCCTCGGCTGCCAATGTGGAGTACCACTCCCGCATCATCGCGGAGAAGTCGCTGCTCCGCAAGATGATCGAGACGATGACCTCGGTCGTGCAGAAGGCGTACGATCCCGGGGCCGACGCCTTTGAACTGCTCGACGAGGCGGAGAGCAAGATCTTTCAGATCTCCGACAACCAGCTCCGTCGCGCTGCCGAGCCGATGAACAAGGTGGTCAAGGACACCTTCGAGCACCTCGAGAACATTCACGGGCAGGACAGCGGCATCACCGGCGTGCCCAGCGGTTTTCCGAAGCTCGACGACCTGACGAGCGGCTGGCAGGAGTCCGACCTCATTATTATCGCGGCCCGGCCCTCCATGGGGAAGACGGCCTTTTCGCTGGCGGCCGCCCAAAACGCCGCGACACACCCGGAGGAGCCTACGGGGGTGGCGGTCTTTTCGTTGGAGATGGGCGCGCAGCAGCTGGCCCAGCGCATGCTCACCTCGCAGGCCCGCGTAGACGCCCACAAGGCGCGTACAGGCCGCATGGCGGATGACGACTGGCAGCGCCTAGCCCGGGCCGCCGGGGCGCTTAGCGACGCGGAGATCTTCATTGACGACACGCCGGGCCTCAGCGTGCTGGAGCTCCGTGCCAAGTGCCGGCGCTTGAAGGCTGAGCACGACATCGGCCTCGTGGTGGTCGACTACCTGCAGCTCATGCAGGCCTCCGGGGCCAACCTGCGGAGCGGCGCCAACCGCGAGCAGGAGATTGCCCACATCTCCCGCTCACTGAAGGGGCTGGCCAAGGAACTCAACCTGCCGGTCATCGCCCTCTCCCAGCTCAACCGCGCCGTCGAGAACCGGGGTGGTGATAAGCGGCCTCAACTCTCAGACCTCCGCGAATCGGGCTCCATCGAGCAGGACGCGGACGTGGTGGCCTTCATCTATCGGGCCGAGCGCTACGGCATCACGGTCGACGAGCAGGGCAACTCCACAGAGGGCATCGCCGAAATCATCATCGGCAAGCAGCGGAACGGGCCCATCGGCAGCGTGGAGCTTGCCTTCGTGAAGCAATACGCCCGCTTCGAGCCGCTCACGCAGTACGACGAGCCGGGCGGCGGCCCGCCGCAGGGGGACGGCTCGGCCCCCATGGGTCCGGCGCCTGGAGGCGACGGAGACGGCGGCGGCTCATTCGAAGACGACGCTCCCTTCTAGCGAACAGTCCTCATCTCGGATTACGGTTCGACATGCCGCCACCGGTCCCCGTCAACCGCGAATAGGTCCGGATTCCCCATCTCTTTCCAGTCCTCAAAGCCGAAGCTTCCGGCAAGCCCGTGGAGGCGCAGTCCAATGGTGTTGCCGTGTGAGCTCACGAGCATGCGTTCGTCGGGGCCGTGACGGGCCCGAACTTCCTGCAAGGCCGCTCCAACCCGTCGCTGACACTCGGCGCTCGATTCTCCCCCGGGGAGCACCAAATCGAAGTCGCCCCAGNCCCGCCGAAGAGCCTCCCGGTGATTGTCGAGCCACCGGTCCGTCAGCTCGCGTTCCCGCAGCCGATCGTCGGTATGAACCGGCAGGTCGCGATCCGCAGCAAGAGGACGTACCGTCGCTACGGCCCGCCGGTACGGGCTTGAATAAATCGCGTCGATCCGGCACCCGGCGAGGCGTTCGACGAGGGCCTGCGCCTGGTTCCGACCCGTCTCACTCAGCGGCCAATCCGATTCGGGCTCATCAGGCGAAACGCTGCTCTCCGCGTGGCGGAGCAAATAGAGCATGGAAGTGCGGGGGCGAGAAGCGCCCGAATAGGTGCTATTTGGCATCCGGGTGCGTGGCGACCACCTTGCCGATCTGCTTGTGCGCCTCGGCGTAGGCGTGCGCGTCCCCAATCTCGTCGAACGTAAACGTGCGGTCGTCGACGAGCGGGCGCAGGTGCCCCTCCTCCACCAGCGTGGCGGCCCGGCGAAGGATCTCGCCGTGATGGGCCCGTCCCACGTCGTGGAGCATGGGAATGAGCATGGCGACAAAATGGACCGACATTCCACTGCCGTACGCGTGCTGCAGCCCACCGTCTGCGGGAGCCCCAACTGTCACGACCTGTCCGTTGAGCCGGGTGGCCTCCACGGCGGTCTGCACATTCTCACCGGCCACGGTGTCGAACACGAGGTCGAACCCGCGTCCGTCGGTGCACCGCTCCACGTAGTCCTCGACCGGTTCCTCCTCGTAGTTGATGAGCGTATTGGCCCCGAGATTGGCACCGATCTCAAGTTTTTGCTCCGACGAAGCGGTTGCGGCCGCCTCGGCGCCGCGCCACGCCGCAAGCTGGAGTCCCACGTGTCCCACGCCGCCCGTCGCGCCGTGGACGAGGACCTCTTCTCTGGTCTCCACCTCGGCCTTGTCGATGAGCCCCTCCCACGCCGTAAGCGTTACGAGGGGCAGCGCGGCGGCCTCGCGGAACGATAGTGATTCGGGCATCGGGGCCAGGAGCTGCGCGTCGCAGGGCATGTAGTCGGCCAGTGCGCCGTGGGGCACCGGTGGATAGCCACCTGCGCAGCCGTAGACCGCGTCGCCTTCGTCGAAGGCCGTCACCTCGTCCCCCACCGCCACGACCGTACCGGCGACATCTCCGTGCAACGTGGCGGGCTGGGGCGGACAGAGCGCCGCAGCGTCCCCGCGGCGGATTTTGTAGTCGACGGGATTGACGCTCGTGGCCCGGACGCGGACGAGAACCTGATGCTCGTCGAGGTCGGGGACATCGACCTCGCGTCGCTCGAAGACCTCTGGGCCGCCAAAGTCGTCGATGACCCAGCCATTCATCGTCTCCGGTAGGGTAGCATCTTTCATTATGCAGTAGGATTGTCAGACGTCTCGAAGCGTCTCCATGCCCCATAAACGCAAAAAGCGTCCTCTGAGCAAAGCCCAGGGACGCTCGCAGAGGTGACGGGCGGATTCGAACCGCCGTAGGAGGCTTTGCAGGCCTCTGCCTAACCACTCGGCCACGTCACCAAAGTGTTCGTGGATGAAATGTGGAGCGGATCCACGGAGTTCCTCCCCAAACCAGATGCGGAGTCCGGGCTGTACGCCCGGCAGGATTCGAACCTGCGACCTGCGGATTAGAAGTCCGCTGCTCTATCCAACTGAGCTACGGGCGCAGGCTAAATCATCGAACGACGAAGGCCCCCGAACTGAAGCACCAAGATCCGCCAGGGGGATGTCGGGGCGGCCGGATTTGAACCGGCGACCTCCTGCTCCCAAAGCAGGTGCGCTAACCGGACTGCGCCACGCCCCGCGCTACGGCGATGAGCGTGGGTCGTCTATGTCAACTTTTTGGCCTCTTCGAGTTCCTCCTCCACGTCGTCGAGGGGGACGATTTTTTGGCGGAAGCCGTAGTTGCCGTCTTCTTTCTCTTCGGCCACCACGAGCTTCGCCATTTTCTGCGAAGCCGAACCGTTGCTTTGATTTGCCATGACTTATTTCTTTTCTCGGTGAAGGGTATGCTTCTGGAGGACGGGATTGTACTTCATGAGCTCGAGGCGGTCGGAGGTGTTTTTACGGTTCTTCGTCGTGTGGTAACGCGACGTTCCCGGCTCCTCCGTGCATTCGAGCACAATCTGGACGCGATCACCTGTGGCCATTGCGGTCTAAGCGGTTGTTTGGAAAGGACGTATTCCCGGCGAGTGGGCAGCTTGCGCGCCGCAGCCGAGGGCTACACGTCGTAGCCCTGTTTCCGGGCCTCCTTCAAGACAGCCTGAATGCCTTTCTTGTTGATCGTTTTCAAGGTCTTGGAGGACACCTTCAGCTTCACGTGCCGGTCTTGCGACGGGATGTAGAACCGCTTCTCGTGGAGGTTTCGATTGAAGCGGCGGTTGGTCTTCTGATTGGAGTCCGACACGCTGTTGCCCGTGACCGGCCCTTCGCCTGTAATGTCGTCTTTGCGAGCCATAACTGTATTTCGTGCCTAGTTGGATAGGGCGTGGCATCCGCTCTGAAGGAGCGCGATCCAGGCCGTGGACCACGCGCCAAATCGGCGGAATCTAAGGAAGGACACAGAACTTTGTTCGTGAAGACAGCGCAATTTCGCTGCGTTTTCCCCACAATTCCGTTGTAGGACTTCATCTCGACTAGGAATGTCCATCCCCCGAAGGGGTTCCTTGCGGCAGGTGGGGGGTAAGGCCCGGTGTGAGGAACTCAAAGAGCGTATCCCCCCGCAGGCCGAGCCGCAGTGTCTCTAGCGGAATGACTTCTTCGGGGTGGATATTGCCGAGGTTGACGTTGGCCCCCTGGTGTTTGATGAGCCACGCCTGCTGCCGCTTGTTGGGGGCCTCGAAGATAATATCCCGGGGATCCACTCGGGCTAAAATCTCGTCGACGAGGCCCGTGCGCACCTCCCCGTTGGAACGAAAGAGGCCGGCCGTCCCTGCCTCGCGAGACTCGGCGGTTACCTTCCAGCTTCCCGCCTCCAGTTCGGCCTGCATGAACTCTACCCACCGGTACGGGGCCATCACGTCGTTGGAGTCTTTCGATCCCACCTCGCTCACGACGGTAAAGTCCCGCGCAAAGCGCTCGATGTAATCGAGCTTGTCCTCGTGTGCCATCGATACGGCCCCGGCGGAGATTTCCACGTGGTGCACGCCCAGATCGTCGAGCAGCCGCCGGTAGTCCTCCATCTGGTCCCGCAGAAAGTAGGCCTCAAAGAGCGTACCCCCGAAGAAGAAGGGAATGTCGGCACTCCGATAGACGTCCAGTTTTTTCTCCAGGTTTGCGGTGACCGCGGCGGTGCCCCATCCCAGCTTGGCCACATCGATAATAGGAGCCGCCACGTCGAGCACATTCTCTACTTCTCGTGCCGAGAGGCCCTTGTCCAACATGTGGGTGAGCCCTCGCTCCCGCGGCTTCGTGGGCCGGTCGGGGAGGCCAATCAGGTTGAACGCGTCGTTGAGCATGGAGGAGGGGCTAGGGGCGAGAAAACACGACGAGTGCTACGGATGCTGGTACCTCCACGACAGGAACCGGTTCAAGCCGCCAGCTCCGATCGTTCTCTACGCATCCAGGTGGACTGCCCGGGCGGGCTCAATAGCGGAAGCGCGGGCGGCCGGGTACAACGCGGCCAGTACGCAGAGTCCAAACGAGACGAGCGCAATGAGGACGACGTCGAGAGGCTGTACGGACACCGGATACGCGTCGATGAGAAACGACTCGGCCTGGGCCATCGGCACGAGCTCGTAGTATTTCTGCAGGAAGGCGAGTCCAAGCCCCAGGGCGAGCCCGAGCCCCGTGCCCACTGCTCCAATGAGGGCTCCCTCGAACAGAAAGATGCGACGCACGTCGGCCTGCGAGACGCCCATAGCCTGGAGGACGCCAATGTCGGCCCGCTTCTCGATCACGACCATCGTAAGGGAGCCGATGATGTTGAAGGCGGCCACGATCACGATGAGGCCGAGAATGGCCGATGCGCCCCACTTTTCCAACCGCATCACGTCGTAGAGCGACTTTTGGAGATCGTACCAGGTCTGAACAGTATACCGGTCGGGGCTCAACTTTTGTTGGAGCGCCGCCTTCACGGCCGTGGCCCGCTCTAGGTTATCGAGCCGGAGGTCGATGCCAGTAACTCGCCCGTCCGTACGGAATAGCTGCTGGGCTTCGTCCAGCGAAATGAAGACGCGTTGCCCCTCGGAGGCCCCCTGCACCTGGAAGAGACCGCGCACATCGAACCGCCGAATGGGGGGGCTCGCAAACACGTTCGTGAGCGTCCGTTCGATTGCGGGGGCTGACAGAAGACCGACCGCACTGGCCGCCTGTCCTCCGGCAGCGGGCAGTGCCCCCATGCGCCGCCCCAGCGTTCGGTTGAGCACGATGCCGGGGGTGTCGGTCCCGTCCCGTGCCAGGTCGAACATGCCCATGGCCATCGGGGGAGCGGCGGTCTGTACCATCGATGGATCCACTCCTCGTACGCGCACCACGCGGTTTGCTCCGCTACCACCACGGGTCAGGAGTAGGGCCTTTCCCTCCACGTACGGGGCCGCCGCCGTGACGTGCTCCGTCTCACGGGCCAGTCGGAGAAGCGAGTCGGCGTTGGCCACGCCGCCGCCCTCGGCGTTGACCACCCGCACGTGTGGGTCCAGCGAGACGAGGAGGTCCCGCACGACATCGTAGAAGCCGTTCATCACCGAGAGCACAACGATGAGGGCCGCAACGCCGAGGGTCACCCCCGTCATTGAGATGCCAGTGATGATGGAGATGAGCGATACGTCCCGGCGGCTCGCCAGGTAACGCCGGGCGATCTGGAATCGATAATCCACAACAGTCAGCGTTGATGGAGCAGGTGGGGCCGAGGGCGGGCTCGTACCGAAGAATTACTCGTCGCCCCCCAGCATCGGGGTTGGGGTCGAGAATGCGCCGTCCGGCGGTGTGCTGGGAAGGGCAAGGTTATTGGTGAGCAGTGCCCGATCGGCACCTACGGCCTCCTTGCGCGCAGCGAGGCGGACCGTACCGTTGGGGGCATTCATTTCCTGGTACTGGGTCCAGTTGTAGAACTGGGGTGGGGCCTCTTCTGGCATGCCCTGGAGGTGGTACGCCCACCGGTCGAGCTGCCCAGTGTCCGTCGACACGTAGAGCCAGTACTGATCGCCGGGCGTGCGCCCCACATCGTTGAAGGTGAGCCGAATCACGTCGTGCGCCGCGGTGGAGGAATCGGGAAGGTAGGTACGGTTCACGCCCGGATCGAAGACCTTGAGCGGAGACAGCAGCCAGTACGTGTCGTTGACAAACCGGGCGTAGGCCTGCTCTCGGGCCGTCGTGTCGGCCGATCCCGTAAGTTCGGTGCCGTTTAGGTACACGGTTCCAGACAGTCGTTCGTCCTGGACACTCCGCGCATCGACGAGAGCTACATACGATGAGTCGGGGCCGGTGGCCCATTCAACGCGGTACTCGCCTGTGCGGCGGTTCCACAGGTGACGCGCGATGGTTTGGGTTCCGCTCGGGGTCTCGATGCCGAAATCGAACCGCAGATAGGGCGCGGAGGCCCACGCATCGGCCCCATGGGCCTGCAGCAGACGGTACGCCACCGAGTCGGCCCGGGTGTTGAGGGCGATTGTGTCGGTCGGAGCGGACGCGGTAGGGACATCGGTCTCTCCGCCCGGCTCGGAGGCGCACCCGGTTCCGAGAAGAGCGGCAACGAGAAGAGCAGCGAACAGTGTGGGACGGGTCATGGCGTGGGCAACAGTCTTCAAAGAAGGGGCGTCGGGATCAACATACGGGGTGTGGCGGAGAGGTGCAGATGGGGCATCCGGTGCACGATTCGCGCGCAATCGAACATGGAGCCGTCTCTCGTTCCTGCTAGGATACATTGAACCGAAACTCCATCACATCGCCGTCCTTCACCACGTAGTCTTTTCCTTCGGTCCGGAGAAGCCCGGCGTCTCGGGCAGCGGCCTCGGAGCCTGCTGCGTCAAAGTCCGAGAAGTGAATCGTCTCGGCCTTAATGAAGCCCTCCTCGAAGTCTGTGTGGACTTCACCGGCGGCCTGGGGGGCACGAGTCCCTTCCTTGATGGTCCAGGCGTACGCCCCCTTCTCGTCTGCCGTAAAGAAGGTGATGAGATCCAGCACGTCGTACGCCGCGTGGATGAGCCGTTCAAGGCCCGAGCGTTGCAGGCCCGCGTCGTTGAGGAAGAGCTGCCGCTCCTCGGGGTCGAGTTCGGCCATTTGGGATTCGAGTTCCGCCGAAATGACGACCACCTGTGTGCCTTCTTCGTCCGCGATGGCGCGCAGCTGATCGACGTATTCGTTGCCGTCGGGCAGGGCCTCGTCCCCCACGTTGGCGGCGTACAGGACGGGCTTTTCGGTGAGCAGAAACAGCTCATCCACGAGGGGACGGTTGGGGGCGCTTACCTCGAACGACCGGGCCCAATGCCCCTCACTCAGGTGCTTACGGAGGCGTTCGAACACTTTCAGCTGCTCAGCGGCTTCCTTGTCTCCTTTCTTGGCGGCCGTCTCGACCTTGTCGATGCGCTTCTCCACGGTCTCCAGGTCTTTCAGCAGCAGCTCCGTGTTGATCACGTCCACGTCGCGCACCGGGTCTACCGTTCCCGACACGTGTGCCACTTCGTCGTCCTCGAAGCACCGCACGACGTGGATGATGGCGTCCACCTCGCGGATGTTTGCCAGAAACTGGTTGCCCAGTCCTTCGCCCTCGGCAGCCCCCTCCACGAGGCCGGCGATATCTACAAACTCGATGGTGGTGGGCACAGTCTCGGGGGAACCGGCCAGTTCGGCCACGCGCGGCAGGCGGTCGTCGGGGACAGGCACCACCCCCACGTTGGGATCCACCGTGCAGAAGGGATAGTTCTCCGCCGCGGCCCCGGCGTTGCTCAGCGCGTTGAAGATGGTGGACTTGCCAACGTTGGGGAGGCCGACGAGGCCACACTGCAGGGACATGAGAATCGGGGGATTGGGGCCGGCGAGAACGACGCGACCCGGATGTATTGGGGCCTCGACAGGCTTGTTCCCCTCCGGATCCCGACTATCCGTTGGCGTACGGCACGTCGATAAACTCCCGCTCCGGGAGGAAGACGGCCGTGAGACGACCCATGCCGGGCTTCATGTGGTAGACGCAGCCCGTGTCGATGAGAATGAGCTTCTCGCGGTTGATGGGTTCGGGCTGCGGCGTGTGGCCACACACCACTGGTTTTTCCCACGCGACTTCCGACGCCTCCAAGTGTCCCCGCTCCCACAGCAGTACCTCCTCGTCGGGGGCCTCCACGGAGTCCGCAATTGTGCGGTCGGGATCCAGGCCCGCGTGGACGAAAAAGAAGTCGTCGGTCTCGTGGTAGAGCTTCGTGTCGCGAATAAACTCAGCGTGGGCCGCCGGAATGTGGATCTCAGAGCTTCCGTCCCCCTTCAGGTAACTCTGGAGCGTCGAGACGCCTCCATTCATGCGCCAGAGACTAAAGGCCCCATCGTCGAGGTATTCGATCATCATTGCCTCGTGATTGCCCCGCAGGAACGTGCAAGGGACGTCCTGTCGCAAATCCAGGAGCCGGTCGATTACGCCCTTCGAGTCGGGCCCGCGGTCGATGTAGTCCCCCACGAACAGCAGATGGTCGTCGGGCGACGGGTCAATTCGAGCGAGGAGCGCATCGAGCGACTGTGCGCATCCGTGGATGTCGCCAATTGCTATGAGGCCCATCGCGCGGGGTTGGGGATTGCGGAGAGGCAAAAAAGGAATCGGCCACTGGGCGCGCTCAGCCCACACTCAATATTGCGGGTGCCCGTCGAGAATCACAACTTAGGAGTCGGAGGAGGACTCGGCCCGCTCGCGGATGCTGTCCATGCCGATAAGGCCGCGCCCGGACTTGTTGAGGCGGCCCTGCTCGTGGAGGTCGAGGAGGATAGCGTCGATGACCCCGTTGATAAACGTGCCGCTTCGGGGAGTGCTGTACTTTTTCGCGATATCGATGGCCTCGTCGACCGATACCTTTGGCGGAATCTCCTCGAACTTGAGCAGCTCCGTCGTGGCCATGCGCAGCAGGCACCGGTCGATGACGGCAATTCGGTGAATTGCCCAGTTTTTCGCGTGCTTCTCGATGATTTTGTCGGCCTCCGCGGTCGTGTCGAGGGTCCGGCGGAAGAGGCGCTCAGCAAAGTCGCGCGTCGAGGGGTCGTCTTCGAGCGGGATCCGAATCAGCGTGTGGACGACGTGGTCGGCGTTCTCGTCGGCCTGCTCATGGGCATAAAGTGCCTTCATGACGTGTTCGCGGGCTTCACGTCGGGTGCTCATGAGTAGGTGACCATTGGATCGGGGGACACACGTCGCCGCAGTGGGTCTGCGGAGACGGCTCTTATTTCCGACGGTAGAGGCAGGTTCGGGGCTCGGATTGGATTCCTGTAATCTTGGATTTTGGCGGATGGCATGGTACGCCCTCCAACGCAGGCACGTTAGAATCTGCCCGCGGTGTGTGTCTTCCGGACCTGTTCTCTTCCGCAGCGACGGTCCGCGTTGTGCGCCCCGACTCGTCGATTCACTGGACCGCATACCCGGCCCTCCTTATGGCGGGAGCGTTCGCGTTGGGCATTGTAGGGGGCTCTGTCTTCGAGTGGATGCCTCCGTCGGCCTGGCTTGGAGGCGCTGCACTTGGACTGGCCGGATTTGGGGCGGTCGAGTGGTGGGACCGAACGCGACTCGTCACGCTCGCCCCTCTCGGCCGCGCCGTCGCCCTGGCACTGGTGACAAGCTTTGCTGGCGGGGCGTGGCAATCCATCTATCGGGCCCCACCCGCCCGCGGACTGGCCCCTGTGGCCGAGGCAAGTCAGGAGCCGACGACGCTTCGGGGGATCGTGGCGGATGCTCCCGAACGGACCGACGTGGCAACTCGATTCATCCTGGCGGCCGATACACTTCTCGGCGAACGCGACACGGTTGGGGTCGAAGGGAAGGTTCGCGTGACGCTTCAGCCCTCGCCGTGGATCGATGAGACTGGGGCGTTCCCCAAGATCCAGCAGGGAGATGCTGTACAGGTTCAAGGGCCTCTTCGACGCCCGCCGGGACTTCGTAATCCGGGGGGATTTGACTACCGTGCGTACCTGGCGCGGCGGGACATCTGCTGCACACTGTACGTGGGGAGGCCGACTCGTGTAGAGATCCGGGGGCATCAGCAGGGGCTGGTGGAGTCGGTGCTGGTGAGTGCCCGTGATCACGTACGGCGCCAGCTCCGACGGTACGTTCCCAGTAGCGGTGGGCGTGGGGTCCTCCAGGCACTCTTGTTGGGGGATCGAAGTCAGGTAACGGACACGCAGCGCGAGCGCTTCGCGAAGACGGGACTCATGCATCTTCTCGCTGTCTCGGGACTCCACGTCTTTCTCGTGGGGATGGTGCTATACGTTTTGCTTCGCCCCATCCTTATGCGGTTTCGGTTCGGGTGGCGGACGGTGGAAGCAACGCGGGCCCTACTCACCGTTGTGGTCTTGGGGTTCTACATGCTCTTGACTGGAGGACGCCCGTCTGTCGTGCGGGCCGTAATCATGGCAACCCTCTTCATCGGAGGGATCATGCTTCAGCGATCCGCTCATTCCCTCAACACGCTTGGTGTGGCGGCCCTCCTCCTTCTCGGAATGCGTCCGTCCGCCCTCTTCGACGTGGGGTTTCAATTGTCTATGGCCGCCGTGGGCGGGATTGTGACCCTCAATCCTCGGTTTCTAGAGGCCGTACCGGTCCGGTACCGAAACTCTGAGATAAGTGAATGGATCGTGTCGACCGGCACCGTGTCGGCGGCCGCCATTCTGGCTACAGCTCCGGTGCTACTCCATCACTTCGGGTGGGTGTCGGTCGCGGGACTTCTGCTCAACATGACCGGCATTCCGTGCACAGGGCTCGCCCTTTCCGCAGCCATCTCAATGTCGGTGGTGGGTGGGGGCTGGGGCGTTGCCGGGGCGGCCTTCGGGAGTGCTGCGGATCTCTTTGTGCAAGGTCTCCTGGCAACTTCCCGCTATGGGGCGGAGTGGTTTTCGTGGGCGGGTCTGCGGATGCCTGTTTCGGACCCGTGGGTTCTCGGAGCGCTCGTTTCTGTCCTCGTTGCCTTTGCGCAGTGGCCACGGCCACGCACCCGGTGGCGGTGGATCATTGTCGGGGTTTTCTTCGCGACCGCATCGGTGTGGGCAGATGTCACTGGACGAGAGGCTGAGCCTACGCTTGATGTCGTGTTTTTTGACGTAGGACAAGGAGGAGCCACACTCATTAAGACGCCCGGCGGGAAGCACCTGCTGGTGGATTCGGGGCCGCGTTCACCTGGGGGTGCGGCTGCGGAGTTTACGGTCCTTCCCTTCCTGGACCGGTGGGGTGTCCATCGACTGGACGCAGTGGTAATTACGCATCCTGACGAGGATCACCTCGGGGGACTGCCGACACTTCTGCGGGAAATATCGGTGGGACGAGTGATCCACAACGGCCAATCCGCGGATACAGAGCTCTACGTTGAGGTGCAGCGTCTNCTTGCCGAAAAGGAGGTTCCACAGCGGACAGTGCGTCGTGGAGATGAGGTCTCTGTTGGTTCTTCGATCCAGGCACAGGTTCTTTCGCCCCCTGCTCGTTCGGGAGACCGGGAAGCTGAAGAGAGAAACAACGCCTCTCTTGTTCTTCACCTGGCGTACGGAGCCGTGGATGTGCTACTTCCGGGAGACATAGAGGCTGGTGCTGAGCAGAACTTGACCCGAATCTATGGGTCGCAGCTCGACAGTCGGGTCGCGAAGATTCCGCATCATGGCTCCTCGACCAGTAGCTCGGAAGAGTTCATCCGGGCCGTGGGTGGGGCAGCAGCAGGTGCCCACGCCATTGTGAGTGTAGGAGCTGAAGGGCAGTACGGGATGCCGCACCCCAACGTGCTGGAGAGATGGAGACAGGAAGGAATGACGGTCCACAGCACAGCTCAGAACGGAGCGGTCTGGATGCGGACGGAAGGCAAGAAGGTCTGGGAAGTGAGGTGGAAGTAGGAGTGTCAAAGAGGTTTGCAGATCCCTTGGGGGAAGGGTTCCGCAAGATGAAACTTCGTATTCCTGATTGAGAATATCCCCCTGCGTGGGTGATATGTCGGAGGATATCGATACTGATGGTGTCTTCTCACCGTATATCAGTTTCTGCGAGCGAAATCCCTCGTCGGTCAAGTTATCCACACGCCCTAGTATGAATGAAGCACTTGGGGATTTTTAAAAGACATGGTTGTTGTTGCTAGTCGTGTGGAAATGTGGATAACAGGATCGCCCACATTGGGACGGGCCAGATGTGGATAGTTCCGGCAGTCATGCACAGGGTTTTCCACAATCGGCTGACACTCTAATGCCGGTACACGCCGCTCAGGCCGAATATCGCGCGTATTTTCCACGTGTCCACAGCGATCCACAGTGTAGCGGGGGATTTTGGAAGGGTAGTTATGAACAGTCGTCCACAGTGTGCAAAAGACGAGGATGGCTGTGGATATCCCGTCTAGTTGTCCACGAGCGTTCGCGGTCCAATTTCGGTCCACAGATTATCCAGGGGTTATCCCCTACTTATCCACGGGTTATCCACAATCTTGTGGATAAACAGCAGACTTCCAGAAAACGACGGAGAGAGAAGCGATTACGCGACACCCCCAGATCCGAAGGGTGTCGCATGGAGAGACTAGCGGAGGTTACTCGTCCTCCGTGATCGTGAAGAGGCGGTAGATACAGAAGGCGGCAATGAGGGCAGGCCACAGCGCCGCCAGCCAGTCGCCTTCTTGCAGTCGGACGACTGTGAGGGAGGACCCGAGAATGGCGATGAGGGCGTAGATGATCTGGAAGATCCGAGAGCTCGACATGCTACGCGGAGGGGGCGTGAGGAGTAGGGAGGCGATTGCGCCCTTCAAAGACGATTGGCGGGGTAGGCCAGGGAGACGGTCCGCGACGGTATCGCTCCGGCTATGTGTCGGGATTGAGTAACTCCATGAGAAGCGGCGTAAGGCGCTCGGCTGTGGTCCGTGACCACTCCTCCCTTGTATCGTCGGGAAGCTCAATGGGGGTCTGCTCGACGAGTTCGAGGCCGTATCCGGCCAGTCCGATTCGCTTTCGGGGATTGTTTGTGAGAAGCCGCAGTTTGCGAATGCCAAGATCCCGGAGGATTTGGCAGCCAATGCCATAGTCACGATGGTCCATCTCGAGGGAAACATCGTCGGGGGCGCGGTCCCCCTCGGTCTGCTGGCGCTCCAGGCCCTTTAGCTTTGAGAGGAGGCCCTGGCCGTGATTGCTCTGCATCATGTAGAGGATTGCACCCTGTCCCTCGTGCTCCACCTGGAGCAGGGACTTGGCGAGCTGCTTGCTGTAGGCTTCGTGCCGTGCGGCCAAGACATCGCCGAGCACGTTCTGGGAGTGTACCCGGACGAGAACGGGTTCTTGGGGAGTCCAGTCGCCCTTGAGCACCGCCAGGTGTACGTCACCGGTCAGGGTTTCCTCGTAGGCGACGACCCGGAACGTGCCAAACGCTGTGTCGAGTGTCACCTCCGCCTCCCGTTCCACGAGGCGCTCGTTTTGCATCCGGTAGGCGATCAGGTCCTGGATCGTAATGAGGGGCATATCCAGGGCCTGGGCCTGCTCGTGTAGCTGGGGAACCCGGGCCATGGTGCCGTCCTCGTTCATGATCTCAACGAGGGCCCCGGCCGGCTCAAAGCCCGCGAGCCGCGCAAGATCTACGGATGCTTCGGTGTGCCCAGCCCGACGCAGTACGCCCCCCGTTCGGGCGCGGAGGGGAAACACATGCCCGGGCCGTGCGAAATCGTAGGGGGAGGCGTCCGGGTCCGCGAGCGCCCGGATCGTCTTCGCACGATCGGCGGCGGAGATGCCGGTGCTCGTCCCCTGCCGGTAGTCGACGGAGACGGTGAAGGGGGTGCTGTAGAGCGAGGAGTTGGACTCGACCATCAGGTCGAGATCCAGTTCTTCGGCCCGCTCAGGCGTAATGGCCGCACAGAGAAGGCCGCGTCCCTCCTTGGTCATGAAGTTGACGAGGTCAGGGGTCATCGCCTCGGCCGCCCCGATAAAGTCGCCCTCATTCTCGCGGTCTTCGTCGTCCACGACAATGGCGAGCCCGCCTGCCCGGATGGCTGCCAGGGCATCCTCAATCGCATCGAAGGTCGCCTCCGAAGACGACGCCGAGTTGTGGGTCGGGGAACTCATGGTCGTTGGGCGCGAGTGGCTCTCGCAACGGAACGGTGGGCCGCGGCCGAACAATTCTCCCGCGGTGTGCTAGTCTTCGTCGTTGGCGAGACTGGCGATGGAATCCTTGTCGAAGCGGAGCCGCGTTCCCTTGCTGTCCACCTGTGCCAGAATGCTATCGTCGTCAATTTTTTGGATGGTGCCGTGGATGCCTCCTACGGTCACGATCTTGTCTCCCTGCTCCAGGTTGTCCACCATTTCCTGGTGCTCCTCTTCGCGCTTTTGCTGGGGCCGGTAAATGAAAAAGTAGAAGACTCCAATGATGAGAACGAGAGGAAACAGAAGCCCGACAATTCCTCCCCCGCCGCTGCCGGATTGGCCGACGAGAAGGACGGGGGTAAGGGTGGGAAGGAAAGAGGGGAGCATGGTGGGGGGACAGTCGAAGGTCAGAATTCGGGTCCAGGGGGCGACGGCGAGGGGCCAGTGGCCCTTCGGGATTCTCTCGAGTAAACGAAAAGAGAATCAACCGGTTCGACCGCCGCACCTAGTACGTAAAAGAAAAAAGGGCAAGCGACCCGCAGCGCGCCGCTGCGACCTCCTACCGCTGCTGCCTTCCGGCCCTGACGGGGTTCAGAGGGAGCTGGCCGTGCGGGACTTGCC
>JGI1684J13235_1000045_pt1 | contig 42475 bp, 41 predicted proteins | sample PonA232FremontCA_2_FD_13235 | JGI IMG/M metagenome (IMG submission 13235) | reverse complement strand
AGGAACAGCCCCAGGATCTCGGCCCGGAGCCGTCCAGCAAGCCGCGTGACCACACGCACCGCCTCCGCGTCCAGCGTCGAGGGCGGAAGGGGAAGGAGGACGCGTCGGATGTCGGTCGGGTCAGGTGACGCTTTGCTCTTGTCCATCGTGACTCATCTGAAATTCGGCCCGCTCTTCGGCAAACTGTTCGAGACGATCTGCAACGCGCTCGTTAATCGAGCCCGCCGGATAGGTGCCGTCGTCTTGCCGCTCGCCCATTTCCAGTCCGGTGAGCCGCTCCATGCCCTGATCAACTGTCTCGATGGGGTAGATGTGAAACTGCCCATTTTGGACGGCCTCTCGCACCTCTGCGCGGAGCATGAGGTCCTTCACGTTGGCCTGGGGGATGAGCACGCCCTGCGCCCCGGTAAGGCCGCGCTCTCGGCAGATGTCGAAGAAGCCCTCGATTTTCTCGTTGACGCCCCCAATGGGCTGCACTTCCCCGTGCTGGTTCACCGAGCCGGTGACGGCCAGCGACTGCCGCAGCGGCACCTCGCCGATGGCCGAGAGCAGAGCGTAGAGCTCGGCGGAGGAGGCGCTGTCCCCCTCCACGCCGCTGTACGACTGCTCGAACACGAGCGTGGCCGTGAGCGAAAGGGGCTGTTCGGTGGCGTACCGCGCCCCGAGGAAGCCGGAGAGGATCATCACGCCCTTCGAGTGGATGGGGCCGCCGAGCTCCACTTCCCGCTCGATGTCCACCACCTTGCCGGTCCCCAGCTGTACACGGGCGGTAATGCGGGTGGGACGTCCGAATGCGTCGCGCCCGATCTGGAGCACCGACAGACCGTTAATTTGACCGACCGCCGTGCCCTCCGTGTCGATGAAGAGGGTCTCGTCGAGGATTCGCTCCTGGGTCCGCTCCCGGAGGCGGCCGGCTCGCTGGCGGCGCGCATCGAGGGCCCGCGCAACGTCTTCTCGCGCAATGGCGTCTCGCCCGTTCTCGCCGGCCCAGAAGTTGGCCTCCTGTGCAATCTCACGCATCGTGTCGATCTCCATCGACAGCTTCGTCGCCTCGCCGGCCAGGCGGGCGCTGTGCTCAATGAGGCGGGCCAGGGCCTCGGGCTGGAGGGGCCGCAGATCGGCGCGTTCCGCAAGGCGCCGGAGGAGCTGGGCGTACCGCCGCTCGGATTCATCGGTGCGGTCGATTTCGTCCTCGAAGTCCGCCTCGATGCGAAACAGCTCGTCGAACTCGGGGTCGAGGGCCTGCAGCACGTAATAGAGCCAGCGGTCGCCCACCAGCACCACCTTTACGTTGAGCGGAATGGGCTCGGGGTCGAGCGACACGGTGCTCACCAGCCCGATCTCCTCGTAGGGCGACTGGATGCGGATCTCGCCGGCCCGTAGGGTGCGTTTGAGCGCCTCCCAGGCAAAAGGTTGTTGCAGAACACGGCGCGCGTCGATCATCAAGTAGCCGCCGTTCGCGCGGTGTAGCGCGCCAGCTCGAAGGAGTGTGAAGTCCGTCACCAGAACTCCGTTCTCGATCCGGTTTTCTGAGCGCCCAACAAGCTGGCGGAGCGACGGGCGGTCCTCGTAGACGACGGGGGCCCCGTTCGCGTTCTCGTGAGCCACCAGCGTGTTCACCGTGTAGCGCTGCAGTCCCCCGCGGAGGGTCTCGCCCGAGAACCCCGCCCCCCCGAGCCGGAGCACCTGCGGGAGCAGGTTATTGATGTTGTCGACAATGTCCGCCTCGACCGCGTCGAGGTAAGACTGAACCGCGGGATGTGCCTGGTAGGTGGCGCGTAGGTCGCGAATCAGGTCTTCGACGGCGTAGCGCGCCACGTCGCGATTGAGGTCGCGGAGGCGCTCGCTCATTTTTCGCTGCTGGGCGGGCACGCTGCGGAGGAGGTGGAGGAGCTCTTCCTGCAACTCCTCGACGGCCGCCTTCAAGCGCTCCTGTTCCTCTTCGGGCAGGTCGTTGATCTCGTCCGGGGAGAGCACCTGGCCGTCTCGGACGGGGACGAACAGGAATCCGGTGGGGGTGTGCAGAAAGGCAAGGCCTCTCGCCTCGGCCTTGCTGTTGAGCTCAGAGAGGGCCTGCTGGTGCTCCTGGTGGAACTCGTCGACGATGAGTTGCCGTCGGGTCTGATACTCCTCGCTCTCGAACGCCGCGACGAGGCCCGTCTGTAGGTCGTCGACGAACTGCTCCATGTCGGTCTGCAGCGCCGGTCCCTGTCCCGTCGGCAGACGCAGCGCCCGTGGCTCGTTTGGATGCTCGAAGTTGAAGACGTAGCACCAGTCCGAGGGCGGTTCCTTAGCCGCTGCTTCCTGCTCCAAGAGACGGCGCACGAGTGGGGCCTTGTCCGTCTCGGAGGGTCCCAGGGCGAACACGTTGTACCCCTGGGCCGACATGCCGACCCCCACGCGCAGGGCCTCTTTCGCCCGGTCCTGGCCGAACAGGAGATCGATCTCCTCCACGGGTTCGTCCGATAGGGGAGCAGGGGGGCAGGCCCGGTACAGCGCATCCGGAGCCAGGCCAGACTCGGTGTTGGTCTCAGCCATTTTTGCGGGGGGCGAAGGGCTTAGCGGACGACTATTGAACGACTGTTCGATTGCGTCCGATGGTTTGTCCGGCCCGGCTGTCCACGCTTCTCCGGCACAGCAGAGGACGCAACCCTGCAAGGTAGCCCTCTTCTCCCCCGCTCTGGTCATCCATCGGGCCCACCCACTGGTTGCCATGCCCGGATCGCACGCCCCAAGAGACTTTGGAAGGGAGGGTCGGTAATTTTTGGAAGCGTCCCGCCCGATCAGGGGACGAACAACCGTAGTTGCGGACAGTCTGTCTTCTGATAGGCTGGCTGCAGCTTTCGCCACGACGACAGGTGAAATGCCACCGGCCCCCGACTAGGGGGTAGCGCCCGACTGCGGCGGAGCGATGGGGGAAATACCCATCCGGCAACGCACCATTCCCCATACCGATACCGCCGAAGAGTTGCTATCATAGAAGCCGGGAGCATCCCAGGAGGGCGGGTCCCATTCTGAGCGTCCTTGATTCTGGATTCCTTTCACCGAGAGCTATGGAGCCACAGGAGCGAGAGGTATTTTTGGAAGGCCCCGATCATTTTCTCGACATCGTGTACGAGACGATCGAGGCCCATGTCCGGCGGACCGGGGAGGAGTACGGACAGGTGATTACGGGCGTTGGGTCGGCAGAAGTGGGGGATGTAGAGCACGAAACGGAAAGCGTGCTGCCGGTCTACGTCCCCGCCACGGTCGACCCCGAAGAGGCCCTTGAACTGATTGGTCTGGCCCTCGACCGGATTGCCGACGAGCACAACATGGACCTGGCCCGGCAAAACGTTCAGGTGTCGTTTGAGGAAGGCACGCTCGAAGACGAGTGATGCGGCCGCCCTGCCGCACGCGACTCCGCCTGTTTCGTCCTACCTTGTAAGTGTCGCCCGGGACGCTGCCCGTTGCCCATGATCATTCCTGCTTCCCCGCAATTCCCCCGTCTCCTTCATGAGTAGCAAAGGCTGGATTTTTCTCGCCGGCGTCTTGGCGCTGGGCATTTCCCTCTCCCTTTGGTTCAGCGGCAGCAAGCAGGCCGGCATTTTTGTGGGACTCTGGGTTCCTTCGCTCTGGGTGCTCGCCGATCTCGTCGACAAAACGGAGGCGGCTGGTTCATGAAGCTCCTTCTCGAATACTTCGGGCTCATCATTTTTTCTTTCGTCGCCTTCGTGGGTGGTCTGATTTTACTGCCGCGCGTCACGACGATGCCCCAGACCTCTCCGGGCGAACTGGTGGGACTCGTGCTCGGAGTTATCGTAGTAGCGGGCGGCTTTACATGGTACTATCTGGCGGGCTCGCATCAGGGCGCGTCGGAGAATCCGTCGTCCGGAGCGCCTCGAAGCCGGAGGTAATGTCAAGCAGTTCCTCGGTAATTGCATTCTGGCGGGTGCGGTGGAACCGGGATTGGAGGTCGTCGAGCCGCTCTTCGACGTTGTCTTCGGCCATTTGCATGGCCGCCAGGCGACTTGCGTGTTCGCTCGCGAGCGATTCGGCAAAGGCACGGTAGAGGGAGACGAAGAAGTACTGCCGTACCAGCGACGAGAACAGCGCCTCCCAGTCGCCCCGAAAGGTGGGCACCTGGCGGGTGGGCCAGGGCTCTTGCTTCAGGTGGTCGAGCCACTCTTCGTCGAGGGGCAGAAGTCGGTGCGTCGTGGGGACGTAGCCGGAGCCCGACGCAGACTGATTGTAGAAGAGCACCACCCGGTCGATTTTTTGGTGGAGGCGCCAGTGTTCGACCTTGATGAGGAGTTCTTGGACGCGCGCCGTGATGCCCTCCACGGACTCCGGCACCGCCGACTGCTCGTCGGCCGCGAAGCCCTGACTCTCCAAGGCTCCTCCCACGTATTCGCCCAAGGAAAGGATCGTGCGCGGATCATCGACCGCGGCGAGCCACTCCGCCGCGTGCTGGGCCAAGTTCTCGTTGAAGCGACCGCACATGCCCCAGGCCGATCCAAACACAATGACGCCTAGTCGGCCCGACGATCCTGTGGGGAGCGGGGGTCTTCCGCGCGGGCGGTGGCGGAGAGCGATCTGAAGGCCCAGGCGGACGGTTCGGTTGTAGTCGGAGAGCGACTCCACCGCGGCTTCGCACTGTCGGATGCTGGTCATGGACAGCACCTTCATGGTACGCACCACGGAATGCAGGCTCTCCGTGCTGTTGATCTGGCGGCGAAGCGTCTCAAGCGTCTGCATCGGCGGACTCGGTCATTGGTTCGACAGCCTCGCGTGCAGCCTGGAGAAGCGCCTCCCGGTCATCGTCTCCCAGGTCTTGTCCACTCTGAATCGTGTCGCAGAGGGTCGGGAGATTCTCGCGGACGGCACTCCGAACACGTCCTTCGGCCTCGTCGACCTGCTCGGGATCAAGGGGGTCGAACAGGCCCTCGGTCGTGGCAAGCAGGACGGCCACCTGTTCGGCGACGGGGAGGGGGGCGTACTGCGGTTGTTTCAGTACCTCGCGGACGCGCCGGCCGCGGCGAAGAGTCTCGCGCGTTTCCTCGTCGAGCCGTGTCCCGAAGCGGGCGAATGCCTCCAGCTCCTGGAACTGGGAGTACGACAGCCGCAGCTCGCCGGTGAGGGCCCGGTAGGCCGGCAACTGCGCCTTGCCGCCCACCCGCGATACCGACCGCCCCACGTCGACCGCCGGAAGCACGCCTTTCTGAAAGAGGTTGGGGGAGAGGAAGATCTGGCCGTCTGTGATCGAGATCAGGTTCGTCGGGATGTAGGCCGAGATGTTCTGCGCTTCGGTCTCCACAATGGGGAGGGCCGTGAGCGAGCCCCCGCCGTGTTCGTCCCTCAGGTGGGTGGAGCGCTCCAGGAGACGGGAGTGGATGTAGAAGATGTCGCCGGGAAAGGCTTCTCGGCCCGGCGGGCGGCGGAGGAGGAGCGAGAGTTCGCGGTAGGCGCGGGCGTGACGCGTGAGGTCGTCGTAGACGATGAGGACATCGCGCCCCTCCGCCATGAACGACTCGGCGATGGAGGTGGCGGCGTAGGGGGCGATGAATTGGAGGCCGGGGGGAACCTCACCGCTCGCGACGACCACGGTGGTATAGTCGAGTGCGTCGTGTTCACGCAGATCGGCAATCACCGACGCCACAGCGGAATTACGCTGGCCCACCGCGCAGTAGACGCAGACGACCTCCGTGTCGTGTTGGTTGAGAATGGTGTCGAGGGCCACGGCTGTTTTGCCCGTCTGCCGGTCGCCCAGAATCAGCTCACGCTGTCCCCGACCGATGGGGATGAGGGCGTCGATCACCTTCAGCCCCGTCTGAAGGGGCGTGTCTACCGGCGCCCGGTCCATGATGGGCGGCGCGTCGCGCTCCACGGGCCAGCGCTCCCCGGCCCCAATCGCGCCGCGCTCGTCGAGCGGACGCCCCAGTGCGTCCACGACCCGGCCAAGCAACTCGGGGCCCACGGGCACGTCCAGGATGCGCCCGGTTCGCTGCACCTCGTCGCCCGCCTCCAGGCGCTCGCTCTCGTCCAGCAGAATCACACCGACTTCGCTCGGGTCGAGGTTGAACGCCATCCCTCGCACGCCGCCCTCAAAGCGCATCAGCTCCTCTGATTGCACCGAGGGCAGTCCCTTCACACGGGCGATGCCCTCACCGACGTGCGTCACCGTGCCCACTTCCTGCACGATCGGGCCGGGGGGCGCATGCTCCCGCGCCGTCGCCAGGACATCGAACGTGGTGTCGAGCCACGCTGTGATTTTCGGGATCGGCTCAGTCTGGGAATCGGTGTCCATGGGGCGAAGTCTTGTTGTTCGCCAGTTTTTTTGGTGCAGATGGTAACAGGAGGCGCCGCGGGCCGTCGACCGACGTCCGCGGGCGTACTGATCCTACTCCTCGTTCGTAGAACCGGGCTGGCCAACGGAGTCGTCTGGTCCCTCGGTAGCCCCTCTCCGTAGTTCCGCGTCCAATCGCTCGCGGACGCGCGTCTTTAAGGCGTCGAGATAACTGTCGAGGCTCCACGCAACCTTGCGCTCCCCGATCCGCAACTCCACCCCGAAGCCGACCTCGGCGTCGGCGTCGAACATAACCTCTGAGGCCTCGCCGATCTGCTCGGCCAGCTGAGTGCGGATTTCGGACCGGTGCCCGTCGCTCAGGGCAAACGCACTGTGCACCACCGCCTGCCCCCCGTTCGTGTGCAGCGCCTCCGACAGGGCGACCCGCTCTGTCTCGTCCAGCGTCCGCAGGCGCTTCAGAAAGACCTCCACGGCCTGGGCCTCCAGGTCGGCATCCGCCAGGTCGCGCAGGGCGCGGCGGGCCACGGCGATCGTCTCCGTCACGGCCCGCTCGGACAGCTCGCGCAGGAACGATTCGCGCTCCCGCTCCAGCGCCGTCCTCCACTCCCGTTCCAGGTGCGCCACCTCTTCGCGGGCCTCGTGGAGAAGTTCTTGCCGTCGCTGCTGGGCCTCCTGCTCGGCCTCTGCCAGTTCACGCTGACGAGCTTGTTCGAGGTCTTCCTGTAGAGACTGGTACTTTTCCTTCTCGGCCACGGCCTCTTCTCGCTTCGTGCGGGCCTCCTCCAGCCGCGACGAGATGCGCGCCTCCCGCGCGTCCATCGCCTCAATGATAGGGCCGTAGAGAAACCGCTTGAGCAGCCCCACCAGGATCAGGAAATTGATGATCTGGGCGCCAAATGTGAACCAGTCAATCTGCATGTGCGGTATCGCGTATTTCGTATTCCGTATTCCTCACCTTGGACTCATCTGTTGACTTGAGTTGCGCAACGGCGGGTTTGAGCTCCTTCTTTGTCTACGCGCTACGCAATATGCAGCATAGGACCCCTCATCGAGTGGCTACGCGAGGAACTCTTTTCTCCAATGAATGGCTGCTCAGACACCGATCACGTAATCCCAGAACGGATTGGCGAAGATGACGATGAGGGCCACGACGAAGCAGTAGATGGCCGTCGATTCGACCATCGCCAGTCCGACGAAGAGGGTGCGGGTGATGGTGTCGGCCTCGTCGGGCTGCTGGGCCATCGCGTTGAGCGCCTGCGAGAGGGCACGTCCTTCGCCGAGTGCCGGCCCGATAGAGCCGATGGCAATGGTAAAGCCCGCGACGATGATCGACACCATACCGATAAGGCTTACGTCGTCCATGGGGAGGGTGAGCGTGGTTCTTAGAGGGCGGTAGATTATGACTGAACAGGGGGCAGGCATCGGATTCCCAGTGCCCAGACCGGAAGCGGATGGTATGGTGTGGACATCCCCCTACGTCTGGACATCCTTCGACTCGGTGCTTTCTTCCTGTTGCACGCGGGCGCCGGAGGCGATGTAGACGAGTGCCAGAATGGCGAACACGTACGCCTGAATGACGCCGATCAGCAGTCCGAACGCCTGCATGACGGCGGGGAAGAAGAGAGGCGCCAGGCTCAGCAGGATGGCGGCGATCAGGTTGCCGCTCATGATGTTGCCGAAGAGGCGAATGGCTAGGGCGATGGTGCGCGACACCTCGCCGATGATGTTGAAGGGGAGCATGAAGGGGGTGGGGCGGACGTAGTGTGTAAAGTAGCCCTTCACGCCCCGATTTATAATTCCGTACACGGGCACGGCCACAAATACGCAGAGCGCGAGCGCCCCAGGGGTGGCGAGGGAGGCGGTGGGCGGCTCGAAGCCCGGAATGATGTCGAGAGCATTGCACGTGACGATGAAGAGGAAGAGGGTTCCCACGAACGGCAGGTAGCGTCGTGGATTTTGCAGGCTGGCCGCCTCGATCTGGTCGAGGATACTCTCCACCACCACCTCCAAGAGGTTCTGCCAGCGGGTGGGGGACGGCCCCGTGGTCAAATTGCGTGTCACGAGCCAGGACCCGCCCGCGAGCATACCCATCGTCACCCACGAAAAGACGAGGGTGGCGTTGATTGTGACCACGCCCCATTCCCAGTAGACAATTTGATCCGGACTAATCTCCATGCGGGATTGCGGGAGTCGTTTGGGAAGAAGGCGTGGGTCCCCATCGTCGCACGAGCACGAGGCGCGTTCCCATGAATCCGAGCAGGCACAGGGCGATCATCTCCCACCGCCCGCCCATCCAGCGGAGAATCAGATAGAACCCACCGAGCGCGAGTACGGAGCGCACCAGAAAGCTACCAAGTAGTAGAGCCGTCGACCCCTGTGCATCCTGCGCCCAGCGCACGGTCCACCACAGGCCGCCGAAGTAGCCGAGGCCTAGAAGGGCGCCAAACAGAGCGGTGAGCACAAGCGACATCCAGTACGTCATGTCGGTCCTACGGCAGTGCGCCGTTGTTGGAGGAGCGGGCGAACGAGGGGCGGAACCAGTAGAGTCGTGGCGGCCGAGACGAGGACCGTGTTGGCGAACAGCGCGGACGGCACGGCCCAGGCCCCGAGGTCGAGGCCCCGCTGCATGATGATCAGCATGATCTCGGCGCGGGGCACCAGACTCAGGCCGAGGAGGAGCGCGCCGGTACCGCTCGTGAAGGCCAGGGCGGGGAGCAGGGTGCCTAGCATCTTCCCCGCCACGGCCACCGCCAGTAGAACGAGGGCCGGCCCCCATGCGTCGCCGAGCGCGGTGGGGGCCACCCGAAGTCCGATACCGATGAAAAAGAAGGCGGCAAACAGCGGGTAAATGGCCCCGAAGGAGGTGTCCATCTTGACCGCTTTGGGATCGCGGCTGAAGATGAGCCCGGCGAAGAAGGCCCCGATGGCTAGGGAGAAGCCGAGGAGGCCGGCAATCGCCGCCACGATCATCCCGATGCCGAGCACAACCATAATCGTCCCGGGCCAGTTCTGAATCTGCTCGAAGAAGCCTGTGATTGAGGCTTCCATGTAGCGCGAAAACAGTACGCATCCCACCCCGAAGGCGGCAAACTTTACGGCGAACCAGCCCAGCGTTTCGGCGGCGAGGGGCAGTATTGAGGCCTCTGGATTCTGGTGCAGGGCCGGGGCGAGCGTGAAGAGCACGCCCATGAGCACGACGCCGGACAGGTCATCCAGCTCCGCCACGTCGAGCATCAGCTCCCCATCATCCGTATTCAGTAGGGCGGCCTCCTCCCAGAGGGCAACCGGGATGCTTACACTCGTGGCCGTCAGGGCAACCGCCACGAACAGGCTGGGCAGCATGTCCCATCCGAGCCCCTGGGTCGCAGCCCAGTAGGCCAGACCACCGGACACCGATACGTTGCCTACCCAGATGATGCTGGCCGACGGCAGGCGCTGGATCAGGCTGGGCAGGTCACTCTCCAGCCCGACGTGGAAGAGAAGCACCACGACGCCGACGTAGGCTAGGAACTCGAAAATCTGGTGNCCCGCTTCGCCAAGGACCGTCCACCGTGCATCGGCGAGGCGGAGGGCAAAGCCGAGGAGAAAGTACCCGACCAAGGGCGGCACGCCCAGCCGCTCCAACGCCGGTCGCAGCAGGAGCACCAGGACGATTGTGGCCCCAAGCATCAGAATGTAGGAGGCGTAGGTCATTTCCATTACGTCCCTCGCTGACTTTCTTCGCGCACCCAGTACCAGGCATTCAAGCACCCCAGCCCAATGCCCAAGACGAGCAGCATGAGCGTCCACGAGTACGGGCTGTCGACCCGCGCGTCGATCCAGATGCCCAATGCCAGCAGTAACAGCGTAGGAAGGGCCACCGACCAGCCTACCAGTCCGAACATGCCCATCCCGAACAGAATGCCCCGCCCCCGCTCGTCACGGGCTCGTTTTTTCCGGGCTTCCTTCGACCGAATCTTCTCGGCGAACTGCTCCCGATTTTCGGGGTCGGTCTCATCCATGGGCTCAGTGCTTCAACTGAAGAAACTGTCTGTCCCTTGTCCCTATCGCTCGCGCAGATTCGTGAGGCGTGACACGTGATGAGTGATGCGTGACTCGTCGTCTAGAAATCGTCCCATCTCACGTCTCAATTCTCATTCCCTCTTCCCTCAATCCCCGCGCTCCCCACGCCCGCTACTCCATGTCAATGAACCGGTGCACCACCTCCGACTCCAGCTTCGCCAGTGCCGTCCGCATCGCCTGCTCGCGCTCGTCCACGCGGTGGAATCGATCGCGCACCGTCGCTTCCAGATGGCCCAGTTCCGGCCCCACCACCGCGTTGCGCACCGAGACCAGAACTTCCGTCCCGCACTTTACGAGCAGACCCTCGTCGACCGCTGCAAACACCTCCTCCTCCCCGTTCGCGGGCACGAACGAGAGAATACCGGGCACCAGGGGCTCGACGTAATCAACGTGGCGGGGCAGCAGTCCAAAGGAGCCGTTTTCCCCCTCGGCCACCACCTTGTGGACCGTCCGCTCCAACACCACCTGTTCGGGGAGAAGCACCCGCAACGTCATGGCGGAGACATCAGGCATGGGACGGCTCGGCCGGGTTGTCCTCAGGAAGCGCTGCGTCCTCGGCGGCTGTATCGTCAGGGGCCTCGGCCTCCTCAACGGGCCCGATCATGTAGAGGGCGCGTTCGGAGACGTTCTGGAACTCGTCGTTCAGGATACGCTCGCAGCCGCGGAGCGTCGCCTCCAGGCTCACTGCCCCGGCCGTTCGTCCGGTGAACTGCTCCGTCACGGCGAACGGCTGCGTAAGGAACCGTTCGAGGCGCCGGGCGCGGTTCACCGTGCGCTGATCGGAGCGGGAGAGCTCCTCCATCCCCAGCATGGCGATGATGTCCTTTAGGTCCTCGTACTCGGCCAGCGTCTCGCGCACCGTGCGGGCCACGCGGTAGTGCCGCTCGCCCACGACGTGGGGCGTGAGCATGTTGGAGCTCGACTGCAGTGGATCGATGGCCGGGTAGAGGCCCTGGCTCGCCCGGTCGCGCGAGAGCACGATAGAGGCCGACAGGTGCGTGAACGTGTGCGTGACGGCAGGATCGGTGAAGTCGTCGGCGGGCACGTACACGGCCTGCACGGAGGTGATGGAGCCNGTTTTCGTGTTGGCGATTCGTTCTTCGAGNCTCGACAGTTCGGTGCCCAGCGTAGGCTGGTAGCCGAGGCGCGACGGAAACCGGCCCAGGAGCCCTGACACCTCCGTCCCCGCCTGCACGAAGCGGAAAATGTTGTCGATGAGCAGCAGCACGTCCTGCCGCGCGTCGTCGCGGAAGTACTCCGCCATCGTGAGGGCCGTCTGCCCCACCCGGAAGCGCGCCCCGGGCGGCTCGTTCATCTGGCCGAAGACGAGCACGGTGTCGTCGAGCACGCCCGCCTCCTGCACCTCGCGGTACAGCTCCTCCGCCTCCCGACACCGCTCGCCGATGCCGCAGAAGAGACTCACGCCCTCGTACGCGGCCACCATGTTGTGAATCATCTCCATCAGGAGCACGGTCTTGCCCACGCCCGCCCCGCCGAAGAGGCCCGCTTTGCCGCCTCGCTCGATGGGCACGAGCAGGTCGATGGCCTTGATGCCCGTGCGCAGGATCTCGCGTTTCGTCGCCTGTTCGGTCAGGCCCACGGCCGGGCGGTGGATGGAGCGATGCGCCTCGGCGTCGGGCGGCGGCTTCTGGTCAATCGGCTCGCCCAGCACGTTGAACACGCGGCCCTTGGTCTCGCGTCCCACCGGCACCCGAATCGGATGCCCGGTGTCGCGGATGCGGTCGCCCCGGGCCAGCCCCTGTGTGCGGGACAGCGCGATCCCGCGGACCGTCTCGTCGTCGAGGTGACTCAGGACCTCGATTACGATCTTCTCGTCCTCGCCCGTTACCAGCTGATGATGCACGCGGGGCAGCCGCTCGGGGAAACGTGCGTCGATCACGCTTCCGCGAACGGAGCGGACGCGGCCGGTGTGGTTGGCTGAGTCGGTCATCTCGAAGGGGGGCGAGGGAAGAGGTCGCGTGATGCGTGAATCGTGATGCGTGAGGCTGCTCACTTCAACCGTTGGTATCACGCGTCACTCATCACGTATCAACTCGTCGATTCGTACTTCCGCTTCTCGGCTTCGGCCACGTGCTGAATCACATCGGCGACGCTGTCCGGAATCACGGAGATCGAGTCGATGCCTGCCTCCACGAGAAACTCGGCGAAGTCTGGGTGGTCGCTGGGGGCCTGGCCGCAGATGCCCACGGGGCGGTCCGCGGCGTGGGCCTGTTCGATGAGGTCGATGATCATTTTCTTGACCGACCGGTTGCGCTCGTCGAAGAGAGGAGCGAGCCGCTCGGCGTCGCGCCCCACGCCCAGGACGAGCTGTGTCAGGTCGTTTGTGCCGATGGAGAAGCCGTCGAACCGCTCGGCGAATTCGTCGGCCTGGAGCACGTTCGATGGAATCTCGGCCATCACGTAGACTTCGAGGTCGTTCTCACCACGCGTCAGGCCGTTCTCGGCCATCACGTCCAGCACCCGGTCCGCCTCCTCCGGCGTGCGGCAGAAGGGAACCATGAGCACGACGTTCGTGAAGCCCATCGTCTCGCGGACCCGCTTGAGGGCGCGGCACTCCAGTGCGAAGCCCTCACGGTAGTCGTCGCTGTAATAGCGCGAGGCCCCGCGCCAGCCGAGCATCGGGTTCTCCTCGTGCGGCTCAAAGCCCCGCCCGCCTACGAGGTCGGCGTACTCGTTCGTCTTGAAGTCGCTGAGGCGCACGATCACCGGGTGCGGATGCTGCGACGCGGCGATCGCCCCGATGCCCCGAGCCAGGTGATCCACGAAGTACTCCCCTTTGTCGTCGTAGCCCCGCGTCAATTCCTCAATGCGATCCCGAGCCGCCTCATCTTCCACCTGATCGAAGGCGACGAGCGCCATCGGGTGCACCTTGATCACGTTGTTGACGATGTACTCCATCCGGGCGAGCCCAATGCCCTCTGCCGGCAGCCGCCACCAGTTGAGCGCCGCGGCGGGGCTCGCCACGTTGAGCATGATGTTCGTCTCCGTGTCCGGCAGCGCGTCCAGGTCGAGGTCCTCCGTCTCGTACTCCAGCAGGCCCTCGTAGACGTACCCGTCGGTGCCCTCCACGCAGGAGAGCGTCACGTCCTGTCCGTCGGTGAGCACCTCGGTCGCATTCCCGGTACCGATGACCGCCGGAATCCCGAGTTCGCGGCTCACGATGGCGGCGTGGGAGGTGCGGCCGCCCCGATCCGTGATGATGCCCGCCGCCTTCTTCAGGATGGGCCCCCAGTCCGGGTCCGTCATTTCCGTGACAAGGATGCCGCCTTCCTCGAACCGATCGATCTCGTCCGCGCTGTGGATGAGTTGCACTTCGCCTTCCGCAATCGACTGGCCGATGCTCAGGCCGGTCACCAACCGCTTGCCTTTCTCCTTCAGCTGATACGTGCGCAATACGCTCGCGGCGCGCTGCGATTGCACCGTCTCGGGTCGGGCCTGCAGGATGAAGAGCTCTTCGGTTTCCCCGTCGCGCGCCCACTCGATGTCCATGGGACGGTCGTAGTGCCCTTCGATTCGGGCCCCCCACCGCGCCAGTGTAAGCACCTCATCGTCGGACAGCACAAAGGCCGCCCGTTCCTCCTCCGTCGTCCTGACGGTCTTCGTGGGCTCGCCGTCCCCGTCGGCGTACACAATTTTTTGGGCCTTGTCGCCCTTCGTCTTGCCCACGATGGGCGTCAGCGAGTCCTCGTCCAGGAACGGCTTGTAGACCGTGTACTGGTCGGGGTTGATGGTGCCTTTGACGACCGTCTCTCCCAGGCCCCAGCCGGCATTGATGATGGCGTTGTCGGGAAAGCCGCTTTCCGTGTCGATGGTGAACATCACGCCGGCCTTGTCGGCTCGCACCATCTTCTGAATGCCTACCGACAAGGCCACCTGCATGTGGTCGAAGCCCTTCTCCTCACGGTACGTGATCGCCCGGTCGGTGAAGAGGGAGGCGAAGCATCTCTTGCAGGCGTCCAGCACCGCTTCGTCGCCACGCACGTTGAGAAAACTCTCCTGCTGTCCCGCAAAACTGGCTTCGGGCAGATCCTCGGCGGTGGCGCTGCTGCGGGCCGCCACGTCGATCGCCTCGGCGTCGTAGGCCGCGCTGAGCGTACGGTAGGCATCCTGGATGGCGTCCGCCATCTCGTGCGGCATCGTGCCCTGGCGGATCAACGTGCGAATGGCCGCGCCGGTGTCACTAAGCGACTGGTCGCCGTCCGACAGGGCTTCGAGTTCCGCCCAGATCTCGTCTTTGAGGTCGTTTACGGTGAGGTAGTGCCAGTAGGCGTCGGCGGTCGTGGCGAAGCCGTCCGGCACCCGAATCCCCTCGTCCTTCAGCGCGCCGATCATCTCGCCGAGGGAGGCATTCTTGCCGCCCACGAGGGGCACGTCTTCGTTGTTGAGTGTGTCGAACTGGCGAACGTAGGTCTGCTTTTTGGCAACGGTGGTGTCGGGCATGATCGCTTTGGGCTGTGGGGGAGAAAGGGACGGGAGGCTATCGGGCCGTGTAGCCGCCGTCAATGACCAGTTCCGAGCCAGTGACGAACTTCGACTCGTCGGACGCCAGGTAGAGGATTCCATTGGCGATATCGTCCGGCTCGCCGACGTGGCCAAGGGGGTGAAGTTCGTCCAATTGTTTCCGGCCCTCATCCACGTCGCCCTGGTCGCCCAGATAATCCTCCACGAGCGGCGTCCAGATAAAGCCGGGGTGGACCGAGTTGACGCGAATGTTGTCCTCCGCGTACTCCAGCGCGTCGGTCTTTGTCATGAGCCGCACGGCCCCCTTCGAGGCGTGGTACGGCGGAATGTCGGGGGCGCTGACGATACCGTAGATGGAGGAGAGGTTGATGATGCTGCCGCCGCCAGCCTCCTGCATGTAGGGGATGGCGTGCTTTGTGCAGAAGAAGACGCCCTTCTCGTTTACGGCCATCACCTCGTCCCACTCTTCTTCGGTCAGTTCGTGGGTGGGTTTGTCGGTTCCCGAGATGCCGGCATTGTTCACGAGCACGTCGATGCCGCCGAACGCCCGGGCGACCTCGTCGAAGACGTGCTCAACTTCGTCCTCGTCGCTCACGTCGAGCGGCCAGAACTGAGCACTGCCGTCCGTGTCTTCGATTTCCTCCACGACGGACTTGCCCGCGTCTCTCTTCACGTCCGTCACCGCGACCTGTGCGCCTTCTTCGGCGAGGCGGAGGGCAGAGGCTTTGCCAATGCCCAAGGCCCCACCGGTAACAATTGCTGTTTTTCCGTCTACGCGTCCCATAGGTGTGATGTGGTCTGGATGTGGAAGGAGATGAAAAGAACTGGGGGCATTCCCGCTCAGATGAGTGCGTGGTCGCCCACGAATTCGGAGAGGGGCAGGCCCCAGGTGGGCACCTTGCCCCCGGTCGTGTAGTATATTGTCTTGAATCCCATCTTCAGGGCGTGCGGCGTATAGCCGATCTTGAGGATGCTCGTGTCGCCGCCCCACCATTCGTCGGTGTGCATGTAGAAGCCCCGACGCCCGCCCATGTCGCCCATGCAGATGACCTCCGGCTTGAGCGACGGGATGGGGATATCGGGCTCGTAGGAGCCGGCCTCCTGGCCGAGCACCTGGGCGCAGATCTCGGCTTCCTTGTGTCCCAGTGATCCCAGCTTGGGGACCGTCACCGACGCCGCGTCGCCCACTGCAAAGACCTCCGGGTAGTCCGGGTTGCGCATGTGGAGGTCGGTTACCACGAAGCCTTGATCGTCCGTGACGGGCAGGTCCTTGAGAACGTCGTGGGCCGTCCAGTTCGGAAAGATGATCTTGAACTCGGCCTCCAGGCTGCTCCCGTCGTCAAACTCGATCCCGTCTTCGTAGAGCCGCGAAATACCCTTCGTGTCGGCCCGGTAGCCGAATCCCCTGTTCTGCATCATCGGCAGGAGCTGATCGAGGATTTTCTCGCCGGCGTCTTCGGCGATCACCTCAGCCGGGGTGAAAAGGGTAATCGAGTGGGCATCTCCGAGGCCGCGCTCCTCAAGCCAGTGCGCCATGGAGAACGCAATCTCGACGGGGGGACCTTCACAGGCGGCCTTCGCCTCGGGGAGCATCGGGAGGTCCGGATGGTGGCCCTGCACAAACCGGTCGGACCCGATGGCGATGGGGCCGCCCTTGTAGCTACCCTCGTGCAGGTGTCGGCGCACCTTCTCGCCGTAGTACGTGTCGGTAAACGTGTGGCCGTGCTCCGGAAAGCCGTCGATGTCGTCGAACGCCAGGTCGTTGCCGAGGGCAACCACAAGGTAGTCGTAGTCGATCGATTCGGCGGCGGAGCCGGATCGCTCCACCGGCCTGTAGTCCACCGACCGCTGCTCCACGTCGATGGCTTGCACCTCGCCGTGGACGAAGCGAATGTCGTCACGGTCCAGAAACTTGACGAAGGGCAGGTGCAGTTCTTCGGCGGGATTGTTGTTGTGCCACACCTCCAGCGGAATGTTGGGGATGAAGGTGAGGTACGGATTCCGATCCACGCAGGTAATCTTGACGTCCCCGCCGGCGTACTCGCGGAGGTAACGAGCCGTGGTAAGGCCCGCAAAATTACATCCGAGGACGAGGACGTGGGGAGTAGGGCTCATGGAGGGGGGAGAATCAGCGGGGGACGTGCGCGGCCGTCCTGGGGTTCTGCGCCACGCTCAAACCAGGCCGGCCCCGCCGTATCCCCTGCGGTAGAGAGAAGCGAGCGGGTTGTCGGGCCGCACTGTCACAACATTTGGGGCCCGGGACAGCACACCATTACCATCATACAGGAAAAGAACGACTATGCGTGTAGGGATTCCCCTGTTTTAAAGTCGGGAAATGGTGCACGTTGGACTGGCGAAATCCCCTATTTATGCGTCACCTCTGGGGGAGGAGATGCTCGCCTCATCGAGAATGGTCTCCCCAACGGCAGTCGCAGGGCGATGGAGGGCAGAGTGCGAAAAGGAACCCGCGACCTGTCTTTACCTGTTATAACTAATCAAGAACGCTCCCCACCCTTTTCCTGCTCAATAGCAGTCCCCCATGGAACTCGAATCCGGACGCCCGCGCCACGAACAAATTAGTGACTGGCTGCGTGAGCAAATCGAACAGGACACGTACGAGGTTGACGAGAAGCTCCCCTCCGAGAAGCAGCTTGGGGAGCGGTTTGACGTGAGCCGTGTGACGGTGCGACGGGCCTTACAGACCCTCGAGAGTGAAGGGTACATCTACCGGCGGCAGGGACTCGGGTCGTTCGTCAATGAGCGCCGCGCCGCGCAGGGGTTGGTGCGCCTCACGGATTTTGCGCAGGACATGGCACAGGCGGGCCTGGAGGCATCGTCTGAAGTGAAGCACCAAGCCTCGGAAACCCCGCCGGCACCAGTGGCCGTGCGTTTGGATACCGATGATCAGAAGGTGATGCGGCTCGACCGCCTCCGACTGGGTGATGGGCGCCCCGTCGCGTTCGATCGGACGTGGCTGCCCATGTTTTATGCCCAACTCCTCGAGGGGCACGATCTCGAGCGGGAAACCATCTACCATATTCTCGAGACCGAGTACGACATTCCTGTCCTGCGCGGCCAGTACCGCATCACGGCCGCCAACGCCGACGCGACGGTCGCCGCGGCGCTCGGGGTGGATGAGGGAGAGGCACTGCTCCTTATCGAGCGGTTGTCGCTCACGGAGGGGGACAAGCAGGTCTACTTTCAGCGGCGTTACTACCGCAGCGACCGCGTGGCCTACGAGCTAGAGCTGGCCCGTGACCCGGAGCGCCGCAATGCCGACGAGCATGGCATGCCCCTCCGTGAGTTCGAGCCCGTATTTGAGAACGACACCGGCGGCCGGGACCAATAGGGCGGTCCCAGCGCCGGGGGGATGCCTACATGCGTCCCTTCAGCATGCCGTTCCAGTACATGCGGGGGAGGCCGTATGCCTTGAGGGCGTACATGCTGTAGCGCTCCTGCGTCTGATCGAACGGGAAGCTTTCCTGCGGCTCCTTGTCGTAGTCGAATTCCGCGAGCACGAGCTTGCCGTAGCCCGTCACGAGGGGGCATGAGGTATAGCCGTTGTAGGTGCCGTTGATCGGTTGGGTGCCGCGGAGGGTGGCCATGAGGTGATCCACCAGCACCGGTGCCTGCTTGCGGACGGCCGCGCCCGTCTTGGAGGTTGGCAGGCTGGAGTTGTCGCCAATGCCGAACACGTTCTCGTAGCGGGTGTGCTGCAGGGTGCCGGAGTCCACCTCGACCCAGCCCTCCTCGTTGGCCAACGGGCTCTGCGCGATAAATTCGGGGGCTGTCATCGGCGGGACGGCGTGGAGCAGGTCGTACTGGATCGTGCGCTGCTCCCCCGTTTCCAGGTTCTTGAAGACGGCCTCCTTCGCATCCGGGCGAATCTCGGTGAGCTCCGTATTCAGGTTCACCTCAATGCCCTTGCGCTCCACCACGTCGTAGAGCGTCTCCTCGTAGGGCTTCGAGGAGAAGAGGGCCCCCTTCGCCTTCATAAACGCGATGCGGCTTCCCTCGCGCACGCCCTGTCGCCGGAACGCATCGTCGGCGAGGTACATGATTTTCTGCGGCGCGCCCCCGCACTTCACGCCCGTCGTGGGCTCGGTGAAGAGGGCGGTACCGCCCTTGGGAAACTGCTGGATGGCGTCCCAGGTCGTCTCACAGGTGTCGTAGCTGTAGTTGCTGACCACGCCGGTGCCCGGCTGTCCCACCGACTCGGCGAGGCCAGGAATGCCGTCCCAGTTGATCTGGATGCCGGCGGCCATCACGAGGTAGTCGTACCCGTAGGTGTCGCCGCCGGCCGTGGTGACGGCGTTGCTGTCGGGGTCCAGATCGGTCACCCGGTCCTGGATCCAGGTGGCCTCTTTTGGCATCACCTCGGCCATGGGGCGGGCGGATTCTTCTTTGGGAAAGACCCCGGCTCCGATGAGGGTCCAGAGGGGTTGGTAGTAGTGCGTGTCGGATGGTTCGATGACGGCTACCTCCGGCGCATCGTCGCGCTCCAAAAGCTGAGACGCAACGGTAAGGCCGGCGGTGCCGCCCCCGACGATGAGAACCTGATGCGAGTGGGTCATGGGACTGGTATGAGGGTGAGAGTGAAACGTAAAGAGGAGGGAGGGCGCATCTGCGCTACCTGCGCAGGTTCTGACCAAACTTCTTGGCGAAGGTGGTGATGAAGCCGACTGCCCGTTTCACATCGGGGTCGCGGAGGGCGCCGAGCAGTCCGAAGAAGCCCTGGGCCGGCGTCTCGCCGGCACTGGCTTCTTTTTGCGTATCGACGAGGGCAGAGCCGAGACTGCCCACGACCTGCAGGGCCTGTGGGTCAAGCACGCCGGAGTCGAGCAGGGCCTCGAACTCGTCGGTCCGGAACAGCTCGCCGAGGCGACTGAGGGCGCCGAAAGTCTGGCGCAGGGTCTGCTCCGGGTCATAGCCCTTCTCGGCGGCGCGGGCGTACTCGGCGTCGAGGATGTCGACCACCGTGGCAATGGCGGCGGGAGCATCTTCCGCGAGGGCCGTCAGCTCTTCGAGTTGGGGGGACCGGTCGAGGACTTGCTCCAGGGCCGCTGTGGTCTCGGGCTCCGTGAGTTTTTCCAGCAGCCGGAGTCCTTCCCGCGCCCGTTCGTCCACCACCACGCCCCGGTCCGCTGCGCGGGTCAGGGCGTCGTCGATCGTGTCGGCCGTAACCATTGCCGCGTCGGGTAACTGGTCGGCGAGCTCGGCTAGCTGTTCCAGGCGGTCCAGGCGGTCGATCAGGGCCGTGAGCACCTCCACCGTCTCTGGCTCCGTCAACTTCTCGGCAAGGTGCAGCGCCTCGCCGGCCCGCTCGTCGAGCACCACACCACGGTCGGCGGCTCGCGTGAGCTCCTCGTCTACCACGTCGGCCGTGGTCTGGAGGAGGGCCGGCATCTGACGCTCCAGCCGGTCGAGTGTGTCGATGGCCTCTTCGATGGTGTCGAGTTTATCGAGGAGGTGAGTCAGCTTCTCGCGGGTCGCAGGATCTTGTAAGCGCTTTTCCAGCGTGCTCGTACCGTCTGTGTGGGTCGTGTTGTCCATGGGCCCTGGGATCTGTGGGTCAGCGGAAGAGGAGGCCGACTATTGGTGTGTACCTGTATTTACAACTGATAATGATGTTTCGGAACTGTTGCAAATGACGTCTGGTGCGCTGTGTATGCTAAAACACATGGGCAGTGCTCGTGTCCGGGGACGAGTCGGGAACGAACACCGAGTAGATGCCTCGGAGGTCGCCGGTCTCAAATCCGTATGCCCGGTCCTTTGGGTATCCTTTCTGCACGAATGTGGGGCGTTGCTCCTTGGGGCCGTGGCAGGAGAGACAGGATGACCGCACGGTGATACGGCGGGCGTAGCGCCAACCCTCTCGGCCATTTTGGACGGTGCGGATCCAGCGGTCGGTCCGCTCGGGAGACGAGGCGAATTCATCGTAGAGACGACGTGCCTCCGGATCGAGCTCGTGGGACGGGTTGCGGTACTTCTTGGCCAGTTGTTGCACGGTCCAGCCGTTCGCGATGGCCATTTGTTGGGCCCGTATCCCCACGGGTTTGCACACGCGCTCGAACGTGCCCTTGTCGACCGCAGGAGTGTCGATGGTTGCGGCGAGCGACTCGCGCATCTCGTTGAGGGACGTGATGGCCTGCTCCACATTCCGCTGGACGGAGTCGGGAGGCGCCGACGATTCTGTGGTGCTAGACCGTCCACACCCGGCCATCAAGACGGTGAGGCTGGCGAGGAGAGCAAGAGTGATCGGGGGAGTGTGCATTGCGAGGGAGCGTGGAGGGGGAAGGAGGACGAGAACCACCGCAATGAAATAACCTGCCAAAGGCCGTTCTTCCGAAAGTCGGGACCTAGTGGATGTGCGCATGGGAAAATGGCGGACCCTCCTGTGGGTCTTTCCCCATATTCCCTCGCGTCTTTATTGTATACTCTACGTACCGCACGCAGGGGGCTGGATCCTGAGATGGGCTCGGTGGGGCGCCCGATAGGGGCATGATCTGAAGGTGAAGAACAATCGGAAGCGTCTGGGTTGGGATCCTCCCAGCGAGTCGCAATTTATATGTACCGGTATATACTTGTAAACACAACCGCACGCAAGACACGGCCGCTCGCCTTATGTCCGATCCCCAATTCGACGTTGAGCGGGCCACGGCCGGCCTCGTGCTGGCGCTGTTTCTNGCGGCGTCGCTGCTTCTTGGCGCGATGTACTACTTCGTCCTCCGCGACGCAGAAAAGCGGGCCGCCGATGCGTCGAGCCCCGCCCAGTCGGTTCGGGTGGAACGTTCCCCCGCGCCGACGAACGCTGTTCCTACATCCGTCCTTATCCCTGAGTCCTCCGCATGAGCTATACGCCGCTCGTTACCATTCTGCTTCTGCTGGTGGCCGGCGCCGCAGCTACCCTTGGGGTGCTGTTTTCGGCGTACCGGAAGGGGTACTTTGACAACCTGAAATCCGAGGCCTACGTGATTTTCGACGAGGACGAGCCAGTGGGGGAGCCACAAGACCAGTGGTTTCGGGAGTCGGAGGCGTCCTCGGACCCGTCGTCTCCACGCGTGTAATTCCTCCTTGTTAGCCCTCACTGCCGCTCATGCCTGACGACGCTTCTCCTGGTGTCCCCCCGGACGTGGCCGACGCGAACGCGGATGTCGACTGGCGTCGGGTCGTCGACGCCTCCACGCGGTGGCCCGTCATTGCGTTCGTCGTGAGTGCGACGGCGTGGCTCGTGATCGGGTCGCTGCTCGCCCTCATCGCCAGCTTCAAGTTTCAGTTTCCCGACTGGTGGACGCACCAGGCGTGGTTGACCTTCGGGCGGGTGCGGCCTGCGCACCTCAACACCATGATCTACGGCTGGATTTCGATGGCCGGGGTGGGAGTAAGCGCATGGCTTTGGGCCCGGCTGCTAAAGACGCGGCTGCAGGGGCGGTGGATGCTGCTGCTCAGCGCGGCGCTCTGGAACCTGGGCGTGCTGGTGGGCACCATTGGCATCCTGGCGGGCTACTCGCGGGCCATCGAATGGGTGGAAATGCCGTACGTGGCGTTCGCGTTCATCGTCCCGGCCATGCTGTTGGTGGTGGCGTCGTTCATTCAGACGTTGTGGCAGCGGCATGCGCGGCACCTCTACATCTCGGTGTGGTATCTTGGCGCAGCGATACTGTGGGGACCGCTGCTGGTAATCGCCATCTTGCTTCCCATCTACAGCGGCATCCCCGAGGCAACAGCCAACTGGTGGTACGCTCACAACATCCTGGGGCTCTGGATTACGCCCCCGGGCCTGGCGGCGGCGTACTACTTCATCCCGAAGGTCATCGGGCGACCCGTGCACAGCTACCACCTGTCCTACCTTGGCTTCTGGACGCTCGCGCTCTTCTACAACTGGGCCGGCGTACACCACCTCGTGGGCGGGCCGGTGCCACAGTGGGTGGCCACAGTGTCCATCGTGTTCAGCGCCATGATGATCATCCCGGTCATCGTAGTGGCCGTGAACCATCACCTTACCGTGGTGGGCCACTTTGAGAAGCTCAAATACAGCCCCACGCTGCGCTTCGTGGTGTTCGGGGCCATGAGCTACACCGCCGTGAGCCTGCAGGGCTCGCTGCAGTCGTTTCGGTACTGGCAGGAGGTGACCCACTTCACGCACTACACCATTGCGCACTCGCACCTGGGGGTCTATGCCTTCGCGACGATGATTGCCTTTGGGGCCATCTACTACATCATGCCGCGGGTGACGGAGTGGGAGTGGGGCAGCAAGCGCCTCGTGAGCCTCCACTTCTGGACGACGGGGCTGGGCATCGGGGCCTACTTCACCGCCCTCACCATCGGCGGCGTCATCCAGGGCTTCCAGATGCTGAATCCCGACGTGGCGTTTCTCGACATCGTGGACGACACGAAGCCCTGGCTCATCGTGCGGTCGGTGTCGGGCACGCTGATGACGATTGGGCACCTCGTCTTTGCGTACCTGCTTGTCCAGATCGTCCTGAAGAGGGGAGAGCGTCCGGAAGGGCCTACCTACTTCCATCCTGTGCCGGAGGGCACCTTCGCACACGTGGGGGGCGATGGAAGCCGGTCCGTTCGCACGCCGTCGGCGGACCAAGACGGCTAGTAACGCCCGTTCTGCCTCGCTTTTCTCCCACGATTTCCTTCCACAATGACTCGGATCGCGCTCATTTTTCTGGGGGCCTTCGCGGCCATCGCGATGAGCTTCACGGCGCTGGCCTTGTTGCCCCGCATGCAGCTGTCCACGATTGAGCCCACCCCTGGAACCACCGATTACACCTACGACGAGCAGTTGGGGCGGGAGGTGTATCTGCGAGAGGGGTGCATCTACTGTCACAGCCAACAGGTGCGGCCCGAGGGCTTCGGGGCCGATATCCGGCGTGGCTGGGGCGGAAGAGGTTCCCGGCCCGGCGACTACGTGTTCGACGAGACGCACCAGCTGGGGACCATGCGCACGGGCCCCGACCTCCATGACATTGCGAGCCGACAGCCCAGCCGCGACTGGCACCTGGCTCACCTCTACCAGCCTCGTTCGGTGAGTCCGGGTTCGGTAATGCCGGCCTATCCTTATCTCTTCGAGGTCAAAAAGAAATCGAACGTGATGGCCTCCGAAGTGACGGTGCCGCTGAGTCCTGAGTACGCGCCGCCCGGCGACAGCGTGGTGGTGGCCACGGAGGAAGCCCTTGCCCTCTACGACTACCTCATGACCCTGGAGCTTGAACCGCTCAACGACGGAGGGGCGCAGGACGCCGCCAACTGACGGCCCCATGCGATGCCCTGCCGAGCGATCCGCTTCGTTCAGTCCCCCGATGCCCCATGGCCGACGACACAACCTCCCCTTCCGATGCCGGCGCCGAGCCGCCCGCCGACCGTGACCGTTCGCCCGAGCCGGTCGACATGCTACGGCCCCTGTTCCGCGAAGAGCCCCTGCCCCCCGAGGGGGGCGAGCCACCGCAGATGTGGCTATGGATCCTCATCTTCGGCGTTTTGCTCTTCAGCACGTTTTACCTCGGGGTATTTGTTGGGGACTTCAGTCCCGATCCGTGGCTGCAATCGCCGGAACCGGTGGCTCAGCGCGCCGGTCCCCCAGAGCCGGAGCCGGTGAGTGGGTCACAGGTGTACAGTGCCCGCTGCGCGAGCTGTCACCAGTCCAACGGGCAGGGTGTCTCCGGGGCGTTCCCTCCGCTCATTGGCACGAGTTGGGTCGAAAACAAGGGCCAGATCATCCGCATCCTGCTCCATGGAATGCAGGGGGAGGTAGAAGTAAAGGGCGAAACCTATAACGGCAACATGCCTGCCTGGGGCTCCATCCTGAGCGATCGCGAGATTGCGGAGGTGATCACGCACGTGCGCCAGTCCTGGGAGAACGACTACGGCGAGGTGACAGCCGAGGAGGTGGCGGCCGTACGGTCGTCTACGGAGGGGCGCACGGATCCGTGGTCGGCCGACGAACTTCAGCGGTCCGAGAACCAGACCGTATCTGGCGGTGACGAGACGACCGCGGCGATGCGGTCGCAGACAATGGGGCAGGTGCTGTACGAGCAGATCGTCGCGAGCGCGTCGCCGCATCGGTTGTCCCGCGATACGCAATAGATATCGAGGTGCGCCTCAGGCTGAGCGAAATGAGATCATGCCTGTAGGGGCACACGGCCCGAGAGATGTCCCTACACCTTCTTCCCCCACTCCATGCAGCGCTGCGATCACTGCGACATGCCCATTTCCGGATCGGGCGTTTCGGCGCCCGGCGTGGCGGACAGTGCCCACTATTGCTGCTACGGGTGCCGCATGCGGGCCGAGACGCTGGAGGAAGGGGACACTGAGCGCTCCGACGAGCAGCAGGCGCTCCTCGTTCGCCTCTTTGCCGGCGTGCTCATGGCCGGGTTCGTCATGGTCTTTAGTCTGGCCATCAGTTCGGGGTACGGGTTTGGGGCCCTGCAGCGGCTAGAGCACGACGTGGGGACGGCGCACTGGGTGCTCCTGCTGGCCGCCGTGCCCGCCCTCTTGCTGCTGGGGCCGCCCCTCCTGCACTCGGCGTGGCGCGACCTGCGGGGCGGCGGGCTTACGCTCAACGTATTGTTTACGCTCGGCACCACGAGTGCCGTCGTCGTAAGCGTCATTAGCTACGTCCGCGGCACCGGCCCCATCTACCTCGAAACGGCGGTCATGCTGCTGGCGCTCTACACGCTGGGTCGCTACCTCACGGCGCGTGCCAAGGACACGACCACGCGCGTGCTGCGGCGCCTCCTGCAGGTGCCGGACACCACGTACGCCCGCCTCGAACCCGACCCCGGCGAGGTGGCCCCCGACGATCTCCGGGTCGACGACCGGATTCGGGTGCCGGCGGGGGACGTAATTCCAGTCGACGGAGAGATTGTGGCAGGGCAGAGCTACGTAGACGAGAGCAGCCTCACGGGGGAGGCCCAGCCGGTGGTAAAGGCGCCGGGCGACACGGTGTACGCCGGCACCACGGCTCAAGACGGTGCCCTCACGATTGAGGCGACGGCCGTGGCCGAGGATCGCCGTCTCTCCCGTGTGGCCCAGATGATGCGCCGCGCCCTGGAGCAGCCGCCCCGGATTGCCCGCATCACCGACCGCATCTTGAAGTGGCTGATCCCTGGCGTGGTGGGGCTGGCGTTCGTGGCTTTTGCTGGCTGGTGGTGGGCCGTGGGGTTCTCGAAGGCGCTCTACGTCGCGCTCAGCGTCGTCCTCATCACCTGTCCCTGCGCGTTGGGCATCGCCATTCCGCTCTCCCTCACTGTGGCATTGGAGCAGGCGGGACGGAAGGGCGTGCTGGTGCGCTCCGGCGAGACGCTGCTGGACCTGGCCCGCGCCCCCGCCGTCGCGTTCGACAAGACGGGCACCCTGAGCACGCTTGCCGCGCCGTCGGTTCGGGTGCTCCAGCCGGAGACGGTCCCGGCGGGGCGCCCGTCGGCCCTCTCGGAAAAGTCGGTGCTGCGGCGCGCCGCGGCGGTAGAGCAGGGGACCACCCACGCCCTCGCCACCGCCATCGTGGACGCGGCGGAGGCACGGGACCTGTCGCTTCCCCCGGTGACCAACGCGACGACGTACGCCGGGGCGGGCGTGATGGGACAGGTGCAGGTCGATGGGCAAACCCGTCGCGTGGGGGTGGGCAATGAGCGGTTGCTCGACACGCTGGGCGTGGCGGTGCCGGTGCGTCTGACGGAGCAGTTTGAGGCAGAGGCCGAGGCGGGCCGCACGCCGCTGTACGTCGTGGACGATACCGTGGTGGTGGGTCTTCTCAGCGTCGAAGAACGGTTGGCGCCGCACGCCGAAGCGGCGGTGTCGGCGGTGCGGGAGGCGGCGGATTCTGTGTCGGTCCTCACGGGCGATCGCCCCGCCGCGGCCCGTCGCCTCGAAGCACAGCTTGGGGTGCCCGCGGAGTCGGGACTCGCGCCGGACGAAAAGGTGGACCGTCTCAATGCCTTGCGCGAGGAGCGCGGGCCGATTGTGATGGTGGGCGACGGCATCAACGACGCGGCGGCGCTGGCGGTGGCGGACGTGGGGATCGCGCTCTCGTCGGGGGCCTCGGTGTCGATGGAGGCGGCGGACGTGACGCTTTACAACCCTGACCTCCGCCTCGTGCCCTGGCTCCGCCGCCTCGCCCACCGCACCCACCGCGTGATTCGACAGAATCTTTGGTGGACCTTTGGCTACAACGCGATCGGACTGGGGCTGGCCGTGGCGGGGCTGCTGCACCCCATCGCCGCCGTCGTGATTATGACGGGAAGCAGCCTCCTCGTCACGGGCAATGCCTTCCGGCTCCGGTGGACGGAGTAGTGCCACCGGCGGGGAAAGGTAGGCCAGTGGCCCTACGTTACTCCGACCCATGCTTGTGGGGGTGCCCACCGTTCACAAGATGCCAGTGGTGGCGCTGGTGGTGCTGGCCATAGGCAAGCAGGCCCATGTAGCCGAGCGCCCTGATTTTGGCGGTCTCGTTGGGAGCGTCCGTCGTGACCCGAAGGATGTACGACGAGTCCGCCTCGGCTACGTCCATCGTCCAGCCGGTCTCTTGCTTCAGCATGTGTGGATGGGCGTCGAGAACGCGGCGAAGCGATGCCCGGGCCGTTTCCTTCGTCGGACGAATCCGGAGCCGTACACCCCGGTCGATGGCCGTCTTTGCTTCCACCGCCACGTTCAGCGCCACGTGGTGCATATCGATGAGGTGCCGGCGCAGCCGATCCACGTCGACCTGCGACCAGTCGGTCGTCGAGTCGGCCTCTAGGCGACGAACGGCCTCCTGCACGGCCCCAAACACGGCCTGTCCCGGCGCCTGAAGCATTGAGCCGCGGACCGCTCCGGAATGCGTAGCTTCCTTCTCCGAGGAATGAGCGTGCTGTTGCGCCTGCACCGGCGCGATCATTCCCACGACAGTGAGTGCCGCGATCAGCAGTGTTGAAAAGCGGTCGAACACACGCATCAGTACGAGAGTCTTCTGGAAGAAAACAGTTAGGATGACACCGGCTTCTCGGATTTCGCTCGTTCGGCCTCCTCGTCAACCCGTGCCTCCGCCGCGTCCGCCGCGTCGTGCACTTCGAGGAAGAATCGTTCTTCGCCGAGTTCTTCGGAGAGACCGGCAGCGTCGAGTACATCTTTGACCGGTCCCTTCACCCCGGCCAGGTAAAGCTCAACGCCGTTCCGTCGGCACGTCTCAATGATCTCTTGGAGCGTGTGCGTAGCGGTCGAGTCGATCTGGTTGACTGGGTACATGTCCACCACGATGGCCCGCAGCGCTGGGTCGTTCACGTCAAGGTCCAGGATTAGGTCCTGGAAGGTGGATACGTTGGCGAAGTACAGGTTGGCGTCCATGCGAACGATGACGATGTGGCTGCGCGTCATCGCGTCCGGGTTGCGCTTCAGGTTGCGGTAGGTCTCCGTGTCTGGCAGGCGCCCCATGAGGGCGGTATGGGGCGTGGAGCTTTCGTAGATGACGACGATGAGCGAAACGATGACCCCCACCAGGATGCCCTGCTCGATGCCAAGGGCGAGGGTGGCGACGAACGTAAGCGCCATGAGCCCGAAGTCGCGGCGGTCCACTTTCCACAGGTAGCGTGCCTCCTCCCAGTCCACGAGCCCGGCCACCGCCACCATGATGATGGCGGCGAGGACCGCCTTGGGCAGGTAGTAGAAGAGCGGGGTCAGGAAGAGCAGCGTGAGGGCGATGATGCCCGCGCTGAAAATGGCTGCGAGGTTGGTCTTTGCGCCCGCCTCGTCGTTCACCGCCGTCCGCGAGAAGCCGCCGGTGGTGGGGTAGGCGCTAAAGAAGGCCCCCGCGATATTGGCGAGGCCGAGCCCGATGAGTTCCTGGTTGGCATCCACCTCGTACCGGTGGCGGCTGGCGTACACCTTGGCCACGGCAATCGATTCCATGAAGCCGACGAGCCCAATCGCGAATGCACTCGGGGCGAGCTGTTGCACGGAGCCCCAGTCGAGCGGCGGCAAGGAGGGCGAGGGCAGGCCGCTGGGGACGCTGCCCACGATGGCGACGCCCTGCTGGGCCAGTCCCAGCGCCCATACGATGACGGTCGTGGCCCCCACCGCCACGAGCGCGCCTGGAACGGAGGGGGCCCACCGCCGCAGGCCCACGAGCACCAGGATGCTGCCGAGGCCCAGAAGCAAGGTTAGTCCGTGGACCTCTCCGAGTTGGGTGGCCGCCGCCCACAGGATTTCGTGGATGAAGTTGGACCGGGGGAGGTCGATGCCGAGCAGGTGCTTCAGCTGGCTGAGGCCAATGATGAACGCCGCCGCGGAGGTAAAGCCACTGAGGACAGGGTGAGAGAGGAAGTTGACCAGAAAGCCGAACCGGGCCACGCCGAGGCCGAACTGGAGCACGCCCACCATCAGCGAGAGGAGGAGGGCGAGGCCCACGTAGAGCTCCGTGTTGCCGTCTGCCATCGGGGCCACAGCTGCCGCCACCAGGAGCGACACCATGGCCACCGGTCCGACGGCCAACTGGCGCGAGGTGCCGAACAGGGCATAAACGACCAGCGGCACGAGCGACGCGTAGAGGCCGTAAATCGGCGACAGGCCTGCGATGAGCGCGTAGGCCATGCCCTGTGGAATGAGCATCACGCCCACGGTGAGTCCGGCCGACAGGTCCCCCCGCAGCTTCTCCCGGCCGTAGTCGGAGAGCTGGGCGAGGAGGGGGAGAAAGCGCTGGAGAAGAGTCATCAGCTCACGAGAAGGCGATGGTAAGTTGGGTCATTTGCTTGGCTCCTCCGTCGGGGGCGCGTGATGGGTGAAACGTGAGGCGTGAGAAAATGTCTGCATGGTCTTCACGCATCACGAAATACGCCCCCTACCTAATCAGCAGCACGACTCGAGGAAAGCAAGGGGGATCGAAGCCCCCTCCGTCTGATCCTAGCCGACCATCGACGCCACGTTTTGCCACAGGATGACCACGCCCATCAGGACGAGAAAGACCGCAAAGACCCGCTTCAGGCGGGCCTGAGGCACGTAGGAACCGACCTTGCCCCCGATAAAGCTTCCCACGATGCCGATCGCGGAGAAGATGAGCACGAGGTCCCAGTGAATTGAAAAGCCGGCCTGGCTCAGTACGTCAATGTACTTGACGAAGCCGCTGACGCTCTTGACGGAGATGATGAAGAGGCTCGTTCCGATGGCCAGATGCATCGGCAGCCCGCCGAGCAGGACCAGTGCGGGGACGATCAGAAACCCGCCACCGACCCCTACAATCCCCGTCAGTAGACCCACGCCAAAGCCGTCAAGCATCACTTTCCAGTACAGTCGGGTGTGATCCTGCCCAGGGTCCGGAATGGTCCGCCGAAACATCATGGCGGCGGCCAGCAGCATGACCCCGGCGAAAATAGCCAACTGGAGCGCCCCGGGCATGAATTTCGACAGATAGGCCCCGAGATACGCCCCCACCATGCCGGGCAGCCCGAAGAGAAAAACGTTCCGCCAGCTGACCTGCCCGCGGTAGACAAACGGGAGGGCCCCAACGAAGCTAATGAGCGTCACGATACCGAGCGACTCGGCAATGGCGAGCTTGTTGGGTTCGCCGACGAGGTAGACAAGGACCGGCACCGTCAGGATCGATCCGCCCGACCCGAGCAGGCCGAGGACGAGACCGACGAGAAGAGCACCGAGCCAGGCCATGTACATGCGAAGGAGGGCGGATCGGAAGTGTGCAACAGTACGGCTCGATGGGCAGGAGGGCGGGAGACGGACCGGATGACCGGGCCGGGGGGATATTCTCCCCCACCGACCGGTCTGAGAATCCGGTTACGCCGCGACGGCCTCTTGCTGCAGGGCCTCGTAGTGCTCGAAGTCGTCGTTGATGTAGACGACGTCGCGACCCGTGCGGCGGAGGAACGCGGACGCGGCAGCCGCCCGTCGTCCGCTGGCGCAGTGTACCAGCAGCGTCTTATCGGTCGGCAGGTCCGTCTCATACTCCGGCATGCGGGTGTAGGAGGCGTTCAGGGCGCCGTCCACGTGGCCCTCCTCGAACTCCGAGCGGTACCGCACATCGAGAACTTCCGTGTCGCCGGACTGTCGCAGCGCCTCGACCTCCTCGAAGGTAATTTCCTCGATGGCGTCGACGGGACCGTCGTCCAGGAAGTAGCGCTGGAGCGTGTCGATTTCGGCGAAGCCCTTCACGTTGTCGTAGCCGATGCGCACGAGGTCGCGGACCGCCTCATCTACGTCCTCCTCGTCCACGATTAGGTAGATCGGCGTCGTCTCGTCTTCGACCAGCGAGCCGACCACGGTGTTGAAGGTGTTGTCCATCGGCGCGTAGAGGGAGCCGGGAATGTGGTGCGCCATGTAGGCGGACCGGTCCAGCCGCGTGTCCACGATGAGGGCCTCGTCGTCCTGCGCGAGGTTCTTCAGCTCTCGAACCGTAAGTTCACGCGGCGACGGCAACTGGCCGAGCACCGGGGCGCCCTTCTTGTTGTCCCGCTTCATGCGGGCAAAGTAGATCTGCGGCTCCGGCTGGTCTTCGAGGATGGCGTCCACGAACGTGTCCTCGTCCTTGCGCGCCGCGTCAATCATCGGGTTGAACTGTTTCTCGTACCCGATCGTCGATTGTGGCACCGCGCCGAGGGCCTTGCCGCAGGCCGAGCCGGCGCCGTGGGCGGGCCACACCTGCAGGTAGTCCGGCAGGTTGAGGAAGTCCTGCACGGAGTTGTAGAGCGTCCGGGCGGACGGCTCCATGGCGCCCTCCACCTTCGCGGCCGACTCCAGAAGGTCGGGGCGGCCTAGGTCGCCGACGAACACGAAGTCGCCGGTCACGATGCCCATCGATTCTTCCGCGCCGCCGCCCTTGTCCGTCACGAGGAAGGACAGGTGTTCCGGCGTGTGCCCCGGCGTGTGGAGCGCCGTGATCTCGATGTTGCCAATGTGGAACGTGTCGCCGTCGTAGAGCCACTCCACGTCGTACGCGCCGCCGTTCACCTTCGGCTCCTGGGCCCACTCGTACTTCCAGTTCTCGTCGCCCTCGTCCGAGAGGTAGAGCTTCGTGTCGAAGCGCTCGGCAAACTCGCGGGCGCCGGAGAGGAAGTCGGCGTGGATGTGCGTTTCGGTGACGGCGACGATCTCGACTCCTTCCTCTTCCGCGAGGTCGAGGTACTGGTCGATGTCGCGCTCAGGGTCTACGAGGAGGGCTTCGCCCGTCTCCTGACAGCCGATGAGGTAGGCGTACTGGGCGAGCTTCTCGTCAAAGATCTGTCGGAATAGCATGGCGGTAGAGGGTTTTTGGTAAGGGGAATGAGGGAGGGAGGAAGGGAATCAGTTCCCGCTGTATTGGAGCGAGTTCTGATCCGTGAAGCGCGAGGAGTGATGCGTCGTGAGGCTGCCTCCGATCAGAAGCTCACGCATCACGTTTTCCGGATCACTCTAGTGCGGGAGGTACGGCTTCAGATGCCCGTACGTCCACGCGCCGACGAGGGCACTTCCCAGCGCCACCACGACGGGTGTAATGCCGGCGCCAATAAGGGCATAAATGGGGCCCGGGCACGCGCCGAGCAGGCCCCAGCCGAGCCCGAACGCGATGCCGCCCAAGAGCTGATTCGTCCCGCGATTGAACGGCTTATCCGAAATCGTAATCGGCTCGCCGCGGATCGTCCGGGCGTCGACGCGGCGGAGGAGGGCAATGCTCACACCCGCGATGATCACTGCGCTTCCGAGGATGCCGTACATGTGGAGGCCCTGGAAGCGAAACATCTCCTGGATCCGAAACCAGGACACCACCTCACTCTTGATGAGGAGGATGCCGAAGAGGGTCCCCATGCCGAGATACAGGAGCGCGTCGGCGAGGCGCATCTGAGCGGTTTTCTGGGAGTCCGGGGAGGATGTCTTCGTGGCCATAGGTCGTCGGAGAATTAGTCAGCGTGTCGTGTAGAGTGGAGGGCGGAGGGCTACAGCAGGAGCGGGAGCAGCAGATGCGTCGTGAGGAGGCCGCCGATGAAGAAGCCGACGACGGCGATCAGCGACGGGATCTGCATTGTGGCAAGCCCGGTGATACCGTGGCCCGAGGTGCACCCGCCTGCGTAGCGCGCCCCAAATCCAACGAGGAAGCCGCCAATCACCAGCGCCACGATTCCGGGCAGCGTCGTCAGGCTCGACCAGCTGAAGAGCGTCGGCGGCACGAGGCCCGAAAAGTCCGTGATCCCGAGCGCCTGGAGATCCGTCTTCGTCGCCGCCGCGATGCCTGTGGGGCCGCCGCCCCCGAGGAACTGTACGGCGAGCACCCCGCCGAGCAGGATGCCGACCACGAAGAGCAGGTTCCAGAGGCCGCTTGTTTTCCAGTCGTACCGGAAATATTCAGCCCGGCCCGGTACCGTCGCTGCACAGGTGTGCTTCAGGCTCGACGAGACGCCGAATGCCTTGCCTGTCAGCAACAGAAGCAAGGGCACGAACAGTCCGATGAGCGGCCCGGCCACGTACCAGGGCCACGAGGCGGTGAGGAATCCCTCCATGGGCGTACGGTTTGTTAATTCATGTTATGACAAGTATTAGGGCACGTCCCTATATTGTCACGCATGGGAAAAGTTTCCGGACACTGGCCGGTCGCAAAACGGGTCGGCATGGAGCGCCACAGAGCCGCTCCGGGAAGCTGGTATGACCCGGCTATCGCAGCACCCGTTCCATCCCGTCCGTGGCAATTGTGGTCTCCACGCCGCGCTTCTCGGCCAGCTCGTTCACGGTCCGTGCCACCTCGTTCGGGTCCGTATCGACGATCGCGGAGCCGCAGTGTGTAAAGGCCGCCTCGGACACACCCTCCTTCTGGCACCACGTAAGTTGGGTGTGCAGTGGAACGTGACCGATGAGCGCACCGTCGACTCGTCGCACCATCGAGCGCGTGATGGTGGCCCCGTCGCCAATATAGAGTCGGATGCCGTCCAGGGCCGCGGCGCGGTCGGGGATGTAGACCACATCGGGGACGTAGAAGATGGTGACGCGCCCCGCCCCGATGCGGTATCCCACGGCGGGGGCCCGGGTGGAATGATCCACCGGGAACGCCTCGAACTGGATTCCCCGAACCTCGACCGGTGATCGCGGCTCGATGACGATCTGCTCGTCGATCGGGTACGCGTCGATATCGTCCCACGTCTTCTCGGTTGCGTAGACCGGGCACGGCGCACCGTCCTTCAGGCCCCACGCATGGTCGGGGTGGGCGTGGGTAAGCACGATGGCGTCCGGCCCGATGGTGTCGATTTCGCCGCGCCAGTCCTCCCCGCAGTCCACCAGGACCCGCTCGCCATAGTATTCCACCAGGAGTGCGCTGTGCATGTCGTGGCGCTCGCTCCGGGGCTCGATGTTGCCGCGCGTCCCGAGGAAGGTGAGTTTCACGGCGTTGGACGTTCGTACGTTAAACGTTGGTACGTTCCGCGGGCACGGGGACGGGGAACGTAGGGCCGCGTCGCCATGCCGCCTTGTTACGCATCCGCTCGGAGGTCGTCCAGGCGGTCCCGCGGGGCGTCGAGCGCACAGGCTTCGTCCTGAATGTCGGCCCACGGATCGGTCTTCTGCCCCATCCGACGGGGGATATTGTCCAGCGTGTAGGTCTGCGAGTGGAGGTCGCCGCCCAGCTCGTCCCAGTTCAGCGGCGTAGCGACGGGGGCGCCAGGGATGGGGCGCACCGCATAGGGCGCCACGCTGTTCTGTGCGTACGAGTTGCGCAGGTAGTCCAGGAAGAGGCGTCCCTGTCGTTTGTTTTTGCGGACGGCCGTCGTCAGGCGCTCAGGGTGCCGGGCGGCCACCACCTCGGCTAGGTCCTTGGCGAAGGCCCGGACGGTGTCGAAGGGCGCGGCGCCGTCGAGGGGGACGACTACGTGGGCGCCCTGCGAGCCCGTGGTCATGACGAACGGGGCGAGGCCCACCTCGTCCAGCGTATCCCGAAGCTGTCGCGCCGCGAACCGGACCGGAGCAAAATCGTCGCTCGGCGGATCGAGGTCGAAGATCAGGCGGTTCGGGTGGTGGAGCGCGTCGGCGCGGCTCAGCCACACGTGTGGTGTGATGCAGGCCTGGTCGACGAGGTACAACAGCGTCGCGGCGTCGTCACACACCACCTGGGGCTGCGATTCGTCCCGTTCTTCTACCTCGATCGACACCCGTCGGACCCAGTCCGGAAAATGATCGGGCGCCTTCTTTTGGTAAAATCCGTCCTCCCCGATCCCCTCCGGAAACCGCTGCATCGTCACGGGACGTCCCTCCAGGTGTGGGAGCATCGTGACCGCGATATCGGCGTAATAGTCGGCGAGGTCACCCTTCGTCACGCCCACGTCGGGGAATAGCACTTTGTCGGCGTTGCCGATTTCGACCGTGCGGCCGTCCGCCTCAAATGATTTCGTGCTCATCGCGCCTTGGGGGTTTCTTTGATGACGTTGTGCGGATCCTTGTCGTGCCGCAGGCCCAGGAAGCGCGGCTGTCGGAGGCGGTCGTCGTCGGTCCACTCCTCGAACCCGATCTGCGCGACGAGTTTGGGCGTGACCCAGTGAACTTCTTTTCGTGGCAGATCGCCCCGATCGAACGGGGGCGTTTCCCGCTCCAACAAGTCCAGGCGCGACCTCAAGCTGCGAAGGGTCTCGTCGTCGAAGCCGGTGCCCACCTTTCCGGCGTAGACCAGTTCGTCTCCGTCGTAGACCCCAAGTAGAAGCGCCCCGAACCCAATCCGCTCGCCCTCCGGCTCCGTAAAGCCGCCGATCACGAGCTCCTGGCGGCGGACGCACTTGAACTTGAGCCAGTTCTTGGATCGAGAGTGGACGTACGGGCTGTCTGCCTTCTTGGCAATGACGCCCTCCCAGCCCTTGTCGCAGGCCTCTTCGAAGAAGGCCTCGCCTGCCTCGTTGCGATGAGACGTAAACCGGAGCGGATCATCGTAGGAGAGCGCGGCCTTGAGTACCGACTTTCGGTAGCGGAGGTCGATCTTCGTGAGGTCGTACCCGTCCAGGTGCAGCAGGTCGAACACGTAGTAGTAGACTGCGACATTGCTCTTACGGGCCTCCGCCGGGTCGTCAATTTGCAGGCGCTGCTGGAGGCGCGAGAAGCTAGAGACGCCCTTCGAGAAGGCGACCACTTCACCGTCCAGGATAAAGGGGGTGGGCGACTGCCCCTCGAGTGCGTCCATGAGCTCCGGATATGTCGGACTCAGGTCCTCCCGGTTGCGCGACCGCAGCCGCACGTCGCTCCCGGTGCGGAAGCCAAGGCAGCGCTCCCCGTCCAGTTTTCGCTCATAGAGCCAATCCGCATCCGAGAATCGCTCGTCCGTGAGCGTAGCCAGCATGGGGGCCGTCCACCGCGGCGGATCCGTCTCGCGCAGGTCGTCTTGCACCGCGTCCGGAAGGCGTTCCAGCGCCTCGATCATGACGATTCGCTCTCGGCGTCTTCGGCGATCTCCTCAATGGTGCGTTCGCTCAGGACCGACCTCGGCTGTGTGCTGGTGGGCTTCCGGCGGGCGTCGGCTTCATCGTCGTCCATCTTGATCAGAAGCCACCGGTCGTCGGCGTCATCGATGCGGACCAGTGCGTACCCGCCTTTTAGCTTCTGTCCTTCCAGCCAAACCTCCCCCTTGCCCTCCTCGAGTGCCTCCTGCATCGACACCGGCTCGTCTTCCTCGGCGCGCAGATTGCGGTACGGTCCCAGGTCCCACACAAGAACCGGGCCCGCTCCGTACTGCCCCTCCGGGATGACGCCCTCGAACGTGGCGTAGTCGAGCGGGTGGTCCTCGGTGGGTTGGGCGAGCCGCTTCTCGCGCGGATCGGTCGAGGGGCCTTTGGGGACGGTCCACGATTTGAGCACCCCGTTCACCTCCAGCCGCACGTCGTAGTGGAGCGTGCTGGCGTCGTGCTTCTGCACCACGAAGAGGGGAGCGTCGTGCCCGTCGGGCGTGGTCCTCTCGTCGGGCCGACGGAGATTGCGGCTTGCCAGATACGTATCGAGGGAGGCCACGGGGCGAGGAGGAGAATGTGCAAGGCACGTGGCGTGGCTACTCGTCCAGGGAGGTCCATACCCGCCCACTACTCGGCCGCGGTGGCCTCGGTGGTTTGGGTCGGCACGAGCGATTTGCGGTCGGGCTTCACGACGAACACCGGCGTCGAGGCTCGACGCAATACCCGCTCCGCGACGCTGCCCATGAGCACCCGGTCGAGTCCGGTGCGGCCCTGTGTGGCAATCACGATGAGGTCGATCTCGTTGGCTTCGGTGTAGTCGAGGATCTCGCTCGCTGGGTCGCCGGTGCGGGCCTCAATCATGGCGTGCTCGTACCCGATCATTTCCCGTGCCATGTCGCCGAGCTGGGTCTCCACGTTCTCCAGTACGTCTGCGGTGGGGAAGGCCGAGGGCTCGTAGCCATAGGCCGACGGGTAGAAAGGCTCCTCCACCACGTGGAGCAGGTCAATCTCCGCTCCGTAAGTGAGGGCGATCTCGCGGGCGTGCTGGACCGCCACCTCAGAGGCCTCGGAGAAGTCGACGGGCGCAAGCACACGTCGCACGGCCCGATTGGGGGCACTGTCCGTGTCGGCGCGCACGGTGAAGGTGGGGCAGGGCGCCTTGCGCACGACCTCCTCCGTCACGCTTCCAAACAGCATGCGGTCGACGCCGCGGCGGCCATGGGTGCCCATCACAATCAGGTCGATGTCCTCGTCCTCGGCGTACGCGAGGATCCGCTCGGACGGATCGGCCGCTTCGACCTGTTCTTGCGTGATGGGGAGGGCCTCCAGGTCCGGCCATTTTGCACCGCTCGTCGGGGCGTCGGGACGCCCGAGCCACTCGTTGAGGGTGTCGATAGAGAGGGGGAAGTGGGCCTTCGTCGTCTCGTAGTCGTGGCGATGACGGCCCGTCACGTTTAGGATGTGCAGGTCCGCGTCGTGCCAGTCGGCGAGATGGGCCGCTTGGGGAAAGGCCCGCTCCGCACCGTCCGAGAGATCTGTGGGAAACAGGACGCGTTGAATGGAGAGCATGGTCGGTGGTCGATCTAGTAGACGAGATGGCGAATGAAACTATGGTACACTCAGGCCCCATGTGGAGCCCCCGGTGCCCCTTGCCACGAGAAAACGTTATAAGGACAATATGCAATATCGGGGCGCTCCGCACGCTTTTCTGTAGGAATTTTCCCGGCATCGTTGTAATGGATTCTTGGGGCGTGTTGTGTCGTGGATGAGGCCCCGAACGATCCAGGATCGGTCCCCGGCGTAGCAGATATAGAGCATGTCCCTCATTCACCGTTGTCCCCCAGCCCTGATCTGTGTGATGCGTATCTGTCGATTCATTTCTGTTGCCCTGTTTGTACTCCTGCTCATCGCTCCGGGACTCGTCGTTCCGGCGGCCGCGCAGGAGGCTGTGCCCACGACTGTGGTAGTGCGGGCCGTCTCCAACGATGCCAAGCTCCTCCAGGACCCTGTGGGCGGGGCCCATATCACCATCGAAGACGCCGAGACCGGCGAAGTCCTGGCCGAGGGCCGCCAGACGGGCGACTCCGGCAGTACCGACAAAATCATGCGCCAGCCCCGCGAGCGCGGCGCTACCATTTACGACGTTCCGGGCGCGGCGAAGTACGAGGCCACCCTATCGCTGACGCAGCCCACCCGGGTCAAGATCACGGCCCGGGGGCCGCTCGACTATCCAGAGGCCCAACAGACGGCCTCCACGACGATGCTTCTGATGCCGGGGACAGACGTGACGGGCGACGGTGTGACGCTCACGCTGCATGGCTTCATCGTGGAAGTGGTCGCGCCGTCCGGTACCGACGCCACGCCCGGCTCTTCCCTGAACGTTCGGGCCCGGGTTCGCATGATGTGCGGCTGCCCCACCGAGCCGGGCGGCCTGTGGGACGCGACCCGCTATACCATCCGCGCCCAACTGCTGCGTGACGGAGCCGTGGTGGCTGAGGCGCCGCTCTCCTACGCCGGCACGACCAGTGAATACGACGGCACCATTGCGGTGCCCGACGACGGCGCCACACGTCTCCGCGTGGTAGCGCAGGATGCGGACCGCGTTAATTTCGGCGCAACGACGACAGCCCTGACGCAGGAGTAATCCACCCCTTCGCTTCCAACGGAGGCTACTCACAGTTTTGGTCCCACCGATGCCCAAACCCGCTGAGTTCTGGAACGACCGCTTTGCCAAAGAGGAGTACGTGTACGGCGAGGCGCCCAATGTATTTGTGGAGACCGCTGCCGATCGATGGCTCCCGGAGAATGCCGAGGTGCTGGTCCTGGGGGCAGGTGAGGGGCGAAACGCCGTCCATCTTGCCCGACAGGGCCACACCGTCACCGCCCTCGACTACGCCGCGGAGGGGCTTCGGAAGACGGAGCGTCTTGCTGCGGAGGCCGGGGTGGATGTGGAAACCATCCAGGCCGACGTGCGCACGTGGACGCCGGAGCGGACCTGGGACGCGGTCGTGACTACGTTTCTGCATCTGCCGGCCGACGAGCGCCCGACTCTGTACCGGCTTATCCAGCACTGCCTCCGGCCCGGCGGCGTCCTTGTGGCGGAATGGTTCCGTCCCGAGCAACGGACCGAGGGCTACACCAGCGGCGGCCCGCCCGACCCCGCCATGATGGTCACGGCCGATGAGCTTCGCACACACTTCGATGCGGGCGAGATTGAACAGCTCGACGCGGACGAGCCGGTTCTCAAAGAAGGAATGCACCGGGGACCCGCCGCCACTGTCCGCCTGGTGTGGCGGGGCTCGGCGTGACGACGGGTACCGGAAGCGCGGCGGCCTACAGTTGCAGGGTGACGTATCCCGCGGCCTCCAGCCGAAATAGCTCGTGGAAGCCATTCGCGGCGGTGTCGATGCCATCGAGGAGGTCATCCTGGGCCACGCCCGTCTTTTCCATGGCGAGGCCACACGCCACCACGCGAACCCCGGCGTCGAGGCTCTTGGTCAGGGCTTCGGCGTGCTTGCTGTCGTGCACGAGGCCCTTTACCGCCGGTCCCACGACCACCACGTCGGCCGCGGCGGCCTCAAAGCCGTTGGCCTCGCCGATGAGCGAGGTGCGAGCGCTCATGAGGACCACCGGCAGCATGTCGGCACTGCGGACGAGGTAGGCCGTGCGGGGCGCGTCCGCCGTGGCCTGCGCAGGCGGGTCGGGTGGGGTCGTCGTGGGCTGCGCCTGGGCGCCCAGCGGCAGCAGGAGGACTGCGGCGAGCAGCAGAAGGGCCTGGGCCCGGCGGCGAACGAGGGAGGGCATGCTGGGAAGGGTCATGGGAATCAAGGGAAATCGAGGAGACAATCAACAAGACTTTAGGGACGCACCGAAGTGCGCCCCAGTGGTGTTTGGGTGCAGGTGGGCGCATCAGAACACGGACCGGACGCCCGCCGCCACGTCGCGCTGCAGCATGGCGAGGGCGGGCACGATGAGCATGAGAATGGCCGTGCCGAGCAGAATGCCGCCACCCAGGCTGATGGCCATGGGCACCAGGAACTGCGCCTCCACGCTCCGCTCCAGGATGAAGGGCGCGAGCCCGAAAAAGGTGGTGAGCGACGTGAGCAGGATCGGCCGGAAGCGCACCTGGCCCGCGTGCACTAGCGCCTCGCGCCACGACGCGCCCCGCTCGCGCTCCTCGTTGGCGAAGTCGATCATCACGAGCGCGTCGTTCACGATCACCCCGCTGAGGCCGACGATGCCGAAAATACTGGGCATGATCAGGTTGTAGCCGAGCACGAAGTGGCCGAGCAGCGCCCCGATCCACGCAAACGGAATGGTGGCCATGATGACGAGCGGCTGCACGTACGACCGAAAGGGAATGGCCAGCAGTCCGTAGATTGCGAACAGGGCGAGCAGGAAGCCCACCTGAAGTGAGCCCTGCGCCTTTCGCTGCTCCCGCCGCTGCCCGCCAAACTGGACGTCGAGCGCGGGCATCCGGGCCTGGAGGGCCGGCAGCGTCGCCTGCTGGAGGCGGGCCGTGGCTTCGCCTCCAGTGGTCACGGCGGCATTCACGTCGGCCGTCACCGTCACCACGCGGCGGCTGTCCTGTCGCTGAATCTGGGTGGGCCCGGTGCCGAGCGTCACGGTGGCCACCTCTTCGAGCGGCACCGCGGCTCCCTCCGGCGTCCGAATGCGGTACTTACGCAGGTCCTCCACGGCGTTGCGCTCGTCGGCGGGGAGACGGACGTAGACGCGCACCTCGTCCTGCCCCCGCTGCAGCCGGTACGACTCGACGCCGAAGAACGCCGCCCGCGCCTGTCGGGCCAGGTCGTCCAGCGTGAGCCCGAGCGAGCGGGCCGCCGGCTTGAGGCGAAGCTCCAGCTCCCGCTTCTCCTCCCAGTCGCTCGTCACGTCCACCACGCCCTCGTATCGCCGGAGCGTGTCCGTGACCACCGCTGCGGCGCGGGTCATCTGTTCGACGGTCGGCGCAAAGAGCTGCACGGACACCGGCGCCCCGCCCGGCCCACCTGCGCTGCTGGCAAACGAGAGCGACTGTATTCCGGCGGCCGTCCCCACGGCCTCCCGCCATTTTGCCTCGAGACGGGGCGAGGGCACCGTCCGTGCCTCCGCGTCTACCATTTCGATGCTGACCTCCGCCACGTTGGGCTTCTGCGCTGTGAACCCGGCCTGCGTGCGCCCGCCCGACGCCACTGGTTGGCGGCCCACCGTCGTGTAGGTCGTCTGGAGCAGGCGCTCGCCCGACTGGTCTTCCAGGTCTCGCAGCGCCTCGAGGCCGTTCTCCCGCAGCCGCCGGGCCATGCGGGCTGTGGCCGTCGCATTGGTGCCGGGCGACATCTCCAACTGCGCCGTCACCACGTTGCCCGGAATGCTGGGGAAGAATTCGTTCTTGACGTACCCGTTGGCCACGAGGCTGAACGTCACAAGCAGCAGTGCCACGCCGCCCATCAGCGTAACGCCGTAGTGGCGGGTCGCGAAGCGGAGTCCCGTCGTGAGCGGTCCCTCCACGAACGCCCGTAGCTTATCACTCACCCACCCTCGCATCTGAGCCAGGAGACGCCCGGCCGTCGTGGTTGGGGCGCCGCCCGGCCCGCTGTGCGACAGGTGCGACGGCAGGATCAAGAGCACCTCCACCAGCGACACCACCAGGATAAAAATCACCACCAGCGGCACGTCACCCAGGAATTTGCCGATTGTGCCGCGCACGAAGAGCAGCGGCGTGAACGCGGCGATGGTGGTGAGGACCGCGAAGATGACCGGCGTCGCCACGCGCTGCGTGCCCCGCACGGCGGCCTCCAGCGGCTCGCCGGCGCGTTCCTGCTCGGCGTAGACGTTGTCCACCACCACGATGGCATCGTCCACGGCAATTCCCATCGCGATGATGAAGCCGAACACAGACAGCATGTTGATCGACACGCCCAGCTGCTGCATGAGGATGAGCGCGCCGATGAACGCGAGGAAAATGCCGGAGGCGGTCCAGAATGCCTTGCGCGGGGCCAGGAAGAGCGTGAGCACCACGAGCACCAGCCCCAGCCCCAGCAGGCCGTTCTCGATCATGATGTCGAGGCGGGTGCGGAGGTTGTCCGCACTGTTGCGCCAGACGGTGGCCTCGATGCCGCGGGGAAGCGAGGGGCGGAGCTCCGAGTTGAGGTACTGCGTCACCGCCGCCTCCACGTCCAGCGCCTGCTCGTCGCCCGTGCGGAAAACATTGAGAAGCACGGCGGGCTCACCATCGAAGCGCGTGATGAGGTCCGAGTTCTGGTCGAACCCGTCC
>JGI1684J13235_1000044_pt1 | contig 42794 bp, 43 predicted proteins | sample PonA232FremontCA_2_FD_13235 | JGI IMG/M metagenome (IMG submission 13235) | reverse complement strand
ATATATATTAGATATTCGATTAGTTTAAAGAACTTATTATTTGACGAATAATCGCGATTTTGGAGATATCTTAGCCGAACTTTTGGATTTGGTGAATTCTTAACCTCTCTAAACGTTATCCGTAATTTACAAGGGAATTAGTTTATGGAAAGTTTAGAGATAATTAGCTGCCGAGATTACATTTCCATGAGCTTTTCTTTGTAGGTCTCAATGGCCATCGTTATCTTTACGTCTTTGACGTTTTCGAAAGTGCTCAGTTTTTGTTCTACGAACCTGCTTATTGATTTTCTATTTTTGTCTCTCACCTTCAACAAGACATCCGTACCTCTTGCCGTCTTGTGGATCTCGCAGACCTTGTTGAACTCTCTCAATTTCCGAGCCAAATCTTGAATATTTGGCAGTTCTGTTTCGATTTTCAGGAAAGCAGTCATCTTACGGCTGACGATTTCAGGATTAACTCTAGCGGTATACCCTTTGATGATTCCTTCCTCTTCCAGTTTCTTGATACGTTTCTTTACGGTTTTTTCACTGATGTCTAGCTTCTTTGATAGCTCGTCGAAGGAATCCCTTCCACTTTCGGTTAACATGCTCAAAATTTCAGAATCCATATTGTCCAAATTTTTCATTATTTTTCCTCCATAGTTAGACCCATTTTAGTTCGAGATTATTCGAAGGCTGTTTTGCCTCTCTGTTAATCTTTCCAGGGCTCTTAGATGTGTCTTCCTCTTCTCGAGGCTTGTGAGACTTGCACCACCACATTCCATGATAAAGATATTCGGCTTCTTTTCCGCATACACAACACATTGGCATTATTTTTCCTCTTTCAACCACTAATTACCGTTTGAACCCTGTTTAAAGAGGTTTTCGTAGACTTTTGACCCACAAAGGTGTGACTTCAGGTCAACACATGTTAAAAAGAGGAATAAGGAGTCTAAATAGTTCTAATGGCTGTAAAGTGGTGATTAAAAGAAGCCATATTCCAAAGATTTGAGAATAGTGATTAGCTCGGAAAAACAGTTTTTTCCAACCATCCATTTTAGTTTCCAGGGAAGAATAGCCAATCATCCCTCTCAAAACTTACTGAGAATCAATCTTTTCTGGTCGAACTTCGAGAAGATTTTTCTCGATAAAAAACTCTTCCGGAAAAATCTAACCCAGGAAAAAGATGAAAAAATTTCGAGAATCTAGATTTGAAATGAATAAAATCGGAAAATTTTCACTTTGTCTATTTCTCATTTTCTCCATCATTCTGATTACGGCGAGTATAGGTAATGCAGAAAAATCTATCTCTAAATCGGGAACGGAGTTCAAACTGAAATATCCGTCAGACGGAGGAATAGTTCAATCTAACTTTCCAAGCTTCGAATGGGATAGACCGAAAAAGATAGAGAAGCAAAAAATCCAAGTTTTCGAAAACATCCAAGGCAAAAGAGTGATAGAAACTCCTCCCGAAAAAATTGACAATCCTAAAATCAAGAACACGTTCGAGCTTTGGAAAGAGATGATAGAGCAAGCGGACAACTCCATACTGATAGAGACCAAATATATCAGATACTATCGATATTCAAATGAGATCAACACTGAGTATATGGAGCTTGTCGAAGCACTTCAAACCTCTGCGGTTGAAGGTGTGGAGATAAAAGTTCTCTCTCCAGATTCGGACGAAGAGATAAGGAAATTTTCACAACATCCAAGAATCAGTCTTAAGGAATCCGTGGACACCCACTCCAAACTTCTCATAGTTGACACGGAGAACATGTATCTTGGAAGCGCTAACTGGAGTGGAACCGGCACTGTAAAGAAGAACAGAGAGATAGGATTGCATTTTAGCAACGAGCAAATCGTTCGAACCTATAGAAAAATTTTCAGCACCGGATGGAAAAAAGCAGGAGGTTCTGAGATAAGGAATGCCGCTTTGGAGTCCCCTGGAAAGGCGGTTCCTACAGGGCGAGGAGCTGGCATGTTGGAAGAAGTCAAGTCGATTTCCCAAGCCGAACTAGAACTGATTGAGAAAGCTGAGAATAAAGTGTCGGGTTATTACTATCATTTTTCCAATTCGCGAGCGTTGGATGATTATGAAAGAGCTTTGATGGAAGCTGCCGAAAGAGGCGTACAGATAGAACTGCTTTTCGATGAGATAAGTGAAGAAAGACGCGTGAGACTCACACATGAAAACATTCAAATCAGAGAAATTAATCTAGGAGGCTTCCGACACTCACATCCTAAAATATTGATTGTGGACAATAGAAAAGCTCACATCTGTTCTGCTAATTGGACGTCAGGTTCTCACACGGGGAAGGGGAGGGAGATAGGTGCAGTAATCGAATATCAAAAACTCGTAGGAACTCTTTCCCATCTATTCTATACTGATTGGAACAGCGAATATATCGTAGGAAGAGAGGAATCGGAGAGTTACAAAATCGATAGAGTTTGTAAAAATAGACCATTGGTTGAAGAATCATTAAATCCTGAAAAAAGTTCCTACAAGATAAAGAAGAGACTATCCGAGGGAGACTACTATTGGAAGATGATGGGAACTAGTCAAGGAGAAGAAATTGTCTCTGGACCTGAATCATTCCAAATTAGAAAAGATGAAAATGAAAGCCTCACTTGGATGAAAATCATACTATTAGGTGTTATCCTAACGACTGTTGTTTTCCTTATCTATTGGAAGGTAAGTAGCTAGAAATTATCCTTCCGAAAGCAAGTCCAGGACAGACTTTTTCAAAACCTTCCAACCTTTTTTAATTTCGTCAATACGAACATTTTCATCTATTGTGTGGGCCTGGTCCGGATCATGAGGCCCCCACGTGATAGCGGGAATCTTGACATCGTTCACAAAGTTTCGGAAGTCCGATGAAAACTCTGTTCCACAAGGCTCACTAGAAACTCCTGCCAACTGTTTAGAGTTTTTTCGAAAAGTCTTGACCAGTCTATTATCGTTTTGGGTCTCAGCCGGTTCGTAAGTCTTTGTCCTTTTCCAACTCGTTTTAAGCCCGTGGGCCTCGTTCAAGTCTTTGAGAATATTTTCGATTTCATCATCGATTTCGCCGATATTTTCACTGGGTAGAAATCTTCTATCTATTGTCAGTTTAGCTCTGTCCGGAATCACATTTTCTTTCGTTCCGGCCTCGAATCTAGTCACCGTCAGGTGAGGTTTTCCGACCAACTCATGTTTTCTTTTCTTGAGTTCTTCATTGTGTTCTTCCAGTTTTTTCAAAAGTATTCTAGAATTCATTATAGGATTTTCTCCTTCGTTAGGTCTGCTGGCGTGAGAGGATTTTCCCTCAAGGACTATCTCATACCAAGCTAAACCCTTCTCAGCTGTCGCGGTCTTCATAGAAGTGGGTTCCAGAACGACTCCAAAATCTCCACCATCATCAATCTCGAGCAGTTTTTTTGTACCGGGCTCTCCGGTCTCCTCTCCGATAGCGATTTGGACAGTCAAACTTCCATCTAACTTTCCGTCCTCGATTATGTGCTTCAAATCATTAGCTAAGACCATGGCCAGGGCCACGTTGGCCTTCATGTCGCATGTTCCTCTTCCGTAAATCTTTCCGTTTTCGATTTTTCCTTTGAAAGGAGGATGTTTCCATTCCGAATGAGGTCCTGCTGGAACGACGTCTATGTGTCCGTTGAGGATGAGATTTGGAGAACCTTGGCCTATCGTGACTGTCAGTTGCGGTCTGTTCTCATGAGGCTTATTTAGTACGGTTGGGTCCATATCTCTTTTTTTGAACCATTTCTCGATGAATTCTATGCAGGGTTTTTCTTTTCCGGGAGGGTTCTCTGTGGGAAACTGTATCAGTTTCTGGGTGAGGTCTATCAGTTCCTTTTTGGTCTCGTTATCCAATTTATCTTCCCCGAGGAATTCAGTATCATTAAGAATTTCGTTTCATATAACATGTTTTATCACAGACTCCAGCAATATTGTGGATGACTTTTTTAACGGAGTCTTGCAATTAAAAAAAGAGAAATGTCGCAGAGTAAGGTAATAAAGAGAAATATACAGCTTCACGAGGAAGAAGCTAAGGAATATGAAGAGGATAACCCTGATATTTTCAATCAATGGGAAAGTGAGAGGATAAACAGCAATCTGGAAGAGATAATGGACAAGATTGAGACAGGTAGCTCAAAAACACGAGTTCTGGATGCAGGGTGCGGTACGGGAAACATTCTGAGAAAACTTTTAGATCAAGTGGATGAGGCTATAGGGATTGACATATCTGATGACATGCTTGAAGTGGCCCGGCGGAAGACTGATGAATCGAGGAATTGTCAACTTGTAAGGGGAAAGGTTAGCGACCTTCCATTTCCGGATAATTATTTTGACCTTGTCACTGCCTATTCTTTATTCCATCATCTTCCAGAGTTCGAAAATCCCATCTCGGAAATATCGAGAGTATTGAAACCTGGAGGAATATTTTACCTAGACCACGAACCTATAAACCGAGAAGAGATACCTATTAAGTTCTATATCAAATTTTGCGAGTTCTTAAACGGAGAAACCTATGAAGGGCTTCCTCCTTATGAAGAGACCGATGGATTAGACAGAGAGCATTGCGATTATCAGATTCATCACGGCGAAAATAAGGGATTGCCAAGGGCCGAGATAGTGGAAGAATGCGAAAAGAATGATCTTGAAATATTAACTGAAGAAAAATATCTTGGCTACGGCTCAGACCAGCTAAACCTACTTCATCCGATTCTCAAATCCTTGTTGGATAACGAATGGCTACTCATAAGTAAGAAATGACCTATTTCTAATTCTCTAAAATATCCATTGCACGATTCAAGTAATTAGGAAAGTTGTACAAATATGATATAGAAAGGTTTTTTGGAAATAGAGGATTGAAAGAGTTTGAGATAGCATGATAGAACTTTATGAAAATTTTTTGCAATATTTTGGGGAACTGGCCGACCTAAGAGAGTCAAAAGCTTTGCTTGGCTGGGACGAGCGGGTCTGCATGCCGAAAAAATCGGTGGAAGGAAGGTCAAGGACAAAAGCGACCCTTTCGCGATTTATTCAGTCAAAACTGACAAGCGAAAAGATGAAAGATTTCATCGAGAAACTCAACAAAGAGTCCGAACTTTCAAAGTTAGACGATGAACAGAAGGCCAACGTCAGAGAAGCAACCAGAGAGTTCGAAAGGGCCTACAATGTTCCGGAAGAGTTGGTCGAAAAGATCAGCGAAACCGCGTCATTATCTCGATCTGCCTGGGTGGAGTCCAAAGAAAAGGAAGATTTTGAAGAATTTCTCCCATGGCTAGAAAAAATGGTGGAACTCCGGAAAGAAATGGCCGAACACATAGGTTATGAGGACGAACCTTACGACGCATTGATCGATGGTTATGAGCCCGGGATGAGAACTTGTCAGGTGGAGAGGACCCTTACAGATTTGAGAGATGGGCTTATTCCGATTGTGGAAAAATTCGAAGATGTCGAAAATTCTTCTTTGGCAGCGGTCGATGGTGGAGAATTTGACCCTGGAAGTCAGGAGGAACTATGCAGGGGTATAATAGAAGATTTGGACTACGATTTTGACCGGGGGAGACTGGACACTTCGGAACATCCATTCACCATAGGTATGGAGAAAGACACCAGGATCACGAATAGGTATGACCCGGACAACATCCAATCCATCTTCAGCGCCATCCATGAAACAGGGCACGCGATCTATCACCAGAACATTCCTGATGAGTTTGCCAGAAAACCGGTGGGCAAGGCGGCTTCGATGGGGTTTTCTGAGAGTCAGGCGAGACTGTGGGAGAACCAGATAGGTCGGAGTAGAGAATTTATTGAATTTACATATCCAAAAATACGGGACAAATTTTCCAAGTTTGAGAAAGTTCCTCTAGAAAAATTTCACAGATACATAAACCGGATAAGTCCCACCCATATCAGGGTCAATGCGGACGAGATCACATACAACTTGCACATATTGCTCCGGTTTGAAATCGAGATAGGTCTTTTCCGAGGGGAGATACTCCCGAAAGAGGTTCCACAGGTCTGGGAGAACAAAATGGACGAATATCTAGGTATCACTCCTAGCTCACCATCCGAAGGACCGTTGCAAGATGTTCACTGGTCGACAGGAGCTTTCGGATACTTCCCAACATACTCCCTTGGTAATATGTATGCAGCTCAAGTTTACGAGACCATGAGAGAGGAGTTGAACGATTTCGATGAAAAAGTGAGGACCGGAAAATTCTCTCAGATAACCGATTTCCTCACAAGGAATATTTACAGACACGGCAGGAAGTACGGGCCGAATGAACTTTTGAAAAATATTACAGGGGGAAAAGTCAACGAAAAATATTTCCTGAACTATCTGAAGAACCGTTACTATCCGGTCTACGGACTAGATTAAGATATAGTTAATTGGTCTTTTCTCCTGGCTTCCTCGGTCTTTAGCCACCTTTCCAAAAATTTTTCACGCCAATCATCTAGATCATTTGTAGTGACCAGTTTTTTCATCTTCTGCATTCTTTCTTTCTTCTCGCTCTCAGGCATCTCGAGAGCAGTTTTTATACCGTCCGCCACTTCTTGAATGTCATAAGGATTGACCTGTATAGCGTCTTTCAACTCTTCGGCAGCCCCGGCGAACTCCGATAGTACGAGAGCGCCATCTTCCGAACTTGCAACATACTCCTTGCAGACCAGGTTCATACCGTCCCTGAGTGGTGTGACGAGAGCTACATCCGCTGCCATGTAGTAAGGTATCAGCTGTTTTTGCTCGGGTAAAAATCTATGAAATGACTTGATAGGTGTCCATAAGGCTTCCTCGAACTGTCCATTGATTTCTCCGATCAGCATATTTATCCGGTTCAAAATCTGTTGATATTCCTTGACGCTTCTCCTGCTGGGAGGTATCCTTTGAACTAGTGTAACTTTTCCGTGGAATTTGGGGTTTTGCTCCAAAAATCTTTCGAAAGCCCTCATCCTTTCAGGTATTCCCTTTGTATAGTCGAGACGATCTACCCCCAAGATGATGTTTTCAGCAGGTATCTTCTCCTTCAACTCCTGTGACTTTTTCTTGAAACTATCTTTTTTAGTGTGTGAAGTGAACCATTCATGATCGATTCCCAACGGCACCGAGGATACTTTAGTATTATTTTTCTCTGCCCTAGCAATTTCCATTCCATAATCGACTTTATGGCCAAGATGTTCTGAACATCGGAGAAAGTTTCTCTTGTTCTGATTAGTGTGAAATCCGGTGAAATCACTCGATAATAATCCTTCAATTATCTCTTCTCTCCAAGGGATAGAACCAAAATCTTCCCATGGGGCCCACGGGATGTGCCAGAAAACGGCCAGTTCTGCATCAGGGTTCTTTTCACGTACTATCTTAGGAATTAGCGCAAAATGATAGTCGTGAATCCAGATTAGGTCATCTTCTTGATATTCTTCTAAGAGGGCGTCCGCAAACTTGTGGTTTACCTTTTTGTACATTTTCCATTTTTCTTCTGCCTCTTCGTAATCGTCAAGAGCGGTCTTTTCAGGGAATGAGTGGCATATAGGCCATAGAATCTCGTTCGAAAACCCACGATAAAATTTTTCTTCCTCTTCTTCGGTTAGATTTATCCTCTTCAAAGAATAACCGGCTTCGTCAGGCACTTTCACCTTGCCTTCCGAGTCCGTAACTTTAAAATCGGCGTCTTCCCTGCCCCATGCTATCCACAAACCATTGGTCTCTTGCATAAGAGGATTCAAAGCGGTCGTTAGACCACCGGCTAATTTTTCTTGTTTTATCTCTCCATCGACGTGTTTATGGGCATAAGGTTCGGCATTGGAGACTAGAATCAGCCTTTTATCTTTGAACTCCATCTCACCAACCATCTATTTCCCCCTCTAAAACTTTTTATGTACCTTTTAGTTATTACTTCTTCCCGAAAAATAAGTGTTGATTCTTTTCACAGACCCTCTCAAAAAGGACGGATAATTGATTAGGACGATTAAACAAGTTAGATTTTGGTCATGGGAAAAAATGAAACTCGATTTTTTATGGTCCGACTCCATGGGTGCTAAAAGTGCTTCGACTTGGGTGGAGACGGAGGACACTTCAGTCCTTATAGATCCTGGAGCTGCGGAAATGCAGCCGAGCTTTCCGATGAGCGATGAGAAGAAATCGGACCTGAGGGGGGAGGCCAGGAGCACGATAAACGGGAAAGGGGTGGTTTCGGATCACATGGTCATAACCCATTACCATTATGATCATCACTTTCTTCCAGATTTTGCAGGTTTCGACTTTGAGAAAATGTTTTCTGACTCTGAAATCTGGGTAAAGGACCCGAATAAATGGATAAACAAATCCCAATGGGGGAGGAGCAGGAAATTCATCAAATCGCTCTGTGAAACAGTCGGAGGAGAGGATTTTGAAGACCTGAAAATATCTCCTGAAGACGATTCTTTTAAGGACCCGGTTTCAGACTTGACGCATGCCATGGGGAAAGACTTTGGGGATTATCAGGATAGAAGAGAGGAACTGTTGGAAAAGTGGAGCAAAAGGATGGACAGTTGGCAAGAACTTTGGAAGGGAAACGATTGGTTGAAAGAACCTGAATTATCAACTTCTGTGACTTATGCCGACGGGAAAAGTTTTGAAGATGGGGACACTAAAGTCAAGTTTTCAAAACCACTGTTTCACGGTATAGAATACTCCAAAACGGGATGGGTTCTATCCACTGTCATCGAAGACCCCACCGGAAAGACCTTCCTCCACTCCTCAGATTTACAAGGTCCGACGATAGAAGACCAGGCAGATTGGATAATTAGCGAAGACCCTGACTATCTGTTCCTGGACGGGCCGGCGACATATCTGTATGGGTACTTGTTGAACAAGACAAATCTTGAAAGGTCCGTTGAAAATGCGGTACGGATACTTCGAGAGTGTGATATGGAGATGATGGTTTATGATCATCACTTGGCTAGAGAGAAAAAGTTCAGAGAGAGGACGGAAAAATTTTGGAACATAGCGGATGAATCGGAGACGGAAGTATTTACCGTAGCGGAGTCAAAAAATCAAACACCAAAGGTATTGGAGGTAACCGGGTGAGAAATTGAACTCTACTCTAGACGAATTCGGTATAAAATCGAAAGAGCTTCGGAAAAAGGCCAGGATTACGGATGACGGCGCAATCCTGATGGGGCAGAACTTTGCCTGCGACGGTCATGCGAACAGGCCGATAAGAGTGCTCACCCACGTCCATTCCGACCATTTGAACGGGATGAGAGAAAGCCTGAAAAATTGCGAAGAAGTGATAATGACTCCTCAAACCAAAGCCATGCTGGAAATCTTGTACGAGGACCGGTTTGAAAATCTGGATAAAGTGAAGACTTTGGACTATGGGGAAAAATTTCACCATGGAGATGAAGAACTCACACTCCACAAAGCACACCACATCTTAGGGGCTTCTCAGGCCAAAGTGAAAACGTCGACCGGAGAAAAACTGTTGTTCACTGGGGATTTCAAAAAACCGGGCACACCGCCACAAGAATGTGATCTACTTCTAACCGAGGCCACTTACGGGAAACCCTACCAGATGAGGCCTTTCAGAACCGAGATAAAGGACATTTTCACCAGGTTTGTGGAAGAGAGGCTGGAGAACGGCCCTGTGAATATCCTTGGATACCATGGTAAGTTGCAAGAATCGCTCCAGATACTCAGGGAGAAAGGGGTTGAGAATCCGGCTTTTATGCCTGAAAGGATCTTTGAAACTGCTAAGGTCTATGAGGAGAATGGGAGAAATGTGGGGGAATATCACTCTCTCGAACGGTTAAACGATGGTTATGAGCCTGATGAAACTCCGATTAAGTTGTTTCACGCCAGGTCAAAGAGGGATTTTGATGTGGGGTCGGTCAAAATCAAGCTTTCGGGCTGGGAGTTCGTGGAGCCGATAAAGAGTTTGGGAGATAACTATTCCGTGGCTTTGAGCGATCATTCGGACTTTCAGCAGTTGATAGAACATGTGAAGGAGTGTGAACCTGATTTTGTGATCACGGATAATCATAGGTCGAGCGGAGCGGGACCGTTGGCGAGGGAGATAATGGAAAGAACTCAGATTCCTGCTAAGAAGATGCCGAGTTGAGGTGGATTGGTCGTTTAATCAATTTGTGGTGTCTATGGGTTATCCTTTAAAATATTGTTTTCGATATTTCTTTTAGTATGGAACATGTTTCAATCGAACAGTTAGATTTGGACGAGATAAAAGGTAAGGAAACTTTTCAGCTGGAGATTTCTTCTCTTTTTGACGGTATGCCTATCTCGGTTCCTTGTGGGGTTGTTTCTAATGGTGAAGGTCCTAAGATGTGTATTATTTCGGGCCAGCATGGGAATGAGTGGAATGGCGTTTATTCTTCTCAGCGTTTTTTCAAAGACCTTGAAAAAGATTCAATTAAAGGCACTACTATAGTAATACCAGTAGCCAATCCTTTGGCCTTCAACGAGAAGTCGAGAGTGTCAAATATTGACCACATAGACCTCAACAGGACGTTCTCCAACAGCGCTCGCAGCAAACCAACCAAATATCTCGGCAAAGCACTCCTGGAAGAGGTACTATCAAATACAGATTACGTCATTGACATCCATTCAGGAGGTCCCGGCGAGTACAGTCCTCATGTGACAGTGCCTTCCGTAGAAGGTCTAGAAATTGCCTCGAAGTTATTGTTTTCGACGATATTGAGGGATGATCTGGTGAAAGGAGAATGTAGTGAGGGAAGTCTAGAGAAGGCCTCTTTAAATGAAGATTTTACAAATCTGACCATCGAGGCAGGATATCACAGAAATATCGACCAACAATATGTAGACAAAATTTTGAAGGGCTTGGAAAACCTGTTCAAAGATTTGGGAATACTGGCTGGAGAGAGTAAAACCATAGATTATGAGGTCTATAGAGAGAAGATAAAGGTCAAATCTCCGATTTCAGGATTTTTCGACCCTTCTGTTGAACTAGGAGATAGTGTTGAAGAGGAGGATGTGATAGGTAATGTCGAAGGAGTGCTTGAGGGTGGGGAAGAAGTGGAATCTTCATATCCCGGTAAAGTACTTTACCTCAGAAGAGAAAGAGTTGTGGCTGAGGGTGAAAACCTAGTTCACTTAGTCAGGAGATGATGAATTGCCAAAAGTCGATTTCGATGCTTTCGAAAGCCTTGTTAACTATTCGAAATACTTCGGAAAGGATCTCATTAGGGTTAAAGAGATTAGGGATGGTCAGGACCCTGAGCTAGTGGAGAGGATAGTTGATAAGAGCAAGGGGAAAGTTGAAGAATCAAATCTTAACAAAGTGGAAAATTCTTCATTCTTCGTAGGATCCGTCGATTTCATGGTCCACAAGTCTGCGACTGGAGAGAAAGAATTCTCCATAATTGAGACCAACGGAGGTAGCAGTCGAGGACTATCTATTCTTCACAAAGAGGGGTGGGAGAGGATTTACAACGGTTTTGAACAGGCTTTGAGGTTCGCGGACGATGATCCATTGGTTTTGATAGGGCATCCAAATGGGGATAGGTTGGTCCAGGAGAAGATTTTCCTGGCTGAGAGCCTTGAGAAAGATGAAGGGTTGGAATTTTTAGGTGAGAGGGCTCGAGAAGAATCCGGTATCGTTATGGCTCCTTATGAGGAAATCCTACCTCGTTTGGAGTTAGAGGGAAATGTTCCGTATTATGATGGTGAAAAGGTCGATGTGATTATCGGGGATGGGATAGTTCGTAGGAAGGAAGAGTTTGAGAGAAAGGGGATGAGGGGTGAGCTTGATACTGTTCTGGTAAATGAGATTTTTCCCGTTACCGATGATAAAGCTTTGACTTATGGGGCTGTGAATGTGTGTTCTGAAGATTTGAAAAAGTTCAGGATTCATCCTTTGAGTTATCGGGCTGTGTCAAATAAGGGAGAACTGATCGAGGAATCTCAAGATTTGGTGGAAGAGAAAGGGGAGGTAGTGATCAAACCTTATGGAGGGAGTGGAGGTAATGGTGTTAACATTATCACGGATTCGGATGAAGTGGAAGAGAAAGTTGAAGAAAGTCTTAGCGAGTTTTACTCAAAATTTGGAGAGGACCGGAGGGCTTTCCCTTACACGATTTGTGAAAAGGTAAATTTCCGACCGATAGAGTGGAGAGGGGCTGAAAGGAACTTCGATATACGCATTTATGTAGCGAGGATAGGCGATGAGATATTGCCATGCGGTGGATTGGCGAGGATTGCTTTAGAACCGTTGGATAGTGAGCTTAGTAAGAAGTCTTTCGTGGTGAATCTGTCGGGTTATGAGGGTATAGATGTTGAGAGAGGTGTGGCTATCTCTGAAGATGGGTTAAATACTTTGAATCTGACCGAGGAGGATTTTGTAGACCTTTTCTCAGCTTCGATGGTATTGTTCAGTAATATTGTTGGGGATCACGAAAATGTTTTAGACACTTTTGAAGAAAGGATTGATGAAACGATTGAATAACCGTTTGAAACCGTTTTTTATTATCTTATCCGGATTTAATAGACTCTTTATCAATTATAACTATATTATTGGCAAACCCCCCGTGTAGTGATTATATCTTGATTAGAGCGGACAGCTGGGGATTTTATTAGAGATATTTACTTATTAAAAAGTGTATAGTTCAAGATTTACCTTTTGTGTTAATATGTTGAATGAAGAAAAAATTCCGGATACATCAAAAGAACTCTTGGATCTTTCAGAGGAGAGAATATTCTCATTAGGAGTCGATGACCTAACGTCGAAGCTATCCCGTAAAAATATGCAATATGCTCTGGGCAAGATGATGCATATTCTTCAGGATGATGGTGTTTTCTCGGTTTTCGCTCCCGACGCTACGATAACGAGAAATAAGCCAAGATGGATGTCCGGATTCGGATACGGAGCGGTTATTCGGTGGTTTGATGAGAACGTGGCCTTCCCGAATGTTCGACCGAATGGCTGTGGCATGTTGTTGATGAAGTTGGATCAACTTCCTTCGGAAGAAGAGCTTGTGGAAAGTGCTTCCGAGGTGAACGGGACGGATCTTAGGTTGGATGATTTGGATATTCAGCCTGATTTTGGAAAGGGAAATCACTTTTTTGAGTTTTATGAACCGAAGGATGTCTCTGAAGATGCAAGTGAGGTTTTAGATGAAGACTCTTACTATGCGATTGTCCACGGCTCTCCTCAGGAGTTGAAAGACGATATCTATGGCTGGTCGGATAGGGGTGTTACGGAAGATACACCGTTGGGGGAGTTGGATGTATTGTATGATGGGGATGCAAAGTCTTATTATGATGATTGTAGAGAGATGGCAGATTTTTCCGAAAAGAGGAGGGAGTTTTTGGCCGAGCAGGTGATTGGAGATTTTGAGGTTTTGTCGAACTATAATCATCAGGGGATGTTTTCTCCTAATGAGGTCAGGTTGGGGTGTTATGATTCGCAAGGTCCGGGAGATGGGTCTCTATACCCTGTGACTCTTAGGTGGGATGAACCGACTTATGTCTTCAGAGGTAAGGAAAACGTTTCGGAAGAGGTTATGGAAGATTTGGGTTTTTTGGACAGGGCTGAAAGATTAGGTTTGAAGGATCACCTGTCCGAGATAAATGTCCTTCCCCATGGAGGGGGTTATAAGATAAAGCTTGAATACGATGATTTTGAAGTTAATGGAACTGATTTTGGTAACGTTTACACGCTCTTTGATTCTAACGGTGGAGAAGATGGTGGGGAGATGAGCAATATGTCCATAACCAACCCTTCTTCCCTTCCCTATACTTATAGAGGGAGTGAAGTGGTTGAGAGGACATTGGATTTAGATCTGGGGGAGGTCGAGGCTGAACTCAGCCCGGTTTTCACGCTAAAAGTTTGAAGGTGTTATGTCTTGAAAATAGGTGTTTCGACAGCTATATTTTGGAATTATCGAGAGTTGGACCTGCCGAACGCCATAGATCATGCAGTCGGTGATTTGGATTTTGAAGCCGTGGAGATCCATTGTGAGGACCCGGTCTTTGAAGGTTGGGCTACGGACGAGGCGGACGAGACGAGAAAGGGTGTGAAGGATGCTCTTTCTAGGTGGGATGTGGAAGTTTCTCTGCACGCTCCGTATCATGATGCAAATATTGCGACTTTGAATCATGGCATATCGAGGGAGATAATGGCTCAAAACAAGGAGTGTATCGAGACTGCGAACTATCTGGATTCGGACATCGTGGTTGTCCATCCGGGTTTTGTGAGTTCTCGTAAGTATAAGAAAGAGTTGGCGTTCGATAAGATGGTCGATAGGTTCAAGGAACTGTGTGATTACGCCGATGATTATGGGGTTACTCTGACCGCCGAGAATTTGGCGTCGAAGAGGAAGGCTATGGGGATTGAGGTTTCAGAGATTAGGGAGTTGCTTGGGAGAGTGGATAGGGATAATTTTGGACTCACATTGGATATAGCTCACTCTAACACGTCGGAGGTGGGTCCGCAAAGATTTGCGAGGGAGTTGAGACCGTCTATAAAACATCTACATGTGAGCGATAATGTGGGATCGGATGATCACCTCTCGATAGGTCAGGGGGATATAGACTTCGTCGGGGTTTTCGAAGAGCTGAACCCTTTTGAAGGGACTGCTATCATCGAAGGATGGATCCCTGAGGATGAGGACCCTTTCCTGAAAATCGGGCGTGACGAACTCAAAAGTATTCGAAATGCTTTGGATTAGGTTAGACTTTTTCTTTGGGTTTGGATTCTTTCATCCGTTCCTTTATCGCTGATACTAGGAGTAGGATAATTCCGAATACGATTAGAGTGATTGAGACGGACCAGTACCATTCCATCTGTGATAGCATGATCTCATATATTCCGTAAGAAATAGGGATGCCGATCCCGACAATCAGGAAGATGAATCCGAGTGTCCAAAGGTTCAGTTTCAATTTTATTCCTCCAGATTTACAGCCGTTCCATAGGCCAGTATTTCGGCAGCGTTACCCATGACCGAGCTGGTCATGAACCTGACATTTACCACGGCGTCCGCGTTCAACTCCTCGGCCTTTTCGACCATTTCGTTCAACGCTTGTTCCCGTGAATCTGTCAACATCTCCACGTATTCTTTGACATTTCCACCGGTGAGGTTTCTGAAAGAGGCTTTGATGTCTCTTCCGATGTGTGTGGCTCTGACGGAGTTTCCCCTGACCATGCCTAACGTTTCTTTGATTTCTTTACCAGGGATAAAATCGGTTGTTACAACTTCCATTCTCTCACCATCCGAAGTTATTTTTTAGATTATTTAAATCTGAATGTTTACAATTAAATAAATTAAATGTCAGTCGAGGAGTAGAGATATGGAAGATGATTTGATTTTGGAATCTCACGGTTTGACGAAGATTTACTCCTCCAGAAACAGGACGATCAGAGCAGTCGATGACGTGGATCTCAGAGTCAGGAGAGGGGAGATTTTCAGCCTTCTAGGCCCTAACGGTGCCGGTAAGACCACTATGGTGCGCATGATCACGACTCTTGAATCTCCTACCGAAGGAGAACTTCTGGTCGACGGGGTCGGTGTAGGGGAGGATGCGGGGAGAGCCAGGGAAAAGGTCGGACTGGTCCCTCAAGAGGTCAGTCTTTATGATAAGTTGACCGCGCAAGAGACATTGGAGATGATGGGGAGTTTGTACGGCGTTCCTGAAGATTTGTTGAGAGAGCGCATAGATGATATCATCGAGTTGGTCGGATTGGAGGGAAGGAGGGATGACCTCGTCAAAGGATTTTCCGGCGGCATGAAGCAGAGGCTTTCCCTAGGCTCGGGACTGGTCCACCACCCGGAGATCCTCATCTTGGACGAACCTACCACGGGTCTGGATCCTCAGACGCGGAGGAGGTTGTGGCAACTCATAAGGGAGTTGAACGACGAAGGCGTCACCATGTTCATCAACACACACATCATGGAGGAGGCCGAGACCTTGTCGGACAGGGTAGGGGTCATGAACGAGGGGAAGCTGGTCGAGGTGGATACGCCCGACAATCTGAAAAGGCTGGTGGAGGGCGGAGAGGTCGTCAACGTGTGCCTGAAGCCGGAAGACAGGCAAAAATCGACCGAGGTTTTGGAAGGGGATGAATTGGTTTTGGAGATAAACGAGACTGAAGACGGTTTAAAGGTCATAACCGAGAACAGGAACAAGGCCCTCACGAGACTTCCCAATGTTTTGTCCGCAGAAGGGATCGATGTCGAGGAGATAGGTGTGGTGGAGCCTACCTTGGAAGACGTGTTCATCCAGATAACGGGTGATTGATTTGAATTTGAGAAAGATATGGCACATATTTTTGAAAGACGCTCTGGACCTGACGAGGTCGCGCGTTAAGATGATAGCCATCTTCCTATTCCCAATCCTCATGATTTTCTTCCTAGGAGCAGGTTTCGGAGGACAGATGTCAGGTATCAACACACTGGTCACGGCCGAAAATGCACAATCTCCGGCTGCCCAACAGGTCATAATGGCGATGGACTCGGCCGGTGAAGGTTCGGGCATGTTCAACATAGACGAACGCCACCAGTTGTCAGAGAACGAGGCTTTCGAAAAGATGGAGAGAGAAGGGTATCACGCCGTCGTTTACATCCCGGCCGGTTTCAGTCTCGATAACCCTTCCGGGGAAAACATCAGGGTACTATCCAATCCGGAACAGGGTCAACAGGTCAAGACGGCGGTTTTCGACGCCGTCCGATCGATAGTCAACAATCTGAGAGGTGGAAAACTGCCCGTAGAGGCCGCCCAACCTTACGGAGATCTTGACTATATCGACTTTTTGGCACCGGCGATCATCGTGATGATGATATTTTTCGGTGCGGGTCAGGGTACTGGTAGTGCTTTGGCTGGTGAGAAGGAGGAGGGGACTTTGGATCGTTTGGCTATGACCCCTGCTAGTGCTGGTGATATCATTGCGGGTAAGACTTTGTATGCGACTCTGGTCCAGCTGTTGCGGGTTTTGATCATCATTTTGGCTGTGACTTTGCTTTTCGGTGTCAGTATGAACGGGTCTTGGTTTTTGGTCGGTCTGATCGTGATTTTGATGACTTTTGCTTCGGTAGGTTTGGGTTTGCTCTTGTCCGGTATTTCGGAGGATGAGTCGACATATTCTCAGATTTCTTTGATGATCATCCCGCCCGCTATATTTGTGACGGGTGTTTTCTTCCCGATTTCTGCAATGCCGGGCTGGCTCCAATGGTTGTCCTATTTCTATCCTCTTACTTTCGCCAACACTGCGATCCGTAAGGTGATGCTTTTGGGAGGAGGTTTGGGAGATATAACTTTCAGTTTGATAGCTTTGGCTATCTATGCAGTTGTGTTATACGTGGTGGGGGTCGTGCTGTTCGATTATACGGCTAGGAATTGAACCTGTCTGTTTTGAGGAAGAGTTTTCAATATTTTTCCTTTGCTTCTTGGAAAGCTTCGTAGAGGTCGTCTCCGTAACCGACTAGGATTATCTTTTCCGGTTTTTCGCCTTCGAATTTTCTGATCGTTTTGACCATCTTTTCGGCAGCGTCTTCTGAAGATACTCCGCCTACTCCGGTTCCGAGTCCTGGAACTGCGACCTGGCTTATCCCGTTTCTTTTCGCACATTCGAGTATTCCTTGCATAGCTTTTCCTGAGTTTTCTGCAGGTATGTTCCTTGTCGGCGTTTTCATCGTCGGTGCGTGGATGACGTGGTCTGCTTTCAACTTTCCTGCTGTCGATAGTATCGCTTTTCCGACTTTTACAGGTGCTTTTTCTTGTGCTTTTTTCTCCATCTCGCGACCACCTTTCTTTTTGATGATCCCTGCCAGTCCTCCACCCATCCGTATCTGTGAGTTCGCAGGGTTCACTATTGCTTCTATATCGAGTTCGGTTATGTCTTCCTGGATGACTTCTATCTCCATATTGACCATTCTGGTTTTCTATCTATTGAAAAAAGTCTTCTGCCACTTATTTGATTATCTGATCGGATGGAAAAGACTATTACATATTTTCTCAAAGGATTTATGTGAATCTTTAGAGAAGGAGGTGATTTATTTGGTAAATAATGTTCCAGATTTTGAGGTTGAAAAATCGGAGGATTTCAAAGAGGTGCACTTAGACGGGGTCTTTGGTGGATTGAACCCTAAAGGAGCGAAGATGGTGATTTACACGGATAAACACATGCCGGAGATAAACCCGAGGGGGAAACCTGGAAATATGAAGCTCGATAACATAGAAAGAGAACTACAGGTGGAGCTTCATATGAGCCCTGTCCAGTTCAAGAGTCTTTTCCAATGGATGAAGCAACATCTCGAAACCTATGAGGATAAGTTCGGAGAGATCGAGATAAACGTTGAGTCAGAAGAAACTCCGGAGAAAATGTACGGATAATTAAAACAGAACTTATAAACTCAAAGGAATTATCTAACTAATGTTCAAGACAATACATGCCTCGGTGGTGTAGCCTGGCCAAACATTCCGGCCTTTCGAGCCGGTGCCCCGGGTTCAAATCCCGGCCGAGGCACATTTCTCTTATGTTTGAGGAATGACTGCAAATTTTTCTTTATTCCTTCAGTGAGTCTTGAACGGATTTTTTCTTTCCTTCCATTTTCAATTCCTTGTCTTTCCGATCGTCGATTCTGATTGTGGTGACAGCTCTTTGAATATCTTCATCGAAAACGCTTTCATGCATCTCTCTAGCGACTTCGAGAACTTCTTCAAGGTCGCCTTCAAGAATAGTACCTGTAGAAGTCAATTCATATTCCACTTCCTTCTCTTCTAAAATTTCCAAAGCTCCTGCGACATACTCACTGAGTGAAGGGCCTTCAGTTCCGATAGGAACAATCGTGACTTCGACAACAGTCATCAAACCACCAAGAAATATGTCTGTTTCCAGGTTTAAAATTCTATATTGGGAACTTTTCTCTAAAGCAGGCTGTCAAGAAATAAATTTTTGACGATAAAGAACTCGAATTATGTTTGCATGGAAGAAAAATGGAGAAATTTGCACGGGTAAAGACTATAACTATCGAAAACAAACAATATGTGAAAATATGAACGAAAAACAAGTGCAAAACAAAAAACAAAACCTAAAACCGGAGGTTTTGAGCGGAGTAAATACATGGAGAGAAGGAAAAGGGTTCTCGGAAAGAGAACTGAAAGAAGCTGGCATTTGGGAATCCAAAAAAGAATTGCCTTACGATCCTAGAAGAAAAACTGAACATGAGAAGAATGTAGAAAAACTGGGAAAGCTAACTGAACAAACGGAAGCGAAGAAGACCGAACTGTTGGAAGAGATGACGGTGAAACAGCTCAAAGATATGGCTAGAGAAAAAGACCTGTCGGGATATTCCAAGATGAAAAAAGACGAGATAGTGGACCTGATAAGTCAAAACCTTACAGAAAAAGAGATTCAAGAATACGAAGACTAAAACTTCGACCATTTACCGAACTCTCGATTTCAAAAAACAGTCGAAAATCCACAACGGAAAAAAATGTTTTTCAAAAATGGATAAGTATTCACTTCTTCAATTTAAGAGAATTAAATCTGGCGATTCACATTACTATTTAATATTCTGTGTGAAATCTTATTGTTTTTTTGAGATTAGTGGTTAAGTTGGTACACCAATATGAATGGTCTATTAAGCATGCCAAAGATTTATAGAGCGAAAGTATCACTATTATCTACAAGGTAATTGAGGGTGAAAAATGTATTTTGAAAAAATAATGAGTTTTTTTGCGGCAAGTTTGTTCTCTTCGAAAGAAAATGAGAAAGAAGAGGAAAAAGCAGAAAATTACATTGACAAAGTTATAAAGAAGAATAAGGAAACTTTTGATGAACTAGCAAAACATTAATTTCTTTTCTTTTTGGTTTTAAGCATGTTAGAAAGACCATTGGGTACGAAGTCAGTTAAAATTTTACATAGATGGGTTATGAAAAATGACCCTAAAGCTTCGGAGGGTATTTTGAGTGAAGGGGCTATTGAAGGCAGCATAAATAGGGCTATGGGGCGTTATTATGGTGAGAGACAGTAAAAAAATGTTTTTGAGGAAACAGCCGTATTAGTACATTCTATAGTTACTTCCCATCCATTTGTGGATGGTAATAAGAGAACAGCCCTCTTATCGGCTTTTTTCTTTCTTTTAGTAAATGGTTATAGACTAAATATAATTAGAGAAAAAATAATTGACCTTTTAATTAAAATAGCGGATAGGGATATAAATGACATCGACCGAATTGCGGAAAAGTTAGAAGAACTTTCAGAGAAGACAAGGATACATCGAAGATTTCAGCTTTTCCTTTTGAGACTTTTTTGGAAAAAGATTGATTTAAGCATTCTTGAGGGAACTGGTTTCTATCGAATTGTTATGGAAAATCTTTTTGAAGGTATGGAAGAAAGTTGGCCAGAATAACAGAAGGAGTGTTTTGCCCGAGTTATTAATTTGAAATAGATGTAGGTACTAGCGAGGAATCAGTCATTTTCATTGACATATTTCATCTGTTTACCACTAAAACCAGATACTTTCTCCATTTATCTTAATTAGATTCTCGAAGGACTTTGGATTAATACATAGGAACTAAAATCCTCACTTTTGTTAGGGAGATAAAAACTTGAGTTAAAACTTTTCCCTAAAAGCCCTGTTCTCTGACCCGGACTCTTCTATATATCGAGTAGACCAGAGCAATATACGGAAGAATCTCGAGACGACCGGCAATCATTTGGAATATCAATATCCCCTGAACGGAAGGAGGAGCGACCTCGGTTATACCGACCGAAAGACCGACATTCCCCTGAGCAGAAGCTGATTCGAACAAGACATTCGACCCGGATTGACCAGGCATGATAACCATTATCGCGAGAGAACAGATTACTAGGAACGCAATATACAGGGTGGCGTACGTCGCTGCTTCCATAACATCTCTTTCTTTGAGCACGTTCCCATCGATTTTGAGAGGGACCACAGCCCTGTCAGGCAAAAAAGACCTTTTAATGAGCCAGATGATGGAACCCATTATTATTACGATACGGATCAGTTTAATCGCACTCGAAGTGGAACCATATCCCCCTCCACACACCATCAACAGGGTCAGAACCCCTTTCTGAAAAGAATTCCAAGCGGAAGGGATAAGCCCAGTCGTCGAAAAACCGGTGCCGGTGAGAGCAGAAGTCGTCAAAAATAGACCATGCTTAAAACCTGTATAGACCGCCAAGGCGATGGCGGAGATCAATATAAGAGCTATCCCGAGCTGAACTTCGGTACTTTTGAACAACCTCTTCCACTCCCCCTCAAAGACCTTCCTATGTATCACGAAACTTATCCCACCAAAGATCATGAGCACTATCCCGACACCGACAATCGGAACATTATAACTGGCGAAACTGTCAGCAGTCACCGAAAAACCACCGGTAGCGATACCAGTCATGGAGTGATTGATAGCAGGGAAAAGGTCCATTCCGGCAAGAAAGAAACCGAGAAACCCCAAAAGAGTGAAAACGATGTACACCTTCCAGATAAATTTGGCAGTATCCCTTATCCGGGGCAGCATCCTCTCACTCCTAGCCTCCGACTCGTAAAGCAATCGGGAAAACTTACCAGCCCGGGGAAGGATCGCAAGGAAAAGGACGATGACACCGACTCCTCCGACCCATTGAGTCAAACTACGCCAAAATAAAAGTGAGTGAGAGGGGACTTCCACCAGCCAACCAGAGCTTCCCTGTAATATGGTGAGACCGGTTGCGGTGAACCCTGCCACACTTTCAAAAAAAGCATCGAGCAAACTAATGCTTTCGATTTCAAAGACATACGGTATCCCGCCAATAAGGGATATAATAATCCATGTAAGAGCGACTAAAACCATAGCGTTTCCAAGTCTGAGTTCAGTAGATTCAAATCTTCTTCTCAAAGTAAACCCCAAAACGCCGGAGATACCTGCGGGAATAACGAAAGAGAGGATGTGACCGAACTCCCCATAAAGCATACCCACAGGTATTGGAAGAGCAAGTATACCTGCAAACAACAACAAAATATGTCCTAAAAAGTATAGCATTTTTACACTTCTCTTTCCTGGATCATCCCTAATCTCTTTCTTAACTGTAAGAAATCATCTGTTTTATTATTCTGCAAAATACTCTTGAACCTTTTCGGAGATCAGTTCGTGATCGCCCGCCAGGAGAACCCTATCTCCCTCTCGGAGTTTAGTATTCCCCCTTGGTGGAATAAGTTCGTTATCTCGAGTAATTATCGGAACATTAACTAGTTTGGGAAAATCTAAATCTTCCAACTTTTTTTCATTGACCTTAGAACCTTTCGTTACTTGAGCTTCCATGACATCTGCAACCTTTCCACCCCTACTTATCATCCCATAGATTTGAGGACCGGTCAGAGCCTTTTTGAAAAGCTCTATCCCTGCAGAAATCATGTTTATCTCAATATCGGCACCGACATCTTGGAACATACTTTCGTTTTTTTCATCGTTAACCCGTGTTATAACTTTAGGAATCTCTAATGTTTTGGCCAATTTACTTGTGATTAGATTAGATTCATCGCTCGGGGTGAGCGCTACCAATGCGTCCACATCGTCATCCATAGCATCTTCCAATACTTCCAGATCTGTTCCGTCTCCATGAATAACGGCACAATCCAAATTTTCTTGGATGTCAAGAGCTCTCTTTTCGTTTTCTTCTATTACTATTACCTCATGGCCTCCGGCTACTAACTCCTCGGCTAGGCCTTTTCCTGTTCGTCCCCCTCCGACTAAAATCACATACATATCTAATACTTCGTTCATCTAAAATAAAAAAAGTTTGAATGTTCAAGAATTTTCTATATAATTGGCCACGCTAAGTTTGGGAATGCCTATGTTTATCGGGTGTAAATAGTAAAAACGACTTATTAGGATTTAATGTGTCGATAGATTATCTTCCGTTCCGTAAACCTTCATAGCTGCGGAGTAGAAGAGAGCATGGTTCCAAACATGTGGGATGGCTATCTTGTTTTTCCAAACCAACTCGTTTTCCTTCCGAGTCTGATAGTGAAATTCTCCAAACTGGTTAGTATCTTCAGAAGCTATGCCTTCAGCCCACCACTCTATGCTTTTCTTCAACCTATTCTCATTTACCTCATTGTCAGTCCACATATGTGCTAATGAAAGTATATCCATTATCTCATAAGCACTCGATTCTCCGACCGTCTCCGAATTCATACTTTCCGAAATAGTATTCCAAACGATCTCAGCCTGATACTTCATCTTCTCATTGTCAAAATTTTCGAACTTTGCAGGCCAAATCATCCAACTGCTCCTATTACCTCGAGGAACCCCCTCTTCTGGATTCCAAAGCTTAGTCTCAATCGCCTTTTTCAAATTACCATTCCTCTCCCTCCATTTTTGCAATGTTTCTTTGTCCTCTCCGACAACTTCTCCAGACTTTATGGCATATTTGAGCCCTATGTAAACGGTGATGGCGCCGTTTATGGACTGGGTCAGGGCTGGATTATCATCCTCATGAGCATAAAACTGGAGACCATTGTTAGGGTCCTTCCAATCGTTCAAAAAGTTCGCCGCTTTCCTGATAGTAGGATATACGTTTTCAAGATAGGCCTTATCTCCCGTCATCTCATAATGCTTCCACATCGTCCAGATGGCCAGACCTGTTTCATCGATCTCGAAAAGTATAGGACCGCCCTCCGTACCGTCCGGAAAGTAGTTCATACCCCACGTTCCTGTAACTCTCTGAGTCTTCGCATAGTATCGATTATGTTTCTCGACCATATCGTGATATCCCGCCTGGTCCAGAGCATAGTTTATGAACGCGCCGTCTCTCGGCCAGTCAAGGAAGTATGGGGGTTGTCTTGAAACGGAAGCGGGAATGGATCCCGTGGATTTATCATAAGCATTTCTGATAGTGATCAAACTTCTTCTCGCCACTTTTCGAATTTTTTCATTATTGGTATCTGGCATAGGGGCTTGTTCCAGCCAATTATCCCACCACTCAGTGTGTTCATTCATCTGAGAAGAATAGGACGTTTTTCTGGCATTATTCAACAGGTCAAGAGTCTGCTCTTCGGAGCCGGAAGCAACATAGTATAAAGTTGTGCTAGAGTCTCCATTGTCCAATCGAATCGAGAGAGATCCGTTGACGATTTTCGACGCGGAAGAAGAATTTGAAAGCTGCCCATCAGAACAGTCGTCGAACGCGTCTTCAGGATTTTCGCTGTCGATCGTTCCTACCTGGAAGTTTTTGATTCTGGAAGAAGACGTTACCCCAATAACCGGATTTGTCGACTTGTCATTTGTCTGGCTAGAGGATTCTCCCTTGGTGAAAATCAGACTATTCTCTTCATAACGAGCACTTCTGGAACTTTTAAAAATCGGAAGACCCGTAAGTATCGGGTCACTGTGAAAGTAATCGGAAAGAGGAAGCAGAGGTATCTTTCCCGTCGAAGGGTGGAAATTAGAGTAAGAGAAAAACGTGAAGTTATCGATATCAGAATTATCCACACTCTCCAAATCATAATTTCTGACCAGGACATTATCATGAGGGAGGACAAAGTTCTTAGTGGTCACTTTAAGACCTAAGTCAGGATTCTTAGAAACTGTATATAGAGTATTGGGCGAATTATCCCCGTAATAATGGCTGTGAGTCCAGTCTTCTTCCCAAAACCAATGTACCGAGTCTTCCTCACCTACCCGTATCCCGCCGAAAACACCCATCCCAGGGTCAGGCTCGAACTCTCCCTCTTTTTTTTTACCCAGATAGTCCACATGGTCACTACTACTAGGCGAAGGCCAAGCGAATAGAGACATCCTCCCCCTCTCTGTGAAGCCGCTTGCCAAATTGGAATTTCCAACAACCCCGGCAAGAGTAACATCTCCCAAAATTTCGTCAGGAGTAGGATTCGCCTCTGCAAACCACATCGAAACAGCCGCCATCGATATTACGATAACGAAAGCCATCCCGACAATAACGGCCCTACCTTTTTCGTGTTCATCACCCTTTCCGTCAAACCGAATCCTGAAACCGATCCAAGAAACCAGGGAAATGAAGATATATAGAACTATGAATTTTCCCCAGATCAGTTGCCAGAGGACCAAAGGCGCCATTATTAAGGTTATTAAGAGGGGAAAAGTTATCATTTTCTTCTTGTTATCCTCGGGAAGTACATCATCCAACAGACCATGGATCGCTCCAAGGATTAGACCCGAGATCGTACCTCCGAGAACACTAAATCCCACAATACCGACCACGACCGCCGATAAGGTCCAAGGAATATTTTGGAAAACATAGAATTTCCACAGAAAATGTAGAAAGATGAGAACCAGAAATATACTGGTGCTGATCAGGCCGGGAATAATCCCTGATTTTGCTTCTTTCCAGATTTTAGACTTGTTTTTAGAACCCAATTTAACACTCTAAATTACTTACTGGAATGTGATTTAATTGGTTTGGGATTTTATAAACCAGTAACAAATGTCCATTCTAAAAACCCGATTGAGAAAGAAGGTGGCTCGCTAAACATCAATGTAGAGAAGTTCAATCGACCAATTCGGCACGTCCACCGATTTCACATTCATAAATCTCATCAAAACCAATTTCTCCAATTTTATCTTTTACCACCGATTCGTATTCAGGAGTGGTGTTTAGATAGACAGACGCGCCCGTATCGATAGAGAAATAGACCGGGATGTTCTCCTCTCTACGCCACTCCAAAACATTATTGATAATCCTCACAGTTTTTTCTTTCCAGAGAACCATCTTTGCCGGCGTAGTCATGGTTACAGCATGGAGATTAAGAGTGTCCGTTTCCGCCAAAACTCCTATGGACTCAATATCCTTATTTTTCACAGCTTTTTCCATCTCTGAAACCTTATTCTCGATATATTCCTTCCGACAGTCGAACAGAGGAGACTTTACAGCCTCGCGATGCGAATTTTCCGTATACTCCTTTTCTTTTACAGGAACACACAGAATCGACATTTCAAGATCTTCAGGGCCAGCCAATTGGAAAGAATAAGCTTCATCGGAGGAATCTTCAACTTTCAATTTTGATATTCCGCCGGTTAGAGATCTAGCCGCGGATCCGGATCCGAGTCTAGCAATCCCGGATAAGAACTCTCTAGATTCGGGACTGCCGAAGTCGATATCCATCTTTGCGCCCTTAGCAGCGGCAAGGGTTAATGCCGCGAAACCCGAAGAGGATGACCCGAAGCCTAATTTGGAGGGGAAGCTGTTCTTTGATTCGACTCTTATACCATGATCTATATCTGAAATTTCCCTGATCTTTTCAATGACTTTTTCGCACCTGTTCATTGCCTTTTCATCGACCTTTTTCCCATCTATCCTAACCTCATCATCATTACAGTCGGGTGTCCACTCGACCTCAGTCACCGTTTTTAGCGGAGCTGTACAGACCGAAATAGAATCATGAAAGGGGATCCTCGATTCAAAATCCCTCATACCGTGGTATTTGATCAATCCTTGGATAGGATAAGCTATGGCTTTTGACTTCAATCGATATCCTCCATCGCTACTTCTATCTTTCTCTCTTTTATTTTTGTACATATCTCAGATTTGGTAAATTTAGGTCCGAAGATTTGGTCATCCAAAGTGATTTATTGTTTCAGCAAAATGAGGATTTGAAGGAGGTGAATCATTTGACAACGAGTTTTAAAGAAACGCTACAATATTGGGCTAAAATGGCTGCTTATGTATTTACTATCGCCATCCTTACAGGTATCTTCGCTGGACCAGGAGTTATGCTAATCTCACCGACTTACCTATCCGGCGCCTCTGTTGTTCCTGGAATAATACTTCTTTTGATTGGGGTAGTTGCTCTAGTTTCAGGATTGTTCGGTGTTCTATACAAGGTGATTTCCGACGGTGTTGATAAAGGAGAGAAGTAATTGAGGAAACAGCTTTTTGTGACTTCAGTTAAGGCTTATACTTTGTCTATTAAAAGGGACACTAAAAGGAGGTGAGAATATGGCTGTTAATTTTAAGGAAACTATGAGGTACGGAGCTAAAATTTTGGGATACGTAGTGCTCGTTGCGCTAATCTCAGGTATCTTTGCGGTTCCTGGAATGTTTTTGTTGCCTCAGACCACGACCGGAATGGTTTCAAATGTTTCCTCAGCGAGGTCAGCTTTTGGAGGAATACTTTCGTTCGTAGGTTTTCTGATTTTTGTCTCCGGTATGTTCGGAATACAGTACAAAATAATTTCCGACGGTGTTGAAACAGGCAGTGGAAATGAGACTGAAACCTTTGAGGAGTCGGATGAAGAATCTAGAGATCTTGAAGAAGAGTCAGAGAGTACCGTCGAAGAAGCTGAAGAGACTAAAGAAGAATCTGAGTAGTTTCGACCTCCTTCGAAAGTTGTAAAATGATTTTACGACAACCACCTTTAGATGAAGTCTCAGAGACTTCGTCTATTTTTTATCTTTATTTATCACACGACATCTAAGAATTGAAAACCTGTCTATTTTTCCGCTATGACCTTATTTTCCAAATAAATTGGAATATTCTTCAATTATTTCAGTAAAAAAGCCTTGATTCGAGTTTCGTAAATTTAGGTGAAATTTTATACTTTTAGAGCCATAATAAAGAATGGGAGGTGTATATTTTATGGAGGAAAAAATCTTAGTTCCAATCGAAGATTCGGATGAATCTTGGAACGCTTTCAGACATGCTCTTTACGAAGCAGAGGGTAGCGATTTTGAAAAATTCACGGTTATATATTCAGAAAAGAAGGCGGGAGATGAGGAATACAGCAAAGGCGAGGAAATTCTAGAAGAAGCTAAGAGAAAGGCCATGGGAAAAGATATGGAAATCGAAACCAAGCTCTCAATTAGAGGTTATGATCCAGCTGAGGATATAGTAAGATTCGCTGAGGAAGAGGGTTATGATAGAATAATCGTTGGACATAAGAGCGGTGGCCCCATCAGAGATGTTCTACTAGGAAGTGTGGCAAAAGGTGTGGTTGAAAACGCCCACTGTGTCGTTTCAGTAGTTAGAGCCTCTCCCTATTTCGAAAAATCTGGAGAACGGATTCGGCCAAGAGTCATTGAGTCTTTGCTAGAAGAGCATGAAGGTGTCAAAAAAAGTGCGATAGTCGGAGGTACCGATGAGGAGGACTATGAGAAAATTGTCGCCTTTTTCGAACCTAAAGAGGGTTATGAACCACAGGAAGACATGATTATGGACTTTCTGAAAGGTTTTAGAAATGAAGGAATTCTACCTCAGTTTGCAGTTCCGGACAAGGTAGTCCGTTTGAAAAATCTTCCGAGAACGACCATGGGGACCGTTAATAGGGACAAGCTAAAAGCAAAACACTTCTAATCCCCTCTTTTCTATCTTTATTTTTCAAACTATTCGCGAGGCTTTTTCTTTAAAGGGCGGATGGTAAACTATTATTCAAGCGTGGAGGTATTCAATGCTCAATTTTGATGTCGAAAGAGCGGTTCAAGATTTGAAGAATCTAAATTTTCCAAGATTTGTTGGTACAGAAGGTGAGGGGGAAGCCCGGAAATACATAAAGGGACAGTTTGAGGAAGCTGGTTTAGACGTTTCGGAGGAGGAAGTCGGTTATGCTTTATCGATAAAACTATGGACAAAAATAGGTATATTATTACAGGCAATTTTGCTATTCTTTACCGGGTATTATGTGCGCGTTCATCCTGTTATCTCCGGGGTTTTGGCGATAGTATTATTACTCTTCTTGATTGGGAGCACCAGGTGGAGTAAATTTATCGGGCCGATAAAAGGTGTGGGGCCTAAATATAGCAGTAAAAACGTCAAAGGCAGAAAAAATCGGTCCAAAACAGGTAAGAAAGTGGTACTGTTGGCTCATTATGATACGAAAAGTGAATTTTTACCGATGAGAGTTAGGATTACGGCGCTGACGATAAGCATTCTAGGCGGGATTATCTTTTCTATATCAACGATAATAGCTAGTATAGGTATCATTACATCGACGTTCTCTTTACCGGGTTCCATCTTTCTATATTCCGGACTTTTCTTGTTCGCAGTTACTATCCTCCTAGTATTCAATAAGACGGGTAACCGTTCTCCCGGTGTTATGGACAACGCGAGCGGAGTGGCGGTGATGCTGGAATTGGCCAGATCTATTTCGTGGGATGAATTTCAGGATATGGACCTCGAGTTTGTAGCCACAACAGGTGAAGAGGTCGGCTTGGCTGGAGCGAGAAACTATCTTGGGGAACACAGGGAAGAATTAGAAGATGGGGACACCTATATCATCAACCTCGATGTGGTTGGGAGAGGGGACTTGTTGTATAATGCTTCTTATGGGTTTCCTAGGATAAGGACTAGTGAAGAGCTTAATAAATTGATAAAAGAGGTAGCTGAGGAAAATGGCATAGAGGTGGAGGGAGGTTATTTTCCTACTGGTCTCGCGGCAGATCACATGCCTTTTGTTGAAAGAGATTTTGAAGCGACTTGGATTTATTCAGCTATGCCTACAGTTCACACTAAAAGGGACAATCTCGACAATGTAGAAGAATCGACGTTGGAAAAAGCTGGAATTATTGTCAGAGGTCTTTTGGACAAGTTGAAGTAATTATGGATCCGCATCTGTAAGTCGATACTTTATTTTTTAGAACTCTCTGGTTCTAGATGTAGATATATCGAATCGACTTCTTTGACATTTTTAATTCTCTCTTCTAGATCTTCTTCGATTCTATGGACCTCTTTGAAATCTAAATCGTCAGGCAAATATACATTTATAGAAACGTCAATTTTTGGCCCTACATAGTGTGCTTCTAGATTGTGGTACGAAATTACATCTTTGTTTTCTTGCAGAACTTTTTCAATTTTTTCTATCTTTTCATTGGGAGGTGAGGCTCCAGTCAAATAGTCAAAGTTTTTTCTGCCAACTTCATAAGCAGTTTTGAAAATCCAAAATGAAACGACAAGCCCGAAAAGTGCATCTAGCCAGATAACTCCAAAATACGCTCCTATAATACCGACCAAGGCGGTTAAGGAAGCGAAAACATCTGCTTTAGCGTCCTTAGCTGAAGATATTAGAGCGGTAGATTCTAGATTTTCACCTTCCGTATTCAAATAATTGAAAAGCAGGGACTTAATCAGAATCGAAATTATCAAAACAATTATGAAAAATATACTAAAATCGAAAGTCGGATTATAGAGACCTGAAATAGCTTGTCTAACGACCATTAAGCCAGTGCTCGCAATCGCAAAACAAACAATCAAAGACAAGAACGGTTCCAATCTTTCATGACCATGGGGATGGCCCTCATCTTTGGGTTTGAGAGCATATCTCAGACCTATGAGAAACATGATAGAATAGGCTAAGTCCCCCAGCGAATTAAATGCGTCTGCACTTAGGGATACTGATGCAAATAAATGGCTAGGGATGAACTTCAGAAGGAACAATCCCATATTTATAGAAATTAAAGTGATGGTGATCTGTTTTATTTTCTTTTTTTGATCCTTATCCATATCCTAAACTTTCGTTATTGGAAGAAATAAAAATTGTTCTAAAAAATAAAATAGAAAAGGGTTCACTAACTACCGTCGTGATAATTTTAAGATTCTTTGTGACAAAGCCACCAATCGAAACACTCTATTTCGCCGTCTTCTTCCTGTTTTTTCCGTGTTTCTATCATCTCTTCACTTCCTGCAGGGGGTAAAATTACTCTGTCATCAACTAACTCATTCTCTGGCCAATTTGCCGGAATTGCTACCCCTTCTTCTTGGGATTTCTGGAATCCTTTCACCATTCTAATTATCTCGTCCATATTTCTACCCAGTTCGGCAGGGTAGTAAAGGATTGCTCTTACGGTGCCTTTAGGATCCACGATAAAAACTGCTCTTACTGTCGAAGTTTCGTTTGCACCATGAATTAGGCCAAGTTTGTTAGCTACCTTTCCAGTTCCGTCGGCTATTATTGGGAACTCTATTTTTTCACCTAATTCTTCCTCTATCCATTCTGTCCACTTAAGATGGCTATGTACTTGGTCGATACTCAATCCGATTAATTCAGTGTTGAGTTCTTTAAATTGGTCGTACTTCTTTTGGAACGAGTAAAATTCTGTCGTACATACCGGTGTGAAATCTCCAGGATGGGAGAATAGAATGAACCATTTGTCCTCAAAATCGTTTGGTAAGTCTATCTCTCCATGGGAAGTGTTTACTGTCATCTCCGGAAAATCGTCTCCAATTAAAGGAATGTTTTTCTCTTTTTCTTCCATTTTTTTTTCACCTCTTGAATGTAATTCTTTTTTCTTCAGTGTAATACATTTGGAAATAATTGACCTACTTTTGAACTATTCAATTGAACACAGTGCAATACTTCACATCCAGGTGAGATAATAACCTTCAGAAAAAACTTTTTAAATTTGCAGATTTACCCAATATCAGATTATAGGGACTGATATGATTAGATATATCGCAATAATAGTGATAGCTGCCATAGCTATCGGTTCATATGGATATTACAAGAATTGGTCAAAAGGAAACTATATCAAATTCATATTTTCAATCCTCTTGAGTTATAGTGCCGGAGCAATCGGGTCAATCTTTACTCTCAGAGGCTTAGAATCTTGGTACGTTGGTCTGAACAAACCGAGTTTTGCACCTCCCGGGGAAGTAATTAGTATAATTTGGATACTCCTTTATGCCCTTATAGGAATCTCATTTTATCTCATAATGACGAACGATCTGGGGAAAAAGAAGGTAAAGATAGCTATAACAGCTTTCGTTGTGCAATTGTCTCTGAATGCAGTATGGTCCTATCTGTTCTTCGGATTGCAGTCCCTATTCTTAGGATTAGTTGGCATATTTTTACTCTGGATTGCTATAGCATTCACAATCTTCTTCTTTGACCGAGTTTCCAAGAATGCTGCTTATTTATTATTACCTTATATTTTATGGGTCTCTATTGCAATGATCTTGAACATTTCTCTTTACCTATTGAATTGAAATTTTCTATATTGTCACTGAATGAAGGTTGATAAATTAACAGCTTGAATACCGGTAAGTGATAGATTGATAGAACTAACTCAAATAATAGTTTTATTGCTGGCCGGATGGGGTGCAGGAACTGTAACCGGACTTATCGGAGCCAGCGCAGTTGTTTTCGTAGTCCCTATGCTTCTCGTATTCCTCAACATAGAGGCGTATCAAGCGATAGGTATCAGTTTGACGACGGATATCTTTGCTTCACTGACAGCTGCGCTTACCTTTTCGCGATATGGGAACATCAACCTAAGGTCAGGGTTACAAATAGCTATCTTAGCTGTAGTAGGTGCAATTTCGGGAAGCTGGTTTTCTTCGTTTGTTCCATCTACAGATTTAGGAGGTTTGACGGCAATTGCGATACTTTTCATGGGTATAAGTTTTTTGAAGAAACCGATAACCATCCGAGCTGACGAGTTTCGTGAAAAGGTGGACCTGTCATACTTCAAGAAAAGAGAAGTGTTATCCTCGGCCTTTTTTGGTTTGATAATCGGTCTTTTTACGGGAATATTTGGTGCAGGGGGTGGAGTCATGATTTTAATGGTTTTGGTATTCGTTCTAGATTATGAGATCCACACCGCTATTGGGACTTCCGTTCTGATAATGATGTTTACGGCCCTTTCGGGAGGAGTAACGCACTTTGTTTTCGAATCGTTTTCACCGGTAATGGCCTTATTTGCAGTAATAGGTGGTGTATTGGGAGCAGGTTCAGCTGCTCTTTTCGCTAATTGGGCTGATGAGGAAAAGTTGGCTAGAATAGTTGGAGTTGCTTTCATCGCTTTAGGTATTTTGACTGTTATAAGTGAGTTTCTTGTTTAACTGGCCATAATTTCTAATTACAAATGGAAAAAAATAATAAAAAAATAATAAATTAGAAAAAGTTTACAATAAAAAAATTCTATTTCTTCACTTTTTCATCACTTTTTTGCTGCTAGACGGACGTCTGTATCTCTGACAGTTTTTCTTCCGGCGTGTTCTGAAAGTTCTGCAGCTTCACTAGCTATTTCTAAACCTTTTTCTTCAATAATTTCTGCTAGTTCTTCAGCGGCACTTTCACTTACTCTTTGAGCTCCAGCCTTTCTAATAAGTCTGTCTACAGCAGCTATTGGTAATTCAGCCATATTTTCTACCTCCATGTGTGTTTTATTAGGATTACCTTTGTATTCATACGTTCTTGAACCTTAATAGTCTTTTCGAATACCAAACTCCTGTAAATAGCCCATGATTTTAATTACTTTTGGTTAATAAGAGTCTTTTTCATGAAATTCTATGTAAATCCTTATATTATCTATATACATGTTTAAAATGAAAAATAATAGATATCGAAACCAGATAGATGGGATAACTATGTTATTCTGTATTTTTAATATACAAAATTATTGAGTTCTGCCGAATATCTTTCTAATTTTTGATTTCTTCCAGGATTATTGCAGGGCATAGATTTTTCACTCCATCGATTTCCCCGATCTTCTGTGATAGGATTTTGCTTAAATGGGTATTGTCTCTGGCCCATACTTCGGACATTATCATATGGTCCCCTGTAGCTGTGTAAACCTTTTTGACTTCTTCCACTTCTGCTATTTTTTCGCAAGCTTCCAATAGTTTATCCGGCTCGACGTCCAAACCAAGCAAAGTGACAGTGTTGTATCCTAGTTTTTCTGTGTCTACGTGGACGGTGTATTTTTTTATTATGTTTTCTTCTTCTAGTTTTTGGACTCTTTTTCTCACTGTGGCTTCCGAAACATCAAGTTTTTCAGCCATCTCAGTGAAAGGCCTACGGGCGTTTCTCTTGAGCATTTCTATAATCTTTTTATCTTTTTTATCCATAAACATCTCTCCGATATTCGTACATAATTCTTTTATATTCGTAATTGTAATTTGATATTATGAGATAAATAGTTATCTTTTTAGGAGGTGAGATATTTGCATAGAGAGATTAAAGATAATATTTATTGGACTGGGGCCGTGGATTGGAAAGCCAGAGAATTTCACGGTTACCAGACGAGATTTGGTACAACTTACAATTCTTATGTGGTTAAAGACGATAAAACTGCTCTAATCGACACCGTTAAAGAAGGGTTTGAAGACCAGCTTCTTGACAGATTAGAGCATGCAGGGGTGGAAGATCTAGATTACCTCATCGTTAACCATATAGAAATGGACCATGCCGGGTCAGTAGATAGGATCAAAGAAGAATATCCCGAAGTTCAGATTGTCACAAATAAAAGAGCGAAAAAAGGATTGGGAGATGCTTATGGTATGGATGTAGACGATGTAAAGATTGTAGAAACAGGGGATGAACTGGATTTAGGGGAAAAAACACTCACTTTTCTGAAAACGACCATGGTGCATTGGCCCGACAGTATGGTTACCTACGCCTTGGAGGATGAAATTTTGTTCTCTAACGATGCATTCGGTCAACATTTTGCAAGTAAGAGACGTTTCGACGATGAGTTTGATGATCAGGAGATGGGCAAAATATTCGATGAGACTGCAAAGTATTACGCGAATATAGTTCTACCTTATAGCCGCCAGGTTCAGGGTGTCTTAGATGAGGTTGATGAAGTGGGTTTAGAGTTTGATGTAATAGCTCCTTCTCACGGGATTATTTGGAGGGGGGATATTTCTAGGATTCTAGAGAAATATGACACTTGGAGTTCTCATGACGCGAAAGACAAAGTAATAATTTTATATGATTCTATGTGGCATCATACCGAGGAAGCAGCTGCTGCCGTAGCGGAAGGTGTTGAAGAAAAGGACGTTGATTACAGAGTTTATAATCTGAGTAATTCGGATTGGACAGAGATACTTGCGGAAGTAATGCTTTCCAAAGGCCTGATAGTTGGATCCCCCACTCTCAATGGTGAGCTTTACCCATCTGTAGCAGGATTTCTTACGTATATGAAGGGTTTGAATCCTGTGGATAAGATCGTCGCTGCGTTTGGTAGTTATGGTTGGAGTGGTGAAGCGGTAGGTAAAATAAAAGATATTTTTGAAGAGTTGGACTATGAAACTGTCGATTCGAAAAAATGGGTTTTCGATGCCGATGAGGATTCGCTTTCTGATCTGAAGTCACTGGGTAAAGAAGTGGCTCAAGAAGTTTAGAATCCTAACTGATTACCTCTTAGTTCGAAAATCGAACAAAATATATTTAAATTCGTAGGTAAAATTAAGGATTAACGTATAAGGAAATGTGGAGGTGATTATTATGAGTTTTGAAGACTATTTAGAGGATTGGTTCGGAGACGAAACAGAAGAAGTAGGTCTTTATATGGCGATGGCCAGACAGGCAGAAAGAGAAGGGTACCCCAAAATAGCAGATCAGTTCAGAGAAAACGCCATGGCTGAAGCGGAGCATGCCGGAATCGCTGCTGAACTCGCAGGAAAAGTAGGGACTACTAAAGAAAATCTAGAAAAGATGACAGAAGGTGAAGAAGGAGCCAATAAAGAAAGAATGGAATGGGCCGAAAAAAGAGACGGTGAAGAAAAGGCATACCTGATTACGACCGCTAAAGACGAGCAAAGACACAAAAGTGCTTTAGAAGGGCTAAAGGATGAGTTGTAAACTCACTCAACTCTCCTTATTTTTATATTTCTATTTTTAGTACCTCTAGATTTTGAGAATAATGAATTTTTCATTGATTGGGGATGCGATCAGCTGAAATAAAAGTTGCTATCGATTTATCTTAACGAAGTTGATTTAGATCATTTGAATAACCCTTTTTTCTCTTTATCATGAGTGATAAATTTCTATATAGATTTATTAGTATTTAACCGCCTAAATTCTATAATAAGAGGAAAATGATAAGCAAAATTCACCCCTATTTGGAGCTTAAAGAGAGCAAAGGAGCGATTGACGATTTATCACTAGAATATATTTTTAGATTAACCATTAAAAATAGACTATTCGCTCGATGGAGTTTTACTCCTCTCGGAAATTCTTTTAACGAAAATTAGAACTTTTGGTTTTAGAGGTGAAAGGATGGGTGATATAAATACTGCTCAAAATACTGTAATATTAGTTCTAATCATTTCGGTATTTTCTTTTCTAATTTCAACTGGCTTATCGTTCTCCCAGACAGAGATTGGTGCTGAAAACATAGAATATCCGGAAAACGTCTTGGACCACTGGAATTTGGAAAATGATTACGTTGTAAGTGAGGGTGATAATATTGAAGGTTTTGTTGAAGAAAATGCAGTAATTTTAGTTAAGGAGAATTACAGTTCGGATAATGAGAAGTTTCCAATAACAATTGATAGTGAAAATGTGACCATAATCTCGGAATCAGGGCCCGATTCTGTCGAGATTGACGGTGGTGGCGTTGAAAATGTTTTCAATCTCAGGAATGGTGGCCAATTTTCACTGATAGGAGTGACTGTTACCGGCGGTTCAGACCAGCTTGTTAGTGTAGATGGGAGTTCTGATAATACGAGATTCTTTCATAACTATTTCTCAGGTTCTAGCTCCTCCGACAGTATATCTTCTAGATCTGATGGACTTTTCGTCGAGAATAATATTTTCAGTGGAGGAGATTCGGGAATAGTTACTACCGGAAGTGATTTCGAACTGGAGCGAAACACGTTCAAGGACCAGGGAAGTATTGGTGTTCGAGTCGTTTCGGATAATGAAAATGTCGAGAATGTGAGGATTGACCTCAACGAATTCTCCCAAATCGAAAAAAAGTTGATTATTTTTGAAGTGGAAAATTTTGATTTGAAAGATATTCTCGTCGAAAATAATCATTTTTTGGGAAGTTTTGCTATTTCCGTCTCTGATTCTGTTGGTTCGGGAAATTTGACTGAAAATATTCTAGCTTACCGAAATTGGTGGGGGACCAAATACAGAGTGGAAATTGAAAACAAGGTATCAGATAATGTCAATTTCGAAAATTGGTACGATAATGATATTTCAGAAAATGGTAGTATTGTCACCGATTATTTCAGAGTGGACAATATTTCGAGTTCAAACGAGATAGTCGAAAATGAAAATCTTGAGATCGGAGCGAAGGTTTCCGAAGTGGGAAGTGTAGCAGATGGAGATAATTTGAAGCTTTATGATTTAGATTGGACAAACGATGTTCAGGATAGTGTTGAGGTCTCCAGTTCTGGAGATGTTACTTTGGAATGGAGCACTGAAATGGGGGATGGTGGCAGCGGAAAGGTAAAGGTACAGAGCAAATATGATTATTCTACCGTGACTGTTGATATCGGAAAGGTTACGTACTTCGATATTGAGAAAGAGAGTGATCTTTATTGGCATGAAGAAGAGGGGAGGATGGTCTGTCCTGTCAGAGTTTCTAACTTGGGAAGTAAAGGAGACGAACAGGTAGTGAGATTGTTTAGGGAAAGTGATGAGGATGATAAGAAGTACTGGTTGGATTCTAAAAAAGTCACTCTTTCTGGTGAGGAAAATAAGGTGGTTGACCTATCTTGGGATCCGTATGAGGAGAAAGATGTTGAAAATATCGTAGTGGCAAGCGACAATGATGATTTTGGCGTTAACTTTGGAGAATCTCTCAACCTTCTAAAGGATAATTTTTACATGATGGATAATTATTCCAGGCAATTAAATGGAGAATTCGAAGAATCTGTCGAAGTGAAATCATGGAACTGGGTCATATACGACATAGAGTACAGTGAAAACGATGTCATAGGTAACACATATCTTTATCGAGACACAGAAGATAATCTAGTCATTAATGCACCTTTCATTAAAAATGATAATATTGAATCGGGAACAGTAAAAATTAGAGTTCTCGCAGTGGTCGAAAAAGAAGGAAGAAGATATTATCACTACGATAGGGTCTCCGTTGAGGTAATCAACAAAGTAAGAGCTAATACCGGAGGACCCTATGAAGTGCCCGAAGAGAATAAGATAAAGCTAAATGGGAAAAAAAGTTCTGGGCCTATCGATTATTACAATTGGGGCCTTGAAGATTTTGAAGAGGGTATGTATCTGGTTAATGACAATTCTCCCGAGCCAACTTTCTATTCTCCATCGGTTTCGGAAAACAAGGAAGTTGGAGTAAGATTAGAAATCACAAAAGGGACTCATGCTCCTGTAAAAGGTTATTATTACGACGAAGCGACCACGAAGATAAAGATATTTGACACATCTCTAGAAGCAATCATCGGAACGGAGGAAATAGATTCAGGAATGGTGGAAAATCTAAAATCGGACAGTGAGGGGCGTATTTCAGAGTTTAAGTGGAAAATTTTGAATGATCCCACGGGTACTGCAGAACTTATCGGTGAGAACCTTAGGAATCCTACATTCTATGCGCCTGGAAACTTGGAAAATGATGTGGAAGTTGAGGTAAGTTTAAAGGTTTCAAACAGATGGAAATCGGATAACACGAAAAAGAGTATTTTGATTAAAACAGTAGAACCTTCCGCTCCTGAAAATCTGTGGATAGATAATGAAGAATCACCTCAATACTTGAAGAATTTATCCCCCACGATTTCCGCTATTTACAAACATAAGAACCCTACTAGCATCGGAGAATCTATAGAGGTCGTGATAATAGAGAATGGAAATGATAGAAAATGGGAAATAGAAAAGGAAATCGACATAAGTCAGAACGAAAGAGGGTATCTAAAATCACAAGAAACATTGACACCTAGTACATCCTATGGAGTGAAAGTGAGGTTTCAAGACAGTTCAGGCTGGGGAGATTGGGCTAAAGATAATTTCAGAACTGATGGCTTTTTATCGTTAGATGAGGATGAGGCCGCAAGATTTCTAGTCTCGGGAGCTTCTCTAAAAAAGAAGGCCAGAACCGTGGAAAAGGCTTTGGATGAAGATTTAGATTCAACTATGCAGGTGATGAAACGCGTTTCGACGAATAATTTAGCTCCTTTACTCTCAGAAATGGCTCTTTCCCCATACTCTCCGAGACATGCGGCGATGATTCTTGAAGAATCGCTTCTCGATAGGTCAGTTCAAATAGTAAAGAGGATGATTGAAGCTGAAAATTTCGAGGCTTTAGATGATATATTCTACTCCTCCGAACTATCCAAGGAAAGACTGATACAAATAACGGATAGGCTTTCTGAAGAAGAGTTGAATAAATTGGAAGATGAATTATCAGGCCCCACAAAAAGGAGGATACCGGGTCTTTCTGCCGGTAGTAGTTATTACTTAACAATAATCTTGTTCGTTGTCGCGATAATCGCTTTAATAGGTAGTCTTTTTGTGATTGGCTATATTTTGATAACTAGAACTAGGAGGAGAATTTGGAATAATCTCATAAAAGACTTTTTATCTGGTGATATAGATAAGGCCGCTATTTCATCCAATTTGTCCCCTGAAAAGGAAGCTGAGAGAGCTCGTGCCGCTATAGATAGGCTTGAATTGGAAGAAGAGATGGATTTGGCGAAGAAGGACTCTAAAATAATTTTGCTGAAAAAATAGTGAGTTGAGTTTTAGACTAATCATCTAATTTTTCTACTTTTTCGACATATTCATCGGTGTTGAACTTTCTTTCTAGTCCTGAAGAACTCATATATCTTACTTTACCGTATACAGGTCTTTCTTTCCATCCTCGGTCGTGTTTTCCAAAGACCCATGCGATGCCTGTATAACCATTTGGGTCTCTTCCATCAAGTTCGTACTTATTGTTCAAAGAAAGGGCGATTTCGTAAGCTCTTTCCGGTGAGTTCGTCCATTCAAGGATCTTTTTACCCCAGTACATCCTCATATATCCGTGCATCTTTCCAGTCTTTACCATTTCCTTTTGTGCTGCGTTCCAGTAAGCATCGTGTGTTTCTCCATTTTCGAATTCTTTTAAAGAGTACTCGTATTCTCGATTATCATCTTCGTGCTCTTCTAAAGTTTCTTTAGCCCAATCAGGTAAACACTGGAGTGAATCATATTCGAAGTTATAGTAGACAAAATTAATCGCTAATTCTCTTCTTATGATAAGCTGTTCGAGAAATTCTTCGACTCCAGGTCCGTTCATTTTCGATATTTTTAGTGCTACGTAGAGTGGAGAAATTTGTCCGAAGTGGAGGTAGGGACTGAGGTTGGAAAGACCGTTTTCACTGGGATCGTTTGAATAATCAGGATATTTTGATAATTTGTTTTCAACGAAATCGTCTAATAATCTTTTAGCTTCTTGTAATCCACCATGATAGGTATTTGAAGGTTTAACAGAATTATTTATGTCCAGCTCTGAAATCACCTCATCGATATTTTCCAAATCGGTTGATTCGAAGTCCAGTTCGAGAGAATTATTTTTCACTTTTCTTCTTCTGAGAGATTTTAGAAACCGGTCTAGTTTTTCATTTATCTTCGGTCTTATGGTCCTGGCAGCATATTCTTCTTTGTCAGAAGCTTCTTCAACCGGTACTACCACATCCGATTCGACTTCTATAAGAGGACATTCTAGCTTTTCACTTGCATTTTCCCGCCATTTTCTTAGATTTTTGAGATAACCCTTATCTACGATGATTGTAGCTGCATCTTCACCGATTTTCTGGACACCTTTTTCGGGCCTTTCCTTTCTTACGACGGTATTAATGCCTCTTTTCTTCAATGAATCTAATGTCTCTTTCAATCCTTCCAGCATGAATTGGTAGTGTCTCTTATTTGCATCAGGAAAGTCATCGGTAATACCGAAGTAAGTCACGATAGGAACGTCTAGTTCATTGCCCTTCTTAATTGCATACTCTAAAGCGTGATTATATTCTTCCCTCTGAGAACTTTGCATCCAGTAGACGACATAATCTCCGTCTGTCTCGTCGGACTCATTTAATTTTGAAATTCGACTTTCATCTATCATGTTTCAGTTTCTCTAAGTAGAGATTAGGTAAAAATTTGACCTGCTTCACGATCAATTCTATTATTGAAAAATCTGATTATTCGTTTGGCCCTACGAAGCGATAAACTTTACTGGGCTTACCTCTAGTGCCGTCAGGCATTTCTGATTCGTTTTTCTCTTCTATCAAACCTTTTTCATCAAGTTTTTTGACTAGTCTCCATATAGAAGACCTGCTGACGGGTGAGTTTTTGACAAGTTGAGGGATTGTGAACTCTTCTTTTTGAATCAATCTCCGTACTATAACTAAGTCTTTCACAGTCATGTTTTCCAACCCTTCGTCAAGAAGTAGTTCGGCAGGATCCTTTTTCATACTTTGACTTCCTTGCCACGATGCAAGTGCTATCAGACCCATTGCTATCCCTATACCGAAAGATACCATCAATGTATCTTCTCTATGAGAGCTCAACTTTTCATCGGATTGGATCGACTGGATTCCAATATCGTTTTCAGGAATATCGGGTTCAAAAATCGTCGATAGTGCTAAATAGGAGACACCAGTAGCGGATATTAGTACTATTATTGAGATAATTACTCCCAAATATTTGTTTTTAAGTTTCATTTTACATGTAAAACAAACCTATATAGACTATTAAATTTTGTTTCACGTCTAATACAAAATTTACATACCCAAAAGCCCATTTCTCCATCAAGGAGGTGTTAGAAATGAAAGCAGAAAAATTATCCTATGTGATAATACCGGTCCTTGTTGTGATATTGGGACTGACAGGTTTCTTCTATTCGGATGGAGCCGGTGAAGTGAGTGATCCGGTTGTTCTTGAAGATGCAGAGTTCTATGGAATACAGGAAGATGGGTTGGAAAACCTAGAAGATGAAATACTAAATTCTCTAGAAGGAAAAGAGGAAGTTGAATTCGTAAATGAGTTGGATAATATGGAAACCTTGATCTATTTACACCAATATTCCACGGGAGGTCCAGTAGGTCCCTCAGCGAAAGAATACATAGTTGTCCTCACTTCTGTTGATGAAGATTCATCGAGGACAGCAGTGTTCAGACTGGGATTCGAAAACAAGGAAGTTATCGATTCTCATAAGGGAACAGTAAACAAGGTAGAAGACTTGAATAAATCAGATGTTATAGCTACAATAGAAAATGAAACAAGTGGATATCAGTCAGTAGAAAATATCGCTGAGAACGACATAAACAAGATAGGACTTAACTACGCCTATACTAGAGTAAAGCCTGATGTCGGTAGTTTTACCATGGTTATAAACGAGTACACTGGTGAGCCCGTATTTTATGGCACGACAATTGGGATAGGCACCGGAAATGTGGTTATACCGGAAGAACTAGCTAGGGATGGCAGAGAACCTTCTGATAATAATGGGTTGGTAAAACAAACTGAATAAAATCCTAAAAACTGAAGATGGTAAATTATTTCTAAACCGTCTTCTTTCTTATTTTATATTTTAATTATTTTTGAAAGACTATGTCTTCTATATACGCATCTTTTTGATGAGAAGCTTCGAAATTAATTTTGATTTTCACCGCTTTAATTTCTTCTATATTTTCGAAAGCTTCAAACTTTTTCCAGTTTTCAATAATTTTTTGCTTTCCCCACCACTCGACTGAATAGCTCTTTAGATTGTAGTTCTCTATCTTAACTCTATTTTCTTCAAATTGTTCATTCTCTCCAAATCTTTTAGAGAAAACACCTACACCTCTCGTGCCTGACTTTATTTTGAACCAGTTGTCTCGAGTTATGACCAGATTCTCTTTCTTCCTCAAGCTGAGATCCGAGGCTATGAAATGTATATTTTCGTCACCCAGCTCGATAGGGTGTTCAAGTTTTACTCCGAAGTTTTCTACGTCCATGTTGCCGCTGGCCCATCTTGTGATGATGTCTATTCTTTCTTGATTTTCGGTGAAATCGGCGTAATAAACTGCCCCTCTTCCTAAAAGACCGCTAGTTCTCGGATTGTGAAAAATATCAAAAATTGAAGGTCCTAATTCTTCGTACTTTCTAAATGAACTTCCTTCTTCTCCAGAGGTTTTTGTCGTTGGATTTCCTTTAGGAAA